>Ga0070741_10001265_pt1 | contig 79150 bp, 73 predicted proteins | sample Coa_R1_4_FD_66440 | JGI IMG/M metagenome (GOLD analysis project Ga0070741, IMG submission 66440) | Surface soil microbial communities from Centralia Pennsylvania, which are recovering from an underground coalmine fire - Coalmine... | ecosystem: Environmental > Terrestrial > Soil > Unclassified ...
GCTTAGGGAACAGGATATGTCAAAATCGAACAAAAAGCGAAAACTTCCCGAGAATATGAAAGGGCGTCCCGCGCCGTCGGGGTTGCTTGAATCGGCGCCTCACCTTTTCGAAGGGCGAAACGCCTGGTCAGCGACCACCGAACTCAAGAAATTGACGAGTCTGGAAACGGGGTGTTACAATCAGCGCCGCATACCGGCGGATCCAGCCGAAGGTTCTGAGTTTTCCAAAAACATCGGCACAGGAAGGAGTGCGGGATGGCAGTTCCGCTTTCCCAGATGTTCACGGTTACAAAGTATGTCCTGACGCAAAAACTCAAAGGGGTCAAACGCTATCCTCTGGTGTTGATGCTGGAGCCGCTGTTTCGCTGCAATCTGGCCTGCGCCGGCTGCGGGAAGATTCAGTATCCTGATCACGTGCTCGACAGGCGGTTGACGCCGGAGCAATGCTGGGCGGCGGCCGAGGAATGCGGCGCGCCGATCGTGAGTATTCCCGGCGGCGAACCGCTGATCCATCCGGAAATGCCGGAGATCGTCCGCGGGTTGATCGCACGGAAGAAATATGTGTACCTCTGCACGAATGCAATCCTGCTGGAACGGAAGCTCGACGAGTATACCCCATCCAAATATCTGACTTTCAGCGTGCATATGGACGGCCTGAAGGAGGAACATGATCGGGCCGTCTGCCGAGACGGCGTCTACGAGATGGCGGTGAAGGCGATCAAGGCCGCGTTGAAGTGCGGATTCCGCGTCACCACCAACACGACCCTGTTCGACGACGCGAATCCGGAACGGGTCCGCGCCTTCTTCGACGAGATGATGAAACTGGGCGTCGAAGGCATGATGATTTCGCCGGGCTACAGCTACCAGAAAGCGCCCGATCAACAACATTTCTTGAAGCGCCATCGGACGCGTGAATTGTTCTCCAAGATTCTCGGTAACCGCAAGCCGGGCTGGCGATTCAATCAGTCACCACTGTTCCTGGAATTTTTAATGGGGAAGCGGGAGTACCAGTGCACGCCATGGGGGAACCCGACTTACAATATTTTCGGCTGGCAGAGACCCTGCTATCTCTTGCAGGACGGTTACGTGAGGACGTTCCGGGAGTTGATGGAAGAGACGGATTGGGAGCGCTATGGGACCGGACGCAACGAGAAGTGCGCAGACTGCATGGTGCACTGCGGGTACGAGGCGTCCGCGGTCCAAGACACGTTCAGTTCCTGGTCAGGGTTCAGCCGCACCGTCAAGGCGACGCTTCTCCCCAATGCGCGTTAAAGCTTAGTTGTTAACCGTTCAACATCAACTGCAAGCGATAGCCTTTCTGGTCTTTCCGTTTCACGAATGACGATTCACGTTTAACGTCTTCTTTATGACCGATGCGAAATACCACACTCCGGAAGACCTGACGCTGCAGGGCCGGGTGTTTCGGCCGTCGAGTACGACCGAGTTGCACGAAGCCATCGAGCAGGCGTTCGATTATCGTGGGGACGTAACGCTCGAACTCACATCCGGCGAGACGGTCATCGGATACGTCTTCAACCGTGACGCGAACAGCGCCGTTCCCGCCCTTGAGCTGTTTCCAAGGGATCTGCCCGGCGTCCGCAAGATCGCCTATGCCGACGTGGTTTCGATCGCGTTTACCGGCGAAGACACCGCCTCCGGCAAGTCTTGGGAAGCCTGGGTCGCCAAAAAAGAATCGCAGCGGCGCGCCGAATCGGAGCAGGTAGCCGCCGCCGCGAAGGCCCGGGGTCATCTGTAGCCTCCAACCTCTCCCCGCTGTTTGCGGCGGCGTCACCCTGAATATATTGTCCGATTCTGTCACTCAATTTCGAACGTAAGTCATTGAAATCCACGGTTCCTTTTCTCGTTTGCCAGGCCGTTCGAATTATTGACAAAGAAAATCATCTATGTTAGAAAGGTCGGCCTCAAAAACGGGTACACCCAGTGTTGATGAGGCTTTTCGCTGCTTGAGGTGACGGTTGAGGGCTCGGCCCCGCCGAACGCCGAGTGAACGCTGGGGGAATGGGGCGCAGCGCTAGCCAGCCGGTGGGAACCTGGAGCCAAGGGGCGCCTGCTCGTATCACGGTTTTCTTACTGACGGCGGTTCCCGTTGCTGCATGGGCAACACATGAGGCCGACCATCGATTCACGGTGGAAGGGTTCGTGTGCGGAAGCGGCGGGCGGCCAAATCCGAATGTCGAAGTCGTCGTCAAAGACACACGCGTGTCGATCGGGGCGACTGTATTGACCGATGAAGATGGTTACTACAAAGCCGTCCTACATCTCCATAACGACAACCTTGGTGATCCGGTCCTTGTCATCGCGGGAAGCGAGGAACAGCGGATCAAGGTCCAGTTCGACCCGAAGGATCTTGAGACGGAGCGGAGGGTTCAGGTTAATTTCGGGTCGGGATGCGAAAAGACCATTGGCGGGCCGCCACGATGGGTGTATTACGCGTCCGGTATGGGAGTGGCGGCGGCGGTTGTCTTCGCCGGACTGAAATGGTTTCGGAAACGGCGGAGACAGGTCGGCCGACGGGACAAGAAGAGTCAGAGGAAGCGGAAGACATCACTGTAGGCGGTCCGTGGGGCGCTCTCGTACCTCGCCGGATCGGACGCGAAAGCAAGGCGAGGGAAAGTGCTCTTGCGTGACCTCGACGCACTCGTAGGAGATGGCGCTTTTGCTTGAGGCTGAAAAGCCTGGGTAAAAGCGTCTTTTTTCATGCGCTTTATGAAGGGGTCGGTTCGTGAAACGACGTAGAAAGGAGCGGGTGATTGTCTATGCAACGAACTAATGTCACAGGTGTGGCGCTCTTTGTTGGAATAGTCGGGATGGCCGCCTCCGTGGTCGGGTGTGGTGAAGGAGGCGAAGGGCCGATTGTCCCGCCTCCGCCGGCTCCGGCCGAGTACGCCGACAAGCACATGCCGGCTGGATGGTGGGCAGACGACAAGATCATCGAAGAGGGACGGCAGATCTTCATCGGTGAGAAAAATCCGGACGTGAACTGCGCAAGCTGTCACGGCAAGGATGGCAAGCCGGTCAAGGCGGGCGCGCGCGACTTCCGGAACGCCGAACGGATGAAGCTCTATTCCGATTCCGTCTGGTTCTGGCGGATTTCCGAAGGTGTTCCCAACACGAAGATGAAAGCGTGGAAGACGAAACTCTCTGAAGAGGACCGGTGGAAGCTCGTGGCCTTTGAGCGTACCTTCGCCTTGAAAGGCCAGGAGTGGGATCCGGTGAAGAGCGCTTGGGTGCCGGTCGGAACCGCAGGGGCGGCCGCCGCAGCAGCGCCCCCGACTGGTGACGGAGCGGCATCCTCCGCTCCGGCGGCTCCCCCTGGGAGTGGCAAGTAGCATTCATTGGATTGTTCAGGCGGAACGGAGCGAAGGGGGAGTCGAGGCTCTATGAAAATATGGCAGCGCGGTTTCTTGGTTGTGTTGGCTCTTCTGCCGCTATTCGGTATGGAGGCGTATGCTCAAATGCCGAGCGCGCCCAGCGTCGAATTCCCGTATACGGGAAACCGAACTGCGGTGTGGATCGTTGCGCAGCTCCACATCCTGTTTGCCGCGTTTATACTTGGCGCCCCCATCTTTGTCGTGATTTCGGAGTGGTTGGGGTACCGCAAGCAGGACCCGAGGTATGATCGACTGGCCAAGGAGGTCACGAAAGTCACCGTTATCTTATACAGCATGACGGCCCTGACCGGCGGCCTCTTCATCTTCGTCTTGCTCGCTACGTATCCGCAGTTCACGACCTGGTTGATCAATCATTTCTTCATGATCTTCGCGGTGATCTACCCGTTGCTGTTTATCGGGGAGACCATCGTGCTCTACATGTATTTCTATGCCTGGGACGTCTGGAAGGGGGATAAGAAAGCCCGCCACATCGCACTTGGGGTGTTGCTGAATCTGATCGGCACGATCACGCTGTTTGTCATCGACGGCCCGACCTCCTTTATGAATACGCCGGCGAAAGCGGAAGGCGTGTCTCTCGTGGAGTTCATCCAGACTGCCAGTTTGTGGGACAAGGTCTATAACTATAGCTGGATGCCGCTGAACCTGCATCGCCTCGTCGGGAACGTGACGTTCGGCGGGTTCATCGCCGGGTTGATCGCCGCCTACATGTACATGGGCGCTAAGAAAGAAGAAGAGCGGTCGTACTACGATTGGATGGGATTCGTCGGAAATCTGATCGGCGTCGGTGCGCTGATGTTCTTGCCGTTCATGGGCTATCTGCTTTCCTACGAGCTGTGCGATTACGATGCTTCCATTTGTCCGTACATGATGGCCGACCAGCTCTCCATGTTCTTCGAGATGCAGGGCGCCATGGTGGGATTGATCTTCCTGGCCAGCAATTATTACATCTGGCTCAGCATGAAACGGATCGAGGGAGTGGAGCGGGTCAAGATGACCATCCTGACACCGCTGGTGATGATCGCGTTGCCCTTCGTGATGACCTGGGCCTGGACCCAATTCCCGGCTCCTGACCCAGTGTCGCTGGCTATCCTGGTGCCCTTAGTCTTGGTTCCAGTGGTGTTCGGAAGGTTCGTGCCGTTCACGGTCTCTTCCGGAACGGTGATCAAGATCGGGTTCTTGATGGTGGTCGTGGGTAACGCCATTTGGATGACCCCGCACGGGTTCGTACCGACCGGCGCCAAGCTGGTGGAGGAATTGGAGCTGCCGTCGGACTGGAACTTCCTGGCGCTCATGCCGGCCAAGAATTCCGCGGCGTTTACGCTGGTCTTCGTCACGGTCGTCAACTACGTCATCTACAATCGTGCGATTCGGCAGGGAACCATCGTGTGGGGGAAAATCGATTTTGCATCCCAGTTCGTACTGGTCTTCCTGGCATTCAGCGCCATTTGGACGATGGGATTGATGGGTGCCGTGCGATCGCTGCTCAGGAAGTATTTCCATACTTATAATCTCGTACCGGATTTCACCGCCGAGTCGTTTACCCCGACGCTGTCCTACACAGGTTGGTGGGTCACGGCGATCACGGTGGTTTTTTATCTTGTCGTCAGCTTCGCCATTTTCGTGACGCTTCGAACGGCGGAAGCCAAAGCCCCGGCACCTGAAGGGAGTCCTGTGCCAGCGGGGGCGAAGTGAGGCAAGCAAAAATCGTCGTGGGATGAACGAGGACCCTCATGGGGAACGTCTTTAGAAAATCGGTTGCCGGGATAGTCGTTGGAGCTGCGCTGTTTGGTGCGGCCAAAGTGTTAGGGTTCCCTCTGGTCTTCCAGATCATGTTTTTCTGTTACGCGATCCTCGGGGCTGTGGTGTTCATGATGTTGGACGCCCCGTCGGTCAAGCCGCTTTACGGGGCCAAGGCCGTGGTCGCCCTGGTCGTCTTCTACGTCATCCTGTGCGCGGTATATATCGCCGGCGCGTCGCTGTGGCCGCAGTACGATCCGGAAGACGAAAAGGGCAAAATCGAAAAGATTCTGGCTCCGAAACGGAAGGTTTCCGAGCAGGGAAAAGCCGAAGAGTTGATCGCCCGGGCCAAAGAGCTCGAGGAAAAAGCTGAAGCGATCATGGCGAGGCTGAAGGCTGTGGGTGGGGAGACGATTGCGGAGCCCCCCGGCACGGACAGCGTGAAGCCGGGAGCGGCACCGCCGGCGGCTGTGGGAGATCTGGTCGCCCTCGGCAAAGAGCAATGGGAGCTTCAGGAATGCTACAACTGTCACAAGCTCTTCGGACAGGGCGGCAAGAAACGAGGGCCGGAAATGGACAACATCGGTAACCTCATGACGCCTGAACAGCTTAAGCAGAAGATTCTCGATCCGCAAAGTTGGATGGCGGAGGGATTTGAGAAGGAATACGAGAAGAAGAAAATGCCGGATAAGTACAAGGAATTGATGGAAGACAGGGAGATCGACGCCCTGGTCGCGTTCCTCTCCACGCTCAAGAACCCAGCGGTGAACACGCCCAAGCCGATCAAGAAGAAGTAACGCCGTGCCACAGCCGAAGCTCAAATCCAAGGTCCTATGCACCGACCGGCCGGTGGGCGAGGTCACCCGCGTCATCGTGGATCCGCTGTCTCGCGAGATCAGTCACATCGTGGTCGGCGGAGACGGTCTCGGCTCGCTCGAGCGGCAGGTCCCGGCCGGGCAGATCCAGACCATGACGGACGACGCGGTGCAGCTCCGGGCGGCCTCGGCCGAGCTGGAGCAGTTCCCGCCGTTCCAGCGCCACGACTACGTCACGGTCAAGGACGTCGAGATCGCCCATCTGGAGGAGCACCTCCACGTCGAGCCCGGCGAGGTGCTGGTGCCGCTCCCCGAACTGGAGCGGGACATCAAGCGCCGAACGTTCTTCAGGAATCTCACCCACGCAATCGGGCTTTTGATCGGCCTGCCGCTGGTCTACCCCGTAGTGCGCTATCTGATGAAGCCGATGTATGCGCCTTTCGACAATCGATGGATCAAGATCGGCAATGTGAACCGGATCAAAAAAGAGGATGTTGGGGTCCAGTTCAAGTACAAGAAGAAGGTCAAAGAGGCGTTCATGCCGGAGACCGAGGTTGACAAAAACGTCTGGATTTTGAAAGCCTCGCCGGCGGTTCTGGAAGGGGTCTATAAGGGTAAGGATATGGAGTTCAGGGATCACACCGGCCGGGTTGTCTGGACCAACAAGAAGGACGTTCCCTATGTCGCCTTTTCGGGAAAGTGTCCTCACCTCGGCTGCGGCTATAAATGGCGGAACGTCCCCAAGCTCGGGAAGGAGATCTTCCTGTGCCCGTGCCACCTTAGCATCTACGATGCGAGCGGCAAGGTGCTTGACGGTCCGGCGCCACGTCCCCTGGATCCTGTTCCGATCCGGATCGCGGCGAGCGGCGACATTGAAATCATTGACGTGGAATACAAGGCAGGTGTCAGGGACCAAATCCGACTCGTCTGAGCATGCCGAGGGGCAGTCATGAGCGCCGGCAATTGGCTCAAAGCGCTTTGTCTTGCGCTCCTAGTGGTCATTATGATTGACATCGGATTGCTTGTGCGGATGGACTCCTTATCCAGAGAGGCCTGTTTCACATTGGCTGCCATGACTGCCGTTGCGGGTTTGGTCCCGGTTGTGTTTGCAGTCTATCTCATCCTCATCCGCGAACGGAGTCGTCTCTGAAGGGACAGCGTTAAGTGGTAGAAATCGGTGGGGTCAATCACACAAAGGTAGGACTATGACAGATCTTGGCGCAATAGCGATTGGAATGGGGCTTGCCGCATTAGGCTTTCTCGGAGCGGCGCTCGGTATCGGATGGATCTTTTCGACCATGATTTCCACGCTCGGACGGCAACCGGAGGTAGAAGGCCGCGTTGCCAAGTATATGTGGATTGGATTTGCACTGGTGGAGGCGATCGCGTTGTACGGATTAGTGATCGCGTTCATCATTATGGGGCTTCGTCCGAAATAGCAGATTGCGTTAGACTCCCGACTATTCGCTAATAGCAAGGGCTATGAACACTTTTCTTGAAAACGTCCTGGCCTTCATTGATGAACGGGTCGACCTCAAGACTATCCGGGCCAAGATGCTCAACGAGCCAATTCCGGGGGGCTCCCGCTGGGCCTATGTGTTCGGGTCCTGCCTATTGTTCATCTTTATCATGCAGGCGATCACCGGTATCCTGCTGATGTTTTATTACGTCCCCAGCACCGATCACGCTTACGCCAGCACGCAATACATCATCCATGAAGTCGACTACGGGTGGTTTCTCCTGAGTTATCATTTCTGGGGCTCAACGGCCATGGTCGTCATGGTGTTTGCGCACATGTCTCAGGTGTTCCTCTGGGGTGCCTACAAAAAGCCGCGCGAGATGATCTGGTTGGTTGGACTGGCATTGTTCGGACTCGTCATGGCCTTCGGCTTTACCGGCTATCTCCTGCCCTGGGATCAGCGGGCATACTGGGCGACCACGGTGGGCGTGGAGATCATGGACAAGGTGCCGGTTGTCGGTGACTTCCTCGCGCGGTTCCTCAAGGGAGGGCCCACACCGGGACAGATGACGCTCAGCCGGTTCTTCGTGATCCATGTGATGATTCTCCCCGCTGCGCTGATGGGATTGGCCGGACTCCATCTCTTTTTGTTCCGCAAGGCGGGTCCGGCCGGGCCTTTCCGCGGGACGCCGGAGGAACTCAAGGCGAAGACCGATTATTTCTTTCCGCGGCAGGTGTGGAAAGACGTCGTGGCGATGAGCGCCGTGTTCGTGACGATCTGCAGCCTGGCGTTTTGGGAACCGGTGGTGCTCTTGGAGGAAGCGACTCCTGACCCTGGGGACTATCACCCTGAACCGGAGTGGTATTTTCTATTTCTCTTTCAGATGCTGCGGTTGAAAATTTTCGCCGGAGAGTTCGGGCAATTTTTGGGCGGGGTGGCTATACCGGTCGGATTCCTGCTCTTTTTGGCCGCCCTTCCGTTTCTTGACAAAAATCCTGAGCGGAACATCTTCAAACGTCCTATTGCGTTAATCGGTTGGATCGCGGTCATGACCGGCATTCTGGTCTTCACGGTTTCGGCGATCATCAACCGGGAGTTTCTGGAATGAGAAGCGAGCGGCGAGAGGCTGGTGGCGAGAGGAAGGAGCGGAAACAGTTGGGATAGTCTCAGTTGCTCGAGCCACTAACTCGTAGCCTTCGGATCATGACCGATCAAGAGTCCCACATGTCCCCGATAAAGCTAGCCCTCCTGGTGCTCTGGCCCGCTTTCTGGACGGGACTCCCGATCAAGTTGGCCTTGCTGCTGCTGATATTCGCGAGTGGCGCCATGCACGTGGAGGCCGCCGCCGGTCTCGCATTGTTGCTGTTGCTCGCCAGTCCGGTGACGGCGCTTGGCCTCCCGATCGTCACCCTGGGTCTAGGTCTGCACCTCGGGGAAGGCTCCGGACTGGCCGTCCTGTTCCTGCTGGCGATTCCCATCGACATTTGGGCGCTCGGCCTGTCCGGTCAAACGGTATTCCTGGACCGGCTGCGTCTCGAGCCGCCGGCAGGGTTGGGGCTGACCCTCTGGTGGAAGATCGCGCTGACCGGCGCGATCTACTTTCCGCTGTTGTATCTCATCGTAGGCGCCACGTTCGGCGCTGCACGGTCCGTCGCGCGCGCGATCATGGAGACGGACTTGATGAAAGCGTTGCCGGTGGCTGAGCGCATCGGCCTCGAACTGAACTTATGGGGCGTGCCGACGACTCTCGTGCTGCTCGGCTTGGTCGTCGGATGGCTCTGGATCATCGGTCGGATCATTCAGCTGCATGCGAAAAGCGCGCCTCCGGTGGCCGAATCCTACGAGGCGGTTGTCCGGCGGTGGGACTTGATGCGGATCCCTTCGGACCAACCGCTGTTGCTCACTGTCTTTGCTGGGACGGGGATCGTGTTGGTTCTGCTGTTTTGGGCTTTTCTCCCGGAGACGACGCCCCGCCGCCATGAGTCGTATGCACGTACCGAGACCAAGGTCGAGCCGCCGTTCAATCCGGCGGAGGTCTTGCAGAAGACCGAGAAGTTGCTGGCGCAGGCCGAAGCGACCGTGCAGGTTCTTGAGCAGAAGTCGGAGGACGAGGCGAAAGAAAAACTGAAGGGAAAGGAGAAGGCCGGGGGGAAAGATGGGCCCGCGGTCAAGACCGACAGCGGGACGGTCTCCAAATCCGCAGGCGCGGCTCCTGCCGCTCCACGACCCGCGAAGCCATAACCTGGGTAACGGTTGAGGAGAAGTTCCATGACGTGCCAGGATGGACATCCAACACGAACTGCCGTCGAGATGAGCCTGAGGATCGCCGCCTTCGCCGGATTACTGATGTTGGTCGCGCTCTTGGGGGTGCCGACCCTGGGGTTGGCCGAGGGGCCGAACGCTGCGTCCCCGTCGGGAGACGTGGCCTATCGGGAGATCCCGGGTATCGGCAGCCGCAATGTCGTGTGGCTGGTCGCGCAGGTCCACCTTATCCTGGGCGGATTTGTGCTGGGCGTGCCCATCTTCGCGTGGGTCTGCCACATCATCGCGGTCCGGACCAAGGACCCGCGCTACATGAGGCTGGCCAAGGAGTTCACCAATCTGCTCACGGCCGCCTTCGAAATGACCGCCATGTTGGGGGCCATGCTGCTATTCGTTCTCATGGCCCTGTATCCCAAGGTGGTGAATTACCTCACGAGTATCTTTCTCCCCACCTATTACATCTATATTTTTCTGTTCATCGGCTCGACGACCACATTGTACTTCTACTGGTCCGGATTCGAGACCTTAAAGGAGCGCCAGGGGTTGCATTTGTTCCTGGGGTTCCTGCTGAACGTCTTCGCCTTCTTCATCATGATCGTGCCGAATACCTGGGCGAGTTTTCAGGCTAGCCCGGTGGTCATCCCGGAGGGTATGGGTCCTTGGGAGAAGGCCTGGGCCGCGTCGTGGAACGCGACTTGGTGGCCGTTGAATGTTCACCGGCTCATCGCGAACGTGGTGTTGGGAGGATTCATTTGCGGGGCATACGCCGCCGTCAAGTACCTCGGGGCCCAGACGCAAGAGGAGCGGGTCCACTATGATTGGATGGGGTACGTAGGGAACTTCATCGGCATCTTCGGCCTGCTCCCGCTTCCCTTCGCCGGTTACTGGCTGATGATGGAAATCTACCGGTACAACCAGCAGATGGGAATCACCTTGATGGGCGGGTTCCTCTCATGGCTCTTTATCCTTCAGGCCGTGCTGATCGGCGCCATGTTTCTGCAAAGCAACTTCTATTTCTGGCTGGGGCTCGCCTACCGAACGGAAGGGGCCGAGAAATACAAGAAGCCGATCATGGCCATGCTTGTTGCGCTCTTGGTCTGCTTTGGCGTCTGGCTGACGCCTCACAGCCTGGTGGCGAGTCTGCAAGAAGCCCGTGCGATGGGCGGGACCCATCACCCCATCCTGGGCGTCTTCGGGGTCATGTCGGCCAAGATGACGGCCGTGAACCTGATGCTGCTGATCACGTTCGGCAGCTTTCTGATCTACTGGCGGGCCGATAAGCAGGAAACCGTCAAGTGGGCGAAGGCGGCCCGCATCGCTCAGCTTGTGCTGTTTGCCGCGGCCGGGCTGTACATCATCTGGGCAGGAGTCTACGGCTACTTTGTGCCGGCCATCTTCCGAGTCTACGTGCTGTCGGTCTCGCAGGTGCTCACGGTCCTGGGCGCCTATATTGTGGCGACGATTATCGCGGTCCTCTCCATGCGAGGGGCCAAGAAAATACCGTTGCACTGGGGCAGAATGCCGGTCCGTAGCCAGCATATTCTGATTCTGAACGCGGTGGTCGTGATCCTGACGATGGCGCTGATGGGGTACGCTCGCTCGTCTTCGCGGGTCCACTGGCATATCTATGGAGTCCTGGAGGACACGTCTCCCCATGCGTACAGCCCCGCGCTGGCGCATGCAGGCTCGTTTATGTCACTGAGCACCTTCATCGTGCTTCTCTTGGTGGCCTTTATTTTCTGGGTCGTGTCCAGCGCAGTACGCCGGCCCGCCTTCTCCCTGCAGTACTTCTTCATCGCGCCCTTCTTATGGTGGATGACGTCCCGGTTCGACAAGCCCGCAGCACAAGCTGAACAGGTCTTGAGGCAACCCAGATACTTTGGCAAAGCCGCGGTGACCGCCTGTACGTTTTTGATCGCGTTCGCCTTTCTAGCCTTTCAGGTTCCGCAGACGCCCTCGCTACCGCCCGCGCACGAGGAGTTCGACCCCATGAAGATCAAAACTCAAGCCGATATCGTCAAGGTGGGACAAAAACTCTTCTTCAGCAAGGGCCAGTGCGCACTATGCCATTCCATCGGGCCCAGCGAAGCGGCCCGCTGTCCGGATTTGAAAGGCATCGGAGCCAAGCTCACGAAGGAATTTCTCTACGAGTCCCTCACCCAGCCACAGGCGTACACGTATCTCGTCTACGATCATGAGGGACCGCCGAAGCCGTTCCCGGCCAAGATGCCGGCGATCAACAAACCCCCTGTCGGTCTGACCGAGCCCGAATTGTTGGCCGTCATCGCCTTTGTGCAAAGTCTGGGCGGGGAAGTCACGGTCACGCCCGAGGAAGTCGTGAAGGCTGCGATGCCGACTACCGTCGCAGCGGGAGCTCTCTGATGGAAATCGAATCCGTCACACCGGTTCTGGCCGTGGCCGTCTCATTGGCCGCAGCCGCGCTCATTGTCCTCACCCGTAGGTGGCCGAACATCCGCGAGGGGTGTTCGGTGATGGCCGGGATTGTGAAGTTTCTCCTTGTGCTCACCATGGTCCCTGCCGTCCTCGATGGGAAGACCATCCGCTATACCCTGGTCGCTATCGCAGGACAAGTGCCCGTTCTTGAGTTCCGAGTGGATGCCCTGGGACTCCTCTTTGCGGCGACAGCCTCGTTTTTGTGGATCCTGACGACCTTTTACTCCATCGGTTACATGCGATCCCTCAACGAGCATGCGCAGACCCGCTACTATTTCTGTTTTGCGATCACCATGTCGGCCACGATGGGGGTGGCCTTTTCGTCCAACTTGGTGACCCTCTACCTCTTTTATGAGCTGATCAGCTTCGCCACCTATCCCTTGGTGGCGCACAAAGAGACCGATGAGGCGTTCGACAAGGGAAACAAGTATGTCTTTTACCTGTTGATGACATCAAAGGGCCTGTTGCTCGCAACGTTTTTGTCCTATGCATTGTCCGGGACTTTCGAGTTTAAACCGAGCGGCATGTTCCGTCCCGACACCGACCGAACCCTGCTCACGCTCACCTATTTTCTGTTTTTAATCGGGATCGCGAAAGCGGCGATCATGCCGTTTCATGCCTGGCTTCCCGCCGCCATGGTCGCTCCCACGCCGGTCAGCGCGCTGCTGCACGCGGTCGCGGTCGTGAACACGGGGATCTTCTGCATTCTCCGAATCATGTTTCATGTCTTTGGTGTGGAGTTGATGAGGGAGTTAAACTTGGGCGTCATCACGGCCGTCATCGCCTCCATCACCATCATCATGGCTTCGCTCTATGCCCTGACAAGAGATAACCTCAAAGCGCTGCTGGCCTATTCCACCATCGGCCAGCTCTCTTATATGGTGTTGGGGGGCGCCCTCTTAACCCCTGCCGGTATGGCCGCCGGGATCATCCATATTGCCAACCATGCCCTGGGAAAGATTACCCTGTTCCTGTGCGCGGGTTCGATCTATGTCGCGTCGCATAAAACCAAAGTGAGCGAACTGAACGGCATCGCCAAACGGATGCCGTACACCATGACGGCCTTCGCGTTGGGCGCGCTATCGCTCATCGGCTTTCCTCTCCTTGGCGGGTTCATCAGCAAATGGTATTTGACGCTCGGTTCGGTCGAGGCGGGGCAATACTCCTTCGTCGCTGTTCTCATCACGAGCACGATCCTTAACGCGTGTTACTTCGTGCCCATCGTGTACGCGGCTTTCTTCCGCGAGTTGCCGCCCGGTGAGAAGCCTGTCCGGCAGGAGGCTCCCACTGTCATGGTGGTGCCGTTGGCGCTGACCGCCGCCGGGGTCCTGGTTTCGTTCTTCGCGCCGGAGATGTTTCTCGATCTGGCCAAGTTGATCGTCGGAGATGTGAAGTGAGCCAACAGACGGAAGGGCATGCTGGATTCACACACGAGGAGTCGCCAGGCTATAGAAAGGTTTTTTACGTCGTGTGTGCCGGCGCTGTCCTGTATCTACTCATCATTTTCTTGACCGCCTCGTAGCGCCTCAAGACGGAGTATCCGATGCGAGACACGCATGTGTTTGACAAACCTGAGAATATCAAGCGGCTGTTGACGGGATTCTATGTCTTTATTGGACTGCTCATTGTCCTTGACCTGTTCATCTCGAACCATCCGGTGCTTCCGTGGGAGCGCTACCCGGTCTTTTACGGGGCCTACGGATTTGTTGCCTATGTGAGCATCGTCTTAGCCTCACATTACGTCTTGCGCAAGTTCTTCGGCAGAAATGAGGATTATTATGATCAGTAGCCTTCCTCCGGCGGCCGTATTGATCCTCGGAGCCTTCTTGATTCCCTTTCTGAAGGGGAAGGCCAAGTCCGTTTATCTCTTGCTGCTGCCGGTCATCGCGTTTGTTAGCGTCCTGACCATTCCCGAAGGCAGCCACTGGACCATCAGGTTCTTGGATTACGAACTCGTTTTTGGACGGGTTGACCGGCTGAGCAGAGCCTTTGGATATATCTTCACGATCGTCTCCTTTTTGGGAACCCTCTATGCGCTGCATGTGGAGGAGGATGGACAGCATGTAGCGGCCTTCGTGGCCATGGGGTGCGCGCTGGGCGCGACCTTTGCCGGAGATCTTTTGTCTTTTTTCTCGTTCTTGGAAGTGATGTCGGTCGCTTCAACGTACTTGATCTGGACAGGCAGAACATCGGCATCGTATGGAGCCGGATTGAGATATCTTCTCGTCCATCTCTTCGGCGGGCTGTGTCTTCTGGCGGGCATCCTTATCCATCTGAACCAGACGGGCTCGATTGCGTTTGGAACGATTGGACTAACGGGATTGGGCTCCCATCTGATCCTGATCGGCTTGGGCATCAGTTGCGCCTTTCCTCTGCTTCACGCATGGCTTCCTGATGCCTATCCGGAGGCCACGATCACCGGCACGGTCTTTTTGAGCGTCTTATCGACGAAGGTGGCGGTCTATGCCCTTGCAAGAGGGTTTCCCGGCACCGAGGTCTTGGTCTGGATCGGAGCGGCGATGACGGTCTTCCCCATTTTTTACGCCGCCATTGAAAATAACCTGAGGCGAGTCCTCAGCTATAGCATCATCAATCAAACCGGATTCATGGTCGTAGGTATCGGCATCGGAACGGCCTTGTCGTTAAATGGCACCGTCGCTCATGTCTTTAACAATGTCCTGTTCAAGTCTCTCTTGTTTATGTCCATGGGCGCCGTCATGCATCAGACCGGAAGGATCAACGTCACAGATTTGGGGGGACTGTACAAGACCATGCCGCTCACGACCGTATTTTGCATCATCGGCGCGGCGTCCATCTCTGGATTCCCTTTGTCCAACGGATTTGTCAGTAAATCCATGATCATGGGCGCGGCCTCCCAGGTTGGGACGGGTATTCTTTGGCTTGTGCTGTTGTTTGCTTCAGCAGGCGTCCTTCACCACGCCGGGATCAAGGTTCCCTATCACGCATTTTTCTCCCATGATTCTGGGATACGGGCGAAGGAGCCGCCTCTGAATATGCTCCTTGCCATGGGGATCACCGCATTTTTGTGCATCTTCATTGGCATTGTGCCCGGCCCTCTCTACAGCATCCTTCCCGCGCCGGTTGATTATCAACCTTACACCGCGGCTCATGTTGTGGACATTCTCCAGTTGCTGTCGTTTGCCGTGTTGGCTTTCTGCCTGCTTATCTTATCCGGACTCCATCCGGTAGAAACGAAGGTCATTCTTCTTGACGCGGATTGGTTTTACAGAAAAGGCACCAAGCTGTTCTATCGGCTTGCCAGCCGCGTTTTAGGAACCGATCGCGAGGAACCGCAAGAGGTCGTTCATGGATACGAGAAACGAAACGTCCCCACATAAGAAAGGGCGGGTTTCGGTACCGGCCAGGGTCGCGATCATCTGGGTCGGGGTTTATCTGTTCCTCAAATTCGCCATCAAGCCGCCCTTGCCGTCCAGTGTCATCTTCATGTACATGACGATGACCTCGATCGGGTTGCTGATCTATGTCTCGATCTTTGAAGACGTGTTGCAAGCGTTTAAGGGGCCGGTCGTTGCCTTTCTGCTAGGCAACCCGCACAACACGGGGTCCTGGCGGGCGGCCCGATGGGCGGTCTTGGCGCTGTTCCCGACCTTGGTGGGCTGGCAAACGTATGTCAGCACCGTGCCCAGCGACTTGCCCCCGCCGGAAAACCGCACCATTCACCCGGCTCCGCCTGGGGAATTTACAGGCCTTTCTAACCCAGTGCCCAGAACTCCAGAAAATATCATGCAAGGCAAGGGGTTCTATGCCGCCTTCTGCTCCCCATGCCACGGGGCCAATTTTGACGGAAAGGGGCCTGCGGCAAAAGGGTTTAATCCGCCACCGGCGAATTTTGCCGATCCCACGACCATCGCGATGCTCCAAGAGAGTTACCTGTTCTGGCGGATCAAGACGGGTGGGGTCGGGCTTCCGATCGAGGCAATGCCGTGGAAGTCAGCGATGCCTCGATGGGAGGTCGAACTGTCCGACGAGATGATCTGGAAGATCATTATGGGAGAATACGACGGTGCACATCAGACACCGCGGACATGGGAGTGAAGCCCTCAGGACGATTTGGTGATCTGGAGATTTGGTCAAGTAGAGGAGCTAGGATGAGAAGAAACGGGTCCATAGGTTCTGACCGACCGCCAACTCATCAATTCACCAGATCACACTTGGCTATCGTGGTTGGTTTCGCTCTCATGTCTCTCGTCCCTGCGATAGGGCTCGCACAGGAAAGTGTTGTCGTGCGCGCAGTCATGGTCAAGGGCGCCCTCCCTGCTGAAGATCCGACGGCAGCCGCCTGGGAAGACGCCCAGGAAGCGGAATTCCCCTTGTCGCCGCAGGTGCATTGGCGAGAACGGATTCAAGAGGTGACGGTGAAGGCGGTCAAGGTCCGCGCATTGCATGATGGAAAAGAACTGGCCATCCTGTTGGAATATGAGGATCCTACCGAGGATCCCGACGACGCGGCGGCCCTTGAATTTATGGTGGGCGACAAGAAAGCCCACTTCGCTCATGGTCAGCCGATGGCCCAGGTCGAAGGAGGCCCGGTCAACATCTGGTATTGGAAAAATAAAGAGAACAAGGCGGTGGACATGAACGCCAAGGGTTTCGGCACTCTCAAGGCGCAGGAGCATCAAGATGTAAAGGCCAAGGGGGTGTATCAAAACGGCAGGTGGCGCGTGGTGTTTTCGCGGACCCTCACGACCGAGCATCGGGAGGAGGATACGCAGTTCAAACCTGGAGAGTTCACCAGCATCGCATTCGCAATTTGGGACGGAAAAAAGCTGGAAAGCGGGGACCTGAAGGAAAAAGGTTCCCAGAAGGCTGTCTCATCCTGGTGGTATTTCCGCGCCGAGCCGCCTCCGGATTATTCACCCTATCTTTATGCCGCGTTGGCGGTCGGGCTGGCGGCGGGATTTCAATTCGTCGTCATTCGACAACTGAAGAAGAAAGGGGCTGCGAGATGAGGTCGGCCTCGCGCTGGACGACTCCTGGCGTTGTTAGAACACTGATCCTCACGGCCGCGGTTGCCGGCCTCGCGGGCGGGGCTTCGGTGACCGGCTGCACCTTGTTTCAAAGCGAGCAAGTCAAGAAAGGGAAGGCGTTGTACGAACATTACTGCATGCACTGTCATGGGGAGAACGGGCGGCAAAATGAGGGGTACAACTGGGGATATATGCCGGATCCTAAGCCCAAGGATCTCTCGAACAAAGAGGAGATGGGCACCTTCAAGGACGAGGAAATCTTCGCCGTCATCTCGCGGGACATGAAAGACACCAGCCCAGGCGGGGACCCGATCGGGGATGACGAGTTCGCCGTGCCGACGATGCCCACATTCAAGTATACGCTGTCGGAGGAGGAGATCTGGGCGATCGTCGCCTACGTGCGGACGCTACACGGGATGAAACTGACGTACAACGTGGAGATGCGCAAGAAAGAACTGCAGGATGCGTTGGAGGCGGCCAAACAGAAGTACGATCAGGCCGTGCAGGCTGCGGAAGAAGCTGAGAAGCGGGCCAATGAAGAGGCGGAGAAAAAAGGAACGGAAGTGGATGAGTCCGCTTTCGCCAAAGAGCAACAAGCAGTCGCGGCGGCGAAGAAAGAGATGGATCGGGCGCAGACAGCGTTGGCCAATTTTACGTCGCGGCCGAAGTTCCCTGCGGTTCCAAGACCGGATCTCACGATGATGACATCCGAAGCTGGCAGTCAGCTCGCCGAAGTCGGCAAGAGGCTGTACAGCAGCAAGTACGGGTGCAACGGCTGCCATCGGATCGGGGAAGAGGGGGGTGTAGTCGGTCCTGCCCTGGATCGTGCCGGGTTCCGCCTCAATGCGACCTGGATGTACCGCTGGATCAGGTATCCCCAAGCCATGAAGCCCGAAACCCGAATGCCGAATCTCGGAGTCGACGACGCGGACGCCAAAGCCATCACGGTCTATCTCAGTACGTTACGCGCGCCGAGGCCGGACAAACCGATCACACAGGCGGCGAATTAAATTTCCGCTCGGAGCCCTGAACCTTTCGATCAGTGCCTATTATTCAGCACTCAGAACGCTACAAGAATCCCAGCCACATCCCCGTCAAGACCGCCCAGCCCACCCAGACGTGCTGCTTGAACAGCGCAAACGCTTCGGGTGGAGTGATTGGGCCGCGCAGCATGACCATTTGCCGCGCGAAGAAGCCTCCGACCACGGCCAAGACTCCATAGTAGATCAGGCCCAAGCCTGTGAGCCATCCGGCAATAACGAGAAGCGTCAGCATCACGCCGAAAGCGATGCCGACTGCGATCCAGGTGCGGGAGCCGAATAAGATCGCCGCCGATTTGACGCCGATCCGCAGATCGTCCTCGCGATCCTGCAACGCGTAGATCGTGTCGTACGCCACCGCCCAGCAGAAGGTGCTTCCGTACAACAGCCAAGCCGGAACGGCGAGTGAGTTCCGCGCTGCGGCCCAGGCCATGACGACGCCCCATCCGAAGGCGAGGCCGAGGGCCGCCTGGGGCACGTGGATCACCCGCTTGGCATAAGGATAAAGCGCAGCCAAAGCCAAGGCGACCGGGCTCAGCAGGATCGCCAACGGGTTGAGCAGCAGCACCAGTCCCACGACCAAGCCGATCAACGCCGTCACGAGAGCCAGCGCCTGGTTAACGGTGACGGCGCCAGAGGCCAAAGGACGCGCGCGCGTGCGCGCGACCTGCCGGTCGAACGACCGGTCGGCGAGGTCGTTCAGCACGACGCCCGCGCTCCGCATCAGAAACGAGCCGGCCATGAACACGAACAGGAGATTGAGCGGTGGCCGGCCATCCGAAGCCAATACGAGCGACCACAGTGTCGGCAGCATCAGGAGCATCGTGCCGGATTGACTACGCAAGCGAATGAGATCAGCGAAAGAGGCCCACCTGTTCCGGGACGGCGAACCGGCGGAAATCGATTCGGAATGGCGCACCAGCGGCTGGGCCATGACGGGGACCTTAGCCCACCGTAAAAACGGCTGTCAATTATGCCGGTATGACCGGCTCGCGGGTTGTTATCCGCGGCGGATTTCCGGTATAAGCGCGGTACTGTGAGAACTGCCCGACGAATGACGAAGCGGAGCGACCGGAATGGCCGGCTTGTCGCCGGCCTCCCAGCGCTGGTCTGCCTAGCAACCCTCCTGGCCGGTTGCGGGTTCTTCACCGGCCGGGATGGGCTCACGTCGGGCTATTGGCTCCCGCTCACGGTCCGCCTGAGTCTGGACGAGACGGTGGCCCATGCGGCTCTTCAGTATCGCGATGCCTGCGGACAGCCACAAACTCTGCCGATCGACGCGATGTTGAAGGAAGCCGTAGTCCGCCGGATCGGAATGGTGTTCGAACGAGTTCAGGTCGCCGACGTCGCCTCGAAGCACGGCGCCGCAGACGGCATCGTGACGGTGGTCTTGGGACTCGGTCAGACGGAGCTCTACATTCCGCGCAAAGTCCGGCGCTCGTATCCTGTGACGGTGACGCTGGGCCTGGACTTTTCCTACACGGATGAGGACGGAGCCGTGCTGTACAGCAAGAAGCTCCAGAGCTTCGGGCGTGGCGAAGTCGAGACCGACGGCGAGAGCTGCGAGGTTCATGGTCTCGACAAAATCGCCGAACAGGCGATTGAAAAAGTCACCGAAGGCATGGCCAAGCAATTGGGGACCGCAACGAAGATCCGCGAGACGGCGTTGCGGGGAAAGAACCCCGAGACCGCGGCGCCGAGGGCCCAGGCTGTCGACCAAGTTCCGGCAAAGACGGCGTCTTCCCCTTCCGAACTGGGGTCTCCGCCTGTTCAGAGCGAGGGAAGCCAGGGCCCTAAGCTCACGTTCCGCGCGATCGTCCGAGACGAGAACCGCAATCAGGTATTGGAGAACCATGAGGAGGTCACCATCGAAATCGAAGTCAAAAACGAAGGGCCTGGACCGGCCTTGGGTGTAGACACCCTGCTCGGCGGCAGCCCATCGCTGATCGGGCGGTTTCCCAATCCCATCGAGGTCGGCGACCTCCGAGCCGGAGAGTTGAAGCGGGTCACCGCCAGTGCCAAGCTCGATGGGGTGAAGGAAGTGGAACAGGCGGAACTCGTCCTCTCGCTTAGGACCTTGTCGAGCGGCGTGCACTTGCCGCTCCCCAAGAAGTTCCTCATCGCGGTCAGGCCGGATCAGAGCGAAGAGGTGGAAGTGCTTTCCGTGGACGTGGACCAACTGCCGAAACCGGGGACCGGGTTCAAACAACCGAAGGCCATCGGCATCGCAATTGGTGTGGAGACCTTCCGGGACGCCGGTGTACCGGACGTCAAGTTCGCGGGACGGGACGCCCAAGTCATGGCCGGCCACCTCAGAACGCTGGCGGGGATTCCGGCGAGCCGGTTCAAGCTTTTGGTGAACGAACAGGCGATGAAACAGGACCTGGCCGAAGTGTTTGAGGAATGGCTTCCGCATCAGACGGAACCAGGCACCGTGGCGTATGTCTATTTCGCTGGGCGGGCGCTTGTGGAACCGGCTACAGGCGCGGTCTCACTCATCCCCTACGATGGAGTCGCCGTGTCGCAGTCCCGATTGTTCTCGCTACGCCGTTTGCAGGAGGCGTTGAGCCGGGCGTCGGTCCAGCGCGCCGTGGTGATGCTCGAAGTCTCGCTGGAACCGGCCCCGGGGGCGGATCCGGGTCGCGGCATCGAGCCCATGTGGGATGGCCAAGAGCCCGCGTCGCGCGGGGACAAGCTGATGTTCATCATCGGCAATCGCACGCTTCAGGAAGCTCATGCCTACGAGCAAGGCCGGCACGGGCTGTTCACCTACTACCTGTTGAAAGGGTTGCGCGGCGAAGCCGACATGGACAAGAACGGTGTCGTGCAGGTCGGAGAACTCTGCGCGTATGTGCGGGCGCAGGTTAGCAGTGTTGCAAGGAAGCAAGACGGGAACGATCAGGAGCCGATCTGTATCCCGGGCACCGGTCAGGGTTCCGCGTTGCGCATCCTTCCGTTCACGAAGGTTCGTTGAGTCAGGTCGGCGGGCCGTCGGTTCGACGCCAAGAGATGGTCTCGGATTTCTTTCCCGGCGTGTTGACGGGGCGACGAGGAGACCTGTATAAAGTCACTGCCTTTGCCGTGATGACATAGACGCGGCGCAGCCTTTCCACACATCTGCGAAAGCCGGCGTAGCTCAGTGGCAGAGCAGCTGATTCGTAATCAGCAGGTCGGTGGTTCGACCCCACTCGCCGGCTCCAGCTCGTTCGTCAATCGTTAAACGTGAAGCGTAGGTCCATGGGAGATAGCAGAACCGGCGACCTGGGGGATATGAAGGGGGTGTGCCCCCTTCATGGGGATCGTACAAGGGGGCTGGCCCCCTTCGTAGGAGCCGGTGCGGCGGGCTTAAGAGCCGAACCGGCGACGGTCGGTGGTTCGACCCCACTCGCCGGCTCCAGCCCTCGCTTGCGCGACCGCGCGTTATTCATCGCGGTATCGAACCTGAATGTGCGCGGATAAAACCCTCCAGTGTCCCTTCTTCTTATCTCTGCTTGACCCGACCCGGAGCCATGTGAATTGCTCTTGGCGACGGGATATACGCCTCGATCGCTGACCTCTAACCATGAGGCATAAGTCTGCCTGATGTGGCGAAACCACCGACCTGGATGATGTGACGGAGGGTGCTCCCCGTTCGACCCCACTCGCCGGCTCGAACCTCTGAGAGCATCACCGCTTTGGGAATGGTGGAAAATTCGAATCAGGAATGCGTCACATGGAGGCGGTCTTCGGGAAGATCGGATCCGACTCCGCCAGGCCAGGTCTTCAGCAATTCAGTCATCTCTTCCGCAGAAACCGGTTTGCTGAAGGCGAACCCCTGGCCGTGAACGCAGCCTTGTTTCTGCAGTAACGAGATCTGCTCGTCCGTTTCGATTCCTTCGGCAATCACGGTCAACCTGAGTGCCTGGGCCATGGCGATAATGGCCGCGATGATGGCCTGGGCGTCCGCGCTCGTCATCATATCTTGCGTAAACGCGCGGTCGATTTTGAGCGTGTCGATCGGGAATCTTCTCAAATAAATCAACGAGGAATAGCCAGTGCCGAAATCGTCGATCGAGACACGAACTCCCATGGCCTTGAGATCCTTCAAGGCCTTCAGCGCGGCTTCGGCGTCCTGCATGATGGAGGTTTCGGTCAGCTCCAAATCCACATGCCTCGGCTCCAGGCCGATCTCGGCGAGGATCCCGGTGATGGTTTCCGCCAACTCGGGCTGCTTGAATTGGCGCGCGGACAGGTTGACGGACAACTGAAGCGCGGTGTGACCGGCGCCGTGCCAGGCTTTCAGTTGACGGCAGGATTGCCGCAGGACCGATTCGCCGATCTTCACGATTAGGCCGGTCTCCTCGGCAAGCGGAATGAACTTGGCGGGCGGGATGAGACCGGAGGCTGGGTCCTTCCACCGGGCCAATGCTTCGACGCCGATCATGCGGCGCGAGGGGAGGTGAATCTGCGGTTGATAATAGACGATGATCTCGTTCCGCTCCAGAGCCTTATGAAGACGGCTTTCCAGAACCAGGCGCTCGTATGCCTGGGCGTTCATGTCGGGAGAGTAGAACTCGTAGCTGTTTTTGCCGCGCTCTTTGGCGCGATACATGGCCGCGTCGGCGTTCTTGATCAAGCTGCCGGCGTCGCCGTTCTCGGAGGAACTCATCGCGATGCCGATGCTCGCGGTGACGAAGACTTCGTGGCCGGCCAGCGTGAACGGGGGTGTGAGGGCTTCCAGGATCCGTTGAGCCAGGCGGCCCGCAACGTCGGGACCGGTGATGTTCTGGAGAAGGACGGAAAACTCGTCGGGGCCCAACCGGGCGATCGTGTCGGTCGTCCGCAGGCATTGTTTGAGCCGCGCCGCCACTGCTTTCAGCAGTTGATCCCCGACGACATGGCCTAACGTGTCGTTGATGAGCTTGAACCCGTCGAGATCGAGAAACAGCAGCGCCTTGCGGTGATCGGCGGACGCCCCGGCCGTCAATTGCTGGCCCAGCAAGCGAACGAATTGCCGGCGATTGGGGAGGCCCGTCACAGGATCGTAATAGGTCAACAGCCGAACCGACTCGGCGGTCCTCCGATAAAAAATGGCCATGACCAGGAGAAGCGGAATGCGGACGAGATGGCGTTCCAGCACTTCCCCGGTGTCCTCGATCTCGCGATACAGGGCGAATCCGTAAATCGTCGTCACAAGGGTCAAGAACAGCGTCATCTGCATCGCCGTGCGGGACGCCGTGACGATCAGGATGATCACGAAATAGGCCAAATACAGATCGGATCCGGCGTTGCCCGAGAAATAAATGAGCGCGGAGGTGATGCCGGTGTCCAGAACAGCCAACGCTCCGGGAAACCAGTCTGCGGTGATGAGCCGAGCCGGGAGGATCATCAGCACGCCGCAGAGCAGCATGAGGCCCAGAATGGAGAGCATCTCCACTTCCGGCGTGATCAACGCGTTGGGGCTGAGCAGGAGCTGATAGCTCAGGACGATGGTCACGAGCGTCTGCAACTGAAGAAAGTTGTAGCGCATGGCCGTGACCGGTTGAGCGGTCTCGACGCCCGTTTCCGGGAAGCCCGGCGGCGTGCGTTGCGCCCTCGGCCTCGTGGTGAGCGCTCTGGACAACATGGACATGAATGTCGTTCCTCTTGTTCCCGAGGTCGGAGCCGGACCGGTCACCGCGACTGCATGAGAACCTGTTCGGCTGGACGTCCTCCGGCGTGTCCGATTTTCGTGTCTCGAATCTGGTCGCTGATCTCGTACCGCCCCTTTCCCTGGGATTTGGCGCGGTACATCGCCAGATCGGCGTCTCGAATGAGATCCTCGGGGCGGCCGTGCACGTTGGTACTGAGGGCGATGCCGATGCTCGCGCCGACATGGACGGTTTTGCCGACGTCGATCGGTTCCGTCACCTTGCGCAGCACGCGCTCGGCGACGCGGATCGCGTCGGTCTTGCCCGTCACATTGTTGATCAGCAGGGTGAATTCGTCTCCGCCGTACCGGGCCACGATGTCGCCCTTTCTCAGGCAGGCTTGCAGGCGCTTGGCGGTCTTGATCAAGACCGCATCGCCGGCTTTGTGCCCCAGACCGTCGTTGATCGGTTTGAACCCGTCTAGGTCGATGAAGATGATCGCGAACTGGAAGTCCCGATTGTTCCTGGCGCACTCGATCGAGCGCCACACCCGCTCGATGAATTGGGCGCGATTGGGCAGTCCGGTCAATGCGTCGGCCATCTTCTCATAGCGGGCCTGTTCCTCGGATTCCGTGATCCGCTTAAGCTCGGCCTGGGCGATTTCGGTTTTATTGCCGCAGAGCAAAGTCGTGGATAACAGGACGGGAATGAGCAAGGCATGCTCGGTCAACGTGGCTCCGACCGCATGTAATGACACGCCGTAGGCGACGGACACCAACCCCCCCAGGCCCCAGAGATGCAGGGCGGACGAACTCACCGACGCCATGAGGATGACAAGGATGTACCCCAGGTAGAGCCAGGGCTGGATCGTCCCGGCTTGATGGGTCATGAAGATCAGAATTCCCGTGTTCGCGAGGGTCAACAGTGAGACGAACGGCTTACCCGCGAGAGCCGGGGCGCGAAGGCAGAGGACCAGGAGAAGCAGGAGACTCATCACCCCGATCAGCGCGATGTGGGCGTGACGGAGAGCGTCCAAGGGCGGGAGGCGGTAAACCAGAATGAATGTCAACAGGACCTGCAGCAGGCCGAGCAGGAGACGCGGTGAAGAGCGCCTGACGAGGACGCCGACGTGTTGATCGGTCATAAGGGACGGGTGCCTCTACGTAATGGCTGAAAAAACTCTATCAGCAAACATCCAATTTGTCAGGTGTTTTGGCAGAATCGCCACCAACAGGTTCGCAGCGGACATCGGGGCCGCGCGACCGACGGCGAAGCCCCGAGATTGCGTGGCGCGTCCGTGCCATGCCGTTCGTGAGACGTTTCGCTTCATCCGACTTCGGCGGTGTGATATAAACATTCTTCCGGATTACCCATGAAAGTCTTGCTGGTGGAAGACAATCCCATCGACGCTAAGAAAGCCCAGGACATGCTGGCCAAGACCGGCGGCGGGCAGATCGCGGTCACGCACGTCGAGCGGTTGAGCACAGCGTTGCGCCGACTGGCCCGGGAATCCTTCGATGCGATCATGGTGGATCTGACGCTCGTGGACACGCACAGGTTGGACACCTTAAGCCTGATTCAGGCGGCGCTCGCGCGGATGCCGATCGTGGTCCTGAGCGACAGGCCGGACGAGAATTTGGAGCGCCAGACGATCCAGCACGGAGCGCAGGATTTTCTGGTCAAGAGTCAGTGGAGCGGGGACCAATTGGCGCGCGCGCTGCGCCACGCCGTCGAGCGGAAACGGGCGGAGCAGAACCTGGCCTATCTGGCCCAGTACGATCCGCTGACGACGCTGGCCAACCGCGCATTGTTTCAGGATCGCATGAACCGGGCGCTGGCCATGAGCAAGCGCAAAAAGCAGGAAGTGGGCATCGTCATGCTCGGCCTTGATCACTTTAAAGAAGTCAATCAGACGCTGGGCCGCGAGAAGGGCGACGCCTTGCTCAAAATGACGGCCGATCGGTTGCGGCAATGCATGCGCGAAGTGGACACGGTGGCGCGGTTGGGCGGGGACGAGTTCACCATCCTGTTGGAAGGCATCAACTGCAAAGCCGACATGGAGATCGTCGCCAAGCGGGTTCTGGGGCTCTTCGCCAAACCGTTCGAGCTGGACGTACGGCTGGTGACGGTCACGGCCAGCCTCGGTGTCACGGTCTACCCGCTGGATCCTCACGAGATCGACGAGTTGCTGGCCCACGCGGAACAGGCGATGGACCAGGCCAAGGAGCAGGGCGGCAACACCTACCGGTTTTATGAACCGGCCGGGGCATAAACGGCGGACGCAGAGCCGGTTGACTTCGCGTTGCAACGTGGTTGCCGACGGTTCGCATCCGATCAAGTCGCGCGTGGTCCCATGTTGTTGATGGCATCGCGTCATGTGACGTTCCGTCTGTTCGTGGTTCTCTCCGCCTGGTTTTTGGTCGGAGGGGTGGCCTGGGTGGACTCGTGTGATTTGAATGACGAACCCGCCTCACCCCTGGCGGGAACGGCGCAGGCCGTCGAGTCCGACGTGGACGAAGTCAAGGATGACGTCCTGGAGATAGCCTTAACCCCGGGCTTGCTAGGACAGGCGGCCGCCCTCCTCACGTCACGGCGCCTGTCGTCCGCCGTTTCCAGCGAAGCGGTGTCCAACACGAGCGATTGTCCCCTCTACCAGCGTCTCTCCACCTACCGGATCTGATCTCCGCCCCGGATATTTCCATTCGGTCCTTGAGGCTCGGCGCACTCAGGCGCATGGAGTGGCGCCGCCGGCTGCTGAACGAAACGCAGCTCGAGACCCGTGGAGGATGTGTCCGTCGGGGACCGATGCGTATCCACCGACCATTTCAGATAGGAGAGCAGATCCCATGTTCGAACGGCTGTTACAGTTTGCGTTGACCCAACGCGTCTTCGTCTGCTTTGTCGGACTCCTCCTGCTCGGCGGAGGTTTGTACGCCTTTCACCTCCTGGACGTCGTCGCCTACCCGGACCCGTCGCCGCCGATGGTCGAAGTGATCACGCAATATCCCGGTTGGTCGGCCGAGCAGATGGAACGGGCGATTACCCTGCCCATCGAAATCGCCTTGCAGGGCATGCCGGGCCTGACAGACATCCGGTCCCTCTCGATCTTCGGGCTCAGCGACGTCAAGGTCTATTTCGCCTTCGGGACCGACTATTTTCGTGACCGGCAGGAGGTGCTGAACCGGTTGCAACTCTTGACGTTGCCGCAGAACGTGCAGCCGACGATCTCGCCGTGGTCGGCGATCGCCGAAATCTATCGGTATGAGGTGGTCGGAAACGGGAAGAGCCTTACGGATCTCAAGACGATCCAGGACTGGCAAATCCGCCGGGAGTTTAAGCGCGTGCCCGGCGTGATCGATGTCACCACGTTCGGGGGGACGACCAAGGAGTACCACGTCGATCTCGATCCCGGCGCCTTGCTGAGCTACAACGTGACCCTCGATCAGGTCATCGATGCGCTCAGGCAGAGCAACACGGACGTGGGGGGAAATTACCTGACCATCGGGTCTCAGAGCTTCAACGTTCGCGGGCTGGGTCTGATCAGAAATCTCGACGATCTGGCGGACGCCGTCGTCACGGAAAAAGGAGGCACTCCGGTGTTCATCCGCAATCTGGGGCGGGTGAGCCTCGCCCATCGCGTCCGGCTGGGGAAAGTCGGGATCAACGACCGCGACGATGTCGTGGAAGGCGTCGTGTTGCTCCAGCGCGGGGAGCGGGCTTCACCAGCGCTGGAGCGTGTGCATCGGAAAGTCGAGGAGCTCAACGGCCGAAAATTGCCGCAAGGCGTCGCGATCAAGACGTTCTATGACCGGACGGTCCTGATCCGCACCACCATCGAAACCGTGGTGGATATCCTCCTGGCCGGAATCCTGCTGGTGTTCGCCATCCTTTACGTGTTTCTGGGACACCTTCGTACGGCGGTGATCGTCGCGCTCACGGTGCCAGTGGCCTTGCTGTTCACGTTCTGTCTCATGGTCATCCGCGGCGACTCGGCCAATCTGATCTCGCTGGGCGCGATCGACTTCGGGATCATCGTCGACTCCACACTGATCATGGTCGAAAGCATCTTCTCGCACTTATCCCGCAGGCGGACCCAGGGACTGACCGTGCCGATGCACATTATGCGGGCCGCGCGTGAAGTCGGTCGCCCGATCTTCTTCGCGACGGCGATCATCGTGGTCGCGTTCATTCCGCTGTTCACAATGACCGGCGTACCGGGGAAAATTTTCGCGCCGATGTCGCTGACGTACGGCCTGGCCCTGAGCGGGGCGTTGCTGATGGCGTTCACGCTCGCTCCGGCCCTGTGTTCGCTTCTCCTCGACGGTCCTTTGCGGGAGGAAGACACGCGGATCGTCGGCGCCGTTCGGCGAGCGTATTTGGCAAGCCTGCGCTGGGCGCTCGGTCGCGAGATGCTGGTCATCGGCGTCGCTCTGATCGCCCTCGCCTCGGCGTTGGCAACCGTTCCCCTGATCGGCGGGGAATTCATGCCGGCGCTGGAGGAAGGCAATATCTGGATGCGCGCGACGATGCCGGTGGACATCGCGTTCGAAGAAGCGGCGCAAGTCGCGAAGGAGATTCGGCTGATCTTCAAAGCGGTTCCGGAAGTCGTCGACGTGGTGTCTCAGCTCGGCCGTCCGGACGACGGCACCGATCCGACGAGTTTTTTCAACGCGGAATTCCTGGTAACGCTGAAGCCGCGCAAGGAATGGCGAACCCAATTGAAGTCAAAGAAAGAGCTGATCGAAGAGATCGAACGAGAGTTGGCCGGCATTCCGGGCGTGACGTTCAACTTCTCCCAGGCCATTCAAGACAACGTGCAGGAAGCGATGTCCGGCGTCAAAGGCGAAAACGTCGTCAAGGTCTACGGAACCGATCTGAAAGTGCTGGAGTCCGTCGCGGCGCAGATCAAACGCATCATGCGGCAGGTGCGCGGGGTGAAGGATCTCGGCATCCTGCATCTCCTCGGCCAACCCAACCTGGTCATCGAGGTGGACCGGCAGGAGTGTGCGCGTTACGGGATCAAGGTCGGCGACGTGAACGATGTGATTCAGGCGGCAATCGGCGGGCAGGCTGTCACGCAGGTCTATGAAGGTGAAAAGTGGTTCGACCTGGTCGTCCGGTTTCTGCCGGAGTATCGGCGGGATGAGGACACGATCGGCAACATCCAGGTGAGCACTCCGGAAGGCGCGAGGATTCCGCTCAAGCAATTGGCGACGATCGCGGAACAAACCGGCGCGTTCATCATCTATCGGGAAAACAACGAGCGGTACATCCCCATTAAGTTCAGCGTGCGCGGACGCGATCTGGAGAGCACGGTCCATGAGGCGCAGAAGCGCATCGCCGCAGAGGTCCGGTTGCCGGAGGGCTATCGGATCGAATGGCATGGGGAATACGATCAGCTTCAGGAGGAGAAGCTGCGGCTGGCCAAGGTCGTGCCCATCACCCTCTTGGTCATTCTGTTCCTGGTGTACTTTGCGTTGAACTCGTTCCGCGACGCCCTGCTCGTCCTCTTCGCCGTGCCTTTCTCCTTGGTGGGCGGCGTGTTGGCGCTGGCAGTGACAGGAACGAACTTCAGCATCTCCGCGGCCGTGGGCTTCATCTCGCTGTTCGGGGTCGCCGTCCAAGGCGCGCTCATCCTCGTCAGCCGCATCCGCGATCTTGTCCAGGAAGGCCATGATGTCAGGACGGCGATCCTAACGAGTGCCGAAGCTCGGATGCGACCGGTCCTGATGACTTCGCTGGCCGCGGCGATCGGTCTTTTCCCCGCGGCGGTGGCCACCGGGATCGGCGCTCAGTCTCAACAACCACTCGCTCGCGTTGTAGTCGGTGGGATGCTCACGTCGGCGGTCTTGATTTTGGTCGTGCTGCCGGTCCTCTATCAATTGCTCCATCGAGGGGAAAGGAAAGACGAATGATGGCGACGACCGTGGGTGTCTCGTCCATTGCTGTCTCCGCAAGACTTCAATGGTTGAGTGGATGATAGGGGGGTGTCGGGAAGATGTCCGCGTGAGGGTCTCTCACCCTCGCGCGGACAGGCCTCGTTCGTTTATCGGGAATCCGTTTGGACCGTGCCGGACTCAGGAAGCGGGGCGGGGATGGATTCGGTCGAAGCGTCGATCGCCGGGGTAAGACCGTCCATCAGCGAATCGGATCCGTCAGTTGGAGCGTCGGGAGTCGCGGCGGCGCGAGTCACGTCAGGCGCAGGCGCGGCGGTCGGTGCAGCGGAAACGGCCATGTGTTCCCGGCCGATCTTGCGGATCTCGAGATGCACGCGTCGATTCATGCGCCGGCAGATGTCGCTCGCGTCGGCACACGGCATCCCCTCTTCACCCAGGCTCACAACCTTCATTCGGTGTTCGTCTACACCGGCGTTCAGCAAGGCGGTCTTGACCGTTTCCGCCCGCTTCAGGCCGAGCGCCTTGTTGTAACTCGCCGAGCCTTGTTGGTCGGTATAGCCTTGCACCAGGACGCCATAATCGGGGTTGCTCTTCAGGAACTCGGCCTGCTGCTGAAGCAGGGTCCTACCTTCGTCGGTCAGGCCACGGCGGCCGACCTCGAAGGAGATGTCCGCATGGAAAACATCCGGCGTGGAGGCTGCAAGCGGGATGGATGTGGCTGGTTCGGGCAGGGGGGGAGCGGTTGTTTTGAGCGAGCTGGAGGCCTGGGCGGGATTCAGCTTGTCCGACGCGCCCGGCGTGGTGATGGACTCGCCCGGCGGCGAATAGACCCAGAAGGCGCCGATGATGACGGCCAGGATCAGAACGACCCCGGCCACGATGTAGACGTCCTTCATATCCTTGCTCGGTCCGACAATCGCGGGGGCAATCGCCCCGGAGGCGACTTGTGATGGAGTGGGTTTCTGCATGGTCGGTTCCTCCTTCGTGAGTGAACGGGTCAAAAGTCAAATGGCCATCGGTCTTGAGTGTTGCGAAAGCCGGCCTTCGGCGAGCCGTCACCTCCTTTCAGGCCGGCCTGCACGCCGTTTATGGCGGTAACCCGATTGAGCAACGGCGGTGCCGACGCCTTGGGAGCGTGCGAGAAACCGGACGAGCAAGAAACTCGCGAAGTTAGAAAGAGAGGGAGGTATGCAGATCAGAGCGAGTCATGCGGGACGCGCACGGCGATGCGGGGATGGCCCCGCATGACGAGGTGGGTGAGCCGGCCTCAGCGCTCCGGCACAGCACTTTCTCGACCAAGGAGTGCAGAGGCTGAAGGAAAGCGGAGGGAGTTGTAAAGTCTGCAGGCTCCGTCTGCACACAAACTGAAGAGACGTGGTTTAGGGAAGGGTGCCGCCCTGCGGAAATCTTTCAGTTCCCTCTTCATCGAGGGTGAGTCCGCTTTCCGTTGTCCGTATTCCGTCGGGTTGGCGGTCCCGCCGCTTTCAGTTCCCTCTTCATAGGGAAGGGCTCTTCAACGTCTGCGTGGTGGGGTGACTCGCACCGGTGGGAGGAGAACCACGAAAGGGAAAACGCCTGCAGCATGAGATTCCTGGGATCGGCAATCCCGGCAGGTGAGGCTGCTATCCCGCCACGGTCGTTTTTGCGCAGAGGCTTACCCCATTTCCTTGGCGAAAGCAACCCAGCGTATGGGGAAAAAAATGAGTAGAGGGAGGAAACGGCCGCCTCACAAGCCTCGCGTCTTCACCGATGTCGGCGTCCGGGCGAAATGCCACCGGATGAGCGTTTCGACGGCGCGAAAGTGGCGGTCGGGGAGGTTCTTGAAGCGCCGTTGGCAATCGAGGAGGGCTTCTTCCGCGCAACGGAACCCCTCGACGGTCTTGATCAGATGTCCGTAGTAGTCCGCCAGCTTCAGCTCGACGGTCCGAACCAGGGCCGGATCGCCGGCCAGCGCGAGGGCGGCCTTGGCCTGATCTCCGCCCGCGTCCACCAACGCACGGAAGCTCAGACCCTTGAGCCGCTGCGTGACGGTGCTCCGGTCGCACTTCAACGCCTTCGCCGTGGCCTGCATGTCGAATCCCTGACGGCGCAGACAGGCCAGCACGGCGGCGTCGGTCAAGGGCTCGTCCGCCAGCCGGTCAAAAGCGGGTTCGCGGCCGCCCAACCCAGCTTCCTCGACCGCCAGCCGGAGATCCGCCTCGGTGATCACCTGACCTTCGGCGAGCGCGACGGCCTGTTCCAGGCAGTGACGCAACTCGCGGATGTTGCCTTTCCATTCATGGCCCTGCAGCACGGCCAGCGCCTCGCGCGACAGGCGCACCCCGTCGCGGCCGAGTGGCGCGGCGGCGGTGCGGACGCAATGATCGGCCAAGAGCGGTACATCGTCCGGGCGCTCCCGCAAGGGCGGCAGCCGCAGGACCAGCCCCTTCAGCCGGAAATAGAGGTCCTCCCGGAACCAGCCTTCCGACACCCCGCGCGCCAGGTCCTTATTGGTGGCGGTCACGACCCGGACGTCGACGACAGTCGGGGTCGTGGCGCCGACCCGATAGAACGTCCGGTCTTGCAGGACGCGGAGCAGCTTGCCTTGGTGGTCCAGCCGCAGGTCGCCGATCTCGTCCAGGAAGATCGTGCCCTGGTGGGCCAGCTCGAAGTAGCCTTTCCGATCGCTCGTCGCCCCGGTGAAGCTGCCCCGGACGTGGCCGAACAACTCGCTCTCGAAGAGATCCGGCGAGATCGCCGCCATATTGACCGCGATGAAGGGCTGACTCGCACGAGGGCTGAGCCGGTGCACGGCGCGGGCGAACAATTCCTTGCCCGTACCGGGCTCGCCCAACAGGAGGACCGAGAGCGAGGAGCGGGCCCCCTTTTTGAGGTCGCGAAACAGGCCGAGGACGGCGGGGTCCCGCGTGATGATGCCGAGTTGCTCGCACTCCTGCCGCAGGCGCTCCTGCTCCGCGTCGCTCAAGCGGGTCCGGTCCGACGCAACGGCTTGCAGGCCATCCAATTCACGTTCCAGTTCGTGCAGACGTTTCCGGGTCGCCGCTTCCTGGGATCGGGCTTGCGCGAGTTCCGTCCGAAGGAAGTCAGTGGTCTTGACTAACTCCTCTTGCCGGCCGGTGGACTGGGCAATGGTGGCGCGCGCCGCTTCCAGATCCTCTTCCAACCCTTCGACAACGTTTTCCCGACGGACCAAGGCCTCGCGCACGGCGACCAATTCTTGCTGGATGCGACGCATGTCCAGCTCGACCAGCCTGAGGCGCTGTCCCGCCGAGACGTGACTCCAGACGGTGGTGCCGCCGAACACCAGGAGCATGGCGGACAAGGGGACGACAAGGGGCAACACCCACCCCCACACGGCCAACATCATGATCAGCAGCACGCCGTAGCCGAGCACCAGTCCCGAGGCCGTGAAGAGCCCCTTCCATCCCTTTAGAGACAGCAGCGCCCATGCGGCGAGACCGGCAAGAGCCAGCGGTAGGATGATCTGCCAAAAGGACGAGACCGGCCTGATCCACTTCCGGGTCAGCAACGTATTCAGCGCATGCGCATGGATGATCCCCTGCGTGATCGGCCGACCGGTCGGCGTCGTCCAGAAGGGCTCGCTGTCCGAGTTCGGCAACAGCAGGACGATCTTGCCGTTCAGCCACCCTTCGAGCCGGTCGCGGTCCCCTTGATCGACGGCGTCTGCGAGTGCGGCGAACGACAGCGAGGAGAACGAGGAGGCCAGGCCGTCTCCGACATAGTTGACGAACAGCCGATCAACCGAGCCGACAGGGATCTGCAGCGCCTCCAGTTGCTGGGTCGTCGATCCCGCCAGGCTGATTTCTGCGTTCTCCTTGTGGAACGCCGCGATCAGCGCGAGCCCGAAGGCGGGAACGGCACGGTCTCCCGCGGGCACATACAACGGGATCTGCCGAACGATGCGATCGCCGTCGGGAAAGGAAAGCAGATGCCCCACGCCGTAGGCCTGCTGCGCGAGCGCCGGCATGGCGCCCGGCAGTCTCGGGCCGGCTGGAATCCGGGGCGCGGCATCCGGGGTGATGGTCGGCCAACTCGGGTGGGTCCATGACAGGGGACCCTCCACTCGGGATTCACGGGAGAATAGCGTATCGGCTGCCAAGGCCGGTGTCAGCGGGTAGACGACATTCCCGGCCTCCTTGGTCGCTTCCGCCAACATGGCATCGCTGACCGCGCCGCCGAGATGCGGAGGGCTGGGCGCGGTGATGGGCAGATCCACCCCGATGACCGCCGCGCCGGCGTCGTGGAGCGCCGTGACAAGCTTCGCGATGAGCGCGCGGTCCCACGGGCCTGTGCCGAACCGCTCTTCGCTCGCCTGATCTCTGGTCACCAGCACGACGGAGGGACTGGCCGGAACCGGCGGGCGGAATCGGAACCAGGCGTCGTAGGGGGCCCATTCCAACGTCGTGAAGGCGGCCGGCGCGGCGTGCCAGAGGAACCATGCCGCGAGGGCAGCCGCCGCGCCGATCCCGAGCGCCTGGAGCGCAGTGGAACCGGTGAACATGGCGCGGGCGCGTGAACCGAACGACATGGTGGTTATTGGGCCGGGGAGGACTTCCGGCCGGGTTGCGCGTCCTCCGTCGTCCGTTTGCGTTCCCCTTTGGAGAATCCTTTCAACATGGCCTTCGCCTTGGCGCCGTCGGCCGCCACGCCGAGCCCCTTCGCGTAGATGCGGGCCAACATGAGTCGGGAGCGGGGCAACCCTGCCGCGGCCGTCGTCTGGAAGTAGTTCAGAATGCGGGAATCATACGGCGACACCTGCCCCTCGACCCCCTCCTCATACACTTTCTCCAAGAGGGATTGTGACGGTTCGTGGAGCGTATAGGCTTCTCGAATCAGCACCGGAATCGCGTCCTGCGCCCGATCCGCTTTGAGCAGCGAGGCCCCGACGCTCTGGGCTTCGTCGGGACGGGCGAGGTCCGGGAAGTCCTGCTCCAGCTCCGCCAAATATTGCTGGAACGCTCGCAGCGCGGCCTGCGCCTCTTTCTGGGCACGGGGGCCTTTCGAGAGTGTCGTCTGGCGCAACTGCGCCAAGGCTTCGCTGGCCTGGCTCATGCCCTGCTCCGCCGCGCGCACCCACCAGGTAATGGCGAGAAGCAAATTCTTCGGCACACCGTGCCCGGAGCGATAGGCGCTGCCCAGGAAGTATTGCGCTTTGGGGACACCGTTCGTGGCGGCGATTTGCAGCTCTTCGGCCGCTTCGGCGTCGCGGTTCGCCAATTTCAACACCAGGCCCAGGTGATAATGCGCATCGGGAAAATTCGGTTTGAGCTTCAGCGCCTCGCGGTACGATTGGATGGCTGCCAGGAAATCCCGCATCGTGTAGTGGATGGTTCCCATGTGATAATGCGCTTGCGCGAGGCCGGCATCCAGTCGCAGCGCTTCCCGAAATTCGGCCAGGGCGGCCCGCCAATCTTGCTTGACCATGAGCGCCGTCCCGAGACCCAGGTGGGCCTGTGCGAGGTCGGGCTGCAGCCGCGTGAGCACTCGGTACTCCTCGATGGCGCTTTCCATGTCGCCGAACTGGTAGAGCGCGGCGGCGAGCTTGAGGCGGGCCTCTGCGGCGTCCGGCTTGAGGCGGGTCGCCTGACGAAGTTGAGCGATCGCGGCGGACAGGTCGCCGCCGGCCCACTCGGCAAGCCCCAATTGCAAGCGGATGTCGTAGGCATTCGGCGCGGCAAGCACCGCCTCGCGCAACGCCTCGATGGGTTGCTCCGGCGCTGTGGCAGTTTCGCCGGACGGAGGTTCCTGAAAAGGGGCGACGGGCTCCGGAGCAGGACCGGGCGCAGGGGGTTCGGCTGGAGCTTCAGTCGCGGGAGGAGCCGGTCGCTCCTCGGTCGTTGGAGCCGAGGGATCTTGAGACAATACGGGGGACGTCGTCAGCAGCACAAGCACGGCGACAGAAGCCCACCCGTTTTTCATACGATCCCGCGATCCTCCCGGCGACGTAGCGGACCAGCGAGCATTATACCACTCGAATCCACGGCGGCTTCGGTCGCGCCGAGTCCCTATCGAGAAGAAAGCGAGCAGAGATAGCGAACAGCCCATAGCTATTCGCTGCTCATGAACGCTCACTCACCTTTGGACGCGGGCGGGAGGGCTTCGATGATCAATTGCGCTTCTTCCTTCGGGAGATCCTTGAGCAGGACTCTCACCCGCGCCGGATCGCGGGGGACGCCGAGACCCTTGGCGTAAATGCGGGCCAGGGCGAGCCGTGAATGGGGCAGCCCTTCCGCCGCCGTCGTCTCCAAGTATCGGAGGATACGGGAATCGTACGGAGCTAACTGTCCTTCGACTCCTTCTTCGTAAAGACGCTCCAGCAGATAGTGGGAGACGTCGCCGAGCGCATAGGCCTCGCGGATCAGGACGGGAACGGCGTCCTGCACACGGCCTTGTTTGAGCAAGGTCGCCCCGACTCCTTCTCCATCGGCCGAGGGCATGAGATCGGGAAAATCCAGCCACAGATCGGCGCGGAAGTCCTGAAAAGCCTGCGCCGCCGCTGTCGCGTCCTTGGCGCTGCGGGGTCCTTTCTCCGTGGCGAGTCGGCGCAGCCGTGCCAGCGCGGCGTTCGCTTCCTCAAGACCCTGTTCGGCCGCGAGGAACCACCAGCCGATGGCGCGAGCCCAACTCTTTTTGACACCCTGTCCGGACTGGAAGGCGTTTCCGAGGAGATATTGGGCTTTGGCGATCCCGTCTCGCGCCGCAAGCAGCAGTTCGTCCACCGCCTCGCTGTCGCGCTTGGCCTGCTTGAGGCTCAGCCCCAATCGGTAATGGGCATCGGGGTGGTCGGGATTCAGCTTCAATACGTTGCGGTAGGCCTCGATCGCCGCCGGCCAGTTTTTCAAGGCGAAGTAGGCAGTGCCTAGGTTGTACTGGGCCTGGCCTGAGTCGGGAGCCAAGCGAAGGAATTCCGTCAACTCTGCGACCGCCTCGCGCCATTGCTGTTTGGCCATCAGGGCGACCGCGAGGTTGAGACGGGCCTGCAGATGGTCCGGCTGGAGCCGCAGCAACAGACGGTATTCGTCGATCGCGCCGTCGAACTCGCCGGTGTTGTACAGCGTGGATGCCAACGTGAAGCGGGAATCGACCGATTCCGGCTGGCGCCGAACGGCTTCCCGGAGGTCGGTGATCGTGCCCGTCTGGTCGACGGCTGACGGCGCAGGCCTGGTTCGGCCGGGTTCGCTTGTCGCAGTTGGTTGGGTTTGGGCTGTCTGGGCGAAAGCTGGGCCATGAAAGGCCGAGAGGGCGCTGAGCACGATGAGGAGCGTCACCGGAACCGATGTGCCGGCCATAAAGCCAGGTATTTCTCCGAGAGGCATGGCAAGAAGACACCTTATACCAATCCGACTGGACACGGCAACGAGGGAGGCGCGCGGCCTCCATCTATGGGACGCATCCTCATGACGGGGCGATGACGGCCGGTGATCACGCCGGCCGGAGCCCGGTCCGGGGGCTGCAAATTTCTCCCGGCTCTTGCAGGCCAACCCTGCGGCCAATCCGGCGCTGATCCTCGCGGGCCGTTGACCTGAGCGGGCTCGGCGGGCCGAGCGCCGTCACGGCTTGGCAACGCCGCGCCATTCCTCCTCAGTGATCACGCCTTTCTTGATGAGCAGCTCGATGAGCTTTTCCAGTGAGTTCTTGGCGGGTGGTGAAGCCGTCGCCTGTTCGGATGGTTTGGCCGCGGCCGTCGGGCGTTTGAGGCCCAGCACGCGAAAGGACGGCGTGAAGACGATCAGGTACTCTTTGTTGCGCAGCCGCACCGTGGCCGGTCGGCTCTCGGTCTGCGGGAGCAGGTCCGGTCCGGACCCTGCGGGAACGTAGAAGTAGGGTTTGCCGTCGGCGGTCTCTCCATCCTGCCCGAGCACGTCGAACCGGCTCAGAAAGGAGTCGCCCTTCAAGGGATCGCGGTCTTCGCCGGCGAGGTTGGTGATTTTGTCCAACACCACCACCAGCGAGTCGCCGATCAGCGGATCGGGCGACAGGTTCTTCACGCTGACGTCGTACCGATATTCGCTGGTGAAATTGTCGCGGCCTTTCAGCGTCACCACGGCGGTCGCCCGGCCGGTGAGATCGGTCAACTGATCGAGGGAGACGGCGGCGAACGCGTGGTGGCTCTCGAAGAGACCGAACGACGCCGGTACCATCCAGATGAGCCATCCGGCCGTGACGATCGCGGCACGCGTCATGCGTCTTGCCCGGCGAAGCACCCCCATGATTACGGCCCAGCATAGCAGAGACGCGGCGAGGGATCGAGCTTTTCGCAGGTTGACACTCCGTTCGAGTGGGCGATATTCTCCCCGCCGTGTGTCTACGACGACTGGCCGCGTCATGCTGAAGACTTCGCGTCACCGAGCGCCCCTACTGTTGTCTCGGGCCCTTACCACCAAGCTGCTGCGCCTCTATGACTATCCGGATCCGCGTCGGCGCGGGCGGATCATTCGCGGCTATGACCGCCCTCATGCGCTGCGGACGGCCCGTATGTGCGCGGCGGTCGCCCAACGGCTGGGCCATGCGCCGGAACTGGTGAGACAGTATCAGATTGCCTGCCTCCTGCACGATCTGGGACGAGCCGGGCTCGACCGGGCTCTGTTCGGCCGCATCTGGTCTTGGGCGAAGGCGCGCGGCATTCCGACCCGGCCGCGCGAATGGCGGGCCGTGTATCCCGAGACGCCGTACGGCCGCGAGACGGAGACCTTCCTGGTGCGCTATCGGCAGCCGCTCGAAGACGCAGGCATCCGCATGGATGGGTGGGCCTGTGAGCAGGTGGAGATGCGGCTCGGCTATGCGCGCCGGCTCACCCGCCGTTTGCGCGAGATCATGCCGCGGTTGCGGAAACTGGGCGTGCGGTGGTCGCCTTGGATGAAACAGGTGATGCTGTACTACTACTATCCCGAAACGCTGGCGAAGGCGAGGCCCTGGGTGCGGCAGTTGGCGGAAATCCTGGTGGCCTGCGAGCAGTTCGAGGCCTACAGCAACCAACGGCGCGGCCGCGACTATTACGTGCGCACCAAGGAGACGCTGGCCGAGGCATTTGCCTATCTCGACCAATTGCAACGCGAAGGCCTTCTCAGCGCGCCAGTTGTCGGGACCTTGCGGAATCTGGTCGCTGAGGGCGCCTTCGACGACATTCTGAAGGAGGCGCGCGGCCGCGCATTGACTCCCGCCGAGAAACGGCTCGTGCGAAGCGTCGCGTAGGAGACGTTGATGCCCGTGAAGAGCGTTCCCTTGCGCATCAGCATGCGCGGGGACTCGCACATCGAGAATATCACCAAACAGGTGCAGCAGGCGCTGGAAAGCACCGGACTCCGAGCCGGCGTCCTGACCGTGTTCATCAAGCACACCACCGCTTCCATGATGATCATCGAGGACGAGCCCGGCATTCGCGCCGACACGAAAGCGATCTGGGATCGATTGATTCCCCCCAGCCCGGCCTGGCAGCACAACTCCGGAAACCCCGGCGAGGATAACGGCCACAGCCACCTGCGCGGCCAGATTCAGGGGCCGTCGGTGACGATCCCGTTCAACGACGGGGTACTGACGCTCGGAACCTGGCAGCAGATCGTCGTCATCGATTTCGATACCAGGCCGCGCGCGCGGGAGTTGGTGATTCAAGTGGTCGGGGAATAGCGACGACACTCTTGATCGCGATGAAAACTCCTGTATTCCCCTTCGTTGTTGTGCTCGCCGCCGCCGGGTTGCTGACCGCCGCCGTGGTCCGCACCGATTGGGGCAAACCGTTGGGGGCGAACTATGACGGCCCCGAGGGCCGCCCGCGTCCGGTCACTCCGCCCCCGGCCGAACTCGGCGCCGACGAGCGCGCAACCATCGCGGTGTTCGACAAGGCCGCCAAGTCGGTCGTCTTCATCGCCAACACCGCCATCCAGCGCGATCCCTGGTCGTTCAATCTTTTTGAAGTGCCGCAAGGCTCCGGGTCCGGCTTTGTCTGGAACAAACAAGGGCACATCGTCACGAACTTTCATGTCGTGTACGGTGCCGATGCGATCACGGTGACCTTGGCCGATCAGACCGAATACAAGGCCCGGGTGGTCGGGATCGATCCGGATCATGATCTGGCTGTGTTGCAGGTGCAGGCGCCGGAATCGGCGCTCGCGCCGATCGCGGTCGGCAGCTCCGGCGATCTGCGGGTCGGGCAGAAGGTGCTGGCGATCGGCAATCCTTTCGGACTGGATCATACGCTGACGACCGGCGTCGTCAGCGCGCTCGGCCGTACGATCAAGTCCATGACCGACCGGACGATCGAAGGGGTGATCCAGACCGACGCGGCCATCAACCCCGGCAATTCGGGCGGGCCGCTCCTCGACAGCGCCGGGCGCTTGATCGGCGTGAATACGCAGATCGTCAGCCCGAGCGGCGCCTTCGCGGGGATCGGCTTTGCGGTGCCGGTCGATACGGTCAATCGGATCGTGCCGGAGTTGATCAAGCATGGCCGGCTCATCCGGCCGGGCTTAGGCGTGTCCTTGGTGCCGGACGCGATCGCCCGGCGTTGGGGGATCAAAGGGTTGGTCATTGGCAGGGTCCAGCCCGGGGGCCCCGCCGCGCGAGCTGGTTTGCGCGGGGCCCGCGAGACCTTCAGCGGCCGCATCGAGATCGGCGACGTGATCGTGGCCGTGGACGGAAAGCCGGTCGAGGTCGTGGACGATCTGATGGCGATCCTGGAACGGCACAAGGTCGGAGACCAGGTGACGGTGGACATCCTGCGCGGCAATCGGCGCCAGCAGGTCGTCGTCGTCCTGCAAGCGATGAACTGACGTTCCCGCGAGTTCGCCTTCTCCGTCGTCTTCCGACGAAAGGAAACGCCGCGCACGAGTTGCGGCGGCTGAGGGGGCGGCGACTGTGTTAAGATGACCCCACAGGTGAACGAATCGGACGATGCTTCTGAGCTTCGGTCGGAGAGGGAACTATGAGCGACCATCGGAAGACGGCGGAGGAAGACGGCGGGTTTGGGTCCAAGACCGATCGAGGAGACGAGCGAGCCGGCGCGTCCCGGACGTCCTCCGATCCGCTCGAGTTGCTCGACCAATGTCTCGCCGCCTTCCCGGACGGCGATCCACGCCAGAAGATTCTCTACAAGCTGCGACACCTCCTCATGCTGAGCGCCGCAACCCAGCAGCAGCGCGAGGCGGAATTTAAGAGGCTGAGCGAGGTCGTCGCCAAGCTCACCGCACCGGCGAATCGCATCGGCACCTTGTTAGCACTGCCCGCCGAAGGATTGGCCCGCATCATGGTCGGCGGATCGGAGTATTACGCCAATGTGGACCCGCGCGTGCCGGCGGAGGACCTCAAGATCGGCACGCAGATCCTCGTCAACGAAGCCTACGCCGTGATCAAGGCGCTGGGGTACGATCGCACCGGCCCCGTGCTCAAGGTGGCGGAGACCCTGCCGGACGGCCGCATTCGTTTTGAACAGGAACCTGGGAGGCAAGCCCTGATCCTCCAGCGGTCGAGCGATCTGGATGGCACGGAGCTGAAGGCCGGCGATGAGGTGCGGATCGATCCCAGCCACCGGATCGCGATCGAGCGCCTTGAAGACCGCCAGGCTAAGGCGCACGTGCTCGACGAAGTCCCGAAGGTCACATGGGAGCAGATCGGAGGGCAGCGAGCCGCGATCGAGGCCATCCGCAAGGCCATCGAATATCCGCTGCTGCATGCTGAGACTTTCCGGCGCTATCGATTCACTCAACCCAAGGGATTTTTGTTGTACGGACCGCCCGGGTGCGGCAAGACCTTGATCGGTCAGGCTGCGGCGGCCGGCTTGTCGAAAGTGATGAGTGAGTCGATGACCGACCAGTCGTCCGGTTCCGAGCCGGGCCGGCCGCCGGTGACCGGCGGGGTCTTTTTGCACGTCAAAGGTCCCGAAGTGCTTAATATGTGGCTGGGCGAGTCGGAGCGTATCGTCCGCGACCTGTTTGCGCAAGCGCGGGCCCGGCGCAAAGAAGGGGTGCTGCCGTTCATCTTTATCGACGAAGCGGAATCGATTCTCGGGACGCGCCGGGCGATGCGTTCCTTCAACATCAACAACACGCTCGTGCCCATGTTCTGCGCCGAAATGGACGGGATCGAGTCGCTGCGCGACGTGGTCATTATTCTGGCTTCGAACAGACCGGATCTGATCGATCCAGCTGTGCTCCGGCCCGGCCGGATCGACCGCAAGATCAAGGTCGCCCGCCCGAACCGCGAGGCGGCGGCCGAGATTTTGAAGGTCTATCTCTCGCCGGATCTGCCGCTTGATCCGGCGCTGGTGGCGGCTTACCACGGAGATCGGGCGAGAGCCTGCGAGGCGCTGATCGCCGGCGTCGTGGAGGCCGTCTTTCGGCGCAGCGATGAGAACCGGCTGTTGTCCATCCGGCTTCGCAGCGGACAACATAAGGTCCTGTATCGTGGTGATCTAGTCAGTGGCGCGATCCTCGCCTCCGTCGTCCAACGGGCGAAAGAACGGGCGATCGAGCGGGCGGTTCATGACGCCGACGGGGCGGCGTTGCATGGGCTCACCGCCGAAGATCTCCTGGAGTCCGTGACTGCGGAGTATCGGGAGGGGGAAGTCCTTCCGCCGGACGACGCAGCGGAGGAATGGCTGAAGCTGCTGGATCACCATCCAGAACAGGTGGTCGGAATTTCGTCGTTCCGGCGCGGAAGACCGGCTGAAGAGCGGTTAATCGGCCAGATCATTTGAAGAAGCAGGCGAGCGGCGATGGGGACGGCCTCTCGCCATCGTCCATAGCCTTTTGCCCGTATCTGTAAGCCCATGCGCCTATTTGGCCTCGAAACGGAGTACGGCATCACGCGCGAGGACCTGGACACCGTGGATCCGGTGGTCGAGTCGATGGAATTGGTCCGCGCATATCTCACCGGCTCCTTCGAGAGAACCTGGGACTACAGCGGGGAAGACCCTCACGAGGATGCGCGGGGGTTTCGCGTGCCCAGGTTGCAGCAGGACCAAGAAGAGGATGAATTCGCCAAGCTGGACGCGCATCGGCCCTTCTCGTTCCATGAAATGAAAAGCGACGTGGTCCTCCCGAACGGCGCGCGGTTCTACAACGACCATACCCACCCGGAATATTCGACGCCAGAGTGCCGGACCCTGCGCGATCTCGTCGCCCATGATCGGGCCGGCGAGCGGATCGCGCGCCGCGCGGCCATGCGACGGAACCGCGCGCTGGGCGGTCCGCACGTGCAGCTTTACAAGAACAATACCGATTTCCACGGTCACAGCTACGGCTGTCACGATAACTACCTCGTCGCGAGGGGGATCCCCTTCGCGACCCTGGCGTCCGGATTGCTGCCGTTTCTGGTCAGCCGTCAACTGATCGCCGGGGCGGGGAAGATCGGGGTCGAATCGTCCGATGCGGGACTCCGTCCCGGCCTCTTTCAACTCTCACAGCGCGCGGATTTCATCGAGACCGACCTGAGCGTGGACACGATGCGCAATCGTCCCATCCTGAACACGCGCGATGAGCCTCACGCGGACCGAACGAAGTACCGCCGTCTCCACCTGATCCTCGGCGATGCCAACATGTGCGAATATGCCACGGCATTGAAAGTCGGCACGACGAGGCTCGTGCTGGAATTGATCGAGCGCGGGGCGGCGCCGGCCCTGGAACTGGAGCGGCCCGTCGAGGCGGTCAAAGCCCTTTCGCGCGATCCGGATCTCAAAACCGTGGTCCGGTGCAAGTCGGGCTCAACCATCTCGGGCTGGGAACTTCAGGAGGCCTATTGCCTTGCTGCGCAGAAGGCGTTCTCTGACCGAGACGCGGAAACCGACTGGGTGCTGCAGGAATGGGCCAAGACGCTCAGGCTGCTGTCCGAAGATCGTTCACAGTTAGTCGGCAAACTCGACTGGGTAACTAAATTATGGCTCTTGGAGACCTTCGTGCAGGCAGAGCGGCTCAATTGGGATGATCCGTGGTTGGCCAGCCTTGATCTGGAGTATCACAACCTCGATCCCGAGCGCGGGCTGTTTCTCGGGCTGGAAGCCGAGGGCAGAACGACCCGTTTCGTGACCGAGCCGGAGATCGAAGCGGCCATTGGCGCCGGGCCGGCCGATACGCGGGGCGGTATCAGAGGGCTGTGCGTCCGCCGGTTCCCTGATCAGATCAAGTCCGTCCAATGGGAACGGGTGCAGTTCGCCGGCGGTCTGCTGCCCAGGACGCTCGACCTGAGCGATCTGTTTGAGCCGGAAGAAGTGAAGCGTCTCGCCGCAGTCTTGCAACGAGCAACGTCCCCTGCCGATGCCTTGGCGCTGTGGAACCAACGAAAGGAACACAGGTCATGAACCACCGTACGATGGTCGAGCGACGCGAACGGCCGTTCGATCCGATGCCGAGACCGGTCAGCCCGTCGGAAGAAGGCGAGGGCCCCAAGCGCCCGGAGACCGGGTCGCCGGAGAAAGACAACCTACTGAAGCGGATGCGCAGAGTGGACCCGAAACAAGCTGAGCGCTATCGGCAGAGAACAGGACAATGACGCGCGAGAGGTGAGGTGTCAGGCGTTGGGGATATGGGCGAGACGGCCGACTCGCCTCATGCCTAACGGGGGCATTGTGATGGGAATGGAAGGCGACTTCCTGCAATTACTGAAAGAGCGGGGCTATCGGTTCGGAACCGCCGGGCCCGGCGCTGGGGACGGTGGGACGGGACGATCGGCGGAGATCGCATGCGGGACGACGATCCTGGCGATGAAGTATCGGACCGGAGTGCTGGTCGCCGGAGACCGCCGGGCCACGGCGGGCAACACGGTGATGTACGACCGGACCGACAAGGTCCTGGAGCTGGATCGTCACAGCGTGATGGCGATCGCGGGCGTGCCGGCAACAGCCTATGAGATGGCCCGCATTCTAGAACATTCGTTCAAGTACTACCGCCGCACGCAGTTGCAGGAATTGAGTTTCGAAGGGAAATTGCGCGCCGTGTCCAAGCTGCTGAAGGAGAACGTTGCAGCAGCGCTCGCCGGCACCGGCGCCGTCGCCCCCATCTTCGCCGGTTATGATATCGAGCAGGGAACGGCCAAAATTTTCTTCTATGACATTCTCGGCGCGGAGTTCGAGGGTGTGGAATATGCCGTCTCCGGTTCCGGGTCTCCCACGATTCGCGGCATTCTCCATTATCTGAACACCTGGGGCGCCTGGCCGTTGAGTGCGCAATCCGAGGAGGAGGCGACGACCCAGGCGCTGCGCCTGCTGACCTGCGCGGCGGAATTCGATTCCGCGACGGGCGGGGTGAACCGTGAGGCGAATCTCTACCCCGTCGTGAAGCTGATCACGGAAGCCGGCGTGCAGACCGTGCCCGAGAGCCGGCTCAAGTCCTTGTTTGACGGGAAGGTAGCGCGCCATGTTTGAAGAACCGTATCGATGGGTCGAAGCGGTCGGCAATCGACGTCAGTACCTCGCCGAACAGTTCAAACAGGGCAGTCCGGTCGTGGCCTTGTCCTATGCCGACGGCATTCTATTGTTGACCGTGAGTCGGGGAACGCCCAAGCTCTATGAGATCTACGACCGCATCGCGCTGGGCGGCATGGGCCATCCGGCCGATCTGGAGAAACTACGCTTCAGCTTGCTGGAGATGGCCCATGTCGAGGGGTTCAACCGGTCGCCGTCGGACGTGACCGGTGCGCGCTTGATGAAATACGGTCTTGCCCCGACCATCAAGCAAGCGTTCGAAGAAATCTTCAAGGCTCCGTTCATCGTGAAAATTTTGCTAGCCGAGTTGGGGCTCAGACCGGGACGCGATGCGTTTCTGACCATCGATTATGACGGCACGTTCGAGGAAACGACCGGATGCGCGGTGCTCGCGGCCACTTCAGCCATTCAGACCGAAATGGAAGCGTCTCTCAGGCAGGAAGGCGATCTGGCCTCCGCCTCGCTGGAACAGGCGGTTTCGAGCGCGGTCTGCGCCTGGGCGGTGGGTTCGTTAGCGCAGATCCGAGAACGGACCGAGGACACGCAAGGCGAGGACAAGCCCTCCCAATCCGATCGCGCTCAGCCCGCTCTATCAGCGCCCGACAAGGCTCGGCTGCTCGCGCATCTGCGGGAAACGGTGGCAGAAAAAACGCTCGAATGCGCCGTTCTGGAGCGCGGGGCACCCGGTTCGTCCAAATATCGCGCGCTCAAACCGGACGAAATCGGACGCCTGCTGCCGCGTGAACTGAGAAACGTGAAGTGTGAATCGTGAAGCGTGAATCGCAGACAAGATTGTGCGCATCCGCTTGCGGTTGACGGTTCACGAATGACGGATCTTCATGCTCAACCGCATCTTCGGCCTCGAAACCGAATACGGTCTGCTCATCCATCAGGACCGCCCGGATCATTCGCCTTCCTGGCTGGCTCACCGCATCCGCGATCACATCTTTCGCGTTCAGCAACGCGGCGTGCTGGACCTTCATCACCGCGGCCACGATGAACCGCCCGGTAACGGCGGGTTTCTGACCAACGCCGGCCGAGTCTATCTCGACATGGGCCACCTGGAATATGCCTCGCCCGAGTGCGGCACCTTGACCGACCTGGTCGCGTCCGACCGGGCCGGCGATCGGATTTTGCAGACGGCGCTGCAGGACTTGGGGTTGGCCGACACGGTGTCGTTGATCAAGAACAACATCGATCACGAAACCGATGCGACGTTCGGCTCCCACGAGAATTATCTGGTCTCGCGGCGGTTCCCGTTCTCGCGCCGCGGACTCGCGCCGTTGGTCGCGTTTCTTGTCACGCGCCAGATCTTTACCGGCGCCGGACGAGTGGGCGCAGCCGGTCCGCAGGACGGGTGGCTCCAGAGGGATCGGCTGATCGTGCCTCGGGCGGCCATCTCGTCTTATCGAAATCGACCGGCGTTGCCCTTTCAGATTTCCCAGCGGGCGGATCACATCGTCAACGATTTCTTCGAGTGGGTCCAGCAGAACCGGGCCATCGTGAATACCCGCGATGAGCCGTTGGCCGATCCGAATCGGTTCCGCCGCATTCATCTATTGGTGGGCGATTCCAACATGGCGGAGTACGCAACGGCCTTGAAGATGGGCACCACCGGTGTGGTGCTTCAACTCATCGAGGAAGGCCACGCTCCCGAAGGCTTGGACATCCAGGAACCGGTGGAGGCACTGCAGGAGATTTCCCAGGACCAGGATCGCCGGTGGCTGGTCACGTTAACGTCGGGGAAAACGATGTCCGCCATCGAAATCCAGGAGCGCTTTCTGGAGGCGGCCCAAGCGCACTGCAAAGGGCAGGACGAGGAGACCGATTGGGTGCTGGAGCAGTGGCAACAGATCCTTGCCGATCTGCGCGGCGAATACACGAAGCTGGTCGGACGAGTGGATTGGGCCTCCAAGCTGTGGTTACTCGAGACGTTCCGGGAGACGGAACGGGTCGAGTGGGACGATCCGATTATGAAAAGTTTGGATCTGGAATACCACAACCTCCATCCCGATAGAGGGTTGTACTGGGGGCTCCTGGAGGAGGGACGGGTCGCGAAGCTGACGGCGGACAAGGCGGTCGAGCTGGCGCAAGATCGTCCACCCAGAAATACGCGCGCCTTCGGGCGGGGAGAACTGGTTCGTCACCTGCTGGCCTGCAGCCCTCCCCAGGAGCCTGGTGACCCCAGGCCAGACGAACGGTACTTTCCCGCCTATGTCATCAACTGGTCGATTTTCCAGCTTCGCGGCCGCCCGCCATTTCCGATGCCGGATCCGTTCAAGACCTATGTTCAGGAAGTGCGTGACCACCTCGCCGGGTGAACAAGCTGGTCCGCCGGTCGATTCACCTACCCTCTTCCACTCTCCTTCACTGCCGCGTGCGCCGGTTCTATCAGATACGACCCCTGCCAGATACGACCCCCGCTCGTAGGATGAGGTGTTGTTTCGTTGCTGCGGTCTTCGTGTAGAAGCCACGAACGGATCGATCGTCTAACCAGTTGATTTCCCGGGCGTGGTCGGCCTGTTGCAGGTCGAGTGCTAAGATTCTCTCGATACGCGAGAGGATTGGCGTGCAGGCATCCGTTGCTTTTTCTCCAGCTCGGCGGGGGATCACCTTTGCGTTTGCTGCCTTATTCGTGGTGGTCGGGGTATCGGCGGAGCGGGCTGGAGCTGGGGAGGCCGACGGAAAGAAGCGGAGCGGATCAGAGCTGCTGCGGAACATCCAACGGATCGGCAACAACGCGGGAAAAGAAATTTCCAAGGCCGCCAGCGCAGGAGCCGAAGCGGTGAACAAGGCGGCGAAAAAAGCCAACAGTAAAGCCGGTAAGTGAGAAGGAGGAACACGATGGCGGAGGGCATCTCGAGCATGAAAGCCAAGGGTTGGGTCGTGCAGTATGGGGTAGCGATCATCCTGGCGTTGCTGCTGGGTGTGATTTTGGGAAATATTCCGCTGTTCACGGGGACGACGCTCGGAACCGCCAAGCTCAAGGCTTCCGATGTGGCGCAGTTCCTGGGTTACGGAGGCGCGCTGCTGATGTTCTGGCTGTTCGGACGCCGAGCTGCTATCGACTTCCCCGAGGAGTGGAAGGGATTTGCGCCGTTCCGGGAGATGATCATGCCGGCGGCGACGTTGATCGTCGTGACCGTGGGATACGGGGTTCTGCTGCTGATCTGCGGTCCGTTCCTGGGAAAAACCGGCAAGACGGTTTACAATTGGCTATTTGTGGCAGGCATCGTCGCCGCGGCGATCTGGCTGGTTGTGACGTGGTTTCTGAAAAGCGCGCCGCTGCTCGCATCGCCGGAGATCCAGAAGAAAGGGAAACGCCAGCCGGCCTGATGCGTCATGCGCTCATTGCGCTCCTGCTCACTGAGCGACGTGCAGGCCGGTTTCCGTCGGTCGAAGGATCGGAGATTATGCCGGGCCACAGCCTTTTCCTTATCGGGTCTGCAGACCGCCCGACTCATCCGCTATTGCTTTGACCCGCCGTGCGACGCCGCACGGCGCCGAGGCGCCACGGCTCTCCCGTCCTGCGCACTCCCTCATCCGCACAGGCCTTCCCAGTATCCGCCTTCTCCGATCTCGCGCACCCGCATGAAATACGTAAGAATCGCCCTGGGCGGCCGTCCGAGTTAAGACTTGACTCTGTGTCGGGCTGTTGTATGAAGAGGGTAGCCGCTCGCAAAAATACGGCTCTGAAAACGAATGTTGGAGGACCGCGCACCGATGGCGATGGACAAACGCCGGCCTCAGTATGACCCGGAGAGTTTGCTGAATTCCCAGCCGGTCATGATCACCGTCGTCGATCCGGCTACCTATCGGGTCCAGTTTCAGAACGAAACTGGCCTGAAGAAATTCGGCGACATCTCCAACGCGCCCTGCTACGAAAAGATCGCTGGCTGCGCGGCGCCCTGTACCTTTTGCCGGATGCCGGAAACAGTGCAGACCGGAGAAATCACCTGTAACGAAGTGTTGCTGCCGAACAATCAATGTCTCCTCGTCCAGTGGTCGAAAGCCGTGACGATGGACGGACGGGTCCATGTCGTGGAGACGATCACGGATATCACCGAACGCAAACGGACCGAGAAGGCGCTGCAGCAGGCGCAGAAAATGGAGGCGATCGGCAGGCTGGCCGGCGGCATCGCGCACGATTTCAACAATTTGCTGACGATCATCAACGGCTACAGCCAGCTTCTGGCCGAGGAGTTGGCTCATCATCCCTGTCGGAAGGATTTGGACATGATCCGTCAGGCCGGCTCGCGCGCCGCGGCCCTGACCAAGAAGTTGCTGGCCTTCAGCCGCCACCAGATTCTGGATCAAAAGCCCCTGGAGCTCAATGCGTTGATCCGGGACATGGAAGAGATTCTGCGTTGCCTCATTGGCGAGCAAATCAAGATTGTGACCTTGCTGAATCCGGAGGCTGGAGGGGTGCTGGCCGACCCAGTGCAGTTGGAGCAAGTCATCCTCAATTTGGTCATCAATGCGCGCGATGCCATGCCGCAGGGAGGAGTCGTGACGATCGAGACTTCCAATGTCGACTTGAGCGACGATTATCTCCGCCGGCATCCGGGAGCCAAGCCAGGCCGCTATGTCGCCCTGTCTGTGCGGGATACCGGTTGCGGCATGGACGCTGAAACGCAAGCCCGGCTGTTCGAGCCGTTCTTCAGTACGAAGGAGGTCGGCAAAGGAACCGGGCTCGGACTCGCGACGGTCTACGGAATCGTCAAGCAGAGTGGCGGCTATATCGAGGTCGCCAGCGAAGCAGGACGGGGGTCAACTTTCAAGGTGCTCCTGCCACGGATCGAGGCCAAAATCCAAGATGCGCAGGCATTCACTGTTCTGGAACGCCAGGCGGAGACTCACAAAACCGTGCTCGTGGTTGAAGACGAGAGCGGAGTCCGGTCGTTTATCGCGACGATCCTCAGAACTCAGGGCTACCACGTCCTCGAGGCGTCCGACGGCGTCGAAGCGCTTAAACTGATGCAAATGCACGCCGGCGCATGCCGGTTGGTGATCACCGACGTCATCATGCCGCGGATGAACGGACCGGCCTTGGCGCAACACCTTGCGGCGTTCATTCCCGATCTCAAAGTGCTCTTCATTTCCGGGTACACAGGCGACACGATTTCGGCCAACGGGGTCGGCGAGCAATGCGTCTTCCTGCCCAAGCCCATCATGCCCCGGACGCTGGCGGACAAGGTTCAGGAGATTCTTTCTAACTGACTTACCGCAAACCTCGCATCGGATCGAACCGGCTCGCCAGAGGATCCGTGTGCTCCGTGTCACGGCTTCATCGGAGGGAGCAACGCCCAGCCGCTTCAGATTGCCGGAGGTCCTTCGCCATGATCTCCACGAGGCGGTTTTCTGCCCAATAGCGGTCCTCGCTCGGTGTGAAGCGTTGGAAAAAACCGCAGTGCCCTCCGTGCACGGGCGCGATCAGCCTGATGCGGGGATTGTTGCGCAGGGCGGACGTCTGGAACGTGGTGTAGGGGATAAAGGGGTCGTCTTGAGCGGTCATGATAACGGTCGATATGCGGATATGAGCAAGCACATGCCGTGCGCCGGCGCGCTCGTAATAGTCGGCGGCATCGCGATAGCCGCCGTCCGGCGCCGTGTACCGGTCCTCAAATTCCCGCATCGTGCCGATGGCCTGCAAGTTCGACAGGTCGAACTTGCCGGGAAACAGTGCCGCTTTGCGTTGCATTCTGGCCTTCAGGCGGTTCAGAAAGTAGGAATGGTACATGCGATTGCGTGGCTGTTCCAGCGCGTTGACGCAGGCCGCCGGATCGATGTTGGGGCAGACAGCCAACACGCCTCGCAGCGCGGGCAACTCGTCTCCCGCCTCGCCTGCCGTCTTCAACACAAGATTACCGCCCATGGAATACCCGACCAGCCAGATGTCCGACAGCCCGTCGACATTTGCCAGTTCCTCGACCACGGCCTTGTAATCCGCACTGAGCCCGCTGTTGTATAACGTCGGAGTCAGGGCCTCGGTTCCTCCGCAGTTGCGCTGATTCAACCGCACGACGTTCAGGCCTGCCCGCCAGGATTTTGCAGCGATCCCGCGCATGTAGTGCGATTCGCTGCAGCCCTCCAGCCCGTGCACCAGTACGGCGGTCCGCCGGGCTTTCTTGTCTTTGTGCCAATGGCAGAAAGCCAGCAGTTTGGTGTCCTGTGCAACGGAAAACAGCCGCGCCTCTACCGGCACGTCGCGCAAGAGATCTCGGCGAGGCCACAGGCGCGGCACGATGGTCATGGCGTGAGGGTCTCGAAGTAACGGGTGTGGGTCGAAACGAGGGAGGCGACTCAGCGAATCCATTGAGGCTGGGAAATGCAGAACGCTGGCTCCCGGCTGATGCAGAGAGCGGTCTAGGAGAAGAGTGGCTCCCCGGGCAGGACTCGAACCTGCGACCAATCGGTTAACAGCCGACCGCTCTACCAACTGAGCTACCGGGGAATCGTAGCCGACGGCAAACGGGGCGTATTGTAGCACAAACCGTAACGGCCGGGGAGAGGCGATGGACCGTCGATGGGGTCCCTCAAACCTACACGTTGAAGTCTTCGGTTTCGTCTTCGTCGTCCGAAGCGTCGGAATTGCCTTCGGACAGAGCGGCGTAATGGCGGGCCCAACTCAGATAGATGTTCCCGCTGTCCCGCATGGCATCGGCGCCTTTCGCAAGCTTACCGGCCAGTTCCGGATCCTTGCCCGTAGCCTGGATTTCGGCCGCCCGGCGCTCCAAGGCTTCGGGAAATTGCTTCAGCAGGGTCGAGATCTCCATGATCAGCGATCTCACGACATTGTCTTCGCTTTCCATCATGGCGCGCCTCGTGCAAACTCACCCAACAAAAAACCCCATAGCGAGAGCGCCATGGGGTTCCGTGACATGGCTCCGTGCAGCGATCAGCCTTGGTAGGCTTGGCCCAGGGCCGCAGATTCGCCTTTTCTCGAAAGCAACTCCCCGTTGGCGCTGACTGCGCACATCTCGATTGCCTGGTGCTTGGCGGCGTTGCAGACCACGACGCAGAGTTCGCAGCCTTTGCAACGGTTGATGTTCACTTCGGCGACCATTTTGGCGACGTTGAGATCGAGGCAGTTCGCCTCGGGACAGTACATGATGCACAGGCGGCAGCCCTTCTTGGCTACGCATTTTTCTTCGATGACTTGCGCGACATTGTACATGCGGTAGGGTTCCTTTTCCGTTAGGCTGCCACGGCCGGCATCCCGACCTTGAGCTCGAAGTTATTCTTCTCGGCCCATTCTGCGCCCAACTCATAGGCGCGCTTCACGGTTGCGAGATTTTTCTGCAGCAACATTTCTTTCTTGGCGAACTTTTTCTTGATCGCTTCATCCAACGATGCCGTGCCGCCGGATGCCACGAACTTTTTGCCAAACCGTTCCTGAAGCGCCTGATCCAGAGCCTCCAGCGAGACGCATTGGGTAATGCCGGCCACCGACCCGATCATGGTCATGTTTGTGGACAACTCAGTTCCCGCGATCTCCAGGGCGATCTGCGTCCCCTTGATGTAGAACACCGCCACGTTCAGATCCTCCAGCCGCTGGATGTCTTCCTCGGACAACAGAGGTACGTCCGAGTTGATGATCACTAACCCATGTTCTTTGATGCCGGAGTAGAACGGCATGGTGTAACTCTTCCCCATCGTGATCACCTGGGGGTGAAACACTTCGATCACATCGGGAAACACGAGTTCGCCGCGGTCATAGATACGCTCGACCCCGATGCGGCAGTAACTCTCGGCCGGAGCCATCCGCTTTTCCGCGCCGAAGAACGGATTAGAAATCGCGTACTTCCCGTCCCGGTTCGCCGCCATGGCCATCACATGGGCCGCGGTCACGGCACCCTGTCCTCCCAATCCCGACATCCGGATGTTCAATCTCTTCTTGATCATGGTCCGTCCTCCCCGGCTTGTGCGTCCCGTCCGGTTGGGTTAGGCTTCCTGCGCGGCCAACTGCTTTGCCGCCGCTTTCTTCTCCTTCTCCTTGGCGGCCAGCTCCGCCAAGAACTGCTTCGCGGCGTCGCTCACATATTCCTTATAGGCAAAACGCTCGGTCGGCTTCTCCGAATCCCGCATTTCTTGAAGCCCTTCCATACTGTTCTTGCCGATTTCCAAGATGCACGGGGTGTAGAGTTGGAGATAGGTCGGACCGATCTCGCGAGCCACGAACACGGCGTTCCGGACGACCTTTTCCACCAAGGAGGGCTTGCTGACCGTGCATTGGACCACGTAATGACAGCCGGACTCGCGGGCGATCTCCGGGAGCCGCACCTTTTCGAACGTCTTGCCGACCGGCGCCATCTTGGCGACAAAACCCTTCTGCATCAGTCCGCTCTCTTGGCCTCCGGTGTTGGCATAGAGTTCGTTGTCGAAGCAGATCGTGGTGAATTTCTCCTGGCGGAACCAGGCTTGGAGCGTCATGTCCAAACCGATGTCCACCGTCGCGCCGTCGCCGGCCAACACGACGACATCCTTGATCCGTCCGGGGAATCGGACGGTCAGCGCGCGTTTGAGACCGGACGCGATCGCGTTTTGATTGCCGAACAGGGAGTGGATGTTGTGCACGGCGACATGGGGAAACACCAGGCTGGTGCAGCCAGTCGATCCCACCATCACCGTATCCTCGGGGTTCGGCAGGGACGCCAGGATGTATCGGAAGGCCATAGACTCGGGGCATCCGGCGCAAAGCGAGTGCTCTTCGATCAGTTCCTTGGTGCTTCCGATATCTTTCCAGCCCCGGTCTTCCTTGCCGAACGTGGCCCGCTGGACCAAATCCTGATACTCGGGCGGCATAATCTCGAAGAATTCCGGCGCGATTTTAATTCGCTCTTTGCTCATGGATGCCTCCTCAAGGTCCCTGAAGTCCTATTCCAACCTATCAACATAATAGGTGTCCTTACTCAAGCGTCAGCTGCCGCGACCGGCTAACACGAACGACTTCTTGAGGCCCAAAACAGTCTTGATTTCGTTGACGATGATCTCCGGCGGCATGGTCATGCCGCCGCAAACATGGGGACCGGCATGGACACGATCGCTGTTGGGAATCGTGGCCCGAATCTCCTTGGCCAACCATCCCGTCACATTGAACTCCGGCACAAAGATGTGCTTCGCGTGTTTCGTCGCCTCGCGGATTTCCTCCTCGGGCCAAGGTCGCAATGTTTTGACCTTCACGAGGCCGCAGCGCACCCCTTCGTCTTCCAACATGCGGATGGCTTCCCGTCCCTGCGACACCGCGGTCCCCGACGTCACGATCAGAATGTCGGCGTCTGTGTTCTCCGCGTCGATCAATCCGTTGAGCCAGCGAATCGTATGCTTGCGGGACCGCTCCACCGCTGCCCACACTTCCTGTTGCCAACTTGCGTGTGTCGCATAGCTGATATAGTTGCTCTTCATCACAAAGGGGTCACGCATCATCCGCACGGGCGGGCACTCCATATCCATGCAGGGCACGGGCGAGCGATAAGGATCATAAGGCGGCAGACACATGTCGGCCGGCGTCAAGTGCACCACGTCTTTGGTGTGCGTGACGAAGAAGCCGTCGCAGCAGAGCGCAAGGGGCAAATGGACATCCGGCTCTTCAGCCACCATGTATCCCTTCAATATCCAATCGAAGAAGTCCTGCGCCGTTTCGGCATGCCACACCAACATGCCCGTATTCAGGAGATAGGAAATTTCCAACGTGTCCGGTTGAATCGAGAGCGGCGAATTGATGCCGCGGCACGTGACGATCATCTGAATCGGCAGCCGCGCGCCGGCCCACATCGGAAAGTTTTCCATAGCCCGCATCGTGCCAGGACCGGCTGTTGTCGTGAACACTCTGGCCCCTCCGAACGCGGCGCCCGCACATTCCGACATGACGGCGAACTCGCTCTCGCCTCGGAAGTAGTCGCCCACGTAACCTTCGGCGAACAACTCGCCGATCAACGCCGCCGCTTCACTCTGAGGCGTGATCGGATAAGCGATCATAATGTCGCAGCTCGCCCGACGAATCGCTTCCTTGATAACTTCGCTTCCGGTGAAAAACGAAGGCGTGCGCGGGGCCTCATGGAGCATATACCAGGGATCAGTGTACGTCTGGCCCTTCTTGTTCTGCGTCCCGATGACCGACTTTCCTTCTGCCATGGCCCCAGCCTCCTTTCTCTGCCGCTGGCGCTCAAACATCAGTTTGAGGCCGTACTCTTGACCGATGTCAAACGTGGTTGGACCGTTCCTTTCAATTTGCGCACCCATTCGGCCAGTCGCACGATTTTCTCCGGCGTCGCATCGCGAAACGACAGCATGGCGTCTTCGTGACCGGCTTGCGCGCACATGGCAATCGTATAGCAGGACGTCCCGCCCCTGATGATTTTCAACGACAGGTTCGCCTGATGACAATGAACACCGACGAACATGCAGCAGTCGATCTTGTTGTGCCAAATTGTGAGATTCGGATGGTTCGGATTGATCTCGATTTCCGGGTTGATCTTGGGATATTTCGGCCGGTAGTCGGGCATGGGAATCAACATGGGTTTCTGCCCCGGCTGAACGCACTCCTTGAGGATTTCGTAGAGATGCCGAATAGCGGTCGCCTTCTTGGCTGCTTTCTCGTTCCATGCCCAGAGCACGAGAGGACCCGGAAAGATCGTCGGGACCTTCGCCATCAGAAACTGTCGAGCGGCTTCTTCCATCGCTTGTTCTTCTGGAACGATGACGCCATTGATATGGGCTTCTCCGGGATTCGGAAGCCGAATGCCCATGGTTGCCGCGGCAGGCGGCAAAAAATGCTCCGGTCCAGGAAGGACGCGATATTGTTGGTTCATTCCGGGCTCTTCTCCTCAGGCAAAAATGAGCGCAATCTGAAAGGATACTGCCACTCTAAGCCGTTTCCGCCGCTACCGCAAGACAACAGAAGCCCCACCGAAAAGAAATTTTGGGCTATGGGGGCCGATCCTTGTAGGTCTTTTGAACTAAGAGTGCGCGCCGAAGCTTGATAAGCTAAGGCCGCATTATAGCTGGCGTTCTTTCGGGCTGTCAATCTGCAGATTGGGCCCGCGATTGTGTAGACAATCCTTGCTCCCTCGAAAAGGGTGGCGGAAGATCGTCCGCAAGCCGTCTTGCCTTGGTGGATGGTCCTCGTTTTCCTTCCGGATGGCTCAAGGCAACCGCTCGCAAGCGACCGTAGAACCCAATGCGCAGGCGCGCTCAAAGTCGTCCTTAGCCAACCGCCCTAACATAAGTTCCTGATAGAGTTTAGCGCGACGTAGAAAGGCTTCTTTATCGGTGGGATCCGCCCGCACCACAACGGAGAGGTCTTCGATGGCGCGTTGGGGTTGCTTGAGCCTGGCGTAAATCTCGCTCCGTAGCAGGTACGCTTCCTTTTGGTAAGCGAGCCAACTGTCGCTGAGCTGAGTCCCCAGAAGCCTGTCCAGCGTAGCCAGTGCCCCGCGCCACTGCTTGGCCACAGCTTGTTTTCTCGCGAGTGTCGTATACAGCGTGATGAGCCGTTGTCGGGCGAGGTCGAAGAGGGGGTCAATCTCGAGGATTCGCTCGTAGTCTTTCGCAGCTTCTTCCGTTTTTTTGTGCCAGGTCAGGGTGTCTCCGTGTCCCAAGAGGGCCCACGTGTTGCTCGGATCGAGCGCCAACGCGCGGTCGAAATCAGCGCGTGCCCGCTCCAGATAATTCGCGAGTTCGTCGGGCCGCGGTTTGCGCGAGAAGGTAAGGGAAGCGATGCGCAGGTACGTCTGGCCTCTCACAATGTACCCGTCGATGAACTGATCATCCGCAATCACCGCCTGCGTGGCCAAGTCGATCTTTTGAGAAAGGTTCTGTGCGGTGATTGCCGATCGCACCAACTCACTGGCCCGCTGCCGGTTTTGCGACTTCGGCGCCGGTTCGATCAGTAGCATGCGTACTCCCTGAGATTCCTTCCGAAGTTCCTTCAACTGCGAGCGGAGTTGCGAATTCTCCCGTTGAAGCTCATGGTAGTTCGCAGCCAGTCGCTGTTCGGACTGCAGGCGCTTGATGGCTTCTTCGAGCTTATCCAAACTGACGACCGCGCGAATCTTGATCTGGAACACCGGCCGGTCTCCCTCGAACGTCCGGTGCGATTCGAGGATCTCCGTTTCGATGATGGCCGCCGAGATCGTCCGTACCTCAAGGGCACTCGCTTGGAAAGTTTTGTCGCCGGAGGTCTTTTCCATGTCCAGAAAGGCGGACTCGAGGTACACGCCGGCTTCTTCGACCGCCTTCCGCTTCGCTCTCAACAGGACATTGGCCTCCGCTCCTGCAAGAGTGTCTCCATCACCCATCACATATCTCGCCTCGGCGACGATGACTTTCGTGGTACTGGCTAAAGCATGGGGTCCGAAAAGAAACACCGCACACGCGCAGCCGACCGCGCAGTCCTTGGCGAAGAACGCCCATCGGATATTCATAGTTTCAACTATACCGCTGGCGGGGCGGGTGAACAATCTATGCGAATGGGGGGATCGGATGCAGGATAACCGGGTTACCCGACATTACACACACGAAAGCTTGATCCCCTGTCTAGGGGTTCCGGCGAGGGCAGGTTGTGGTGCGCCGGGTCAAGCAATTGATGCTCGAGCAACAGGGCTCATATCGATCATACCTTGGGAAAGATTTGCAGGAACGGGTGCACTTCGACCCGCTCGAACACGCCGTGGACAGCATAGGGATCTTCCCGTGCGAACTGTTCCGCTTCTTCCTGGGACTTCGCCTCGATCACGATGAGGCTGCCGGTCTGATCGGTCAGCGGGCCGGCCAGAATGACTCGCCCTTGCGCATTCAGCGGCTCGAGCCTCGCCAGGTGAGCTGGGCGGTGAATCCTGCGTTTGGCTTGGCCGTCCGGGCCGTCGAAACCGATGATGACGAACTTCATGCAGCTCTCCGACGGATGTCGTGAAATATAGTAGAAACTGGACACATGAGCCTATGCGAAACGTCAGGAAAACAGGCGTGAACCTTTATGAACCGAAGGCCTCGAGCGGATGGCGATCCTTATAGCCATGGGTGACCTCATGCCACCAGCGGATCTCGGATTCTCCGAGTTTCCAACAGAGATAGACGATTCGACCGTCCAAGAGATAGGGGAAATCGCAGAGCCCCATATCGATATCCTTGACCAATACGCCCATTTCCTGGATGGCGTGAAGATTTTCCCCGATCTGCTGCAAGGCCATAATATAGAGAGCGCCGAGCGGGCTACCGCCTCCCGCCTCCGCGTTCGCACTGGCTCTTTTGATCTCGTCTTTCGTACGGATGAGGATTGCCTTCCCTTGTTTGATCGCCGTCAAATGATGACGCAAGTGAGGGATCAGCTGATTGGCTTCCGAGAGGGTAAAGATGCGGTCCTGGTTCTCGCTTTCGCCGCGGCCGGCCATAATGAAGCCTCGGCAGTTTCTTTAGCACAACGTCGATTGGGGTTCAACGTCGTTGGGTGAAGCGACGTGGCAAGGGGATGACTCCAGCCGGGTGGCCCCTTGTCGAGCGGGTAGACCCCCGTGGCCTGGCAGCCGGGGGAAACGGTGGCAAAGAAAGGCCAGACCGACTATTGACAAGGTAGAACATGAGCGGTATCATCACACCAGCTTTCCGGTTCGATAGAAGGTTACCTCTTCCCCCGTTTAGCTTTCCGGGGCCCGTCTCGAACCAAGCCGATTTATCGTAGTCGCCCAGGCAAACGTCGATGTCGAACGTTCCCGACTCTGAGGGAACAGTCGGCTTTCAGCGAGTGAAAGTCCGGACACTATAACCCGAGAACACGTTTATCCTTCGCGGATCATCCTCTCCAGTTCAAACTGACATCAACAACGACATGCGCTTCGTTCATGTGTGACGCTGAACGGACATTTTCTCGCAGCTCGTTGCTGCAAGGAGGCAGAGCAATCCGCAAGCCTCGGAACGTAACATGGTAAGGGGGAGAACATGCATCTGGCCGAATTAAAGCAAAAAACCATCGCCGAACTGAACGAGGTGGCGCGAGAACTCAAGATCGAGGGAGCGGCCAATCTTCGGAAGCAGGAACTGATCTTCGCGATCCTGCAAGCACAGACGGAAAAAAACGGAGTGGTGTTCGGAGAAGGTGTGTTGGAGACGCTCCCCGACGGCTTCGGCTTCCTGCGGGCACCCGACTCCAATTACCTGCCGGGTCCTGACGACATCTACATCTCCCCTTCGCAGATCCGCCGCTTCAATCTCAGGACCGGCGACATCGTCTCGGGGCAGATTCGCCCGCCCAAAGAAAGCGAGCGCTACTTCGCGCTTTTGAAAGTCGAAAAGGTCAATTACGAAGACCCGGAAGTCGCACGGGACAAGATTCTGTTCGACAACCTCACGCCGCTCTATCCCGAGGAACGCATCAACCTCGAATTCGATCCGGAGGAGTACTGCACGCGGGTCATGGACCTGATCACTCCGATCGGCAAAGGTCAGCGCGGATTGATTGTCGCTGCGCCGAGGACCGGTAAGACCATGTTGTTGCAGGCGATCGCCCGAGCGATTCTCAAGAACCATCCGGAGATGACCGTGATCGTGCTGTTGATCGATGAGCGTCCCGAGGAAGTCACCGATTGGCAGAGGCAGGTCAAGGCCGAGGTGATCAGCTCCACGTTCGATGAGCCGGCCCAGCGCCACGCGCAAGTGGCCGAAATGGTGCTGGAGAAAGCCAAGCGGCTGGTGGAACACAAGCGGGACGTGGTGATTCTGCTCGACAGCATCACCAGGTTGGCCCGTGCCTACAACACCATCGCGCCGCCGAGCGGCAAGGTGCTCTCCGGCGGTCTCGATTCCAACGCGCTGCAGCGTCCGAAGCGGTTCTTCGGGGCGGCGCGGAACATCGAGAACGGAGGGAGCCTCACCATTATGGCGACCGCCCTGGTCGACACGGGCAGTCGCATGGACGACGTGATCTTCGAAGAGTTCAAAGGCACCGGTAATATGGAAGTGCACCTGGATCGGCGGTTGGCGGACAAGCGCATCTTCCCGGCGATCGATATCAGCCAATCCGGGACCCGCAAGGAAGAATTGCTGGTGGATCGGGACCGGCTCAACAAGATGTGGATTCTCAGAAAAGTGCTGAGTCCGTTGGGAACCATGGAGGCGATGGAATTCCTCATGGACAAGATCCAGGGCACCAAGACAAATCAGGAATTCCTCATGTCCATGAATCGATGACAAGAAAGCCGTCAGCTTTCCGCATTCGGTGAAAACCTGAGGCCAAAGCTGATGGCTGACCACTATCCACTGCAAGCTTCTGACAGGAGCGCATTATAATGAAGAAAGGTATTCATCCGGTTTATCGAGAGGCGACGGTGCACTGCGCCTGCGGGGCGACGTTCAAGACCAGATCCACCGTCGGCAATATCAACGTCGATATCTGTTCGAGCTGCCACCCGTTCTTCACCGGGACGCAGAAGATCGTGGATACGGAAGGCCGCGTGGAGCGCTTCAAGAAGAAGTACGCCAGGAAGGCGAAGTAAGACACGTGAAAGAAGCAGCCTATGCTGCTCCATTGGACAGAGCGCTTCGATGACCGGAGCAGGTCATGGCCCAGACGCCAACCGCCGAGACCAAGGAAACGAGACTGCTATCCAAGTGGGAGGCGGTCGCCGTCAGGTATGAAGAACTGACGCATCGGCTCCAGGATCCCTCTGTTCTCAACCAGCCTGCCCTCATCCGCAAGCTTAACAAAGAGCGCACCGAAATCGAGGAACTCGCCCAGCTTTTCAACGTCCGGCGCGACCTCGTCAGGCAACTCGAAGAAGCCGATCAGATTCTCAACGATCCCAATGCCGAAACGGACCTGCAGCAGTTGGCCGCGGAAGAGGCGCGGGTGCTGCGGGAACGGCGGAAGGAAATCGAAGAGCGGGCCTTCGGATTGCTGGTGCCGAAAGATCCGCGCAACGACAAAAACACGTTCGTAGAGATTCGGGCCGGAACGGGAGGAGACGAAGCGGCATTGTTCGCCGGCGACCTGCTCCGAATGTACGTACGGTATGCGGAGCGCAAAGGCCTGCGTGTGGAAGTAATGGAAGCATCGGAAACCGGCATCGGCGGGTATAAAGAAGCCGTTCTTCTGGTGGAAGGAAAAGGCGCCTACGGACACTTCAAGCATGAAGCCGGAGTCCACCGGGTGCAACGGGTGCCGGTTACCGAGGCGAGCGGACGGATTCATACATCCACGGTGACCGTGGCGGTCATGCCCGAAGTCGACGAAGTCGAGGTCCATATCGATCCCAAAGACCTCCGGATCGACACGTTTTGTTCCTCGGGAGCCGGAGGGCAAAGCGTCAACACGACCTATTCGGCGGTACGCATCACCCATATCCCGACCGGTGTGGTGGTCACCTGCCAGGATGAGCGATCCCAGCTCAAGAATCGCGCCAAAGCCATGCGGACTCTAAGGGCGCGGATCGTGGAAGCCGAGCGCGCGAAGCAGGAGGCCGAGATCGCTCAGGACCGGAAAGCGCAGGTCGGGACCGGCGAACGGAGCGAGAAAATCCGGACTTACAACTTCCCCCAGAATCGCGTCACGGACCATCGGATCGGGCTCACCCTGCACAAGCTCGAGCAGGTGCTTGACGGAGACCTCGACGAGATCGTGGAAGGGTTGCGGGCGGCCGAGGCCAATGCTCTGGCTGCGGAGACGTGATGGAGTCGATTGCCTCTCCCGCCGCGAACACGGATAGCGTCACGTTGGCGGCGCTGCTTCGGGAAGGGCGTGCGATGCTGGCGGAGGCCGGCGTCGAACGGGCGGAACAGGAAGCCATCTGGATTCTGGAAGCGGCGCTGAACACGTCCCGGCTCGCCCTCACGCTTGAGCGAACCCGTCTCGTCGATCCACACAAACTCGCCGCCGTGCGTGCGCTGCTGGCGCGACGAGCCGCCCGCGAGCCGCTTCAATACCTTCTTGGCGCGCAGGAGTTCTGCGGGTTGGAATTTGAAGTCGATCCCTCCGTCTTTATTCCGAGGCCGGAAACCGAACTCCTGATCGACGAACTCGCGCGCCGCCTGCGGACGGACGAACCGGCGCTTCTCGCGGATATCGGAACAGGATCCGGTTGCATCGCGGTGGCGGCCGCCCGCATGTTCCGGCACGCTTCCGTCTACGCCGTCGACCTCTCTGAGGCGGCACTGGCGGTGGCCGGTAGGAACGTCGTGCGGCACGGCGTCCAGGCGCGGGTGACCTGCCTCCGCGGCGATCTGTTTGAGCCGCTTCGCGCGCGAGGCATGACGGGCGCGTTCGCCGCGATCCTATCGAACCCTCCCTACATCGCCGATCCGGAGATTGACGGCCTTCAGCCTGAAGTCCGGCTGTTCGAGCCTCGTCTCGCACTGTCCGGCGGTCAAGACGGACTGGATTTCTATCGCCGAATCGTGAACGAAGCGTGGGAATGGCTCGCTCCCGGAGGGGTGCTGATCATGGAAGTCGGCCAGGACCAGGCCGCGTCGGTCTGCGAGCTTGCCAGCCGCCAAGGCCGGTACGGGGCCATCAGCACCAGGCGGGACCTGGCGGGAATCGATCGGATTGTCTGCCTGGACCTGAAGGGCTAAGGCGCGCGGCGCGAGGCTAGAGGGCGGAGCAGAGCATGGATAGTATCGTCATTACGGGCGGGAACCCGCTTTGCGGCGAAGTCCGGGCCAGCGGCGCCAAGAACGCCGCGCTGCCGATCCTGGCTTCGGCGATCCTCGGGGGGGACTGCGCAGTCTCCAATGTGCCCCATGTCGTGGATGTGAGGACGATGGAAAGATTGCTGGAGATCTTGGGCGCCTCGGTCAAACACGAGGGCGATCATGTCTCGATCAACGCAGATCGTCTGCATTCGACCGAGGCGCCGTACGAACTGGTCAAAACCATGCGCGCATCCGTGCTGGTGCTGGGGCCGCTGGTCGCCCGCTGGGGAGAGGCTACCGTGTCGCTGCCGGGCGGCTGCGCGATCGGATCGCGGCCGGTGAATCTCCATCTTGCCGGTCTGGCCAAACTGGGCGCGGACATTTCGATCGAACACGGGTACATCAAGGCGAAAGCCCGGAAACTCAGAGGGGCGCGGATCTACTGCGACACGCCGACGGTGACTGGCACCGAGAATCTGATGATGGCCGCCTGTGTCGCGGAGGGCACCACCGTCATTGAAAACGCCGCCAAGGAACCCGAGATCGTCGACCTAGCCGAGTTTCTCGTCAAGCGGGGAGCGCGCATCGCGGGAGCCGGCACCGACATCGTCACGGTCGAAGGGGTGACGGCCTTGCACGGAGCCGATCATCAGGTTATTCCCGATCGAATCGAGGCCGGCACCTACCTAGTCGCCGGAGCCATTACGGGGGGCGAGGTTCGCGTGGAGCGCTGCCGTCCCGATCATTTGGAAGCCGTGCTGATCAAATTACGTGAGAGCGGGGTGGATGTGGCCGAGGACAAGGAGAGCGTCCGCGTGAAGGCCCTACGCCGTCCACGCGGCATCGACGTCCGGACCTGTCCGTATCCGGGATTCCCGACCGATATGCAGGCTCAGATGGTCGCATTGATGAGCGTGGCCCAGGGGACCAGCGTGATTACGGAAACGGTGTTCGAAAGCCGGTTTATCCATGTGGAGGAACTGCGGCGCATGGGCGCCGATATCAAAGTGGAGGGCAACCGGGCCGTGGTGACGGGTCGGGAGCGGCTGACGGGAGCGCCGGTGATGGCCTCGGACCTGCGCGCCAGCGCCGGGCTGGTCCTGGCCGGCCTGACGGCGGAAGGCGTCACGGAAGTCTCCCGGGTCTATCATCTGGATCGCGGCTATGAACGGATGGAAGAGAAATTGCGACGCCTGGGAGCCGTCATTGAGCGGAAGAAAGCCGGCGCAGACGGCGGTGTGGGAAAGAGGACATGCTGACGATCGCCTTGTCGAAAGGAAAACTGCTGGAACCGACCCTGGAGCTGTTCCGGCGGGCGGGCTATGCCAGCCCGGGCCTCTCGGCGGACAGCCGCCGGCTGGTCTACGCTTGCCCGGACAACGACATGAAGCTGCTCATCGTACGGCCAAGCGACGTGCCGACCTACGTGGAATATGGGGCCGCCGACGCAGGGATCGTGGGCAAAGATGTGCTCTTGGAGCAGGATTGTGATGTGTATGAGCCGTTGGATTTACGCTTCGGAGCGTGTAGAATCTCGGTCGCCGCGCTGAGAGGCCAGGAATCGCGGAACCGGCTCTCATCCAAGATCAGGGTCGCGACCAAGTATCCGAACATCACAGAGCGGTATTTCAACCGAATGGGAATCCCGGTTGAAATCATTAAGCTCTACGGCTCAATCGAACTGGCGCCGGTGGCGGGCCTGGCGGACCGCATCGTCGATCTGGTCGAGACGGGGAATACGCTGAAAGCTCATGACCTGACCGAAGTCGAGGTCATTGCGCGGTCGACGGCGCGGCTGATCGTGAATCGGGCCAGTTTGAAGATGAAACACGAGGCTCTGACGGAATTCATTTCCCGGCTGGGGGACGGGGCCGCCCCGCGCGGCCGCAGCCGGCGGAGGAACTGATCGGCGGGTGTCCTCTATGGCTTGGACGGGAGCGCCAGGATGAAAATCATCGCCACCACGGATCGGGCCTTTGCTCCAGCACTCAAACGCATTACGTCCCGCGGTCGCCTGCAGAACGGAGCCGTGGAGAAGAGCGTGAAAGCCATCTTGCAGGCGGTGGAGCGAAGCGGGGACCGGGCGCTTCTCCGTTATACGAAGAAATTCGATCGGGTTTCGCTGGGACCGGCGGAAATCCGAGTCACCCCAGAAGAAATCAAAGAAGCCTACTATCACATCCGGAAGGACGAGGGGGACGCGTTGCGTTTCGCCGCACAGCGCATTACGGCCTTTCACGAGCGGCAGCGGACGAAGACTTGGATGTATCAGGACAACGGGGCGACGCTCGGCCAGGCTGTGACGCCGCTGGACGCCGTCGGCATCTACGTACCGGGGGGCAAGGCCGTCTATCCGTCTTCGGTCTTGATGTGCGCCATCCCCGCGAAGGTCGTCGGCGTCAAACGCGTGGTGATGTGCACGCCGACGCCGAAAGGCGGGATCAATCCCTATCTACTGGTCGCGGCGGACATTGCGGGGGTGAATGAGATCTATCGTGTCGGAGGTGTGCAGGCGATCGGCGCGCTGGCCTACGGGACCAAGACCATCGCCCGCGTCGACAAGATCGTGGGTCCGGGCAATATCTATGTCGCTGCCGCCAAACGCGTGCTGTACGGCACGGTCGGGCTTGATATGGTGGCGGGGCCGAGCGAGCTGCTGGTGATCGCGGACGACGACGCCAAGCCCGCTCACGTCGCGGCCGACCTGCTCTGCGAGGCCGAGCACGACGAGGACGCGCAAGTGTATCTCGTGACCACGTCCGAACGGCTGGCCAAGGAAGTCGTCCGTTTGGTCGAGGCACAGGTGAAACAATTGCAGCGGGAGAAGATCGCGGCCAAGTCGATTGCGCGGCATTCGGTCGCCTTTGTCGTGACCACCCTGGATGAGGCGATCGATCTGGCCAACCACATCGCGCCGGAACATCTCACGCTATCGGTGGAGCGGCCGTTCGATTACCTGGAGAAGGTCCGCCATGCCGGCGCTCTGTTTCTCGGCCGCTACACGCCTCCCGCCGTGGCCGACTACGTCGCGGGCCCGAATCATGTGTTGCCGACCGGCGCGACGGCGAAATTTTTCTCCGCGCTGTCGGTGAACGATTACGTGAAGATGAGCAACATCGTGCATTACACCCGAGACGAGCTCGTCAAGGTGAAAGACCATCTGACGCGCCTCGCCCATATCGAAGGGTTCGACGCACATGCCAAATCGGCGGAAAGCAGGTTCTCATGACGAGCACGCGGCCGCCCAGGCGGGCTTCGATTCAGCGGGTGACGACGGAGACGCAGGTCCAGGTCGAGTTCCAGCTTGACGGAACCGGGCAGGGCAAGATCAGCACGACGATCCCCTTCCTGGATCACATGCTGGCGCTGCTCGCCAAGCACGGGTTTTTCGACCTGACGGTCCAGGCCAAGGGCGACGTCGAAATCGACGACCATCACACGATCGAAGACATCGGCATCGTCCTGGGTGACGCGTTGAAGCAGGCGCTGGGAACGAAGGAAGGGATCCGGAGGTTTGGCTGGGCTTCGGTTCCGTTGGACGAAACGTTGGCGCAGGTGACGGTCGATCTGAGCGGACGGCCCTATCTCGTCTATCGGGTCGATCTGCCGGAACGTAAGATCAAGTCGTTTGACCTGGGTTTGTTCGAGGACTTCTTCCAGGCCTTCGTCGCGCACGGCGCGTTCAACCTGCACGTGAACGTGCTCTACGGCCGCAACCCCCACCACATCATGGAGGCCATCTTCAAGGCGCTGGCCAAGGCGTTGGACCAGGCCACCTCGCTGGAGGAACGGCTCTCCGGCGTCCTGTCGACCAAGGGAAAGCTGTAGCACGGGAAGCAAATAACGAGCAGCCGACAGCGACCGGCAAATGAGGGGACCGGTTTGATGTTCAGTGCTGCTGGCTATTCGCTACCCGCTTTTGAAGACATGATCGCCATAATCGACTACGGGATGGGAAACCTGCGGAGCGTCTACAAGGCGTTCGAAGCGGTGGGGCATCGCGCGGTCGTGACCCGCGACCCGCGTGTGATCCGCGACGCCACGCACGTCGTGTTGCCGGGTGTCGGAGCCTTTGCCGATTGCATGGTGAATCTCGACCGATATGGTCTCATCGAGCCGATCCGGCGAGCCATCGAGACCGGGAAACCGTTTCTCGGTATCTGTCTCGGCCTGCAGGTCCTGTTCACGGAAAGCGAGGAGTTCGGCGTCCATAAAGGGCTGGATGTCGTCCCGGGCCGGGTCAAACGTTTTCGGTTCGACCGGGAACGGAGCGGGTGCAAGGGGGCGGGCGATGGACCGGCCTTGAAGATTCCTCATATGGGGTGGAACGCCGTCGTGATCCAGAAGCCCGCGCCGCTCTTTCGGGGCGTCGAGAGCGGGAGCTTCTGCTATTTTGTGCATTCCTATTATGTGGAGCCGAGCGATCCGACGGTCGTCGCTGGCGTGACCGACTACAGCCTGCAGTTTGCGTCGAGTGTCTGGCGCGACAACATCGTCGGCTGCCAATTCCATCCGGAAAAAAGCCAGCTCGTGGGTCTCCGCATGGTGAAGAACTTCGGGGACTGGACATGAACGATGGCTGCCTTGACCTCGCGTGCGGCGGACCCGTGCGCGCAGCGCTCACGGTGTGGCTGGCTCTGCCTGTGGCGTGCGCGGCGCTGGACGGATGCGGGCCGTCCAAGATCAGCGTCAGGGTGTCGCCGGACTTGGAGAAGTATCGAGTGCAGACAATCGCAGTCGTGCCGTTCGACGCCTTGACCACGCCGCAGGTTGTCGATCCGCTGGAGCCGCGATTTCAGGTTCCGGCCGGCGCCAAGGGCTCGGACATCTCGGTGGCCGTTCCTCCGAGCGGCGAGACTGCCGGCCGCCCGACATCGGTCGTGCCTCCGTCCGCGGCGGAAAAGGTCACCCGAATGATCTGGAATCGATTACGGGCGAGGAAGGCGCTGCAGGTCCTGTCGCTGGAGGAAGTGGACAAGGCGGCGAAGGAGTTGTCCGGGAAACACGAGCATCTGTCCCGTGAGGCGCTGGCCCAACGGCTTGCCGAACGGATGTCGGCGGACGCGGTGTTGGTCGGGAGAGTGTTGGTGTACAAAGAGCGGGAAGGGAGCCGGCTGGGGGCGGATCCCGCTGCGGTCGGATTCGAAATGAAATTGGTGGCGCGCGACGGAACGGTCTTGTGGGAAGGGAACTATTACGAAAAGCAGCGTCCCATGAACGAGGATCTGATCGGATTCATCCAGCGCAAGGGCGCGTTCGTCACGGCCGACGAATTGGCCGCCTATGGGGCAGATCAGGTCTTGCAAGACTTTCCATTCGGTTCGAGATCGTAGCGACTCTTGCGTCGTTACGCCGGCTGAGGCAAGTGATTGGCGATGCTGGTGATTCCGGCGATCGATCTGAAAGACGGGCGGTGCGTTCGTCTGCGACAGGGAGACATGGCCGCCGAGAGCGTCTACTCGGACGACGTCTCGGGCGTGGCGTTGGGCTGGCAGCGGCTTGGCGCGGCGCTGATCCATGTGGTGGACCTCGACGGAGCGGTCGCAGGAGAGCCGAAAAACCTGGACCGGATCGATGCGATCGTAAAATCGGTCTCGATCAAGGTGCAGGTGGGAGGGGGAATCCGGACGAGCGAGTCCGTTCGTCGCTATCTGCATGCCGGCGTATCCCGGGTCGTGTTGGGGACGGCGGCCTTGCAGGACCGGGCCTTGCTGGAGCAGGCATGCCGGGAATTTCCGCTTCGCATTGTGCTCGGATTGGACGCGCGTAACGGCAACGTTGCTGTGCGGGGCTGGACCAGCGTTTCGGACACCCGCGCGGTGGATTTACTCAAGAGCCTCGCCGGGTATCCGCTGAGCGCCGTGATTTACACGGACATTGCCAAAGACGGCATGCTGAGCGGACCGAACCTGGCGGCGTTGCAGGAAATCGTCGACGCATCGTCGGTTCCGGTCATCGCGTCTGGAGGCATCGCAAGCGTGGAGGATGTGCTGGCGATCAAGGCGCTGGGACCCCGTGTGGAAGGCGTGATCGTGGGCAAGGCTCTCTACGACGGAAAGCTGGACCTCGCGGCGGCGATCGCCGCCGCAAGCTAGAGGCGTGAGGCGAGGGACTAGGGTAATGGCAGGGGAGCGATCATGCAGAAGGCCTCTTGCCGCCGGCCCCGTGCCCCATGCCCGAAGCGAGCATAGCGAGTGACCATGCTGACCAAACGGATCATTCCCTGTCTAGATGTCAAGGACGGGCGGGTGGTGAAGGGAGTCGGGTTCGTTAACCTGCGCGATGCCGGCGATCCGGTCCAAGTTGCGACGGCCTATGACCAGGAAGGCGCCGATGAACTGTGTTTTCTCGACATCACGGCGTCGTACGAAAACCGGAAGACGATCCTGGACGTCGTAGAGCGGACCGCCGAGCGGGTCTTCATGCCCGTCACGGTCGGAGGCGGGGTCAAGACCTTGGAGGATATCAGGGCGTTGCTGAAAGCCGGGGCGGACAAAGTCAGCATCAATACGGCAGCGGTTCAGAATCCGGAATTCGTGCGGCAGGCAGCCGAACGGTTCGGCACGCAGTGCATTGTGGTGGCCATCGACGCCAAGCGGCGCCGAAACAGCGAACCGTCCGGCGCGTCGGAGGAGTGGGAGGTCTACACGCATGGCGGCTGGAAACCGACCGGCTTGTCGGCGATCGAATGGGCTTGCCGCATGGAAAGCTACGGAGCCGGAGAGATCCTGTTGACCAGCATGGATCGAGACGGGACCCAAGCGGGGTACGATCTGGAGCTTGTGCGGGCGGTCGCCCAGGCCGTGTCCATTCCGGTGATTGCCTCGGGCGGCGCAGGTACGCTGGAGCATCTGTACGATGGACTGGCGGTCGGTCAGGCCGACGCGGTCCTGGCGGCCTCGATCTTCCATTACCGGACATACACGATTTCGCAGGTCAAGAAATATTTACGCGAGCGAGGGGTGGCGGTGCGGATCGTTCAGGTTTGAGTCGAAAACAGTGAGCGGAAAATAGCCGGCAGCTAGCCGCCCTGCGCTGCTCGCTATCAACTATTCGCTACTCGCCGCGGACAATAACAACTCAACGCGGCGTATGACGCGTAACCCGCCCCCGAATTGTCACGATGGGTGCGCTGTCCAAGGGAACAAAGGCTCATACAGACTGAGATGAACGACCAGAGTGCTATGGTCTTTGATGAGCAGGGGTTGATTCCCGCAGTGGTTCAGGACTGGCGGGATGGCACGGTCCTGATGTTGGGATACATGAACCGCGAGGCGATCAACAAGACGCTGGAAACCCGCTCCGTCCATTTTTGGAGCCGGTCCCGCAACAAGCTGTGGGAAAAGGGGGAGACCTCCGGCCACCGGCTCGTGCTCAAGGATCTCTTCGTCGATTGCGATCGGGATACCGTGTTGGTCAAGGCCGAGCCGGTCGGCCCGACCTGCCATACCGGCGAGCGGTCCTGCTTTTTCAACCGTGTGACCGACCAGGGGGTGCCCGAAACGGGCAAAACGACCGAGGCCTTCGGCGGGATTCTGGAACGGATTTATCAGACGATTCAGGACCGACGCGCGTCGCCGAAATCCGGCTCCTATGTCTCCACCTTGCTGGAAGGGGGAGCCGACCGGATCCTCAAGAAGGTCGCCGAGGAGGCGGGGGAAGTCTTGCTGGCCGCCAAAAACGGCAAGCGGGAGGACATCGTCTACGAAGTGGCCGATCTTCTGTTCCACACCCTGCTGGTTCTGGGCTATCACCGGATCACGCTCGACGAGATCTATCAGGAACTGGCCAAGCGTTACGGCAAGTCGGGGCTGCGCCCCGCCCAACCGTGAGGAGCCGCACGTGAGCACCTGTATCTTTTGCCGGATCGTCGAAGGCAGCATTCCCGCGAAGCTGGTTCGTCAAGACGAACTTTCTCTGGCCTTCGAGGATATCAATCCTCAGGCGCCCACGCATATTCTTGTCATTCCCAAACGGCATATCCGGTCGGTTCAAGAGTTGGACGAGAAAGACGCCGGGTTGTTGGGCCACCTGATCCTCGCTTGCAAGGAGATCGCGAAAGAGCGGGGTCTGGCGGAGTCCGGCTACCGGGTCGTCACCAATGTGGGATCTTACGGCGGGCAGACGGTGTTTCACCTTCATTTTCATTTGCTTGGCGGCCGACACATGACTTGGCCACCGGGTTGAGCGCGAGTCCCCATCGCATTGACAGCGCGCCGGTTCGTTTGTTAGGGTGACCGGTCAATTTTTCCGTCCGCCGGCCGATACCTGTCCGGGGTTCAGTCAGAGAGACCACTTAACCAGACGGAGTCTGTGCCGCTGTGGGGCAGGGCCTGATTGCTGACGAGATCATCAACCAGATCAGGGACCGGGTTGATATTGTGGAGGTGGTCGGCCAGCACGTCGCCCTTTCCAAGGCCGGACAAAACTTCCGGGGGCTCTGCCCCTTCCATCACGAAAAAACGCCTTCCTTCAACGTCAGTCCTTCACGTCAGATTTTTCATTGCTTTGGCTGCAGGGTCGGGGGGAACGTCTTTTCGTTCCTGATGAAAATGACGGGCGCCAGCTTCCCCGAGACCGTCCGCGAACTCGGCCAAAAAGTTGGGATTCAGGTGCCGGAACTGGCAGGCAAGGGGCTTGACCCCGACGCGGCCGGTCGAGCGCTCTTGGAGAAAATCAATCAAGCTACTGCAGCGTGGTTCAGGCGTAATCTGTTGGATGCGACGCTGGGCAAGGAGGCGCAGGCGTACCTGGTCGGCCGCGGCATTCACCCGGAAAGCAGTGAGCGGTTCGGGCTCGGCTTTGCCCCGCCGGAGTGGGACGCGCTGGTGAAAGCATTGACCCGCGAGGGATTCAATCCCGCCGACCTAGCCGCGGCCGGGTTAGCTGCGGCTCGCCGGCAGGTGTCGGGAAGCCCCGGCGCGGGTGGATACTACGATACGTTCCGCGCCCGCGTGATGTTTCCGATCCGCGATCAGCGGCGGCGCATCGTCGGGTTCGGCGGTCGGGCGCTGGGGGAGGGGACGCCGAAATATTTGAACTCTCCCGACACGTCGCTCTTCAAGAAAGGCCAGACGCTTTTCGGGTTGGACCTGGCGCGCGACGCCGCCGGGAGGACCGGCAGCCTCATTATCGTCGAAGGCTACTTCGACGCGATTGCCCTATATCAAGCCGGCATCGGCAACGTCGCCGCGACGCTCGGCACGGCGCTCACCGCCGACCATATTCAGAAGATCCGTCCGTTCGTCTCCAACGTGGTGCTGTTGTTTGATCCGGATCCGGCCGGGGTCCGGGCTGCGTTGCGCTCGTTGGATCTGTTCGTGAACAGCGGACTCGGAGTCCGGGTTGTGTCCTTGCCCGACGGCGACGACCCGGATACCTTCGTCCGAAAACGCGGAGCGGAGGCTTTTCACTCGTTGCAGGAACGAGCGCCCAGCCTGCTCGATTTCGCCCTTGAACACTGCCTGAAAGGCGCGGAGTCGGGAACTGTGGAAGATCGGATCAGAAGCGTGGACGACGTGCTGCGGGTGCTTCAAAAGAGCACCCACCCGATCGAGAAGGAAGAACGCCTTCGCGTCGTGGCGGAGCGTTTGGGAATCAGTCAGCAACGGCTGATCGAGCGGTATCCCGCCCTGCTGGCTCAGGAATCCAAGAAATGGAACAGGCGGGGCGTTCAGCGACAGCCGTCGCCGGCGCGGCCCAAGATCAGTCCCGAGGAACGCGATCTTGTACACTTTTTGCTGCAGGGACGGTTGTCTCCGGCCGACATCCGGCGACTTCGGGCTGAGGCGTTTTCGGACCCGGCCTGTCGCCGGATCGTCGAAAGCGCCCTCAAGAACCTCGAACGGGACGGGCGGGTTCGGCTGCGGGAGGTGCTGGACGAGGTCGTCGGCGATGCCGAGTGCGGGCCGTTGGCCACCGAGTTGTCGCTGGCGGACCGGCCCTGCGACGATGTCGAGGGGTATATCCGGGACTGCCTGGCCACCCTGGAACGCAAGCGATCCGAAACGATCCTTCGGGAGCTGATCGCCCAACTCAAAGCGGCGGAGCGTGAAGGGCGGCTCGAGGACGTTCGGGTCTTGAACGCTCAGGTCAACGAATTGCGGATCAGAAAGGCCGGGGCCAAAGCCGGGGCCCAGCCGTCCGCCGTGTAAAAGCAGTCTGCGAAGGAGTCGTTATGCCGAAACAAGAACTGCTCGGCGAGGTGAAGAAGCTGATCTCGCTCGGGAAAGAGAAGGGCTTTCTGACGTACGACGAACTGAACAGCACCTTGCCGGCCGAAGTGGTCTCTTCCGAACAATTCGGGAACCTCATGACCATGTTCGGCGAGATGGACATCGAGATCGTCGATACGGCCGACGGTGAACGCTTCCAGAAGGCGGGCGAAAACGAAGAGACGGCCGAGGAGGTCGAAGAAGGCGAGGCGATAGAAGAAAGCGAAAAGGAGATCGATCTCTCGCCCGGTGCGCTCAGCCGCACGGACGATCCGGTCCGGCTCTATCTGAAGGAGATGGGCAGCGTCGCGCTGCTGAGCCGGGAAGGAGAAATCGAGATCGCCAAGCGCATTGAGGAAGGGAAGAAAGAAATCGCCTCGGTCGTATACGGCATGCCGATGACGATCGAGTTCGTCCTGTCGCTGCGCGATCAGCTCAAGCACGGAAAGATCGACGTCCGGGAGATCGTTCCCGTTACGGAGGCCGAAGAGGAGTTCGAGGAAGAGGAGGTCGAACGCGATTACGAGGAGCTGAAGCGGAAGACGCTCGACGCCCTGACTGCGGTCCGCAAAGTCTCCTCCGCGCTCAAGAGCCTCTACGAAAAGAGCCGGCATGCGGGCAACGATCCGGCCAGGCAGAAGAAGATCAAGAAACAGATCGAAGCGATCCGGCAGCAGGTCGTGGAGAAGATGGAATCGGTCAACCTGCACGCCGTCCTGAAGGACCGGATGGTCCAGCGGGTCCGCGAGCTGGCGCAACAGATCCGGGCGGCGGAGCGCGAGATCGCGCAGTGCCAGCGAAAGCTCGGCGTGTCGGGCGAAGCCGGACTCGAACTGCTCAGGCGGCTCGGGCGGGGCCGACGTGATCTGCTGGCCGTGAAGCGCAAAACCGGTCTGTCGGAGGAGACGCTTCAGGAAGTGAAGAAGACGTTCCAGGCGGCCCGCGGTCGAATCCGGCAATTGGAAACCGAGGAGGCCCTCGTCTCGGCGGAAGAAATCAAGGACGCCGTGCGGCATCTGGACATCGCCGAGGAAAAGGTCAAGCGGGGCAAGGCGGAGCTGGTCGAAGCCAACCTGCGCCTAGTGGTCAGCATCGCCAAGAAATACACCAACCGGGGCCTGCAGTTCCTCGATCTGATTCAAGAGGGCAATATCGGCTTGATGAAGGCGGTGGACAAGTTCGAGTACAAACGCGGCTACAAGTTCAGCACCTACGCGACCTGGTGGATTCGCCAGGCCATCACCCGCGCGATCGCGGACCAGGCGAGGACCATCCGCATCCCGGTGCACATGATCGAGACGATCAACAAGCTGATCCGGACTTCCCGCCATCTGGTGCAGAAACTGGGACGCGAACCGACCCCCGAGGAAATCGCCGAGCGGATGGACCTGCCCCTGGACAAGGTGCGCAAGATCCTGAAGATCGCCCGCGAGCCGATCTCGCTCGAGACGCCCATCGGCGAGGAGGAAGACAGCCATTTGGGCGACTTCATCGAGGACAAGAAGGCGATCTCTCCGCTCGAAGCGGCGATCCGCTACGATCTGCAACGTCAGATCAACAGCGCCCTGGAGACGCTGACGCCCAGGGAGGAGAAGGTGCTGCGCAAGCGCTTCGGGATCGGCGAGGCGACAGACCATACCCTGGAGGAAGTCGGGCAGGACTTCGAGGTCACGCGGGAACGGATCCGGCAGATCGAGGCCAAAGCGCTTCGCAAATTGCGCCATCCGAGCCGCAGCAAGAAATTGCGCAGCTTCGTCGAAAGCCTGTAAAATGCCGTGCGAGGTGCAGTATCGGGCGCGTCGGCGCACGGTTGAGACGGGCCCATAGCTCAGGTGGTCAGAGCGGCTGACTCATAATCAGTTGGTCCTAGGTTCGAGTCCTAGTGGGCCCACCAGTGCCGCCGGGCGAACGTCGGGTAACCCGTCTGGGCGTGCGAGTCACGGATAGCGGGAAACAAGGGCTCCATTGAATCCCCATCTCTCATCTCTCATCGAGCTCCAAACCCTGGATCTCCGGATCGCCGAGATCAAGGAACAGCGACGGAAAATCCCCGAGCGGCTGGCCGCCGCGGAAGCTCCCCTCCGAGAAGCCGCCCGGCTCCTCAAAGAAGCCGCCGATTCGGTCGAGGCGCACGTCAAAGAACGCCGCGCGCGCGAACGTGACCTGGAAGCCCACGAGGCGCAGACGGAGAAGCTGAAAGCCCGCATGAGCGAACTCAAAACCAACAAGGAATACCAGGCGTACCTCTTCGAGATCGAGATGGCGAACAAGAAAAAAGGCGAGATCGAGGAGCAGATCCTGATCCTGATGGAGAAAGTCGAGCAGATGCAGCGGGCCGCCAAGGACGCACAGGCGAAGGTGACGGAGGCGGAGCGTGCCTTCGGTCTGGAGAAAAAAACGCTCGAGGATCTGGATGCGAAACTGGCAGCGGAACTGTCGGAGCTGGACCGCAAGCAGCGAGAGGTCGCCGCCGGGATCGACAAGGGGCTCTTCGACCGCTACACCAAACTCAAGGCGGCGCGGAAAGACCTGGCGCTGGCCCCGGTGCGGGACGGGATCTGCCAAGGATGCCGGTTGCAAGTGCCGCCCCAGCTCGTCGCCGAGGTGAAACGGTCCGACGAGCTGCAGACCTGTCCGTATTGCCACCGGATGCTCTACTGGGACGGCGGGCCGGTGGAAGAAGCGAAAATCGACCCGAGCGCGGAAAAGGCTGATGACGAGGTGGGCGAAACAGTCTAGGCGTTAACCCGCCAGCACCGCTTGCGTGGTTTTGAAATGCAGCTTGGCGACGCTCCCCAACCGTTCCTGCCCGTGCTTCTTCACGATCATCCGCGCCGCCAGCTCCACCGCCGGTGACGCGCCTTTGGGCAGCGTCGTGCCTACCTCGTCGGACAGTCGTTTCAAGCGAAGCAGAAACTCGGCGCGCGCGACGATGGACGCGGCCGCCACGGCCAGGTCCGATTCGGCCTTGGGGCGCTGTTCGAGGCGGATCCGCTTGCCTTTCTCCTGCAACGCGTTGAGGATCAGCCGCTCGTCGCCGAACTGGTCCGCGATCGCCAGTTCGCAATGCACCCGCTCCAGCAGATTCTCCAGCGCCCGGGCATGCCCCCAGGCCAGCAGCCGGTTCAGGTTTTTGATCTTCCGATACAGTTCGTTATAGCGCTGGGGCCCGATGGCCACCACGCTGTGCGGGCAGATGGTGCGGATGTCCGGGGCCAGTTCCAAAATCCGGCCGTCGGAAATCTTCTTGCTGTCCCGGACCTGCATCAGGCGAAGCTCGGATTCGGTCGTGGCATCGACAAACACCGCGGCGATAACCAGCGGGCCGAAGTAATCGCCTTTGCCGGACTCATCCATACCGATGCGGTTGACTCCGGAAAAGCTGGCTTGGTCGGTCAAAGAGGATGGCTCCACGTAGACTTGATCGTAGCGGGGCGCTAATCTAACAGAGCCTTGAGTGCTGGTCAATTTCGGCCGAGCGAAGGAGTGCGGGGCATGAACAAGATCATGAGTCTGATCGCCGTCGCGACCATGGCGTCGGCGGGCGTGACGGCTTGCGAGACCAATCCCTACACGGGACGATCCCAGTTGCTGATGATGCCGGTCTCTCAAGAACTGCAACTGGGCGCCCAGGCCTATGCGCAAGTGAAGAACGATCCGAAGGTGAAACTCTCCCAGGACCCGCGCGAAGTCGAGCCAGTCAAGCGCGTGGCGCAGCGGGTCATCGAGGCGGCCAAGCACTCCAAGTATGCGGAGATGGCCAAGCAGTTCCAGTGGGAAGTCACGGTCATCAAGGACGACAAGACCATGAACGCCTTCGCGCTGCCCGGCGGCAAGATCGCCGTCTACACCGGGATCTTCCCCGTCGCGAAAAACGAAGCCGGGCTGGCGGCCGTGATGGGGCACGAAGTCGTGCACGCGCTGGCGCGGCACGGCGCGGAGCGCATGAGCCAGAGCATGGTCGCGCAGATCGGGTTGGAGGCGGCGAACATCGCCTTAGGCGCGAGCGGCGGCAGTCCGCTTCTCTCGCAAGGCGCGATGGCCGCGCTCGGGGCCGGGGTACAGGTCGGGGTGCTGCTCCCGTTCAGCCGCGCGCACGAATCCGAGGCCGACTATATCGGCCTGCTGCTCGCCGCACAGGCCGGGTACGATCCCCGCGAGGCCCTGCGCTTGTGGGAGCGGATGGAGCAGCTTTCCGGCGGAAAAGCGCCCTCGGAATTCCTCTCGACGCACCCCAGCCATGGGACGCGCATCCAGCAACTCCAGAAGTGGATGCCCGAAGCCCTGGCGCTCTACCCGCCGGACGGCCTCGGCCTCGGCTCTGAGCTGCCGCCGATCGGCGGGCGGTAGGAATCCAGGAATGGTGGGGCCTGAATCCCGTAGAAGTCCTTGACGCCACTGCGGATTGTGTCCCGAATCCGGAAAAACCTGACTTGGCTCACCTGACCGTTCCTGTCACCTTTTTATGCTAGAATGATGGTCTGGGATCGACGGACGACCATGCGCTACTCGGTGTTTCTAGAGCCTGTCCATGAGCCGGAATTTGAGGGATACTACTACGCCCATGTGCCTGCCCTTGACCTGACGACCCATGGAAAAGGGATGGAGGGCGCGCTGGCGGCCGCGAAAGAGCTGACGGAAGCCTAGATCGCGGAAAAGGGGGCACATGGTGAACCGGTGCCAGTCGAATTTCAGTCGGTGATCACGCATATCGAGATTCCGGATGCCCTTCTCCGCGCGTGAGGTCTTGGCCAAGCTCCTTCGCGCGGTAAAGTCCTCCGTCATCCCGATGGGCGACGGACCTATGTCGCCATGCATCCGGGCACACTCCCATCTGGGACCTTCCGAAAGATTCTCAAACAGGCCGGGTTGACCGAAGAACAGTTCAGGAACCTGTAGCGTGAGGGAGCCTGGACCAGGGGATAGTCTATCCTTCCTTCCGCGCGCCAGGCGATGGGGGCGTGGCCCAGCCGTTGCCAGTCCGGCCGTCGTCACCGCCGGCGGGCCGCGTCGTCAGCCCCGGCCGTTCGTTGTCAAGCACGCGTCTGTACGGAGGCATCGAACCTCATGAAGAGCGAGGCGATGAGTTGGCCGTCCGTCACAGGCCGGCATCCTGCCGCGTCGTGAGGTGATCGCCGAACGACGCATGAGGAGGCCGAGCTGCGCCGCATCGGCGAAGGCGATGATCCCTGCTGGGAGGCGGAAGCGGTGGGGACAGGGTTCCCGCAGAGCCCGAAGGGATCGGAAGTGCGCCGGCGTATGGGGATCGTCATGCCACCAGGGCCAACGATGCCTCTTGGGAGAGTCTCTCGGCCGAGGTGGCGGCATGACATGGAAGAAAACAAAGGGGTCCGGAAGAAAACAAAGGGGTCCGACCCCTTAATTTTTGCTGCCAGCTCGACAGAGGGGGGAGCCATCGTGATGAGGCCTGTGCCCTGCCACTCACAGGTTTGGACACACCCAAGAGGCTGTTCCAACGGCTTTGTTGCGCTCATCGTGAATAATGTCCGCTAGTGCAACAGTTTCTCTTTCATATGATGGTGGCGTGTCCCCACCATCATGGCTCCTGCTTCCGTGGCACCCATCTCCACCGTGGCTCCTTTAATTCGGGCGCAAGACCAAGCAGATACGCCCCAACCACCGCGAGGAGATTATAAATCCCCCACGTCCATACTACTCCAGTAATTACACCCCACTTTACCAACCAATGGGATGTAAGGCTGTACGGGATTTCGGTCACAGGGTCATGGGGACGGTACTTATCGACGCACCCCAGCAGATACCCAATCACACATATCAGGATCATCTCCTCGGACCATGTCCCCGCTCTCCACAATGCCCACATCCCCAACAATCCCCCACCCTGCCACAGCTTCGTGTAATACCAATCGCTTGAAATGATAAGGTCGTGCCCTTTCAAGAATTGAGTTATCTCTTTTAAGAGTTGGATCATCGCGTTCCTCATCTGTACCACATTATCGGCGCGCCCAAGGAGATTCGAACCTATCTCAAAATTGCTTGAGTAGCATGGTGATGCAGGGCAAAGTTAAGGGTCAGACCCCTTTGTTTGCGTTTTTCGGCTCAAATCGGACAGCATTTCGGTCGATTTCGGACAGGGTTTCGGCGCATTCCGGACACCGTTTCGGGGATTTCGGACAACCCTGGACGGGCGGAGGGGCGCTGCCCTT
>Ga0070741_10001266_pt1 | contig 79111 bp, 85 predicted proteins | sample Coa_R1_4_FD_66440 | JGI IMG/M metagenome (GOLD analysis project Ga0070741, IMG submission 66440) | Surface soil microbial communities from Centralia Pennsylvania, which are recovering from an underground coalmine fire - Coalmine... | ecosystem: Environmental > Terrestrial > Soil > Unclassified ...
GCAGATACATGCACCACATGACGGCGAACTGGGTGCCGCTCGCCATCGAGGAACGCAACCAGCGGTGCTACGGCGTGTGGGGCACGGTCGGCTCGACGGGGCGGTGGCCAGAGGTCGTGAACATGTGGGAGCTCGACGGCTGGCCCGGCCTGGTCGCCAACTTCGAGCACGAGATGCGTGGCAGCGCGATGCAGGACCCGAGCCTCGCCGCGTGGTGGGCCGAGGCGGCGTCGTTCCGGCGCGGTGGCATCGACCGCATCCTCGTGCCCGCGCCATGGACGCGCACGATCGACGAGCTCGTGGCGGATGGCGCCGGTTGTCCGCTGTACGCGCACGAGCTCGTCACCCTGCGACGGGGCACCTCGCCGTTGTTCCTCGACGCGTTGCGCGACGAGGGCGTGGCCGCCGTCGAGTCGTTCGGGTTCTCGTTGCTCGGGGCCTTCGACGTCGCCATGGTGAACGACTGCGAGTGCGTCGTCATCTGGGGCATCCCCGACTGGACGACGTGGGCGGCCTTCGAGCAGGCGCAGCGGGGCGACGCGCTGCGGCGATGGCGCACCACGCTCGACGGGTTCGCCGCGGACTGGCGGCGCACGCTGCTGGTCGACGCGCCGCTGGCGCCGCTGCGTCTCGGTCGGCAACCGGAGGTACGCGACCGCGAACCGATTGACGGCGGCAACGGCTGAGGAGCGCCCATGGTGGGCACGTTCCCGCCATGGATCGAGGCAGCGCGAAACACGGCCCCCGGGTGGACGACACGTTGGACCGCGAGGTGCACGACCTCGTCGACGCAGATCCGGGCAACCCGTCCGGTCCCGGGATCGAAGAGGCGCCCGCGGAGGACGAGCCGTCGATCGGTCGTCGCCCTGTCGTCCGCGACGACGGCATGGCGCCGTCGGAGGACGCGATCGCGCTGCGCAGCGAGATCGCCCGCTTCGTGCGGCCGCACTCGTTTCCCGCCACCGGCGCCGTCCTCCACGCCGACGCGACGTCGCTCGGCGCCGGGCCCGACGTCCTGATGTGGTTCGCGGCGCTACCGGAGGGACGGATCTACGACAACGTCGAGGCGGTGTGGGCCGACATCGGCGGCGAAGGGCTCACCCGCGGCGTGTGAGCAACTCGACGAGGTCGTCGGCGTCGTGCACGGTGACGGTCGCGCCCGGGTGACGGAGCAGTCCGTTCGGCAGCATGGCGGTCACGGGCTCGCGGAACTCGATGCACACCCCGCGCTCGGTGTTCGTCGCGAATGTGATGCCGCGGTCCGCGAACGACAGATGCGGCGGACCGATCACCTTCCACCACCGGAACGGACCGGTGATCGTGGCGTCGGCGACGTTCGAGACGTGCGTACGCAGCAGCCAACGGCCGAACCGGATCGTGAGTCGGTCACCGTCGACGTCGACGTACGCGTTGTGCTCGCGGACACCGAACACGCGCGCTGCTGACGCCAGTTTCGGGTCGAAGTCGAACTCGAAGCGGTGATGCACCGGCGGGACGTGGGGGCGCCGTCGCGGCTTGTCCGGTTCGTGGTCCGGGTGATGACCGGGGACGTTGTCCTCCGGTACAGGGCCGAGCCCACCGTCACCGCGCGGGGCCTGGTCGTGGGGGCGGGCCTTGACGCTGTCCGCGGTCGAAGCGCCGCGGCGGCTGCGCGCCAGTTCCGGTTGTTGCGGGTTGCTCATCGAGCGCGACTACCCGTTCCCTCTCTCGCTCTAAGCGCGTGGACGGTCGGGGGATGACCGCCGGCGCGCTTAGAGCACCGGGGAAGGGGTAGGCAGCGCGTGTTCGCGACGAGGAGGACAACGATGAGCCAGACCACGCAACGCACGGCGACGGAGCTGCTGCGCGACCAGCACAACGAGGCGAAGCGGCTGTTCAGCGAAGTCGTCGCTCGCGACGGCGAGGCCCGGGGTGACGCCTTCCAGTGCCTCGTCCGCCTGCTCGCGGTGCACGAGACGGCCGAGGAAGAGGTCGTCTATCCGGTGCTGACGAAGGCGGCGCCCGACGGCGAGGAGCTCGCCAACGCACGCCGCGCCGAGGAGGACGCCGCCAAGGACGAGTTGTCGCAGCTCGAGAAGCTCGGCACCGACAGCCCGGACTTCGAAGGGAAGTTCAAGACCTTCCGCGACGCGGTGCTCCATCACGCCGATCAGGAGGAGCAGCTCGTGTTCCCGCGGCTGGAGAAGTACAAGGACGCGGACGAGCTCGAGAAGATGGCGAAGGCGCTGGAGACCGCCGAGGCCATGGCGCCCACCCATCCGCATCCGCACGGCCCCGAGAGCGCGATCGGCAACATGATCGTCGGTCCGTTCGTGGCGATCGCCGACCGCGTGCGCGACGCGCTGCGCTCAAAGAGCTGACGCGGCCTTCCTGACCAAGACCAGCGATCGCACGCCGCGGTGGACCTCCACCGCGGCGGCGTCGCGATAGCCCGCGTTTCGGTAGAGGCGTGTTGCCTCCTCGTTGTCCGCACCGACGGTCACCTTGACGGCGCCGACGCCGCGCTGATCGAACTCGTCGTCGAGCGCGCGCACGAGCGCCCGTCCGACGCCCTGTCCACGTGCTCGCGGCGCAACGCTCACGGCGACCAACTCGGCCGGCGGCAGGTCCGCTTCGTCCCGAGAGCCGCCGTGACCACCACCGCCGTAGCGCCACGTCTCGACGACCGACGGTGCGTGGCGCACCAGGCGCGGCGCGGCGACGATCGCGGCGCGCCACCCGTCCCGTCGTGCGAACGCGCGGTAGAGCGCGCCCACGTCCTCGGTGCCCGCGATCATCCCCGCGAGGCCGTCGGCGCCGTCGACGACGAGCAGGAACGAACGCGGGTCGCGCACGATGCGGGCGTAGAGCCTCGTCAGGAACGCGACGCCGAGCTTCGGGAGGAACCCTTCGGTGATCGTCGTCGCGTGCAGACGTGCCGCCGCCGCCGCGTCGCGCGCCGTCCCCACCCGAACGGTGATGCCCTCGGTCAAGCGGTGCTCGACGCCGTCTTCGCCGTCTCGTGGCGGATGGGCGTGCGCAACTGCATGCGGGGCGGCAACTCGCGCACGCGTCGCTTGGGGATGGCGAGGATGATGAACAGGATCGGGAAGAACTGCGAGCCGCGTTCGCGCGCGAGGATGCCGAAGTTGTTGATGCTCGAGAACGCGAAGATGAACGCGGCGCAGTACGCACCTGCGAACGCGATGTACGCGTGACGTAAGGAGAGCGCCGGGAAGCGCGAGATTCTTCGCAGCGACAGGAAGACGAGCGCGATGAGCAGCAGCCCCTCGCCGCCGGCGATCATGGCTGCGCCGCTGCCGGCCTCGTAGGGGAACGGCCGGAACATCACGGTGACGGTCGCCGCGATGTACCCCTGCACCGACGTGGGGTCGGGCGCGGTGAACGAGGAACCACCTTCCGACGTCTGCAACTCGGCCTTGGCGAGGACGTCCTGGGCGCTCGACACGTCGAGCGAGTCGAGCTTGAAGAAGCTCGCCGTCTGCGCGAACAGCACGAGCGACGCCAGCAGCATGCCGACGACGAGGATCAACGTGCCCGCGGGGCGGGCGAGGAGGCGCGCGCCGGGGCCGGCACTGCGGCGCAGCACCAGGCCGACGCCGAACGCCGCGAACACCAGCAGCGTGATGTGGGGGCGGACGATGGCCGACGCGAACGTGCCCGCGGCGAGCCACCACACCCCGCGCCATCGACCCACGTACAGGTTGGCGATACCGAGCACCATCATCCCGAGCGCCATCGCGATCCACGCGTCCTTGCCGATGCCCGACGGCCAGTAGACGACCGACGGCCAGAAGAACACGAGCCAGCGGTAGCGGCGCAGATCGCCTTCGGGGAACGCGATGCGGAACGCCTGGTACATGAAGTACAGGCCGAGGAAGCCGAACCACGAGAACACGACGAACTCGCCGAGGCGCGTCTGGCCGATGATCGCCTGCACGACGCCCGACAGCACCTCGATGAAGTGCGTGCCGCTGATCGAGCCGAGGTTGCTGAAGTCACCCCGCTTGAACTGCGGCGCGAGGTCCATGCCCGTCGTGAAGTACGACTCCGCGTCGGCCGTGCCGTGGTACACGCCGTACGTGACGATGTAGCGGGCGACCGTGCCGACCGACAGCTTGGCGAGCGCGGCCAGGAGGACGATGCGGCCGGCCGCGGGGTTGTGCTCACGCCGTGCGGTCCGCACCGCCAGCGGCACGATCGTCAGCAACAGGATCGGCCCGATGAGCAGCCCGCCCCAGATGTCGTAGCTCGTGCGCGGGATCATCAGGCCGAGCGTGGCGATCGTGCCGCCGACGGCCACGATGACGAGCGTCGAGACGACCGGGCCACGCGGCTTCGTGGTCGCGACCTCCACCGCCGAAGAGGTGACACCTTCGACCTGCGTCACCTCCTCCTTGCCCTCGGCCCTCGGGCGGCGGATGCCGTGGGCGGACGGGGGGCCCACCACGAACTTGCGAGGGACGGCGGCGCGACGGTCGGGAGGTTCCATGGCGGGGTCGGGCGAGTCTACGCGAGCGGCTCCGGCGCCTCTCGACGGCCCCCGTCGCCCGCGCCGGCACCTGCCTCGTCGCGATGGACGACGAGCAGGCAGCAGTCGTCGGCGAGGTCCTGGCACAGGGTGCGGATGACGGCGTCCGCGAACGAGACGGCGTCGACGGTGCCTCTGGCCTGGGCCGCGGCCACGGACGCCAACCGCGCGAACCCGGCGTCGAGCAGCTCGCCGCGGCGCTCGACGAGTCCGTCGGAGAACAGCACGAGCGTCGCCCCGGGCGCGAGCGCCACCTCGAACTCGGGTGTGGGCGCCGAGCCGGCGATGCCGAGTGGTGGACGTCGGGCCCGCTCGACGTACGTCGTGCGGCCGTCGGGCGTGACGAGCAGCGGCGGCGGATGACCGGCGAGCGCGAACCGTCCGGCGCCGGATTCCGGGTCGAGCCTGCCGTACACGCTCGTCGCGAAGCTGTCGTGCACGCTCTGCGCTGCCAGCGCCGACAGGTCGTCGAGCAGGCGGCCGGGCTCGTGGCCGGCGATGGCGAGGCCGCGCGCCGCGTTGCGCAACTCCGCCATCATCGCCGCCGCCGGCAGGCCGTGGCCGGCGGCGTCGCCGACGCCGACCAGCAGCTCGCCGCGCGGGAGGGCGGCGACGTCGTACCAGTCGCCGCACACGGCATCGCCCGCGGGCAGGTAGCGCGCCACGATCGACCACCCGGGCACCTTGGGAAGCCGTTCGGGGAGCATGGCCGCCACGAGCGTCGCCGCCGTGGTGCGCTCGCGCTCGAAGCGGCTGGCGATGTCGAGCGCGATGCCACACCGTCCGGCGAGCCCGGCGGCGGCCGCCTCGACATCGGCGGTGTACCGGCGCGGTGAGGCGGTGTACGCGAACGTGATCACGCCGATGCGGTTGCCGCGGGCGACGATCGGGACGACACCGAACTCGCGGACGCCGAGACGCTCGATCTCGCCGGCGAACTCGCCGTACGTGGCGTCGAGCTCGCCGCGCGGCATGCGTGCGACGCGTTCCGAGATGCCCGTGCGCCACACCCGGGTGACCGGCACGTCCGCGTCGAGGGGTACCGGCGGCGCGTCGCGCACGATGCGGGCGGCGAGGTCCGGCTCGTCCGCGATCGCGAGCGCCATCCGCTTCAGCGCGTTGCCTTCGTGGACGAACACACCGCACCAGTCCGCCACCTGTGGCACGGCGTGGTCGAGGAGTTGGTGGATGACGTCGATCGGATCGAGCGCGGTGACCATCAGCTGCGTCGCCTCGGCGAGGAACTCGAGTGTCTGGCGGGCGCGCCGCTCCGCGTCGAGCAGCATGGCGCGGTCCAGCGCGAGCGCGCACTGGTCGGCCACGGTGAGCAGGAACGACAACTCGGTGTTGTCGATGTCCCGGCGCTCGCCGAAACCGATCGAGAGGCAACCGCTCACCTCGCCGCGAGCTTCGAGCGGGAGGATGGCGGTCGCCTCCGTCGCGCTCTCGACCGACGCGAGCGACGGCCACCGTTCGTTGCGTTCGTCGGTGGATCGATACGTGATCGGTGCGCGTGTGCGGACGGCGATCGTGCCGGGCAGGTCGGCGTCGAGGGGGAGCGACACGAAGCGCGTGAAGTCGCCGATGACCTGGCCGGCGCCGCCCGTGTAGTCCAGCGTGCCCGCATCCGCGTTGCGCAGCCAAAGGCTGACCGTGGTGGCGCCGAGCTCGAGGACGGCGTGCTCGAGGATGGCGGCGGCGACCTCGTCGCTCGTGACGGCGGCGCCGAGCGCGATCGTCACCCGGCGCAGGCGCGCCGTGTCCTCGTCCACGCTGCGTGATGTTACGGAGTGGACGCGCGCCGAGCGCGACCGCTCCGCCGGAGGATCACCCGACGAGCACGCGTTGCAGGGACATCACGATGGCCGACAGCTCGTTCAGCGCCCGCAGCATCGACGTCTCCTGCTCGACGAGCTGTGTGCGCAGCTCGCTCATCTCGCTGCCGGGGTCGCGTGCTGCGACGGCGCTGGCGATCGTGTCGACACGCTCGCGGAGCTGGGTGAGGTGCGTCGTGACGGCATCGGTGCGACGGGCGACGTCGGACGCGCTGCTCGTCTGCGACTGCTCGATCCGTTCCACGCGCGCGGACAGGCCGGCGAGCACGCTGCTGCTGTCGTCGAGACGCTGGAGCGCGCTGGCGACGGCCGCATCGATGGAGCCGACGCGCTGCGCGAGGTCCGCGACGCTCTGCACGAGGCTGGGTGCCGACGGCGGCGTTGTCGCGACGGTGGGTGCTTCGGACGCGGTGAGATCGGACACGACTGCTCCGTGAAGACGACGACCGGATGGACGCACCAGTGTCGCGCGCTCGTCAAGGGTCGCGTTCAGCTCGCGGCGGTTTGTGTGCGTTCGTGCTCCATGAGGCGTTCGAGTCGGTCGCCGAGTTGCGCGCGCGTGTGGCGCTCCATCGCCTGCGCCAGCTCCGCGTCGACGACCATCTGCGCCAGCGGGCGCAACCGTTGCACGGCGGCGGCGAGGCGGGGCACGTCCTCGGGGGGCACGGCGTCGCCGAGCGGGTCGAACAACGACGTCGTCGCCAGCGCGACGAACCGTCGCGCGATGCGGTCGACGTCGCGCCGCAGCTGGCGGCCGTGTGCCAGCACGGCGGCCAGCGGCACGCCGGCGGCGACGAGCTCCGCGGCCGCGTGCAGCTTCCGCGGGCTCGGCACGCGGAAGCGATCGCCGTCGCGTTCGAGCACGCCGAGCTCGACGGCGTCGTCGAGCGCGCTCGGATCGGCGGCGCCGAACAGCGCGGTGAGCTGGGCGAGCGTCATCGACTCGGGCACCTCGTCCGACCACGGACCGGTCACCGCCATCTCGAGGCCGAGCACGTCGCGGACGTCCTTGCCGGTCTGCCACGCCCGTACGAGCTCGTCGATGTTGGCGAGGCTGTAGCCCCGCTCGAGGAGCTGGCCGATGACCCGCAGCCGGGCGAGGTGGGCGTCGTCGTAGATCCCGACGCGGCCCTCCCGCCGCGGGGGCGGCAACAACCCCCGATCCTGGTAGGCGCGCACGTTGCGGACCGTGGTGCCGGCGGCGCGGGCGAGATCGTCGATGCGGTAGTCGGGCATGGGAACGGGCTCCGGCGAGGGTGCGACGGACGACGGTGACATCGAACACTGTACCAGTGCTCTTGACCCTGCCAGCGGACAATGTGACAATCGAGGGCGTGAGCGATCGAAGGATCGCCGTCGCGGCCGCAGCCGTGGCGGCGGGGATGACCGGTGCGGTGGGCGCCGCCGTGGCTGCGGACCGCCGCTGGCGGCGCGCCGACGAGGTGGCGACGGGCGAGGCACACGACGGGTTCGCGCTGCCCGAGGGGCGGGAGGCGAAGGTCGACCGCGACGACGGTGCGGTCCTCGCCGTCACCGACGCCGGCGACGGCCCTGCGGTCGTCCTCGCCCACTGCTGGACGGGACAACGGGCGACCTGGGCGCCGGTCGCCCACCGGCTGGTGCAGCGCGGCCACCGGGTCGTGCTCTACGACCAGCGGGGTCACGGCGGGTCGACGGTCGGCGACGACGGTTGCACGATCGAGGCCATCGGCGACGACCTCGCCGCCGTCCTCGACGAACTCGATGTTCGGGATGCGGTCCTTGCGGGGCATTCCATGGGCGGCATGGCGGTGCAGTCCTTCGTCGCGCGGCATCCCACGACGGCGACGGCCCGCGCCCGCCGCCTCGTGCTCGTGGCGACGGCGGCCGGGGGGTTGCCCTCGGCGCGCGCCGGGGCCCTGGGCGCGGCGGCCGTGGCAGCACCTGTGCTCGATCGCGTCATGCGCAGCCGTGCCGGCCACGCCTTCGTCCGCTCGTCGGTCGGGGCGCGTCCGCGCTACAGCCACTTGGCCGCAACGCGCGACTGGTTCGCCGCCACCGGGCCCGGCGTGCGCCGTGACTTCCTCACGGCCATGCACGCGATGGATCTCCACGAGGGGCTCGCCGCCATCCCGCTGCCCACCACGGTGGTGTGCGGCACGCGCGACCGCCTCACACCGTTGCCGCTCGCACGCCGTCTCGCGGCGCGCGTGCCCGGTGCGACGATCGTCGAGCTCGAAGGGGTGGGTCACATGGTGCCGCTCGAGGCGCCCGATCGCCTCGCCGAGGTGCTCACCGAGGAGGACACCGCATGATGCCGTTGCTCTTCGCGTCGGTCGACAACCCGCCCGCGGGTGGCACGGCGGCGAGCGAGATCATCGCGGCGTCCGTCGTCGCCTTCGCCGCCGTCGTCGTCCTCGCCGTGATCGGGGTCCTGCACCGGCGCCGGGGTCTGCTGACACCGCTCGCTCGCGTCGCCGAACGGCGCACCGGCCTCCCTGCGTGGTCGATCATCCCCGTGTCGATCACCGCGGCGTCGCTCGCGTGCGCGGTGTGGGGTTACTACTGGGACGTCTCGTGGCACATCGACCGCGGTCGCGACCCGGGCGCGTTCGCCAACCCCGCGCACTGGTTCATCATCATCGGGCTCGACGGCATCGCGTTCGCCGGCCTGCTCGCAGTGCTGCTCGGCGACCGCAAGACGTCGACGTCGGTCGAGGTGCGGCCAGGCTGGCACGTACCGGTCGGTGGCGTGATGCTCGCCGTGTGCGGCGTGATCGCGCTCGCCGGCTTCCCTCTCGACGACATCTGGCACCGCTTGTTCGGCCAGGACGTCACCGCGTGGGGACCGACGCACATCGAGATGATCGGCGGTGCGTCACTGGCCACGCTCGCGGCGTGGGCGCTCGGCGTCGAAGGGTTCCGCAATCGCACGCGTGCGCGCGAGGGACCAGCGCACGCGCCCTCGGAGCGACAGATCAGCCGGTTCGCGGTCGTGCGCGACATCACCTCGGGCGGCGCGTTCCTGATCGGTCTGTCGACGTTGCAGATCGAGTTCGACTTCGGCGTGCCGCAGTTCCGCCTGCTCTACCACCCCGTCCTGCTCGCGCTCGGCGCCGCCGTCGCGCTCGTCGCCGTGCGCATCCGCGCCGGCCGCGGCGCCGCGCTCGGCGCGACGGCCATGTTCCTCGCGCTCAACGGGCTGCTGTCGTTCGTCATCGCCGACGTGATGGGCCGTTCGACGATGCACTTCCCGCTCTACGTCGTGGAGGCGGTCGTCGTCGAGGCCGTGGCGCTGTTCATCCCGAGGTCACGCCAACTCACGCTCGGCGCCGTCGCCGGTCTCGGCATCGGGACGCTCGGTTTCGCCGCGGAGTGGTGGTGGAGCCGCGTGTGGATGCCGATTCCGTGGAACAACTCGTTGCTGCCCGCGGCTGTCGTGCTCGCGATCGTCGCCGGTGTGGCCGGGGGCGTGCTCGGTGGCCTCGTGGGCCGCGCGCTCGCACCCGACGGTGTCGCCCGCCAACGGACGCCGCGCGGCGTCGCGACCGCGGCGTGGCTCGGCGCGTTCGTGTGCCTCGCGGTGCCCCTGCCGATGCAGGCGCACACGGACTGGCGCGCCAGCGTGGCGTTCGAGGAGATCCCGGGTCCGGCACGGCAGGCGTTCGTCACCGTCCGTCTCGATCCACCGACGGCGGCGGACGACGCGGGGTGGTTCGACGTCACGTCGTGGCAGGGCGAGCGACACGGTGACGGCGGCCTCGTGCTCGCCGATCTCCAGCGCGTCGCGCCGGGCGTGTACCGCACCGATCGCGCCGTGCCGCTCGACGGCACGTGGAAGACCATCGTCCGCCTCGAGACGCCCGACAGCCTGCAGGCGATCCCGCTGTACCTTCCCGACGACCCCGCCATCCCCGCGCCGGCGGTCGCGGTGCAGTCGGGTCAGACCGTCCAGTTCCAGCGCGACAAGTCGATCCTGCAGCGCGAGGCGCTGACGGACAACGTGTGGCTGGAGCGTGGTGCGTACCTCGCGCTGCTCGGTCTCGCGCTGGCATGGCTGGCGTCGCTCGCGTGGGGGCTCCGTCGCCTCGACCGCGGGGTAGAGACTGCAGCGTGGACGTCGCACCCGGAACCGCACGTGTCGGTTGCTCCGGATGGATGTACCGCGACTGGCGAGGCATCGTCTACCCGCGAGAGCTCCCACAGCGTCGCTGGTTCGAGCACTACACGAGCCTCTTCGACACCGTCGAGCTGAACAACACCTTCTACCGTCTCCCCCCACCCGAGACCGCCGACCTGTGGGGCGCGCAGGCACCACCAGGGTTCGTGTACGCGCTGAAGCTCGGCCAGTTCGGCTCGCACCGCATGAAGCTGCGCGACGCGGCGTCCTGGTTGCCGAACCACCTGGACCGCGCGCTGCGCCTCGGTGCCGCGCTCGGTCCGACGCTCGTGCAACTGCCGCCGCGCTGGAAGCGCAACGTGGAGCGTCTCGACGAATTCCTGTCGGTCGCGCCGACGAGCATGCGATGGGCCGTGGAGTTGCGCGAGCCGTCGTGGGTGCACGACGACGTGTTCGAGGTGTTGCGCAGGCACGGTGCCGCGCTCTGCATCCACGACCTGTTGCCGAACCATCCGTGGGAGCTGACGACCGACTGGACGTACGTGCGCTTCCACGGTCCGGAGGCGTTGGTGCGCAAGTACTACGGCCGCTACGGCGGACGGCGTCTGTGGCGTCCCGCGGCGCGCCTGCACGAGTGGCTGGCGCAGGGCTGCGACGTCTACGCGTACTTCAACAACGACTGGTACGGCCACGCCGTGGTCGACGCGCAGTGGCTGCGCGACCGACTCGCCGTTGCCCGCCCCGCGGCATGAACGCGGGTCAGTAGACGACGGTGTGCAACCCGGCGCGGTCGGCGCCGTAGCGGGCGATCTCTCCCGCGATGTCGAGCGGTTGCACCGACGCAGCGCGCGCACGGAGCTCGTCGTCGATCAGGTCCGCGGGCACGAGCCAGCTCACCTCGAACTCGATGCCGTCGGGATCCTTCGCGTACAGCGCCTTCGTCGTGCTGTGATCCGATGCACCGACGAGCGCGCCCATCTGCTGCAGCCGCGACGACACCTCCTGCAGCTCGCCCAGCGTCTCGACCTCCCACGCGAGGTGGTACAGCCCGACGGTCGCTCGGCCGGCGGGGTTGTCGCCCGCCTGCATGCCGATGGCGAACAGCCCGAGGTCGTGGTCGTTGTGCGAACCCGGCACCCGGAGGAAGGCGGCGCCGGGGAACTGCATCGCCACGGTGAACCCGAGCGCCTCCTCGTAGAAGCGCACGCTGCGGTCGACGTCGCGTACGTAGAGGACGGCGTGGTTCAGTCGCTTCACGGCCATGCGTGCCTCAACGTACCGGTCAGGCGCGCATTCCCCGGTCGGACGTGAGCTCGCCCCGGGCGTAGAGCTCGCGTGCGGCCAGGCGGCGCAGCTTCCCGTTCGCCGCCTTCGGGATGGCGCCCTCGGCCACGACGACGACGTCGCGCGGGTCGAGGCCCACGGCGTTGACGACCGCGGCGCGCACCTCGGCGGCGAGCTCGTCCGGATCGGCACCGCTGGTGTTCTCCACTGCGAGCACGGCGGCGCCCTCGGCACCGTCCGGTGCCGCGAAGGCCACGCAGCCACCCGTGGCGACGCGCGGCACACGCGTCGCCGCCCACTCCAGGTCCTCGGGGTGGTAGTTGCGACCGAACTGGACGATGACCTCCTTCGAGCGCCCGGTGACGTACAGGTCGCCGTCGCGGAGGTAGCCGAGGTCGCCGGTGTGGAGCCATCCGTCGCGCACCGGCTCGGTCGCGCCGTCCACGTAGCCGTCCATCATGCGCGGTCCGCGGAACACGATCTCGCCCACGTGCAACTCCGGCAACGCATCACCGTCTTGGCCGATCACGCGCAGCTCACCTTCGAGCGGGCGCCCGCACGACGCGATGCGCTTCGACGCCCGCCCTGCGCGCGCCGGCACGGCGCGGCCGTCGCGCACGAGGACGTCGACGTCGACCTCGTCGACGGGGATGCCGTCGCCGTACTTCGTCATGGTGACGCCGCCTTCTGCCAGCCCGTACACCGAGTACACGACGGTGGGGTCGAGGCCGCGCGGTGCGCCGAAGGCGACGAAGCGTTCGACGACGTCGGGATCGATCATCTCCATCGAGAAGCACACGCCCTTGAGGTTCGACAAGTCGATGCCGCTGGCGTGGGGGCCGGCGGCGCGCACGGCGGCGTCACAGGCGGACGACGACGTCACCGTCGTCGTCGCCTCGGTCTCCGTCAACAGCCGCAACCACAGCGCGGGGTCGCGGGCGAAGCGCTCGGGCGGGAGGACGTGCGCCTCCTTGCCGGTCACGATCGGTTCGGTCACGAGTTGCAGACCCGACGCGTGGAAGAACGGGTGCCAGGTGAGGCGGCGATCGACCTCGACCCATCGCGCCCCCGCCGTGTTCGCGTCGAGGAAGCGGCGGTAGCGCTCGAGCATCTTCGTGTGGTCGAGGGGGATGCCCTTGGGCACCGCCGTGCTGCCGGATGTGCACGCGATGAGCGCCACGTCGTCGGGCTGCACGTGCGGCAGCGACGGACGTGCCGCGCGCGCCTCGAGCGGCTCGGACCAGTCGCGCGCGAGCGACGGCGACACGTGGGGGAGGAGGCGGGGATCGCCGACGACGACGTCGCAGCCGATCTGGCTCACGAGCCGGTCGAGCTGCTCCGCGAAGGCTCGCTTGTCTCGGATGCGGACGGGGACGGGGAGCGGCACGAGGGCGGCGCCCGACAACCAGGTCGCCCAAGCCACCTCGACCCACGCCGGTTCGTTCCGTCCGAGCACACCGACGATGTCGCCCCGTTCGACACCCCACGACTGGAGCTGCGCGGCGCGCGCCAGCGATCGCTCCCGCACCGCGAGCTCGTCGAGCACGACGTCGCCGCCGGCGAGGTGGAACGTGATCCTTCCTGTCCCTGCCCGGGAACCGGCGAGCAACGCCTCGCCCAGCGTCGTGACCGCGTCAGCCACCGTTGGTGCGCTTGGCGTCGACCAGCGAGGCGAGCGCGTCGACGCTGGCGAAGTTCTCCATCACGAAGTCGTCGTCGTCGAGCGCGACGTGGAAGGTGTCCTCCACGAACGCGACGAGCTGCTCGAGTCGCAGCGAGTCGAGTACGCCTGCCGCCAGCGGATCGCCGGCGACGGGATGGTCGGTCAGCTCCTTCACGTAGCGCTGGATCCTGCGGGCGGTGTTCACGCGTTGGCTCCTTCGGCGACGGCGCGTGCCATCCATCTCGTGGTGCGTTCGACGGTCTCGTCCTGCGACCGCAGCGTCGGGCTGCGATGGATCGTGGTGTCCTCGACGATCTCGATCGCCGCGCCCCGGGCCGTGAGCTCGTGGCGCAGGTTGCGCAACAGCGCCACGCTGGCGTCGCCTTCACCGGTCATCGTCCACAGCGGCGCGCGCTCCGCCAGCTCGACCAGCAGCTCCGGCGTGCGCAGCAACTCGCCGCTGGACCCGAACTCGGGGCGCGCGGCGCGGCCGTACCGCACGCGCTTCCACGCCCGCATCGGCGACGTGCGCACCTTCGACGCGAGGACGTGCGCGCGCGAGTAGCTGCTCCACAGCTCGGGTGACGTCATGCCCGGCGGCGAGATCACGGCCGCGCCGGACAACGACATCGTCCGTGCCAGTTCGACCGTCGAGGCCAGGCCGTAGCAGTACGCGATCACGTACAGGTCGAGCGGGCCGGCACGCGACGTGAACCAACGGGCGGTCTCCACGGTGAGCTCGTCGACGTCCGCGCCATCCACGGTGTGGACGCTCTCCGCAGTTCCCGCGGGATCGGCGCGGAAGACGACGACGCCGAGCGCAGCGAGCTCGTGCGCCAGGCGCGCCCACATGCGGTTCACGCCGGCGCGCGAGGCGCCCTTCCCGGTGATGACGATCGCGGCTGCCCGTCGGTCGCCGACGGGCTCGGTGACGATCGCGCCGATCACTCCCGACGGTGTCGGTACCAGGACGGGATGGTCGACGGCGCTCACGACGGCCCCGTCATGACGTCGGGGGTGTGCGTCGCAGTTCGCGCCGCAGCCACTTCACGCCGAGCCGGCGGAGCGGCAGACGGTCGAGGTACCGATCGCCCCGCCCGTTGCCGGCGACCTCCACGAGCGTCACGCCGTCGGTCGGTCGCGACGCCAGGCCGTCACGCGAGCGCAGGACCAACGTGGGCCCGCCGTGCGCGGTGCGCGCCGCGAGCGCCTCGCGTACCGACGCGCCGTCGTCGTCGCGCAGCCCGTCGGGCACGGGCGCGCCGAAGACCCAGCGGCTGGCGTCGACCTGTCCGAGGCTGACCCGCCGGTACGAACGGGCCAGCGCCGCGAAGTGCGCACCGGGATCGAGTTGGGGCTCGACGAGCACGAGGTAGGGGCTGGCGAGCCGTTCGGCAGCGACCGCCACGGCGGCGGCGCCGACCCCGAAGCCGGCCATCGCCCAACCGTGCGCGGCCACGTCGGTGCAGGCGTCGATCATCGAGGCGAGCGACACGTCGTCGGGGTCTCCGGTGCTGTCCTCGAACCCCGGCCAGTGCACGACGACGGCGCGGCCGCCGAGCGACGTGACGTCGCGCGCGAACCCATGGCACCACTCCAACGAGTACCGACCCTCGGTGCCCCACGACGGGCACACGAGCATCGAGAAGCGGGCGCGTGCGCGCGCCGGTTCGTACGCGGAGGTGTAGAGGAGCGCGGCACCGGACGGGACGAATCGGACCTGGCGCCGAACTCGCCCGTCACTCCACTGGGCCGCGGCGGCCCAGGGAGTGTCGGTGGCGGCAGGGGCTACTGCGTGCCCGCGCCGCTGTTGGAGTTGGAGTTGCTGTTGCTGACCTGCAAGCTGCCCTTGATCGCCTTGCGACGGACGATGGCCGGCCGTTCGTACTGCATGTGGGTCACTCCCCGCTCGGTTCTCCGGCAAATTACGAAATGCATCGTCGGGAATCAAGGTCTTCGAAGGTGCTTCGACCTCGACGACCTTGCCGATCAAGCGGGCGTCGGTCACCAGCGGGTCGCGACGGGGCCCGTTGTCGGCAACGAACATCCACCGCCCGGACCGCCGCCCCCGGCAGCGGTGGACGACGACCTCTCCGTCGGGGGCGCAGAACGCCCAGATCTCGCCCTTGCGGGGCTTCGTCGAGGCGGCGATGCGCACACGGCTCCCGGATACGATCGCCGGCTCCATGGAGAAGCCGATGACGTCGATCCAGAGGGATCCGTCCTCGGCGTTCGTCCGCAGCGCGGCGGCCATCGTCTCGGGTGTGATCGTCGACATCGCGGGTGTTGCCGTCCTCCTCCGGGCGGACGACCATCGTCGCGCAGCCGGCGTCGCCCGCATGGCGGCGCGTTGGCCCGACGCCGCGTCACCGGCGGCGATCGAGGTGGACGTCGTCGGCACGCCACCGTCGATGCCGTCGCACGATCCCGACGAGTCCTTCGACGGCACCGAGGTGTGGCAACACGGCGACGAGGTGCTCGCCCGCCTGGGGGACGGCGGCTCGTTGCGCGCCGACCTCGAGCACCTGACCATCGGGGGTGACCCCGCGCTCCCGTCGCTGCGCTGGCTGTTCCACCTCGGGATCACGCACGCGCTCGCGGCACGCGGTCGCTTCGTGCTGCACGCCGCCGCCGTCGCGAGCGGTGACGGCGCGTGGATCGTGCTCGGTGCGAGTGGTGCCGGGAAGTCGACGCTCGCCTACGCGGCGGCTCGTCGCGGTGACCCGGTGCTGTCCGACGACCTGGTGGTGGTGCGAGGCGACGACCTGTCGGTGACGGGCATCGCGCGCGCGCCGTCGGTGCCGTCGGAGCTCGTCGCCGACGAGCGCCGCCCGACGGACTGGCGCGGCCGCGTCGAGCTCGACGAGCTCGCGCTCGCGGAGGGGTGGTGGCCCGTCCGCGGCGTCGTCGTCGTGCAGCACGGCGACACGCCGAACGGCGATCTCTCGCCGATGGCGGCGACCGATGCGGTCGAGGAGCTGGTGGCGTCGTTCACGGCCGGTGCGAACCCGGCGCAGCTGCACCGCTTCTTCGGGGTCGCCGCGTCGCTCGCCCGTCGCGGCGCGTACCGGCTGTCCCACGCGGACGACCCGTCGCGACGCGTCGACGCCGCGGTGGCGTCGCTGGAACGGTTGGGCTGACTACGCCTCGACGACGAGGTCGGCGTCGCGCAGCTCGGCGATGAACGACGTGATGTCCGCCTCGAGCTCGTCGGCCGTGACGCCCGTGAACCTCGGCAGCAGTTGCGTCGCGAGGGCGCGGGCATCGCTGCCGCCGTCGAGCGCTTCCCACACCAGCGTGCCGACCTCGTTGAGCGTCAACAGCTCAGCGCCCTTCGGATCGACGAGCACCGCCCGCCCGTCGACGACCTCGTACATGATGTTCGCCGCACGTACCACCGCCATGTGCCCAACGTAGCGAACGTCGACAACGGCGGATGGCGGACGGGGTCAGCCGACTGGTGCGGTCTCCGGCTCGAGGATGTCGTCGAGCTCGTCGTCGATGTCGCGCTCGCCCTCGATGTGGACGTCCGGCAACAAGCGGTCGAGCCACTTCGGCAACCACCAGTTGGCGTCGCCCAGCAGCTCCATCGTCGCCGGCACCAGGAGCATCCGCACGACCGACGCGTCGACGAAGATCGCGACCGCGAGGCCGAGGCCGAACTCCTTGATCACTCGCTCGTCACCGAACACGAACGAGCCGAAGACGGTCACCATGATCAGGGCCGCGGCGGTGATCACGCGCGCGGTGGCGGAGAGCCCGTCCGCGACGGCGGCGCCGTTGTCACCGGACCGGTCGTACTCCTCCTTGACCCGCGACAGGAGGAAGACCTCGTAGTCCATCGACAGGCCGAAGAGGATGGCGAACAGCATCATCGGCAGGAAGCTCTCGAGCGGTCCCTTGCCGACACCGAAGAAGTCGGCGCCGTAGCCCTTCTGGAACACGGCGACGAGGAGGCCGTACGCCGCCCCGATCGACAACAGGTTCATCACGACCGCCTTGAGCGGCACGAGCACCGACCGGAACACGACGAGCAGCAACAGGAAGCTCAGCAGCAGCACGAGGCCGATGAAGTACGGCAGGCGCTGTTGCAGCAGGGCGCTCACGTCGTCGAACGCGGCGGTGATGCCACCGACGTGCACGACCACGCCGGTACCCGCCACCGCCGCCGGCAACGTCTGGTTGCGCAGGTGGTGGATGAGGTCGACGGTGCGCGTGTCCTGCGGCGACGTCGTCGGGAACACCTGCAGCACCGCGGTGTCGTGCTGCGGGTTGAACACCGGTGGCGCCGCGAACGCCACGCCGTCGGTGTGGGCGACGTCGTCGTGGATCTTCGTCAGCACGGCATCGGGCGTGCCGGGTGGCACCTCGATGGCGAGCAGCAACGGTCCGTTGAAGCCCTTGCCGAACCCGTCGGCGAGGAGGTCGTAGGCGCGGCGCGTCGTGTCGCGCGTCGGGCGGCTGCTGGCGTCTGCGCTGCCGAGCTGCATCGAGAACACGGGCGATGCCATGACGAGCAGGATGACGAGCCCGACCGCCGCCGCCGGGAGGGGCCGGCGCTGGATGAAGCGGCTCCACCGGTACCAGAACCCGTCGCGCACGTGGTCGCTGCGGCTCACGAACGGCGTGTGGAGGCGATCGATGTTGCGGCCGACGAAGCCGAGCACGGCGGGCAGCAACGTGATCGAGGTGATGATCGTGAGGGCGACGGCGATGATCGCACCGGTGGCGAGGCCGCTCACGAAGTCGAGGCCCATGAGGTACATGCCGGCGAGCGAGATGATCACCGTGCAGCCCGCGAAGAACACGGCCTTGCCGGACGTGGAGATCGCCTTCACGACCGCGGTCTCCGGGTCGAGGCCGGCGTGGATGCCCTGGCGGTAGCGGGCGACGATGAACAGCGCGTAGTCGATGCCGACGCCGATGCCGATCATCTCCGCGAGCTGCGTCGAGAAGTCCGGCACCGACAGCACGTTCGTCAGCAGCGAGATGCCGGCGAGGCCGACACCGAGTCCGAACAGCGCGTTGAGGATCGGCAGGCCCATCGCCAGCACCGAGCCGAACACGATCATGAGGATCACGACGGCGGCCAGGAGGCCGAGCGCGAACGTCGCCGGCGGACGGCCCTGCTGGAACTCGCCCGACAGCTCTGCTTGGAGCGACGGCGAGTTGGCGCTCGCCACGATGTCCTGGATCTGGTTGCGGGTGTCGTCGGAGAGGTGCTGGCCCGCCTTCCCCCCGAACTGGATCTCGGCGTAGGCGATCGGCTGCGTCGGCGAGATCTGCAGCTGGCCGCCGGCGTCGAACGGGGAGCGGACGTCGACGACGTTCGGCACGTGCCGCACGCGGTCGACGACGTTGCCGATGGCGGCGCGCACGCCGGGATCGTCGAGCGACGGCGTCGCCTTGAACACGATCGACGCCGTCTCGCCGGCCCGGGCCGGGAACTTGTGGTCGAGGAGGTTGAACGCCTTCTGCGAGTCCGTGCTCGGGAGCGTGAACGTCTGGCTGAACTTGCCGCCGAAGCTGCCGCCGAGCGCGCTCGTCACCACGAGCACCGCCACCCACGCGAGCACCACCCGCCAGCGATGCCGGTAGCAGACGTCCGCGATGCGCTTCAGCACCCGTCGATGGTGGACGAACCGGCCCATCCGTGTCGAAACGGCGTGCGGTGACAGTCGTCACTACGCTGCGACGCTGATGGGGGAGCCACCGCCGTGACGCATCCGTTGGAGCCGCTCACGGCGGACGAGATCACGCGCGCCGTCGACATCCTTCGCACCCACGAACCGCGCGTCGACCCGTCGATGCTCGTGGCGCGCGTCGTCCTCGACGAGCCGTCGAAGGATGCGTTGCGCGCCGGCGACGTCGACCGGCGCGCCGCCATCACGATCGTGCCCGGTCCCGCGCCCGTGTTGCTCGAAGCCGTCGTGTCGCTTACCGACGGGGCCGTCGTGCGGTGCGACGAGATCGCCGACGCCCGACCGGCGTTGCTGTTCGAGGAGTCGTTCAACGCCATCGTCGCCGTGATGGAGGACGAGAAATGGCAGGCGGCGATGCGCGCGCGTGGCATCGAGGACTTCTCCAAGGTGCAACTCGACCCGTGGCCGGCGGGCACGTTCGGGATCGCGCACGAGACCGATCGGCGCATCACCCGCGTGCTGTCGTACTACCGCGACGAACCGCAGGACAACGGCTACGCCCGTCCCATCGAAGGCGTGCTCGTGTTCGTCGACCTCGCCACCGGTGAGGTGCTCGAGGTCCTCGACGAGGGCGTGGTCCCCGTGCCGCCGGACGCGGGGTCGTACTTCCCCGCGGACCACGCGCCGCGCACGGACCTGCGCGCGCTCGACATCACGCAGCCCGACGGTCCGAGCTTCACCATCGACGGCAACCTCGTGCAATGGCAGCGATGGTCGGTGCGCGTGTCGATGGACCCGTACGAGGGGCTCGTGTTGCACACGATCGGTTACGAGGACGGCGGGCGCGTCCGGCCGATCGCGCATCGCGCCGCCGTCAGCGAGATGGTCGTGCCCTACGGCGATCCCGGTCCGTTGCACGGATGGAAGAACGCGTTCGATGCCGGGGAGTGGGGCCTCGGTCGCATGGCGAACTCGCTGACGCTCGGATGCGACTGCCTCGGTGAGATCCGCTACCTCGACGCCGTGATGGCCGACGAGCACGGCAACCCGATGACGATCGCGAACGCGGTCTGCATCCACGAGGAGGACTACGGGATCCTGTGGAAGCACCAGGACCTGCACGGCGGCACCACCGAGGTGCGGCGCTCGCGCCGCTTGGTGATCAGCTCGATCGCGACGGTCGGCAACTACGAGTACGGCTTCTACTGGTACTTCTACCTCGACGGCTCGTTGCAGCTCGAAGTGAAGCTCACGGGGATCATGTCGACGATGGCGTTCGACCCGTCGAACGACGCGCCGGCGTATGCGACGGTCGTCGCGCCCGGCCTCGCCGCGCCGCACCACCAGCACATGTTCTGCGTGCGCCTCGACATGGACGTCGACGGCGACGTGAACGAGGTGCACGAGGTCGACGTCGTCGCTGACGCCGCTGGTCCCGACAACCCGATGGGGAACGCGTTCCGTCCCGTCGTCACGCGCCTCACGAACGAGCGCGACGCGCAACGTGTCGTCGATCCGTCGTGCAGCCGCACGTGGAAGATCGTCAATCCCTCCGTGCGCAACGGGCTGGGTCAGCCGGTGGCGTACAAGCTCGTGCCCGGTTCGACACCGACGTTGCTCGCGGACCCGACTTCTTCCGTCGGGCGCCGCGCCGCGTTCGCGACCCGCAACCTCTGGGTGACGCCCTACGACCCGGCACAGCGGCGAGCGGCCGGCGATCATCCCAACCAGTCGTCCGGTACCGATGGCCTCGGCGCGTGGACCGCCGCCGGTCGGTCGCTCGAGGACACCGACGTCGTCGTCTGGTACACGTTCGGCGTCACACACGTTCCCCGACCGGAGGACTGGCCCGTCATGCCCGTGGAGTACGCGGGCTTCCACCTCGTGCCGTTCGGCTTCTTCGATCGCAACCCCGCGCTCGACGTCCCACCCTCCTCACACTGCGAGTCGCCATGAACATCCTCGTCACCGGCGCGTCGTCCGGCATCGGCGCCGCGCTCGCACGCGGCTTCGCCGCCGACGGCCACACGGTCGGCATCTGCGCCCGTCGCCAGGACCGCCTCGCGGAGGTGCTCGACGACTGCCGCGCCACGGCGCCCGACTCGAAGATGTGGGTCGTCGATCTCGCCGACCTCGAGGGTGTGGCGTCGTTCGCGCGGCGCGCCGACGACGAGCTCGGCGGCATCGATCTCCTCGTCAACAACGCGGGCATCCCGAAGCGTCGGCACGCGCTCGAGCTGACACCCGACGTCGTCGATCAGGTCATGGCGATCAACTACTCGTCGCCGGTGCGGCTCACGCTGGCGTTGCTGCCGCGCATGATCGAGCGCGGCGGTGGTCGCATCCTCACCATCTCGTCCGTCGCGGCTCGGCTCGGACCACCGCGCGAGGCGGCGTACAGCGCATCGAAGGCGGCGCTGAGCGCGTTCATGGAGTCGCTCGCCGTCGACCTCGACGGCACGAACATCGGCATCCACCTCGTGAACCCCGGCGTGATCGACACGGAGCTGTTCCATCTCCCGGACAACGAGCCGTCGCTGGCCGATCTCGACCCGCTGCCCGTGACGACGATGTACGACGCCGTCAAGAAGCAACTGGCCGACGGCACCTTCGAGATCTACGTGCCGGAGTGGTTCGTCGACATCGTGTCGGGCCGCTACGGCAACCTCGGTCCGTTCATCGACGGCAGCAAGGAGTACGTGCGCGAGCGCGTCAAGCAGATGGAGGGCGGCGCATGACGTCATTGCCGGAGTTGCATCGCAGCGCGTTGGAGGCCACGGGCCGGATCGTGCACGGCATCGGTGCCGCGCAGCTCGACGCGCCGACGCCGTGCGAGGGGATGGACGTGCGCGCGTTGTTGGACCACGTCATCGGCGGCAACCGGTGGGTGGCGCCACTGGTCGACGGCCAGACGATCGAGCAGGTGGGCGATCGGCTCGACGGCGACCAGGTCGGTGACGATCCGGCAGCGTCGTACGACGCGTCCGCGGCAGAAGCGGCCGCTGCCTTCGAGCGTCCGGGCGCCATGGAGGCGCCCGTCGCGGTGTCGTACGGCCCGGTGCCGGGTGAGGTGTACGCCGGACACCGCTTCGTCGACGTCCTCGTCCACGGTTGGGATCTCGCGGTCGCGACCGGTCAGGACCGCACGCTCGACCCCGGGTTGGTGGCGGCGTGCTGGGACGTCGTGCGCCCGCAGCAGGACCTGCTGCGCGCCAGCGGGATGTTCGGCGACGAGGTGCCCGTCGCCGGCGATGCCGACGAGCAGACGAAGTTGCTCGCCGTGCTCGGCCGTCGCGCCGACCAGTAGCGCAGACGGGCGCGGCACTGCGCGGTCACGCCCACCACACCAGGCTGTTCGGCTGCCGTTCGGTCGCGAGCCACAGCGCCGGCACGCGCGTGGGGAGGACGGCGACGACCACGTCGCCCACGACGTCGACGCGCTCGACGCGCAACAGATCGGACCATGGCCGTCGATCGACCACGTCGGTGCCGCTCGTCACGATGGCGCGCAGCCGCGCCGCGTCGCGCGCGGCGGCGTCGTGGTCACGCGCCACGACGGCCACGGCCACGAACGGCCCGCTGCCGTCGCGCCCGATCCCGGTCGCGAGTGCGCGGTAGGGCTCGAGCGCGTCGCCGGGCGCGCCGTCCGGTGCAGGTGACGGCCGCGCGAAGCGGGCAACGTCCGTCGTGAACGCGGCCGCGTGGACGCGCAGCCCGTCGAGTGCCGCCGCCAACGCGCCGAGATCGGCGCGTGTCGCCAACGATGTCCACGGGCTGACGTCGACCGTGCCGACAGCACCGTGGTCGCGGACGATGGCGATGGCGACGGGCCCGGCCGAGACGTCGGCGTCGACCGCGCTGAACGGAAACGACGCCGCTGTCAGCGAACGGGTCGAAGGCACGACCGCCACGCCGGTGGCCGGCATCGTCGTCATCGCCAGCTCGTACTGCGCCTCGCCGTACGCGTCACCGGGGAGCGGCACGGCGATGGAGCCGTGCTCGCGCGCCAGGTCGTAGTCGTTCACGATCGCTTCGACGCGCGTCGGAGCCGTGTCGGGGACGAGGAGGAGCATGCGCCCCATCGCACCGAGCTGCGGCGCGGCAGCGCGCGCGTCGGCGGGCACGACCACGGCGAGCGCGAGGACGATCGCGATCGCCGTGCTACGCGTCGCTGTCGCCGTCCTCGTCATCCCCGAAGTCGAGCGCGGGCAGCTTGGGGAACACGACACCGGCCCGCACGGCGACGACCGCCGCGCCGATGCAGATCCCGAGCGCGGCCGCCGTCACCGTGCGGTCGACACCGAAGGAGAGCCTCGTCGGCAACACGGGGTTGAACAGCACGGCGTTGCGTTCGATGCACCATGCCGCCAGCGCGGACACGGCGGCGAGCGTGAAGATCACGCTCCACGCCTTGCGCACGAACGCGACCGCGAGCGCGGCGGCGGCGACACCGACGCCGGGCAGCCACAGCTCCAGCGGGTTGGGGCCGCCCGCGCTCGGGATGCTGGCCCATGCCCGCCAGCCCGTGTAGAGGGCGAGAACGGCGACGACCAGCACCGCCGCCGATGCCAGCCAGACCTTCTTGCCGGCGAAGACGACGAGGAGCGCCGCCAGCACGGCGATCACGGCGAGGTACGGCAAGGGGTTGACGTCCTTCACCCACGTCAGTCGACCGTGCGCGACGGTCGGTGTGCCGTCGACGGTGAGCTGCACCTGCCAGTCGGGGAAGATGACGTCACCGGCCCGGTGGTTGGGCGGGTGGTCGGGCGACATCCAGTGGATGCGATGGTCGTGCCACGTGTACTCGCCGCCGGTGGCGATGCGCGTGAAGTCGGGCGCGGCCTTCGGATCGACGTTCGGCGGCACGGTGACGCGCGCGTAGCGGTTCACGTTGAGGTACGTGGCGGGCGAGTTCTGGTTCTCGAGGACGGTGCCGTCCGGGGTGATGTGCAGCCACGGCTCGCCGTCGTAGCCGAGCACGGTGACGTCGTGGCCCCGTTGCACCTTGACGTCGAGGAACCCGTCGCCGCCGACGACCTTCACCTGCACGGCGTTCGTCGGCGGCTCGACGCTGGTGACGATCGAGCGGTAGTCGCCCGGTTTCGCGGGGTCGGCGGCGGCCGGCGACGCGCACACGACGAGGCCGACGAGCGCGACCAACGTCATGCGGACGACACGCCGGCCGCGCCGCGGCTTCACGTGCGTGCGCTCCGGCCGCGCGCCAGCGCGCCGATGGCGGCGATCAACGCGAGCGCGCCGATCACGATCGCCACGATCGCGAGCGTGTTGTCGGTCTCCTTCTTGACGACCGTGCTCGGTTGCCCGGTGGCCGATCCACCGGCGTTGCCGGCCGTCGACGACGCGGGCGCGCTGCTCGACGACGAGTTGTCGGAGGACGCGGTGCCGGTCAGCTTCAACACCGGCGCGGGGTGATCCGGCTCGGGCTGGCCCTCGACCGTGTCCTGGATCCACGACACGTCCTGACCGTTGTCGTACGACTGGATGGCGGGGAACTTCAGCGAGTCGACGTTCGTGGGGAGCGGTCCGGCCGACACGACGAACTCCTGGAACTCGCCCGGCTTGATCGTGCCGCCCGACCACACGATCTCCGACACGGCGTCCGTGACGGTGCCGTCGTCGGTGGTGATGGGCTGGGGCAACTTCTCCGTCGTCACCTGGTACGTCCATCCCGCGATCGGCTCGACGTCGACGCTCGCGATGGGGTGGTCGGTCGGGAACTTCACGTCGAACTTGACGGTGTTGGCGTTGTCCATCTCGTTCGGCACGCGGAACTTGAGGTCGACGGAGCTGCCCTTCGGCGCCTCGCTCGGATCGATGGACACGTGCGCCCACGCCGGCGCGGCCGCGACCACGAGCAGTGCGACCGCCGTCAGCGCACCGGCTGCTGCTCGTCTCGGCTTCATGTGGACCTCCTAGGGGTGTGGTGCGGCTGGGTCATGGGTTGACGGTGACGGCGAACGTCGCCGTCTTCTCCTCGAACTTCGAGACTCGGGCGCGGACGACGATCGTCCACTTCCCCGAGATGGACAGGTCGTTCCCGTCCAATTGGTAGTGGCCCGGTCCGGCCACGAACGGCTGGCGCACGATCGGACCGATGCCGTTGTCGGGTTGCGAGAGGTCGAGCTCGACGGACTGGGCGGACGCGCTGGGGCGGCCGGTGGCGTCGAGCAGGTAGAGGTGGATGGAGTTGAGGCCCGCGCGGTCGGGATCGACGACGAGGTTCACGCTGCCGTCGCCGAGCGGCTCGGTCTTCGAGTAGATGGCGCCGATGCCCGCAGCCGTGCGAGCGGGCACCATGTTCACGAGCCCGGCAGTGAGCCCGAGCACGACGACAAGCGCCAGCGCCTCGAAGGCGACGGTGCGGTGGAGATGGCGCCACACGTCGCGGCCGCGTGCGGCCGCCTTCTGCAGTGCGGGCACCAAGCGGAAGTGGTTGTACGACGCCACGGCGATGACGGGGAGCACGACCCCGGTCTTGATCATCAGCACGCGCCCGTACGCGGTGGACGTGAGCGCGTGCCACTCCCGCACCTGCGTCCATCCGAGCGCGACCCCGGCGATCGCGACCGCGAAAACGCAGATCGTCGCCAGCAACGTGAAGCGCTGGACGACGCCGCCGATGACGAGTGGATCGCGGTCGTCGCCGCGCCGGCGCAGCACGCGCCACAGGCACACGAGGCCGCCGAACCACGCCGCCGCTGCCAGCAGGTGCGTCACATCGGCCGCGTACGACAGCAGCTTCGGCGTCGTCGTCGTCGTGTGGCCGGACACGGCGAACGACACGGTTGCCAGCGCCGCGCCCGCGACGGTCAGCACGCGCGTCCACGTCGACACGCGCAGGAGCACGCCGACGCTGAGCACGCCCAGACCGACGAGCGCGAGAGCGGTGGCCGCGCCGACGCCGTTCGCCAGCACGTCGGTGAGCACCCCGCTGTGGGTGATGGCACCCCACCCCAGCCCGGTCGCCTGGTCCGCCTCGACGGGCAGCGCGAGCAGCACGCCGATGTCACCGACGATGGCGGCGACGAGCACCATCGTGCGCAGCGAGTGACGGTCGCGGCCGCCGTCGTGGACCAGCGCGAGGAACAGCGCGCCGCCCGCGGCCAGCAGCGCGCCGCCGTAGGCGAGCGCGCGCCCGACCCAGCCGACGATGTCGAGCGTGCGTGCACCGCTCTGGTTGAACACCGAACGCACGAGCGCGTCGCTGGCGTCCGCGCCGTTGCCGACGGTGAAGGTGAACGCGCCGCTGACCGGATGCGAGTCCGCGGAGATCACACGCCACGTCACGACGTACGCGCCGTCGCCGAGACCGCTCTCGAGCGACAACGTCACGGTGTTGCCGCGTGCGACGACATCGCCGTTGTCGACGCGCCTGCCCTGCGCGTCGAAGACGCGCACGGCGCCGAGCGACGCCGACACCGGTTCGTTGTACGTGAGGCTCACCGACGTGGGGGCGTGGTCGAGGTGCGAGCGATCGGCCGGTGAGCTGGCCTGGAGGATGGCGTGGGCCGACGCGGGGCCGGCGGTGACGACGATGGCGACGAAGACGGCGAGTGCCGCGGCGGCCGCGGTCGTCAGGCGGCGGATCACGCCGCGCGCGGTGTCGCCGTCATGCGGTGCGCGGGGGCCACGCCTTCATCGTGCCCGAAGGGAAGGCGACAGCGTGCGCGACGCCCGTTCAGGACGAGGGCTCGAGCACCAGGCCCATCACGAGCGCATCCCAGAGCTCGCCGTTGTTGCGGCGGTAGTGGGCGCGGAGGCGGCCCTCGATCGCGAACCCCTCCTTCTCGTACAGGGCGATGGCGGGCTCGTTGTGCGGCCACACCTGCATCCCGACCTTGTGGGCGCCGATCTCCCGGGCCCACTCGACCCCCGCGCGCAACAGGCGCGTCCCGATGCCCCGCCCGCGGTGGCCGTCGAGGATCGCCATGCCGAACTCGACGACCCCGTAGGGCGCGAGGTGGAGTCCGATGCTGCCCACGACACGGCCGTCGAGGTCGGCGACGAACCCGCCGAACGTCGCCGGGTCCTGCAACGCGGCCCGGATGGACGCCGCCCGTGCGGCGCGATCCCACGGCAGCTCGCTGGCGATCCACCGCCCCTCGGCCGCCACCGACTCGAGGACGTCGAGCACCGCTTCGACGTCCGCCTCCTGCTCCTGCCGGATCACCACCTCGGCCACGCCCCGAGGCTACGGATCGACGGCGTCGCGCCGTGATCCATTTGGATGAGGGGCGACAACGCGGGTGCCGCAGCGGATTGCGTCGAATTGGTGGTCGGGACCGGCGTCGATCCGGTGACCTTCCGCTTTTCAGGCGGACGCTCTGCCAACTGAGCTACCCGACCAAGGGTGTTGCCCGCGGTCCCGACGGGATTTGAACCCGCGGCCTCCGGCTTGACAGGCCGGCGTGCACTCCAAACTGCACCACGGGACCAGGTGTTGAGTTGTACGCACCCCCAACGGGATTCGAACCCGTGCCGCCACCTTGAAAGGGTGGTGTCCTAGGCCACTAGACGATGGGGGCCCGTCTCGCTGAGAGCCCGTTCACGCTAGCAGCCGCCTCCGAGGCCCCCGTCCGACATGACGCCCGCGGCCGTCACCCGCGGGACAGCGCGTCGACGATCTCGGCCAGCAGGTGGGTCAGGTACTGGTACACGGCGAACGCCGGTGCACGGGGATCGTCGACGGCGATCGGCGGCTGGTCCTCCTGCACGTCGAGCCGCGTGCCGATCACGAGGCGGAGGTCGTTCACGGCACCCATCCACGCGAGGAGCTGGTCCTCGTCGAGCGTCGTGGCCGCCGCCGTCTGCTCGACGAGATCGACGGCCGCGAGCCGCTTCTCCAGCAACTCGTCGTGCACCATGGCGCGGTACTCCGCCTCACGTTCCGGGTCGTTCGCGTAGCCGGGCGGGTAGAGGCGCTCGAGCCCGTCGGCGTCCTCGCTCACCAGCAGCTCGCGCAGCTGGCGCACGAGGTCGGCGACGAGGTCGCGCTCGTCGTCGGTGAGCCGCAACTGGAACGAGCCGTCGCGGGCCCGCTTGACCGTGCGCTTCAGCACGTCACTCGTCGTGCTGCATCGTCGCCCACAAGCCGTGCTCGTGGAGGCGGAACACGTCGAGCTCCGCCTTCTCCCGGGTGCCGCTCGACACGACGGCGCGTCCTTTGTGGTGGACGTCGAGCATCAGCTTCGTCGCCTTCTCCAGGCTGTAGCCGAACAGCTTCTGGAACACGAACGTGACGTAGTCCATGAGGTTGATGGGGTCGTTCCACACGATCACGACCCACGGACGATCGGGGGTGACGTCGGTTTCGTCGGTCGGCTGCTCGACCTCGGTCGGACTGATGGTGGGCGCCGACATCGCCGCAATTCAATCAGCTGGTGGTGAGCACCGGCGCCGGTGGCGCCGGCGGGGCGACGGTCGCCGTCTCGGCCACGGCGGGGAAGACGCGGCGCAGCCCGAACGCGAACCGCACCGTCGTCACCCACACGCACACGGCGCCGAACACGTGCACGCCGACGAGCACCACGGGCACCCCCGTGAAGTACTGCGTGTACCCGACGGCGGCCTGCGCCACCAGCACGCCCAGCAGCACGGTCGCGTCGCGGCGGACGACCGACGGCGCACCGGTCCGCCACAGCAGCCACAGCGTCGCGAGCAGCGTGAGCAGGAGGAGGTTCTCGGCGACGCCGTGCACGCGCGCGACGTCCGACACGACGAAGTCGAGCCGCCGCACGTGCTCGTCACCGCCGTGGGGCCCGGCACCGGTGACGATCGTGCCCGTCACGAGCACGAGCGCGGTGAAGGCGACGAGGATCGCGCCCATCGTGCGCACCTCCGGCGCGACGACGGGGCGCAGCACGCCGTCGGGACGGCCGGCGCGCGTGTGCAGCACGACGGCGTCGAAGAGCAGCACCATCGACAGCAGGAAGTGCGCGATCACCCACGGCGGCGACAGCTCGTAGATGACCGTGAGCCCGCCGAGCACCGCTTGCGCGAGGACGCCGACCACGAGACCGATCGACAACCACGTCAGGTCGCGCCGCCGAGGTTCGCGCCGCAGCGATCCGAGCACGGCCAGCACGACGGCCACCGAGACGACGCCGGTGAACACGCGGTTGAGGAACTCGACGTAGCCGTGTCCTCCCGTCTCGCCGTGCGGCGTCAGGTGGCCGGCGTCGCACGTCGGCCACTGTGGGCACCCGAGTCCCGAGCCCGTCAGGCGCACGGCGGCCCCGGTCACGACGATGACGCCCAACGCCACGAGCGCGAACAGCGTGATGCGCCGGTAGGCGTCCGGCGAGATTCTCCGCGCGTGGATGGTCATCGCCCGACCATCCACGCGCTTTGAACGCAGGCGGGTCAAACCCGGGGGCGGGTCAAACCCGGGGGCGGGTCATGCCAGGTGCCACTCCGGCGCGAACGACTGCCACAGCGTCGGGGCGAGCAGGTTGGCGCCGTCGTGGCTGAGGTGGACGCCGTCGCTCTCGCGCACCACCACGACCGAACCGTCGGGCTTCGTCAACGTGTCGGTGTAGCCGCCGCCGACGTCACCGAACAGGGGAACGAGGTCGACGAAGTGGACGTCGGTCCGCGTCGCCGCCGCGTCGCGCGCGGCGGCGTTGAACGTGTCCTTGGCCTGGTTGAGCCGGTCGGGTCGCTCCGGCGCGAGCCCCACCCAGATCACCGTGCGCCGCCCGCCGTCGGACGCGAGGTCGACGATGGCACCGACCCGGCGGGCGTACTCCTTCGCCCATCCGTCGCTGAACAGCGGGAGGAAGGCGCCCGACGGGTCGCGCAGTGGCTGGTCGTCGTTGGCGCCGAAGCTGAGGATGACGACGTCCGGGTCCTGCTTGTCGAGCACGTAGGACAACTCGGCGCCCCAGTCGAGGACGTCGGGTCGCGACAACCCGGTCCCCACTTGGACATCGGTCTTCAGCGCCACGCGTGGGTCGTCGCCCACGAGCAGACCGACGGCCTGGCTGATGTTGCCGATGAGCGAGTCACCCGCCATGAGGACCTTCAACGGCGCGTCGGGCGTCGGCGTGCGACGCGCCGCCGTCGTCGGCGTCGCCACCTGCGAGGTCGGCGTCACCGCGGGCACCGTGGTCGCGGTCGTCGCCGTCGGCAGGAGCACGTTGGCAACCGGTTGACGGTCGTTGCCCGTGACGTCGGCGAGCCACTGGCGGGGACGGTCGAGGAAGAACGTGTGCGCGACGCGGTGCAAGGGCTTCGTGACGGCGAGCGCGATGTCGCGCGTCGTGCCGTACGGCTGGCGCTGCGCGATGCGCTCCAGGCTCTCCGAGCACAGCAGCGACGCGACGACGAACGTGAGGAACAACGTGGCGATGGCGCGCCCGGCGGGCATCGGTGCACGTACGACCCGAGCGCGCCGCCGTCGCGGCCCGGCGTGGTGGTGCGGCGGCTGGTGGGGGACCGTCGTCGTCATCAGAACTGGAAGTAGATGAAGGGGGCGATGCCCGGCGGACCGAGGACGTCGATGGCGACGAGCACGCTCGTGAGCGCACCCGCCTGCGCCGCGATCGACCAACGGGAGAACGCGGCCTGGACGCGGCCGACGGCGTCGGCGGGGACGTACTGCGCGGCGAAGAGCCCGCCGAGCACGGCGACGAGGCGGAGGTCGACGCCGCCACCGCGGTGGAAGACGATGCGGTCGATGACCGTGAACGCGTCGTGCACCGTGGCGGCGCGGAAGAAGATCCAACCGAGGCACACGACGTGGAACGTGGCGATGCGGTGCACCCACACGCGCCCCCCGCGGGCAGGCGCCGCGCCGTGGATCTCGAACTGTGGCGTGCCGACGTACGGCGCGGGCGCGCCCTCGACCGCGGGCACGCCGACGAGCGCGCCCGCGGGATGACGCGCGGTGCGCCGCTCGCGCCACCAACGCTCGATCACGAGGCCGCCGCCGTGCAGCGCGCCCCAGCACACGAAGGTCCACGCCGCGCCGTGCCACAGCCCGCCCAGCAACATCGTCAGCATCACGTTGCGGTACGTCCGCCACTTGGTGCCGCGGTTCCCTCCGAGACCGATGTAGAGGTAGTCGCGCAACCAGCGCGACAGCGTGACGTGCCATCGTCGCCAGAAGTCCTGCAACGACGTCGCGCTGTACGGCGCGTCGAAGTTGGCAGGGAATCGGAACCCCAGCAGCAGCGCCAACCCGATGGCCATGTCGGTGTAGCCGCTGAAGTCGGCGTAGATCTGGAACGCGTACGCGTACACCCCGACGAGCGCGTCGAGCCCGCCGTGCTGGTGCGGGAAGTCGAACACCCGGTTGGCCGCGGTCGCGAGGTAGCTCGACACGACGACCTTCTTGAAGAGGCCGGCCGCGAGCAGCCACAGCGCGAGCCCGGCGTCGACGCGGCGCGGGTCGCGGCGATGGCGCAACTGTGGGAGGAACTCCGAGGCGCGCACGATCGGGCCCGCGACGAGGTGGGGGAAGAACGACAGGTAGACGGCGAAGTCGACGAAGCGGACCGGCTTGATGCGCTGCCGGCCGACGTCGATCACGTAGCTCAACGCCTGGAACGTGAAGAACGAGATCCCGATCGGCAGGAGCACGTTCGGCACGGGGAGGCGCGAATGGATGCCGAGCCAGCCGAGCGCCGACGACGTCGTGTCCGCCAGGAACCCGGCGTACTTGAACCACCCGAGCACGGCGACGTTGGCGGCGATGGCGATCGCCATGCGCACCTGCCGCCCACGGTCGTCACGAGCGCGGTGGATGAGGTTGGCGAAGAACTGGTTGCCGACGATCGACGCCGCGAGCAGCAGCGTGTAGTTCCGGTTCCACGCGCCGTAGAACACGAACGACGCCGCGACCATGAAGACCCGCCACCGCAGCGGCCGCGGCATCAGCAGCCAGCTGACCGGCAGGACGATCGCGAAGAAGATGGCGAAGCGGATTGTCGGGAACAGCACGCGTGGCTCCGTCGGCGGGATGTGACCCGGCCCCTGCTCCGGCCCGCATGGTAGGCCGCACGCCTGTCGCGTTCCGTGTCGAAACGGTGAAGATCGGCGTGTCGCGGGGGTGGTCTCGCACCCCCGTGTCCTTTGGCCCCGGGCTCCGGGGCGGACATAGTGTGTCCGTTCACATGCTGCTCGTCGCCCGGCCTCCCCTGCGTGCGCGCCTCGGCGCCTACGTGGCGCTGACCAAGCCGCGGATCATCGAGCTGCTGCTGGTCACGACCGTGCCGACGATGGTCGTGGCCGCGAAGGGTCTGCCGCCGCTCTGGCTCGTGGTCGCCACCGTGGCCGGCGGCACGCTCGCCGCCGGCGGCGCCAACGCCATCAACATGTACGTCGACCGCGACATCGACCGGCTCATGAAGCGCACGGCCCGCCGCCCGCTCGTCACGGGCGTCATCGAGCCCCGCAACGCCCTGGTGTTCGCCGTCGCCCTCGAGATCGTCGCGTTCGCGCTCCTGTGGACGACCGTGAACCTGCTGTCGGCGGTGCTGGCCGTCAGCGCCACCGCCTTCTACGTCTTCGTGTACACGCTGTGGCTGAAGCGCACGTCGACGCACAACATCGTGATCGGCGGCGCGGCGGGTGCCGTGCCCGTCCTCATCGGGTGGACCGCGGTCACCGATCGCCTCGCGTGGGCGCCGGTCGTGCTGTTCGCGGTGATCTTCTACTGGACGCCGCCGCACTTCTGGGCGCTCGCCATCCGCTACCGCGAGGACTACGCCGCCGCCGACGTGCCGATGTTGCCGGTCGTGGCCAGCACCCGTGCCACGGCGATGCGCATCCTCCTCTACACGCTGCTGCTGTGGGGCCTCACGCTGCTGTTCGCGCCGGTGGCGGGGATGGGGCACCTCTATGTCGGGTCGGCACTCGTCCTCGGCGCCGTGTTCACCTGGTTCGCCGTGCGGCTCGTCCAACGATCGACCCCGGCGGCGGCGATCCGGGTCTTCACGTGGTCGATCACGTACGTGACCCTGCTGTTCGCCGCCATCGCCGCCGACCAGCTCGTGCGGTCCGGGCTGTGAGCCTCACCCGGCCGGGGTTTTCGAACCGCACGGCGCGCATGAATAGAGTCCCGTCCCAGCCATGGCGATGACCGAGACGAGGCCCGAGCCGGCAACGGAAACGGCTGCGGGCGCGGCGAGCACGACGGACGAGCCCCTCACCGCTGGTGGGCTCGCGAACCTGCTGGGCACGGGCCGGCACGCGTCCCTCGGCCGGCTCTGGATCGGCACGTCCCTCGCGTTCCTCGTGCTGTCCGGGGTCATCGGTCTCGCACTCGGTGCCGAGCGCCTGAAGCCCGAGACGTACAACCTCCTCGACCGCGACAACTACGCGCAGGCGTTCTCGCTGCACGGCGTCGCCGCCGTGTTCCTCTTCGCCCTTCCGCTGGTGATCGGCATCGCCACGATCGTCGTGCCCCGCCAGGTCGGCGCGTCGACGGTCGCCTTCCCCCGCGCCGCGGCCGCCGCCTTCTGGACGTACCTGATCGGCGGCGTGCTCGTCGTCATCAGCTACCTGATCAACGGCGGCCCGTTCGGCGGCAACGACAAGGGCGTCGACCTCTTCCTCGCCTCGCTGGCCATGGTCGTGGTCGCACTCGTGCTGGCGTGCATCACCGTCGCCACGACCGTCATGGCGTTGCGGGCGCCCGGCCTCACGCTGCGGCGGGTGCCGCTGTTCGCGTGGTCGATCCTCACCGCCTTCGCCATCTGGATCGCCAGCCTCGGCCTGCTGTTCGGCGTCCTCGTGCTGCTCTACGTGGACCACCGCTACCGCCTGTTCGCGTACGGGGCCACCACCGACATCGACGCGTGGCTGCGGTGGACGATGACGCAGCCGCAGGTCTACGCGTTCGCCGTCCCCGTGCTCGGTTTCGTCGGCGACGTCGTGCCGGTGTTCGCGCGTGCGCGTGCGCGCATGCACGGCGTCGCGCTCGCCACGATCGGTGCCTTCGCCGCCCTGTCGTTCGGCGCGTGGACGTACCTCGGTGCCGTCGACCACCCCAAGCTGACCCAGCAGTTCCTCTTCGTCGCCGCGTCGTTCGCCGTCCTGCTCCCGCTGCTGGCATTCACCGGCGGCATGGCGGACACCGTGCGCAACGGTCGCGTCCGCCTCGGCAGCCCGCTGCTGTTCGCCGTGGCCGCGCTGCTCATGCTGCTCGCCGGTGTGGCCGCCGGCGCGTTGCGGGCGGTGCACGGCTTCGAGCTCGTCGGCACGACGGCCGACTCGTCGATCGCCCACTACGTCCTCGGCGCGGTCGCCATCGCGACCATCGGGGCGGTGCACTACTGGTGGCCGCAGATCCTCACCCGACCGCTGCGGGAAGGGCTGGCGCGGCTGACGGCCACGCTGCTGCTGCTCGGCGTCGTCGCGCTCGCGTTGCCCGACGTGATCTCCGGCTTCCTCGACGAACCCCGCGGGTCGCTCTACACGAACCCTCGTGACGGCATCGCGCTGCTCAACGGCATCTCGTTCGCGGGCGGCATCATCGTCGTGCTCGCAGTGGTCGTGTTCGTCGTGAACCTCGCGATGTCGCTCGCCGGCGGACGTGACGACGACGTCGACCCGTGGGAGGGGCACACGCTGGAGTGGTCCGGCGACCCGTCGTCGGTCACGGTCGCGTCGGCGACGCCGCTGCTCGACGCCCGTGAGGCTGCGACGGGAGGTGCGAGCTGATGACGGTCGTCATCGCCGACGACGTGCTCGGCGTCCCGCCGCCGCCACCCCCGCCTCGCCCGCGCGTGCTGCTGATCGGCACCGGGTTCGCGCTCGCCGCCATCGTGATGGCCTTCGCCGGGCTCATCGGTCTCTACCTCGAGCAGCGGTCCGCCGCGCTCGCCTCGGGTGGTACCTGGCTGCCGAAGGGCGCCGACATCCCGCTGACGCCCGGCAACGTGGCCATGGTCGGCCTGGTGATCTCGGCGTTCATCGTGCAGTGGGCGGTGTACTGCATCGCCAACGACGATCGGCCCCGCGCCTACCTCGCGCTCGGCCTCACCGCGCTGCTCGGTGGCGCCTACCTCAACTCGGTCGCCTTCTACTACACGCAGATGCACCTCACCGTGCACGAGAGCGTCGGCCTGTTGATCTACGTGATCACCGGCATGCACCTCGCGATGGCGGGTGCGGGCATCGTCTTCGTCGGGCTCATGGCGTTCCGCGCGCTCGGCGGGCAGTACTCCGGTCGCGATCGTGAAGGTGTCGTCGCGGCCGCCGTCTACTGGCACGTCACCGTGGCGGTGTACGCGGTGATCTGGTTCACGATCTTCGTCACGAAATGAGCGCACCGCAGCGATGATCACGACCGGCGCGAAGTGCTTCTTCGGACTGGCAGCGCTCGCGCTGTTCGGCGCCGTCGCGTACGGCTTCGGCGCGCACGGCGGGCTCAGCGGGGTCCTCACGCTCGGGCTCTACGGCGGCGTGGGCGATCACGCCGGTCTCGCCGTGCTGCTCGGCGCCTTCGCAGCCGCCGCCTTCCTCGGTGGCATGGCCGTGGCGTTCCGCGACGCCGATCCCGACGCCGTCCGCGCCGTTGCCGCCGTCGACACGGTCCCCGAGGTACAAGAGCCGCGCACGAACAGCTTCTGGCCCGTGCTCGGCGCCGCCGCCGCAGGGTGCGCGGTCATCGGCCTCGTGGTGAGCGCGCAGCTGTTCGTGTTCGCCATCCTCGTCGGCGTCGTCGTGCTCCTCGAGTGGATGGTCTCGTCGTGGGCCGACCGGTCGACCGGTGACCCCGCCGTCAACCGTCGCATCCGGAACCGGATCATGAACCCGATCGAGGTGCCGGTGTTCGGCGCCATCGCCGCATTCGCGCTCGTGCTGTCGCTGTCACGGGTGCTCCTCGCGGTGAGCGAGAACGCGTCGACCGCGGTTGCCATCTGCTTCGGCGTCGTCGTGCTGGCCATCGGCTTCCTGCTGGCCAGCCGTCCGAAGTCGCTGCGCACCATCGCCACGGTGCTGTGCGTGCTCGCCGCGCTCGGTGTGATCACCGCGGGCGTCGTGTCCGCCGCGCAGGGATCTCGCAACTACGAGCGAGACCACGAGCACATCCCGTTCAAGCCGCTGGACCGCAACCAGCCGACGCTCAGCACCCTGCCGGAGTAACCGATGCGACTCTTCCGCCGGATCCTCCTCGTCGCCGCACCGCTGCTGTTGCTGACGTCGTGCTCGGAGAAGCAGACGATCTTCGACCCGCACGGCACGAACGCCGACAAGATCAACAAGCTCCAGGTGCCGGTGTTCATCGCCGCCGGCGTGGTCGGCGTGATCGTCTTCATCATGCTGGCGTACGTGATCGTCGTCGGTCGCCGGCGCCGTCGTGACGCCGATGGCGACGAGCCCCGCCAGATCCACGGCAACACCCGCGTCGAGATCGGGTGGACGGTCGTGCCGTTCCTCATCCTGCTGATCGTGTCGATCCCGACGGTGGGCACGATCCTCAACATCAGCCGCACACCGAAGAACGCGATGAAGATCGCCGTGTTCGGCCAGCAGTGGTGGTGGTCGTACGAGTACGACCTGAACGGCGACGGCAAGCCCGAGATCATCACGGCCAACGACCTCGTCATCCCTGCCGGCCAGCCCGTCGAGCTCGAGGTGCAGTCGCGCGACGTGATCCACAGCTTCTGGATCCCCGCGCTCAACGGCACGCGCGACGCCGTCCCCGGTCGCGTGCAGAAGCTCGAGATCACCGCCGACAAGCCGGGTGAGTACGACGGTCAGTGCAAGGAGTTCTGCGGCCTGTCGCACGCGAACATGCGCGCCAGGGCGGTCGTTCTGTCGCCGTCCGAATTCGCGCAGTGGTTGAAGGACCAGCAGCAGCCGGCGCCGACGCCGGCGGCGGGCACGCTCGCGGCCTCGGGTCTCGACGTGTTCAAGGCGAAGTGCTCGAGCTGCCACGAGATCAACGGCGTCGACAACGTCGAGGGCAACGCCGCCCTCGTCTCGAAGCACGCGCCGAACCTCACCCACCTCATGAGCCGCGACATCTTCGCCAGCGGCTCCTTCCCGCTCTACGTGCCCGGCCCCGACGGCAAGTTGCAGTTCAACCGGAACATGCTGGAGCAGTGGCTGCGCGATCCACCCGCCATGCTCCCCATGGCGCCGAGCGAGCTGCGGGGGATGCCGAACCTCCGCCTCAGCGAAACGGAGATCGACCAGCTGATCTCGTACCTCCAGACCCTCGGGCCGTATCCCCAGGGCGTGACCCCTCCCAGCTCTCAGCCATGAGATCGAGGTCCTGAACCATGGCCATCATCGAAGCGCCAGAAGAACGAGGTCCGCTCGCCCTCCCGGGAGGCCCCGGTGCCACGACCGGGCGCCCCGTGCTGGGCGTGTTCGCCCGCCCCGGTCAGTCGAAGGGGTGGCGCAGCTGGATCACGTCCGTCGACCACAAGCGCGTCGGCGTCATGTACGGCATGGCCGCCATCTTCTTCTTCCTCGTGGGTGGCATCGAAGCGCTGCTGATCCGCCTCCAGCTCGCCCATCCCAACGGCACCGTGCTGAACGCCGCGCAGTACAACCAGGTGTTCACGATGCACGGCATCACGATGATCTTCCTCGTGATCATGCCGTTGGGCGCGGCGCTCATGAACTACCTGATGCCGTTGCAGGTCGGCGCCCGTGACGTGGCGTTCCCGCGGCTCAACGCGTTCAGCTTCTGGTGCTTCCTCTTCGGAGGCCTGTTCCTGAACTCGTCGTGGTTCCTCGGCGGGGCACCCGACGGCGGATGGTTCGCGTACGCGCCGAACACGAACCCGATCTTCTCGCCGAGCCACGGCATGGACTTCTACGCGCTCGGCCTGCTCATCACCGGCATCGCGTCGACCGTCGGCGCCATCAACCTCGTCGTCACCGTCATCAACCTGCGGGCGCCCGGCATGTCGCTGTTCAAGATGCCGGTGTTCACGTGGATGGGCTTCGTGACGCAGCTGCTGCTCGTGTTCGCCATGCCGGTGATCACGGTGGCGCTGTTCCTGCTGCTGTTCGACCGCCAGTTCGGTGCGCAGTTCTTCGAGGTGGCGAACGGCGCAGACCCGTTGCTGTGGCAACACCTGTTCTGGATATTCGGGCACCCGGAGGTGTACATCCTCATCTTGCCCGCCTTCGGGGTGGTCTCCGAGATCATCCCGGTGTTCTCACGCAAGCCGATCTTCGGTTACCCGTTCATGGTGATCTCGGGCATCGCCATCGGGTTCATGGGTTGGGGCGTGTGGGCGCACCACATGTTCGCCTCGGGCGTCGGCCCCGTCTCGGTGGCCGCGTTCTCCGTGTCGACGATGTTCATCGCCGTGCCGACGGGCGTGAAGATCCTCAACTGGATCGCCACGATGTACGGCGGACGTCTCCGCTTCACCACCGCGATGAAGTTCGCGGTCGGCCTCGTCGCCATGTTCACGATCGGTGGCCTGTCGGGCGTGACCCACGCGGTGTCGCCGTCCGATCTCCAGCAGACGGACACGTACTACATCGTCGCCCACTTCCACTACGTGATCTTCGGCGGCGCGCTGCTCGGCTTCTTCGGCGCCATGTACTTCTGGTGGCCGAAGGCGTTCGGCTACACGCTGAACGAGAAGCTGGGCAGCTGGCACTTCTGGCTGATCATCATCGGTATGAACCTCACGTTCGGCCCGATGCACATCATCGGCCTCGAGGGCCAGCCCCGCCGCACGTATACGTACCCGAAGGGCTACGGCTGGGACATCTGGAACCTCATCGAGACGATCGGCGCGTTCATCATCGCCCTCGCCGTGCTCGTGTTCCTGTTCAACGTGTGGCGCAGCCGCCGCACGGCGCTGCGCGAGCACATCGTGGTCGGCCCGGACCCATGGGACGCCCGCGGCCTCGAGTGGATGGTTCCGTCGCCGACCCCGTCGCACAACTTCGACGAGGTGCCGATCGTGACGCACCTCGACGAGTTCTGGCATCGCAAGTACGGCGAGGACGAGCGCGGGCGCCCCGTGCGCATCGCCGAGACCGCCGACGTGGTCCAGAAGGGTGACCCGACAGGTGTGCACCTGCCGAGCCCCAGCTACTGGCCGATCGTCATCGCCGCCGGGTTGCCGATCATCGGTTACGGCATCATCTTCAGCCTCGGCTTCGCCTTCGTCGGGGCGTTCATCGTGCTGCTCGGCATCTACGGACTCGGTCTCGAACCCTCGGTCGACCCCGATGCCGGCCACGACGGCCACGACGAGCCGCACGGCGACGGTGACGGCGAGGACGGTGCTGCCGCCGAGCTGCCGGCAGGCGACGCCGAGGACGGCGCCGGCGACGAGACGCCTGCAGCAGCGGCGAACGAGGAAGCGAGCGCGCCGGCATGAGCACCGCAGAAGACATCCGGACCCCGCCGGTCGGACAGCACCAGATCGGCCATCACGAGGCGAAGCCCGGCGAGCACGGCTGGACCCAGACCGGTGTGTCCAACGAGAAGCTCGGCATGTGGGTCTTCCTCGGCTCCGAGTGCCTGCTCTTCGGCGGCCTCATCTCGACGTACCTGCTCTACAAGCGCACGGCGGTCAAGGGGCCGGTGCCGCACCAGCTCTACGACATCCCGTTCACGTCCGTGTCGTCGTTCGTCCTGCTGATGAGCTCGATGACGATGGTGCTGGCGCTCGCCGCCCTGCAGCGCGGCGAGGAGCAGCGGTGCCGGGTCTGGCTCGTCACCACGGCGATGCTCGGCGCCACGTTCATCTCCGGGCAGGTGTACGAGTTCACGTCCTTCGTGAAGAAGGGCATGGGCTACACGACGAACACGGCCGCCTCGGCCTTCTACACGCTCACCGGCTTCCACGGCGTGCACGTCAGCATCGGCATCATCATGCTGATGTCGCTGTTCGTGATGTCGTTGCGCGGGCGTCTGCCGCAGGAACGCTCCGAGGTCGTCGAGATCGTCGGCCTCTACTGGCACTTCGTCGACATCGTCTGGATCCTCATCTTCACCGTGGTGTACTTGATCCCATGAGCGCGCCCACGACGACGACCGAAGCGGCGCACGTCGAGCACGAGCACGCGCATCCCGGCGACGGCGAGTACATGCTCGTCGCGCTCTTCCTCGCCGTGGTCACGGGCGCCGAGGTCGGGCTCTACTACGTGAACATGGCGTTCCTGCCGTACGCCATCATCCTCACGGTCCTGATGATCGTGAAGTTCAGCACCGTGGTGATGTTCTTCATGCACCTGCGGTTCGACTCGCGGCTGTTCCGCTACGTCTTCCTGACAGGCATCGTGCTGGCGACGGCCGTGTACATGGTCGTGCTGCTCACCTTCCACTTCTTCAGCGGGCACTAGGTGGCCGCGTTGGTCGCGGCCGTCAACCCCTGGCGCTTCCATGCGCACCCCGAGGTGTGGTTGCTCATCGCCAGCATCGTGGTCATGGGCTTCTACGTGGGTCGGGTGATCGGACCGAAGGTCGTCCGCGACGGATCACCGATCGTGACGCGCCGGCAGGCGGTGTGGTTCGTCGCCGCCGTACTCGTGCTGTGGGGCGCCGCCGACTGGCCGGTGCACGACCTCGGCGAGAACTACCTCTACTCCGTGCACATGGTGCAGCACCTGCTCATCACGATGGTGGCGGCGCCGCTCTTCCTGCTCGCCACGCCCACGTGGTTCGCGCGCCTCGTCGTCGGCGACGGATGGTTCGCGGGCAACGTCGTGCGCCGCCTGTGCCATCCCATCGTGGCCGGTGTGCTCTTCAACGCCGCGTTCGTCTTCGTGCACTGGCCACCGACGGTCAACACGTCGGTGAAGGTCGCTGCGGTGCACTTCGCGCTGCACATGCTCATCTTCGTCACGGCGCTGCTGATGTGGATGCCGGTGTGTGGTCCGCTCCCCGAGCTGCGGCTCTCGCTGCCGGGGCAGATGATCTACCTGTTCTGCCAGTCGGTCGTGCCCACGATCCCGTCGGCGTGGCTCATCTTCGCCGAGAAGCCCGTGTACCACGCCTACGACACGGCGTTCCGGTTGTGGGGCATCAGCGCGGTCAACGACCAGCAGATCGCGGGCGTCATCATGAAGCTCGGCGCGGGCTTCTACCTGTGGGGCCTCATCCTCCTGCTCTTCTTCAAGTGGTCGGCGCGCAACGAGCGCGCCGAACGGGCAGGTGTGCTCGTCACCGAGCGCGACCTGCTGACGTGGGACGCCGTCAAGGCGGAGCTCGACGAGCTCGAGCGTCACGGTCCCGCGCCGTCGGAACCGACCGCGCCGTAGGGGGTCTACCCTCGGGTCCCGGTGTTGCAGGGCTGCCGCTGGGGAGCGGTCATCATCGTCTGCGCGCTCCTCCTCGGGGGCGACGTGCCGGGCCTTCCTCGCGGCGAGCACGCTGTCGCACCCGCGGAACTGGCGGCGATGACGACGAAGCGCCACGGTCCTCCGCTCGCGGACGACGCCACGCGCGTGCGTCCCCTGACGAGCGGCGACGCGCCCTCACCGCCACCCACGGTCCAGCTGCCCCCCACGGCGGACGCGTCGCCGCCGCCGGCACCGCCGCCGCAACCGCTGCGTCCCGCGGTGCTCGACGCCGACTTCCCCGACCCGTCGATCGTGTGGGGCGGCGACAAGTGGTACGCGTTCGCCACCAACAGCGGCGTCCGCAACGTGCAGGTGAGCTCCTCGAGCGATCTGTTGCACTGGACCGCACCCGTCGATGCGGTGCCGACGCTGCCGCCGTGGGCGTACCCGGGGTTCACGTGGGCGCCGACGGTCGCACCGATCGGGTTGCAGTGGGTGATGTACGTGAGCAGCTCGCCTCTCTTCGGTGGCGAGTGCATCGACCGGCTCGTGTCGCCGTCGCCCGGCGGTCCGTACACGTCGGTGCCGGGTGGTCCGCTCGTGTGCACGGAGACCGGTGGCTCGGGCGCCATCGACCCGTTCCCGTTCGTCGCGCCCGACGGCGCCGTGTACCTGTTGTGGAAGGCCGATGCACCGCGGTCGGGCACGCTGTTCGGCGCACCGCTGACCCCGGACGGGATGGCGCTGGCCGGGCCGCCACGGCCGCTGCTCGACGCGCGCAGCGGGTGGCAGCACGGTGTCGTCGAGAACCCGTCGATGGTCGCCGCCAACGGCACGTACTGGCTCGTGTACTCGGGCGCGTCGTGGACGACGAACGACTACGCGATGGGCGTCGCGCGTTGCGACACGCCACTCGGCCCGTGCACCGATCAGTCGCGCGACGGTCCGTGGGTGGCGACCGACGGTGACGTCGGCGGCCCGGGTGGGGGATCGCTGTTCACCGGACCCGATCAACGTGTGCGCATCGCGTACCACGCGTGGTCCGGTCCGTCCGGCTACCGCAGCGGCGGGTGGCGCGCACTGCACGTCGAGCCGGTCGACTTCGGCCCCGGCGGACCGTTCCTCGCCAACCGGCCGCCGGTCGGTGGCATCGACGGCTTCACGCGCACGCCGACGGGCGTGACGATCGGCGGGTGGGCCCTCGATCCCGACTCCGCGGCGCCGTCGACCGTCGACGTCACCGTCGACGGCCAGCCGTTCGCGCACGGCCCCGCCACCGGCGACCGGCCGGACGTGGGCGGCTACCCGTTCACCGGCACGGCGCACGGCTTCGTGTTCGACCTGCATCCGTCCGACGGCCACCACCACGTCTGCGTCGACGCGAGCGACGACACGGGCACGTTCGACGTGACCGTCGTGTGCCAAGACATCGACGTCGCGTCGACCCCGTTCGGCTCGCTCGATCGCGCCGCGCTGGTCGGTGCCGGACGCGCCCGCGTCACGGGCTGGGCGATCGCACCCGACGCGCCCGCCCCGATCACCGTCGATCTGCTCGTGGACGGCACCTACGTCACGTCCGTGCCGGCGACCGCGCCACGCCCGGACGTCGCCGCCGCCTACCCGGCCTACGGCGCCGGTCACGGCTTCGACACGATCATCGCCGTGCCTCCCGGGCACGGGCACACCGTGTGCGCCTACGGGGCCGCCGACGACGATCGCCCCGCGCCGCGGCTCGGGTGCAGCACGGTGTGAGCGAGGCTCACTGCCAGCGGAACAGGCGCGCCGCCAGCGCAGGGGCACCGATGGCCCACGCCAGCAGCACCAGCCACGCGTGGAGCGGGACGCTGTGGCCCGCGGTCAGCGTGCCGACCAGTGCCTCCACCAGCGCGCCCGACGGGAGCGCTTCCGCCACCACCCGCAACGCGGACGGCAGTTCGGACAGCGGCACGACCATGCCGCCGAGGAGGAGCAACACGAGGTAGAGACCGTTGGCGGCGGCGAGGGTCACCTCGCCGCGCAGCGTGCCCGCCATCAACATCCCGAGCCCGGCGAACGCGACGGTGCCGAGCACGATTGCCGCCACGACGGCGATCTCCACCGAAGGGTGCCAGCCGAGCACCCGCGCCAGCACGAGCAGCAACACGATCTGCGCGACTTCGATGGCGACGATCGACCCGGTCTTGGCGGCGAGGAGCCTTCCTCGCCCGAGCGGCGTCATCGCGAGACGGCGGAGCACGCCGTACTGCCGCTCGAACGCGGTGCCGATGGCGAGCTGCACCATCGCCGTCGACATGATGGCGAGCGCGAGGATGCCGGGCGCGAGGAAGTCGACCTGGTCGGTGAAGTCACCCTTCGGCAGCACGTCGACCGACGAGAAGAACGCCAGCAGGACCAACGGGATCCCGAGGATCAACAACAGCGATTCGCCTCGCCGCAGCGTGAGGACGAGTTCCGTGCGGGTCTGGGTCTGCAGCGCCTTCACGCAGAACGCCGCCGTCGCGACCGCCGTTGCTGCTGGCCGCCGTCGACGGAGATGACCGGATGCTCGCCCGTCACCGCGGTGAGCCGCAGGAAGACGTCCTCCAGTCGTTGCCGCCCTGCTCGCAGATCGGCGAGCGGGAGGTCGTGGTCCGCCAGCCACGCCGTGAGTGCCGCCACGTTCGCCGGCGTCGGCGGCATCGCCACCTCGTACTCGCCCGGGCCGACCTCGTCGACGAACGCGTTCAACGCCTTGCCGAGATCCGCGGTGTCGAGGTGCGGTGGGGCGGCGAAGCGGATCTCGTCGTTGCTGCTCGACGCCATCAGCTCGGCGGGCGTGCCGCTCGCCACGACCCTGCCGCGGTCGACGATGACGATGCGATCGGCCGCGCGCTCGGCCTCTTCGAGATCGTGGGTGGTCACGAGCACCGTCACGCCCGACTGGCGCAACTCGCGGATGAGCTCGCGGATGAGCTGACGCCCGCCGACGTCGATGCCGGACGTCGGCTCGTCGAGGAACACGACATCCGGACGGCCGACGAGTGCGAGCGCGAGCGACAGGCGCTGCTGCTCGCCACCCGACATGCGTCGCCACGTCGACGTGCGATGGTGGGCGAGCCCGACCCGCTCGAGCAACGCCACCGGATCCTCCGGATCCTCGTAGTACGACGCGAACAGCCGGAGGGCCTCGAGCGGCCGGATACCGGGGTACACGCCACCGTCCTGCAACATGGCGCCGACGCGCCGCACGAGCGCACCGTGGTCGCGCACGGGGTCGAGGTCGAGCACCCGCACACCGCCCGAGCTCGGGCGGTGGTAGCCCTCGAGCGTCTCGACCGTGGTCGTCTTGCCCGCGCCGTTCGGACCGAGGAGCGCGAGGACCTCGCCGGCGTCGACGTGGAACGAGACGCCGTCGACGGCGGTCACCGCGCCGTAGCGCACGACCAGCTCGTGCACCTCGATCGCGGCCATCGTGCGACCCTACCTGCACCCGTCGTGCAAGTCCGAACGCCGCCGGAACCGGCGAGAGGCCTCCCGCCGGTGCCGGGTACGGTTCCCGGATGCTCGACATCCGGCGCCTGCGCAGCGATCCCGAGGGCGTCAAGGCGGCGCTCGCCCGCCGCCACGATCCGAGCATCGACGCCGACGTCGACCGCCTCCTCGAGCTCGATCGGCGCCAGCGCCGGCTCGCCGCGGAGCGCGACGACATCCGCGCACAGGTGCGCACGATGTCGAACGAGGTCCGCTCCCTGCGCTCGTCGGGCGACGTGGCGGGCGCCGAGGAGGTGCAACGTGCGGCGCGCGCGCTCGGGGAACGTGAGCGCTCGCTCGACACGGAGTACGACACGTTGGCAGCCGACGTGCGCGACCTGCTCCTCCGCATCCCGAACACACCGTCGGACGGCGCGCCGGACGGTGCCGGCCCCGACGACAACGTCGTCGCCCGCGTCGTCGGCTACGAGCCCGACTCGTACGGCCCCCACCAGCGCGTGCCGCACTGGGACATCGGCGCAGAGCTCGGCATCCTCGATCTCGAGCGGGCGACGAAGCTCTCCGGTTCGATGTTCGCCCTGTACCGCGGCATGGGCGCGCGCCTGCTGCGAGCGCTCACCCAGCTCGCGCTCGACCGCCACACGTCCGGACCCGCGGCGTACGAGGAGATCCGCCCGCCGACCCTCGTGAAGACCGAGACGATGGTGTCGACCGGGCATCTCCCCAAGTTCGACGACGACGCCTACCACCTCGAGCGCGACGACCTGTGGGCCATCCCGACCGCCGAGGTGCCGCTGACCTCGATGCACCGCGACGAGATCCTCGACGAGCGCGAGCTGCCTCGCCGGTTCACCGCGTACACGCCGTGCTTCCGTCGCGAGGCGGGCTCGGCCGGCGCCGACACGCGCGGGGTCCTGCGCACGCACGAGTTCGACAAGGTCGAGCTGTTCGCGTACTGCACCGCGGCGCAGGCCGCCGACGTGCACGCGGACATCCTCGCCCGTGCCGAGAGCATCGTCGACGATCTCGGACTCGCGTACCGCGTGCTCGACCTGTGCGCGGGCGACCTCGGGTTCGGGAGCGCGCGGACCTTCGACATCGAGGTCTACGCACCGGGCTGCGACCGTTGGCTCGAGGTGTCGTCGGTGTCGTGGTACGGCGACTTCCAGGCGCGGCGCGCGAACGTGCGATATCGCGTCGCCGACGGGAAGGGCACCGAGATGTGCCACACGCTGAACGGCTCCGCGCTGGCGTGGCCCCGCATCTGGGCCGCGCTCCTCGAGACCAACCGCCAACCGGACGGCACGGTCGCCGTACCGAAGGTGCTGCAGTCGTACCTCGGCGGCACCGACACGATCGGCGCCTGACCGCTACGGTCCCCGGCTGATGCAGCGCTTCTGGTCGAAGCTCGCCGTCGAAGCCGGCAAGCGCGCCGGGCTCGTGTCCGTGATCGGGCTGCTGATCACGATCGGGCTCGGCTTCGGCATCACCCGTCTCGACTTCGCGACGGGCCAGGACAGCTACCTCAACAAGAGCGATCAGGTCTACAAGGACAACGTCGAGTACCAGAACCTGTTCGGCGGCCAGGCGATGCTGACCGTGATCACGATGCAGCCCGGTCACACGGTCGACGAGCTGTTCACCCAGGCCAACCGGGCCACGTTCACCTCACTGCACGACACGCTGCTGCACACCAACCAGTACAAGGGCGTGATCACGCCGCTCACGGTGCTGCAGTTCTCGGACTCCCTCGTGCAGAGCCCTGATGGTGATCCGACGAAGAGCATCGCGGGCAAGGCCACGCTCGCCGCGCTCGCGAAGGAGACGCCGGGGACGCCGCAGTTCGATGCCCGCAACGCGGACTCCGCGACGACGCTCACGCGCCTGTCCGCCATCCCCGTCGGGCAACGGTCGCTGAACAACCCCGAGTGGGTGAAGTTCCTGCTCTACGACAACCAGGGACAGATCCGGCTCGCGTTGCGCAGCTTCATCCCCGACGCGACCCACGCGCAGATCATCGTTCGCCTGCTCGGCAACCAGTCGATCGACCAGGAAGGCGCGGCCGCGACGCACGCCAAGGCGGCGGCGGACGGGCTGCACTTCGACAACGCGACGACGGTCACCACGGGGGCGTCGATCCTGCTGAAGGACATCAACGACTACCTCCGCGGCGGGATGCTCACGCTCGGCGCCATCGCCGTCGCCATCATGGTCGTGATCCTGCTGGTGCTGTTCAACGTGCGGTGGCGCCTGCTGCCGTTGGTGGTCATCCTCATCGGCGTCATCTGGGCGTTCGGGCTCGCCGGCTACCTCGGGATCCCGCTCACGGTCGTCACCATCGCGGGGCTGCCGGTGATGCTCGGCGTCGGCATCGACTACGCGATCCAGATGCACGCCCGCGTCGAGGAGGAGGTGGTCGTCGACCGTGCCGACCACCCCATCCAGGAGACGGCCCGCAACCTCGGCCCCGCGCTGCTGGTCGTCACCTTCGACGCCATCTTCGCCTTCGCTGCGTTGCGGTTCGCCAAGGTCCCCATGATCCGCCAGTTCGGCCTGCTCCTCGCCGTCGGCATCGCCGTGATCTGCATCGGGTCGATCGTCCTCCCGCTCGCCGTGCTCGGGATCCGGGAGTTCCGCTCGCCGACCAAGGGCCGCGACTTCCGCGAGGGCCCGCTCGGCCGTCTCGTCGTGTGGCTCGGCGGCCTTCCCGCCGCCTCGGCCATCCCACTCGTGGTGTTCAGCCTCGGCATCTTCGTCGTCGGCATCACCGTCGAGGACAAGCTGACCCTGCAGACCGATCCGATCCAGTGGGTCAACCAGCAGTCGCAGACGATCAAGGACATCCACACCATCGAGCGTGAGGTGCACTCCTCGAGCGAGATGGGCGTGTTCGCCTCGGCCGACGACGTCTTCTCCGATCAGTTCGTCGCCTTCGCCCACACGTTCACGCACCAGACGCTCGCGACGTACCAACCGAACGAGCGCATCGTCACCGGGTCGAGCATCGAGACGGCAGTGGGCGACCTCATCACGGTCCCGGGCGCGAGCGACATCGCACCGACGGGCGCGGATGTCAAAGCCGCCTACGAGACCGCGCCCCCCGACCTCCAGGCGTCGACGGTCAGCCCCGACCACAAGCACTTCAACATCGTGTTCCGCACCGGACCGGGATCGCTCAACGACCGCGCGCCGATGGTGCGCGCCATCCGCGACGACACACGCCCACCGGATGGCATCCGCGCCACGCCGTCCGGCCTGGCCGTCGTCGGGGTCGGGCTCCTCGACAACCTCGAGGCCAACCGCATCCTGCTGACCTACCTGTCGATCCTGTTCGTCTTCGGGTTCCTCGCCGTGCGGTTGAAGTCCGTCGTGCGCGCCCTGTTGTCGCTCGTGCCGGTGCTGATCGCGGTCGGCATGGCGTCGACGGTGGCATGGCTGTTCAGCCTGAAGTTGAGCCCGATGACGGCGGTCGGCGGCCCGCTCGTGGTCGCCGCCTGCACGGAGTTCACGTCGCTGATCCTGTTGCGGTTCATCGAGGAACGCGACCGCGATCTCCCGCCGAAGGAGGCCGTCGACGTCGTGGCGTCGCGCACCGGCCGCGCGTTCATCGTGTCCGCGTTGACGGCCATCTCGGGCGTCGCGGTCCTGTCGTTCTCCTCGTTGCCGTTGCTGCGCGACTTCGGGCGCATCGTCGCCATGAACGTCGCCATCGCGTTGCTCTCCGCGCTCGTCGTCCTGCCGCCGATGCTGGTGTGGGCGGACAAGCGCAAGTGGGTGTCCCGCGGGATGCTGAAGCACCGCCACGAGCCGTACATCGACACGCCCCCGATGGGCTCGCAGACCCCCGCCTCCGCCGACTGACCCCCGCGCCCCGACCCCGGCGTCCTGCTCTTCCCCTTCCCCGCTCTAAGCGCGCCGGTGGCCGTCCGATGACCAGATCCGCGCGCAAAACGTCGTGTCGGCGGCGCCCGCCGCGTCAGTCGAGGTGCGACTCGATGCTGCGTCGCGTCGCGGCGTACAGCGCGTCGGGCGTCAGCACACCGAGGAAGCGGTCGTCGTCGTCGAGGACGGCGACCCAACCCGCGTCGTAGAGCAGCATCTCGCCGAACGCGTCCTTCAACGTGTCGGTGCTGCGCACCCACGCGTCGAGCCGGCGGGAGCGGTCGCCGACCCGGCCGTCACCGTCGAGGCGCTCCCGGCGCACGTAGCCCCGCAGGCGGCCGAAGTCGTCGAGCACGACGGCGACGTCCTGTGCTTCCGCGTCCATCGTGCGGCGGGCGTCGGCCAACGCGGTTGCATCGGTCAACGCCGGCGGACGTTCGAGGCGGTCGAGCTCGATCGACGTCACCTTCAACCGCTTCAGCGCGCGATCGGCGCCGACGAAGTCGGCCACGAAGTCGTCGGCCGGGTTGCCGAGGATCTCCGCCGGCCGGTCGTACTGCGCGAGGTACCCGCCCTCGCGCATGATCGCGATCCGATCGCCGAGCTTCACTGCCTCCTCGATGTCGTGGGTGACGAAGACGACGGTCTTCTTCACCTCGGCCTGGAGGCGGAGGAACTCGTCCTGCAGTCGCTCGCGGTTGATCGGGTCGATGGCGCCGAACGGCTCGTCCATCAACAGCAACGGCGGATCGGCGCCGAGCGCGCGGGCGACACCGACGCGTTGGCGTTGCCCACCCGACAGCTGGCTCGGGTAGCGGTTGCGGTACGCCTTCGGTTCGAGCCCTACCAGTTCGAGCAACTCGTCGACGCGCGCTCGCACCTTCTGCTTCGGCCAGCCGAGCAGGCGTGGCACGGTCGCGATGTTCGCTCCGATGGTCTCGTGCGGGAAGAGCCCGATCTGCTGGATGACGTAGCCCATCTTCCGTCGCAACTCGACGGGGTTCATCTTCAGCACGTCGGCGCCGTCGAGCTCGATGCGACCGCTCGTCGGCTCGATCAAGCGGTTGATCATCCGCATCGTCGTCGTCTTGCCGCAGCCCGACGGACCCACGAGCACGCAGATCTCACCGTCGTCGACCTCGAGCGTCAGCTCGTGGACGGCGACGGTTCCGTCGGGATACCGCTTCGTGACGTCTTCGAGGCGGATCATCGCACCGAGCACCGGTCGCCCATCGCCCGCACGAGGCTAGCCTCGCCCCCCGATGCTGCTGGCGAGCAACGTCGACCGCTGGCTCTGGTGGGACTGGATCGACCGCAACACCGACCTCATCTGGTCGTCGCTGCGTGAACACGTGATCCTCACCGTGGCCGCCGTCGGCTTCGGCCTGCTCATCGCCATCCCGATCGGCATCGCCGCGGCGCGCTGGCGATGGCTGTACGCACCGTCGCTCGCGTTCACGGGTGTGCTCTACACGATCCCGTCGCTCGCCGCGTTCGCGCTGTTGTTGCCCGTCACCGGTCTGACGCGCACGACGGCCGTCATCCCGCTGACGACGTACACGTTGCTGATCCTCGTCCGCAACGTCGTGGAAGGACTCGACGGTGTGCCCGCCGAGATCAAGGACGCCGCGGACGGCATGGGGTACAACCGCTTCCAGCGACTGGTGCGCATCGAGATGCCCCTCGCCTTGCCCGCGATCATGGCCGGCATCCGCATCGCGACGGTGACCGTCATCGGTCTCGCCGCGGTCGCGGGACTGCTCGCCATCCCCAGCCTCGGCAACCTGATCTACATCGGCCAGAACCGGCCGATCCGCACCGCCATCACCGTCGGCATCGTCCTGTCGATCGCGCTCGCCGTCACGGCGGACCTCCTCCTGGCGCTGGTGCAGCGCCTCCTGACGCCGTGGGCGCGGGCGAGGGCCCAGCGATGAGCTTCCTCCACGACGTCGCGCACTGGTTCAACGACCCCTCGCACTGGCGGGGCACGGCGGGCATCCCCAACCGGATGTACGAGCACCTGCAGTACTCGGTGTGCGCGATGGTCGCCGCCATCGTCCTCGCCGTGCCGGTCGCGGTGTGGCTGGGCCATCGCCGCCAGTTCGGCACGGTTGCGGTCAACGTCTCGAACGTCGGGCGGGCCATTCCGTCGTTCGCCATCCTCGTGCTCGGCGCGCAGCAGTTCGGTCTCCTCGAGCTCCCGGTGATCGGGTCCTTCACGACGTTCCTCGCGCTGGTGGCGCTCGCCGTGCCCCCGCTCGTCACGAACGCCTACGTCGCCGTCGCCGAGGTCTCCGACGACGTCCGTGACGCGGCACGCGGCGTCGGCATGACCGAGGGACAGATCCTTCGGCGCGTCGAGCTGCCGCTGGCCGTGCCGCTCCTGATGGCGGGTGTGCGCACGGCGTCGGTGCAGGTCGTGGCGACCGCGACCATCGCCGCGTTCGTGGGCGCGGGGGGCCTGGGGCGGTACATCATCGACGGACGTGCCATCTTCGACAACACTCAGATCTTCGCGGGGGCCGTGCTCGTCGCCCTGCTGTCGCTCGTGACCGAGGTGTCGTTGGGGTTCGCCCAACGTGCGTTGACGCCACGAGGATTGCGGGCTGAACTCGTCACCGCGAGAGCAGCCGCGGTAGCGGCAACCTCTGTCCCCGACGGAAAGGTCAATCCGTGATCACCAAACCCGTACGTGCCCTGCTGGGCGTCGCGATGGTCGCGTTGTTGTTGGGCACGGCATGTGGAAGCGACAGCTCGTCATCGAGCTCCAAGTCGTCCTCGTCGTCATCGAGCGGTTCGGCAGCGGGGGGTGCGACGTTCACGTTCGTGCCGCTGGACGCCGGCGGGCCGAACACGAGGGCTGCGCTCGACCACGGTGACATCCAGGTCGCGCTGCTGTTCTCCAGCGACGGCGCCATCGCCAAGAACAACTGGGTCGCGCTCGACGACGACAAGAAGCTGCAGCCGGTCGACAACTTCGTGCCCGCCATCCGCACCGACAAGAACTCGCCGGCGGTCACGGCGGTGCTCGACTCGGTCAACGCGAAGCTGACGAAGCAATTGCTGCAGCAGTCGATCGCATCCGTGTCGATCGACGGGCAGAACCCCGAAGACGTGGCGAAGAAGTTCCTCACCGACAACAACCTGCCGGCCGCGGGCAACGCGGTGTCGGGTTCGTTCACGGTGGCGAGTGCCAACTTCGCGGAGTCGGAGTTCGCGGCGCAGCTGTACGGCCAAGCGCTCGCGAAGGCCGGTGCGACCGTCAACTTCAAGATGGACTTCGGATCCCGTGAGACCTACCTGCCCGCGCTGGAGAACGGTCAGATCGACCTCGTGCCCGAGTTCGTCGGCACGCTCGACACGAACCTCGGCGGCAACGCCACGAACGACCTGAACGCCACCCTCACCGAGGCGAAGTCGAAGGCGGAGGCCAAGGGCTTCACGCTGACGACACCCGCTCCGGCCGACAGCGTGAACACGTTCGTCGTCACCAAGGCGACCGCCGACAAGTACCACCTCACGAAGGTCTCGGATCTCGCGACGGTCACCGACCCGCTGAAGTTCGGCGGCCCACCGGAGTGCCCGACCCGGCCGTTGTGCATCGCCGGGTTGAAGCAGACCTACGGCCTGAAGTTCAACGTCTGACCCAACTCGTGTGACGCCCGGGCGTCCCGGCACGCGCATCGTGTCGAGACGCCCGGGCGTTGCCGCGCGCTAGACACGACGGCACATGGACGTCGGCGACCTCGACCCCGATCCGATCGTGCAGTTCCGGCGCTGGTACGACGACGCACTCGCGCAGCTCCCCGAGCCTTCCGCCATGGTCCTGGCAACGGCGGACGCGACCGGCGCGCCGTCGGCCCGTCACGTCCTGCTGAAGGGTGTCGACGAGCGCGGCTTCGTCTGGTTCACGAACTACGAGAGCACGAAGGCACGCGAGCTGGCGGCCAACCCGCGCGCTGCCCTCGTCTTCCCGTGGTTCCCGATCCGCCGCCAGGTCACGGTGAAGGGCAACGTCGAGGTGCTCGACGGTGCCGCCTCCGACGCGTACTTCGCCACGCGCGATCGTCGGAGCCAGATCGGTGCGTGGGCGTCACCGCAGAGCGAGGTCATACCCGACCGCGCCTGGCTCGAGCACCGCGTCGAGGACACCGAGCGTCGCTTCGACGGTGTCGACGTCCCCCGCCCGCCGCACTGGGGCGGCTACCGCCTGACGCCGCACCGCATCGAGCTGTGGCACAACCAACCGAACCGCCTCCACGACCGCTTCCGGTACGAACGGGGCGAGAGTGGTTGGACCCTCGTGCGCCTCGCCCCCTGACGCCCGTCCACGCCGCCACGTTCGGTGGTTGGCCGGAGCGGCAGCGGGGCATAACCGGCCCGATGCCTTCGCTCCCGCCGTTCACGCGGTTCCGGCGCGCCGCGGCTGGCCTCGTCGTCGCGCTGCTCGTCGTGGTGGCACCGAGCACGGCGGTGGCCGACAACCCGTCGCCCACGAACGACGCCGTCGTCGTCAACACCCACGACGGCAGTTCGGTCTTCAAGCTCGCCTTCTCGATCCGCCAGATCACCGACGGCACGGTGGCACCCCAGAACGCGGCGGTCGCGTATGCGAGTTGCACCGATTGCCAGACCGTTGCCATCGCCATCCAGGTCGTGTTCGTCGTCGGGAGCCCCGACACGTTCACGCCGCAGAACGTGGCGCTCGCCGTCAACGAGCAGTGCACGTCGTGCGACACCTTGGCGACGGCGTACCAGTTCATCGTGCAGTCGAGCGTTCCCGTGCGGTTGACGAACGACGGCCGTCACCAGATCGACGACATCGTCAAGGCGCTGCGTGACCTGGACAAGTCCAACCTCTCGATCGTCGAGATCCAGCAGCGCGTCGACCAGTTGATGCAGCAGCTCGCCCAGGTGCTGGCCACCGAGGTCGAGCCGATACCGGGTCATGCCGACGACGCGTCGTCGTCCTCGCCACCGGAGGCGAGCGACAGCGCACCCAGTTCGACCGTCGTCACGACGACGTCGACCACGACGACCGCCACGAGCACCACCACGTCGACGACCACGACCACGACCACTGCGACCAGCTGATGCGGCGTTGGGCGACGGTTGCCGTCGCCGCCACGGCGTTGTGCGCGGCGGCCTGCGGCGGCTCCAAGAGCGATGCCGTCAGCAAGGCAGGCGACAGCGTGGGACGCATCCACAGCGGCGTGCTCCACGTGAAGGTGGAGATGACGAGCGGGGCGGCTCCCGATGCGGCCCGCGTGGGGTTCCAGATGGACGGCCCGTTCGACGCCGACGTCCAGGCCGGGCAGCTGCCCGTCGCCGACCTGACGACCAAGGACTTCGCCACGGGCCGCACCACCGAGTTCGTGTCGGATCGGTCGCACGCGTTCCTCGTCGTCGACGGCGTCGCCTACCAGTTCGACGACCAGCAGGTGGCATCGCTGCGCCGCGCCAACGGCGGCACGTCCGGCGCGCTCACCGGTCTCGACCTGCGTTCATGGGTCGTGCAGCCGACCGACCAGCCGTCGACCACGATCAACGGGCAGACGGTGGCCCGTGTCACCGGCACGGTCGACCCGGTGGCGGCGATCAACGGGATCGTCGCACTCGCCACCGCGCTGGGTTCGGGTGATCAGACGTTGCAGATCTCCGCCGGTGACGCCGACCGCGTCCGGGCGGCGCTGAAGTCGTCGTCCTTCGAGCTGCTCACGGGCGCGCAGGACGGCCTGTTGCGGCAGGTGACGGCGACGATGGCGTTCGCGTCGCCGCAGGGGGCACCGAACGCCGCCGGCGGTGCCGTGCTCCAGGCACTCGCCGGTTACGGCCACCTCACGATGACGATCCAACTCGGCATCGACAGTCCGAACGGACCGGTCTCGGTCACCACGCCGGCGTCATCGAAGCCGATCGCTCAGCTGCCGCGCTCGTCGTCCTGACGCTCGTCACGGCGCACGACGCGCCGCACACCGTCCTGTTCGACGATCGTGAGGTCGTCGTCGACGTAGACCGACGTCGTCGACCTCGCCCGTCCGACGTTCACCGCGGCGGCGATGTTGGTCCGGCGCTCCGATGCGGGGTCGGCGTCGCCGGCCGTCGTCTCTCGCGCCGCGTCGGTCACCGCGTCGCGCACGTCGCCCAGCGCCGCCCTGATGGTGTCCCGGATCTGTCGCGCTGCGTCGTCCATCGTGATCCTCCTCAGTTCGCGGTGCTCGATGACGTCGGCACCGTGGTCGTCGACGAGACCGTGCTCGGTGTCGTCGTCGCGACCGTGGACGGTGTCGAGCTGGCGGTCGGTACCGTCGTCGTCGACGACGACGGAACGGTCGTGGTGCTCCCCGTCGCACCGGACGGCGTCGTGTCGGTGGCGGTGGCCGGTGCGGGCGTGAGGCCGGTGTCCGACGTCGACGTCGCCGGGACCTGCTGCTCGCTGTAGAGCGGTGCATGGCCGCTGGGCAGCTTCGTCACGGCGATGTTCCCCTCCGCCAGCGTGCCCTTCTCACCGGGCTTGATCGGGGTGTAGTTGCCGGACGGCAGCCACGACATCGCCAATGCGGCGACCAGCACGGCGCCGACGAGGATGGCGAGGCCACGCTGCACGGGTCGGTGCTCGGTGTGCTGCCACGTCCAACGTCCTGCGCCCGTGAACGCCTTGCCGAGCATCAAGAGGATGCCGACCACGGGGATGGCGAGCACGACGAGTTGGAGCACGGCGGTGATCCCGCTCACGATCTGCCCGTCGCCGAACGCGGCCCCGGCGGCGTCGAGCAGCTGACCGCCCGAGTCCCAGGCCGTGCCGATGATCCGGGGCAGGTGGATCAACACGACGAGCAACTCGAAGACGAGGAGCGGCACGACGACGAAGACCCACGCCGTCACGGCGAACCGCACCCAACGCTTCAGGGCGGTGACCTTGTCGTCCGGCTGCTTCCACGGCAACGCCGAACGCAGGATCGGCCCGATGCGAGCGAACAGATCCGGGACGCCGGTGAGGTCGGCGACGATGTAGTAGCCGTCGAGCCGCACGACGGGCAGCAGTTGGTGCGCGATCTCGAAGTGCTGGATGACGATCAGCAGCAGCAGTGGCTCGAACCCCGTCGCGAAGTACAGCGCGGTCGTCGCCAGCACGACGACGACGTTGAAGTACACCCCCCCGAGATCGGTGCGCAGGCGCGCCCGCCGCCCGAGGCGGTACGCGTCGGTGACGTCGGTGTAGAACGCCGGCCACGCGAGGTAGATGCCGCAGCCCATCTTCCCGGGGTGCCCGCCGCCGTACCGGCACGCCGCGGCATGGCCGATCTCGTGGAACGCGGCGGTCAACACCACCGCACCGAACAGCGGCAGGAACAGCCCCGGGTGGTAGATCGACTGACGCAACGCCTGCGCGATGCCGTGCACGAAGAACAACCACACGTCGACGGCGACGAACCCACCGAGCACGGCGAGGACGACGACGGGGACGAACAGCGGGCGGAAGATCGTCCCGAGGCGGTTCGACACCCGCTCGGGGATGACCGCGGTGCGGAAGCGCAACGCCAGGAACGGATCCGGCTTCTCGAGCTTCGGGCTCGTGCCGTCGGCCGCCGCCAGGACGCCGAGCGGACGCAACTTCTCGTCGGCGAGAAAGCGCACCTGCTCCGCGTCGAGACCGCGCTGGATGTCCTCGCTGACCTCGCGTGCGATCTCGTCGTACCCGCGATGGCCGTCGACGTGTGCGGCGACGCGGTACAGCAGCGGCGGGAGTTGGATGATCTGGCCGTCCATGCGGCGCACGAGCGACGGCGGTTCCTTGAAACCCGACCCTTCGTACTCGCCGATCAGCTCGATGCCGTCGGCGAGCTTGGGCGGCACCTCGTCGTCCCGGCGCGGCTCGGCCGCAACGGCGGTGCTCGAACGTTCCTCCGTCAGCGCCATGACATCCCTCGTAGTTCTGGGCCACGACCGCGCGAGATCGGCGTGGTCGATACGTACCGCGGTGCCCCGCGTGTCATACGCGATTCGCGCGATGGGCGCGGGAATCGGCGCGACGCGCGTCTGCAACGCGGGATGCGGGGGCATTCACCGCGAAGCCGCACATCGCGGTTGTCACCGATCCCGAAGCATGAGGAGTGCTGACATGGCCGACGAATTCCGCAAGCTGACGCGCGAGGAGCTCGACGAGCTCGCCGGTGAACCGCTGCCCGAGCGGGCGGCGATGTCGTTGATCAACGCCAACGTCGCGGCGCCGGTCAACCTCGCTGCTGCCCTCAACGTCCTCTCGGACAACTCGGTCGCGTACGCCAACGCGCAGCAGACCGCACCGATCACGCAGACGAACTGACGCGTCGCGCACTTCGACCTGTCCGAGAGAGGAGCATTCCATGGCTGACGAATTCCGCAAGCTGACCCGCGAAGAGCTCGACGAGCTCGCCGGCGAACCGTTGCCCGAGCGGGCGGCGATGTCGTTGATCAACGCCAACATCGCGGCGCCGATCAACGCCGCCATCGCCGCCAACGTCCTGTCCGACGGCTCGGCCGCGTACGCCGGCGCCGTCCAGGACACGCCCATCATCCAGGGCAACTGAGGGGAGTCGACGTGGACGAGTACCGCAAGGTGACCCGGCAGGAGCTCGACGAGCTCGCCGGCGAGGCGTTGCCGGAGCGGGCGGCGATGTCGTTGATCAACGCCAACATCGCCATCCCCATCAACGCCGCCGTCGCCGCGAACGTGTTGTCGGACAACGCGAACGCGATCGCCGGTGCAGTGCAGCAGGGCGCCATCACCCAGGGCACCTGAACCCGTTGAGGATCATGCAGCGCGGGAGCCCCGATCGGGGCTCCCGCTCTCGCGTTCAGTCCCGGATGCGGGACGCCGGCTGGTAGTTCGGTCCCGCTGTCTCGTCGACGCGGGCGAGCAGCGACTGGCAGGGCGGCTCGAAGTCCTCGGCGAACCGTCGCGACACCTCGACGCCGAGCAGTTCCCACGGCACAGTGGTGCGCCGGTCGGTGTCGTCCTCGATCTGCTGGCGCAACGCCACGCCGGCGGGCGTCACGCCGTCGTCGCCGGCCAACCCGCGCACCTCCAGCGAGCGCCACGCGTGCGCCAACTCGTCGTCGCTCGTGCCGCGCGATCGCGCCAACCAGTCCTGCTCGTAGCCCAACCACGCGTTGTGGACGATCGACGCTTCGACACCGGTGAGCCCGGCGGCGGCGACGAGCGCCCAGTGCGTGTCGCCCCGCCACTCGCGCAGGCAGTTGACCGCGTGCCAGCCCGACAGCACGGGATCCGCCGGCCGCTGCATGCCGACGTGCGCGCCGAAGAAGACGCGACCGACCGACGGCAACGCGTCGATCACTTCCCACGCCCGCTCGCCGAACGCGGCGAGCGGCGACACGATGCCGGGCGCGTACTGCTCGAGACCCTCCCGCACCGCCTCGTCGCGGGCGCGCCACAGGTCGTCCCACGAGATCCCCTTCGATTCGACGAGCTCGATCGCCATGCGGATGCCGAACGGGGTGATCGAACCGAACGCGGCGATGACGGCATCGGCGCCGGCGGGCGCGAGCGGAACGGCGCGGCTGGCGATGTAGCCCAGCGGTCCGGGTACGCCGAGCGCTTCGTACCGCGCGATCGCTCCGGGGTCCCAGTAGATCCAACCGATCGTCGTCTGCACCGAGCGCGCGTTGCGCTTCGTGATCGCGACCCAGTCGATGCCGGTCACGCCGTGCGCCACGTCGAGATGGCGTCGACGAGCCCGTCGACGAGCGCCGCGGTGTGCTCGGGACGGCTGAGCGGTGTCGTGCCTCTGATGCGCGGTGGCAGCTCGAGCTGGACGCCGCCACCGGCGGCGAGGTTGACCGGGTTCTGCGGGTGCACGCCCCGCAACGTCGTCGGGATGGCGGCGAGGTCGTCGATCACGTCGTACCCGTGCGGCGCGATCGCGGCCGCGACGCACGCACCGACATGGCGGGCGAGCGACCGATTGCCGCCACCGAGCAGCAACGTCGTCCAGTACCCCTCGCGGCCGTACCCGTGCACGGCGACGACGACGTCGACGTGGGTCAGGAACTTCGCGAGGAGCGGCGAGGCCGACGGCACGACCGCGGTCGACGGGATGTGCCAGCGCAGGTCGCCGGGCTGGATCACGGCGTACAAGGACGCTTCGGCGCGCGTGGCGGCGAGGCGGGCGATCGTGTCCGTGCCCTTCTCGAGGTTGCCGCCGTGGAACGCCATCACGCCGAACCGCGAGCGCAGCTCGCACACCTCCTCGACGCCGGGATGGGCGAGCAGTTGGTCGAACACGCTCAGTCGCTGTTCGACGCGCGTGCGGACCACACGTAGACGGCGGCACCTGCGACGAGCGCGGCGAGCACCGCGCCGAACACACCGCGGTTCGCCGACACGCTCTCGGTCAACGAGTACGACCAGTCGTTCACGCGCGACACGATCGAGTCGTTCGACTTGCGGATCTCGACGGTGCCGTACCACGCGACGTATGCACCGGTGAGCACGAGCAGTCCGCCCGCGATGCGGTTGACGAACGGCAGGAGGCGGCGCACCCCGCGCACCAGCGACTGGCGCGCCAACGCCAACGCGACGGTCAGCGACACGAGCACGACGCCGAAGCCGAGGGCGAACGCGACGAAGTACGCGATCCCCGACGCCAGGCCGCGTCCGAAGACACCCGACATGGTGGCGAGGAAGAGCGGCAGCTCGCAGCCGAGCGACGCCACCGCGTACGAGACCCCGAACAGCGCCATCGAGCCGAGGCCGCGGGTGCGCCCGCCGCGGTCGAGGCGGGGCAGGCGCAGGTAGAGCTCGAAGCCGGCGAGCAGCGCGATGCCGAACACCACGAGGGCGCCGCCGATGACGAGCGACACCCACGGGGCGACGTCGTAGACGCTGCGCGTCACGCGGCTGACGACGAGACCGATCACCGCGAACGTCGCGACGAAGCCTGTCGTGACCGCTGCGCCGACGAACAGGGCGCGGGCCAGGTTGCGGCGCGGGTCGTCGGCGTCGTCGGTGGTGCTCTCGACGCCGACGAAGAACGAGAGGTAGGCGGGGAGCATGGCGAACCCGCACGGATTCACCGTGGCCACCATGCCGAACGTGAACGCGAACGCGAGATCGACGTCGATCACGTCGTGAACCGGTGGTCGCGGAGCTGTGCCGTCAACTCGTCGGGCGGGAGGGCGCCGAGGTGCTTGAACACCACCCGACCATCGGAGTCGAGCAACACCGTGGTCGGCAACCCCACCCCGCCGAGGCTCTTCAGGATGGCGGCGTCCGGATCACGGCCGAGATCCCACGTGATCCCGACCGATTCCACGAACGACCGGCCGGCGTCCACGGTGTCCTGCACGTCCATGCCGAGGAACACGACCGACGACCCGACCTGCTGGTGGATGCGCTCGAAGGCCGGCATCTCGGTCACGCACGGCGTGCACGTGGACGAGAAGAAGTTCACGACGACGGGCTTGCCGCGGTAGTCGGCGAAGCTGGCGGTGGACCCGTCGAAGCGGGAGAACGACGCGCCCAGCGTCTGGCCGTTGCCGCTCGACGACCCGCCCGAGCACGCCAGCAGGGCGCCCACCAGCACCGAGACCAGGAGGGCACGCCGCACGCGACGACGGTATCCGCCGACGTGCGGCGGGCCCCATCGGGTCCCCGCGCAGCGGGCCGGGGCTCGCACGTGACACACCGTGGAGAGGGGGGACCTCCACGATGCCGGCCGTTGCCCCGGCCCGCTGGTTGTGCAGGGTCGATGTGGTGCTCGGCGTCCTGCGCCGCCCGTCAGGCCGTGCGCAGCCGGTCGACCAGGTGCAACGGCACCGGGACGTCGGGCAGCTGGTCCTCGGGGCGGGGCACCTTGGGCGGGCGGCCGCGCCGGCGCTTGCTGGCGAGGACCTTGCCGTTCAAGAACAGCTGCCCGCCCCACACACCCCACGGCTCGCGCCGCTCGAGTGCCCCTTCGAGGCATTCGGCGATGACGGGGCACTTCGCGCAGATCGCCTTGGCGCGTGCGATGTCCTGCAGTTCCTCGCTGAAGAACAGACCGGACATCGTGCCCGCCAAGTCGTTGCACCGGGCGTCGCCCCACCAGTCGGTGGACGACACCAGCTCGCTCAGTGCGCTCGTCTCGATTTCTCTCTGCGGGGCGATCATTGCCCTTCCCCCATCCTCTGTTGTCGTTTCGATTCGAAGCCAGAAAGCAGAAAAGCCGCCGGGGCTGTGCCCCGACGGCTTTGGAATCCCGTATCTCACGGTGCCTACCGTGAGGTCTCCCAGAGCCGTCGAGACGAGTGGTCGTCCACGAACATGCGGGTGGCCGGCTTGATCACCTGGGTGTTGGCGAGCCACGCGCAGGAAATGGCGGCGGACGGACCGGCAACCGGACGCGCGCCGGCGAAGGACATGCCCTTCGCCTGGAGATAGCCGCGCTTCGTCGTCATGCAGGTTGCCTTTCGAGACGTCCGGGGCATCGAACTACGCCCGTGTCAGCCCCGTCAACAGAATATCTGTCACTCGGGCCGTTCACACGAGCGAGTAGTGGGCGAGACCGTCCCGATCCCGGCGGCGCGCCTCCCCGGCGAGGCGCAGGTGCTCGAGGTGCGCGTAGGTCTCGCTCTCGGCCATCGGACCCCACGACCGTGGCCGGAACAGGCGCTGCGAGGCCGCCTCCACCGATGCCTCGCCGAGCTCCTCGACGGCCTCACGAAGGCGGTCGAGGCGCTCCTCGTGGTGGCGCTGGATGTCCTTCACCCGTCCCCGCAGGTCGTCGAAGGGATGACCATGGGCCGGGAGGACGAGGCCGACGTCGTCGAGGGCGTCGACCTTCTCCAGCGAGGCGAAGAAGGCGGTCAGGGGATCGGGGCCGGCGTCGATCCCCGAGATGTGCGGCGTGATCGTCGGCAGCACGTGGTCACCGGAGAGCAGCACCCCGCCGGCGGGGTCGTAGAGACAGAGGTGGTCGGGCGTGTGTCCCGGTGTGTGCACCGACACCCATTCGCGCCCGCCGAAGCGCAGCACCTCGGCGTCCTCGAGCCGCACGCTCGGGCTCGGTGTGGCGAACCAGCGCTTCATCATCGGCTTCAGCAACCGGTACTTCACGCGCACGCGACGCGGTGGACGTGGATGCTGGCCGCCCCACGGGGTGGGTCGCCGCCACGGATGACGGTTGTCCTCTTCGTCGCCGTCCGCGGGCTCGAGTTGCGGCTCGCCCGCGTCGGTCGGATCCCACCACGTGCGGAACGTCGTCGACGTGACGACCTTGGCACCGACGTGCTCGCGCAACCGGCCCGACGCGCCGAAGTGGTCGACGTGGGAGTGCGTGACGACGACGGTGTGGACGTCGCGGTCGCGGAACCCGGCACGCCCGAACCGATCGAGCAACGCCTTCCACGACTGCGGTCCGGGCATGCCCGGGTCGACCACCGTGATGCCGCGCTCGTCCTCGAGCGCGTAGCAGTTCACGTGACCGAGGCCGGGCATGTGGATCGGCAGTTGCAGCCGGAGGATCCCCGGCGCGACCTCGGTGATCTCCGTGGTCGCCGGTTCCGCCTCCTGCCGTGGCATGTCCCGAACGGTACTTGACCCAGCGGTCAAGTCACCCATCCGCGCGTGGCGCGAAGAGCTTCTCCCGGTAGTACCGCAGCTCCTCGACGCTCTCGAGGATGTCACCGAGCGCGCGGTGCGAGCCGACCTTCGACGGCGCGCCTGCGAGGATCTCGGGGTACCACCGGCGTGCCAGTTCCTTGATCGTCGACACGTCGATCGACCGGTAGTGGAGGTGCTGTTCGATCTCGGGGAGGTAGGCGGCGAGGAAGCGACGATCGGTCCCGATCGAGTTGCCGGCCAACGGCACGGAGCTCGGTTCGGGGACGTGACTGCGGATGAGCTCGAGCGTGCGCCGGCCCGCCTCCTCCAACGTGACCTCGGAGGCGGCGATCTCGTCGAGCAGCCCGGACCTCGTGTGCATCTGGCGCACGAAGTCGTCCATCGTCGCCAGCACCTCGGGCGGTTGGTGCACGACGAGGTCGAGCCCGTCACCGACCACCTGCAGATCGTCGTCGGTGACGATGGTGGCGATCTCGACGATGACGTCCTTCGACGGATCGAGCCCCGTCATCTCGAGGTCCATCCACACGAGCACGGCGGCACCATAGATTCAGCGCGTGGTCCGGGTGCCCATCGTCCGCCTCGACCCCGACCTGCCGATGCCGCGCTACGCGCACGAGGGCGATGCCGGTGCCGACCTGCACGCCCGTGAGCGGGTCACGATCCTCGCCGGCGGCGGCCGCGCCATGGTCCCCACCGGGCTGGCGATGGCGATCCCGTTCGGGTACGCAGGGTTCGTGCTGCCTCGGAGCGGCCTCGCCCTGCGCCACGGCGTGACCTGTCTCAACACGCCCGGGTTGATCGATGCCGGGTACCGGGACGAGCTGCGCGTGCTGCTCGTCAACACCGATCCGCGCCACGACTACACGGTCGAACGGGGTGACCGGATCGCGCAGCTCGTGATCCAGGCCGTCGAGACGACGACGTTCGACGTGGTGGACGAGCTGTCGCCGAGCCAGCGGGGCGAGCGCGGCTTCGGCAGCAGCGGTACGTAGTTTCGACAGGACAGGCTGCGGAATCCGTAGGCTGCTGGCCGTGCCCGACGCCGCGCTGCTCGACTCGCTGCCGGCCACCCGCCGCGCCCTGCTCGACGCGTTGAAGCGTCGCGGTGAGGCGCGCGTCGACGAGCTCGCCGACGCGCTCGGCATCACCGTCAGCGCCGTGCGCCAGCACCTCGCCGCGCTCCACGGCGACGGTTGGGTGGAACATCGCGAGGTGCGCGCCGGTCCGGGCCGGCCGCACCACCTCTACCGCCTGAGCGAGCAGGGCGATCAGCTCTTCCCGCGGGCGTACGCCGCGATGGTCACCGATCTGCTGGCGGAGGCGGAGGAGGCGGATCCCGAGCTCGTGGCGCGGATGTTCGCGAGGCGCCGGGCGCGCCGTGTCGAGCGGGCGAAGCAACGGCTCGCCGGTCTGGACCTCGCCGGCAGCGTCGAGGAACTCACGCGCATCCTCGACGAGGACGGCTACCTCGCGGAGTGCATCGCGCTCGACGACGGCCGGTTCCGCATCGTCGAGCACAACTGCGCCATCCTCGCCGTCGCGAGCCGGTACGGCGCGGCGTGCGGCACCGAGCTCGAATTCATCCGGGCGGTGCTACCGGGTGCGAAGGTCGAACGCGTGGCGCACCTGCTGGCCGGTGGTCACGTGTGCGCGTACGAGGTGTCGCCGTCCAAGCGCACCCCGAGGAAGCCGTCGCCCACCTCGTAGCAGAGCGTGACGGTGTCGCCGCGACGGTGCCGCAACCGTTCGTCGAGCGCGCGGTGGATCTGTTCGTGCAGCGCGGCCACGTCGTCCGGATCGAGCCCGCAACGATCGGCGAGCGTCTCGGCGGTCGCGATGGCGACGTCGAGGTAGCGGGGATCAGCCGGGAGCACGAGCCGGATCTGGGCGTCGCTCACGCTCAACCCTCGCGCACCACGTCGGTCGCTGCCTTGTCATCCCGCAGGCCGAGGTAGCTCGGATGGCGGAGGATGCCTTCCGACGTCCACTCGCCGAACTCGACTTCGGCGACGAGGTCCGGCCGTACCCAGTGCGCGACGCGCGCGACCGCTCGGGGTGGCTCGGGGTCGAACGGTGACGTGTCGATCGCACGCGCCGCCAGCAGCGCGCCGAGGCGGTCGAGCTCGCGGGCGTTGAACCCGGTGCCGACCTTTCCGCTGTAGCGGAGGCGATCGCCCTCGTACACACCGACGAGGATCGAGCCGAGCCCACCGGCGCGGTTGCCCTCACCTGGTTGCCATCCGCCGACCACGAACTCCTGCCGGAGGCGCGTCTTGACCTTGCGCCAGGCCGGTGAACGCTTGCCCGCCAGGTACGGGCTGTCGGTGCGCTTGGCCATCACGCCCTCGAGCCCCTGCGCGGCGGCGGCAGCGAGCAGCGCCGCACCCTCCCCCTCGCGGTGGTGGCCCGGGACCGTCCAGCAGTCGCCGGTGGGGACGAGTTCCATGAGCAGTCGCCGGCGCTCGAGGTAGGGGAGCGGCATCACGTCGTGCCCGTCGAGGTGGAGAAGGTCGAACAGCACGTAGGTGACGGGCACGGCCTCGACGCGGCGGGCGATCTCCCCGGCGCCGGCGAGGTGCATGCGCTGCTGCAACCGCCCGAAGTTCGGCCGTCCCCGCTCGTCGAAGGCGACGACCTCGCCGTCGAGGACGACGGTGTGCCCGGCGAGCGCGTCGCCGAGCGCGCGGAGCTCGGGGTAGCGCGCCGTCGCGTCGATGCCGTTGCTGCTCATCAACTGGAAGCGATCGGGACTCGCCATGCACAGCAGCCGCATGCCGTCCCACTTGATCTCGAACGCCCACCCGTGTTCGTCGGAGGGCATCGTGCCGAGCACCGCCTTCATCGGTCGCAGTCGCTCGAGCTTCACCGGCTACAACACTTCCATGGCGCAGGTACTCGCAGGGAAGGTCGCGTTCGTCACCGGTGGCGGTAGCGGGATCGGGTTGGCGTGCGCGCGTGCGTTGGCGTCGGACGGTGCCGTCGTGACCCTGATGGGTCGCTCGGAGGATCGATTGCGTGATGCTGCCGCGTCCGTCGACGGCGACGTTCGCTGGTTCGCGGGCGACGTCGCATCCGAGGACGACGTGACGGGCGCGGTCGAGGCCGCGACCGTCGACGGCGCGCTCCACCTCGTCGTCGCGTCGGCGGGCACGGGCGGCGTTGCACCGGTCATCGCCACACCGGCATCGGAGTGGGAGCGCGTACTCGACACGAACCTCACGGGAACGTTCTTCACCATCAAGCACGCCGCACCAGTCATCGCTCGTTCGGGCGGCGGCGCCATCGTGGCCATCTCCTCGATCGCCGCGCCGCTGACGCACCGCTACATGGCCTCCTACTCGGTGTCGAAGGCAGCGATCGAGACCCTCGTGCGCAACGCCGCCGACGAGCTGGGCCGCGCCGGCGTGCGCGTGAACGCCGTGCGCCCCGGGCTCGTGCCGACCGTGCTCGCCGACCCGCTCGCCAACGACGACCAGGTGCGCGCCGACTACCTCGCGCAGATGCCGCTCGCCCGCCTCGGCACCGTCGACGACATCGCCGCGGGCGTTCGCTACCTCCTCGGCCCCGAGTCGTCGTGGGTCACCGGCCAGGTGCTCGCCATCGACGGCGGCCACACGCTCCGCCGCGGACCCGACATCGAGCACTGGGCGCGGGCGTTGTACGGCGATCAGGTGGTCGATGGGCGAATCGACCCGATCTGACCGTTTTCGCCGGATCTCGCCGGGCCGACCGGTCTGACCTGCGCCTTCGACGGGTAGTCCGTCGCGCCAGAAGGCTCGACATCACACGAAAACGGCAAAAAGCGCCGAGAACCTGCTAAGAGTTCGTACCCGAGCGACCGATACGCACACGGGACCAGTGTGGCCTGGCGATGTGTCCGCAGCAGGGGAGGTCACTGTGCGGGAAGGGCGCAGGCACAATCGAGACGACGCGGCATCGTCTCCTGCCCCCGCGCCCGAACCCACCGACGACGGTCGCGACTCCCGCCAGACCAAGCTGATCCGAGCCCGCCTGGTCATGGCGTTCGGGCTGACGTGCGTGGGTGCGCTGTTCTTCGCGTTCGGGCGCACTTCGCACTACGGCGATCTCACCATTCTGCTTCCGTTCGTCGTGTTCCAATCGGCGAGCTGGGCCATCGCATCTCGACTCCAGCCGAGCGACAGCAAGTTCGTCCAGCAGTTCGACGAAGCCGTCTTCGTCGCGGGGCTGTTGCTGCTGCCATCCGCGGGAGTGGTCGTCGTCCTGGGCGCTGGAACGGCGCTCGGTCTCCTCATTCTTCGCGCGAGTCCTCGCACGATTCTCATCAACGGCGCGAACCTCACGGTCTCGGCGCTCGTCGGCGTCACGGCATCGACCGCGCTCGAGAACCTCTTCGGCACGAGTGCGGCAGCGATGGTCGTCGCTGCCTTCATGGGCGCGGTGGTTCTCGCCGTCGTCAACGAGAGCTTCGTCGCGCTGAGCTTCAAGTTCATCCTCGACGATCCGTTCTTCCCGTCGCTCGAGGAGTTCCTGCGCTTCCGCGTGCGCCGCGCGCCGTTCCTCATGGCGATCGGCTTCCTCGCTGGTTCTGCTGCCGGGTTCGCCACATGGGCGACCGCGCTCGCCGTACCGCTGCTCGGCGGTTTGCAGTACGTGCTCGCAGAGCACATGCGAGCCGAGCGCGACCGCGAGCGGACGCAGGGGCTGTTCCAGTCGTCGGTCGAAGTGCACGCACACGTCGAGGCGATCGAGGTCGAGCGTGCCCTGACGGCTGCTGCTGCGCGTCTGGTCCGGTGCACGGTCGCGCGTGTCGACGACCGACCGCCTGTTGATGGCGAATGGGGCGCCAAGGTGCAGCAGTCGGAACAAGGAGAGCGTTGGCTGATCGTCGCGGAGCCCACCTCACGGCTACCGCTGGACCCTGAAGCCGTTCGTCTCCTGAATGCGTTGGCCGCCGTCGGCGCGTCGGCGCTCGAGAACGCTCGCCTCGTCGAGGAGATCCGCCGTGCCGGTCTCGTCGATGCGTTGACCGGCCTGCCGAACCACGTGCTCTTCGACGACCGTGTCGCACAGGCAGCGTCGGCTGCACGTCGCAACCGCGAGCGCTTCGCGGTGATGATGCTCGACCTCGACGCGTTCAAGAAGGTCAACGACAGCCTCGGCCACTCGATCGGCAACGAGTTGCTCAAGCTCATCGCAGAACGGCTGCAAGCAGCTGCTCGCGACATCGACACGGTGGCGCGGCTCGGCAGCGATCACTTCACGTTGCTGCTCCCGGGTGTCGGCAACTTCGAGACGGCGGGCGTGTTGGCCGAGAAGCTGCTCGCCACGGTTCGGCGCCCGATCACCCTCGGCGGGCACGAGCTGTTCATGACGGCGAGCGCCGGCGTCGCCTTCTTCCCCGAAGACGGCACCAAGGCCGAGCATCTGCTTCGCAACGCGGACAGCGCGATGCACCGGGCGAAGGAGATGGGCCGCGACACGTTCCAGGTGTACGCGTCGGGCATGAACGACCTCGCCCAGCTCCGGCTCGTGCGCGAGAGCGAGTTGCACAACGCCATCCAGCGCGACGAGCTGCGCTGCCGGTACCAGCCGCAGATCGACCTGCGCACGGGCCGCATCGTCGGCGTCGAGGCGCTCGTGCGTTGGGAGCATCCCGTGCTCGGGCTGATCGGACCGAACGAGTTCGTGCCGCTCGCCGAAGAGTCAGGTCTCATCGTCGCCGTCGACCACTGGGTGCTCAACGAGGCGTGCAAGCAGGCGCGGGCGTGGATCGACGCCGGCTTGCCGGAGATCCGCATGGCCGTGAACATCTCCGGTCGCCACTTCCATGCATCCGAGCGGTTGGTCGACGTCGTCGAGCGGACGCTGGGCATCACCGCGCTGCCACCGCACCTCCTCGAGCTCGAGGTCACGGAAGGCATCGCCGTCGGCGAAGAAGAGGTCACGGCTCGTGCGCTCAACCAGATCCGCGATCTCGGCGTCAAGCTCGCCATCGACGACTTCGGCACCGGCTACTCGATGTTGGGTCGTCTGCGCAGCTACCCGATCGACCGCTTGAAGATCGACCGCTCGTTCGTCAACGAGATCGAGGGTCACAACACCGAGGCGCCGATCGTCTCGGCCATGATCGCGATGGCGCGCAGCCTCCACATCGAGTGCGTGGCCGAGGGTGTCGAGACGCTCGAGCAGCAGATCTTCCTCAGCAACCACGGCTGCGATCAGGCACAGGGCTTCCTGTACAGCCACCCCGTGGAGGCAGACGACATCGTGCGCCTGCTGCAGACGCCGTCGGTGGGCTTCAATCTGACGGCTGTCTCGTAGACGCGCCGATCCGGTGGCGCGCCTCGTGTGGGGGGCGTAGCGCGCCCCACAGCCCCACGATCCCGGCGAGCACGAGCGATGCCATGATCGTCTTGCGGACACCGAGTCCCCGAGCGAGCACGCCCCCGAGTCCCGCCGCGATCGCCTGGCTGCCGAGCAGGAATCCGTTCAGCACTGCGAACGTCGGTGCGCGCATCCGATCCTCGAGCCGGAGGACCGCGACCTCGTTCGCCGGAACGCGGCTCGCATTGAGGGCACCGATGGCCGCAAAACCGATCAGTACTACCGGTAGCGCGGGCGCGGACGCGAAGACGGCGATGCCGATCGCAGCGCCGATGAGCGCGACGACGGACGCTCGACGCAGCTTCGATGTCTCGTCACCGTGTGCGCGCGCAAGAACGGTCGCCAGGATGGCGCCGCCAGGGATGGCGGCGGCGAGCAAGCCACTGACGCCCGCCTGGTCCTGAAGGACGCGCAGCGCGTACAACGCCACGAGCGATTCCCCGACAACCGCGCATGCGCCGACGACCGTGTAACCGACGAAGAATCGTCGAATGAACGGATCGTCCACGAGCGCGTACCAGCCGTCGCGGACGCGGACCTCCGCGGCACCTTCCACCTCCCGCCGGGCGGCAGGAATTCGGCTCAAGAGGGCGGCGGAGATGATGAATGAGCACGCGTTCATCAACAACGCCGTTCGCGCGCCGACGATCGCGATGAGACCGCCGCCGACCGCGTACCCGAACAACACCGACATGTCGAACGTGATGCTCGCCAATGCGATCGCGTCGCCGTAACGCTTCTCGGGCACCGTCAGCACCGTCAACGAGTTGCGTGCCGCTTCGAATGGCGGCGTCAGGCAACCGGCGACGAATGCCAGCACGAGTACGAGCCCGACCGGCATGTTGATGGTCAAGGCGATGAACAGCACCGCTCGCCCGAGATCGGTGACGACGATCGTCCGTTGGCGCCGGAAGCGATTCGTCCATGTGGCCAAGACCTGGCCGATCCCTATGTAGGGCAGCACGCTCGCCGTCGTCACGAGTGCGGTGAGGATCGTCGAGTTCGTGCGCTCGGCAACGATGACCGCGAGGGCCAGCCGGCCTGCCCAGTCGCCCAGCTCGCTGAACACCTGCGCGAGCCAGAGGTACCGGAAGTCGCGATAGCGCACTGGCGAGAACAAGTCGCTCAGCCGCTGTCGCACGACGTCTCCCCCTCCCGCAATTGCAGCGGCGCACCACGCTGCAGTGTGCGGGGACCGTACCGGACCAGCGCATTTCGTTGCTGGACCGCGGCACATAGGCCCGATGGCCTATTGCTGCCGATGTCTGATTTCTCCCTCTGTACACACAGGAGCCCTTCCGTTACCCTCGGGCACTAATCCGGTGTGGCGACACCGGAGGCGATGCGTTAATCACAACAGAGGGAGTAGCGCCATGCGTGGCGGCGGCCGGTACTAGCCACCGCGCGCTAGGGGCATGGGGAGTTGGGCGGTAGCCCTCGGAGGCACCTGGAACGGCATCCGCGGGTCGCTCGCACATACTTTGGACGGAACCGAGATACCTGGCGCGTGGCACCCATAGGTCGGTGCAGATGCACCGACTCCACAACTGAGTACGTACTGTCCGCACCCCCCGGAACTCCGGGGGGTGCGTGCAGTTTTTGCGTCCGTTCAGTCGTCGAAGTGCACGGTCAATTCGATGTCCTCCGTGCCGCGCACCACGCCCAATCGCACCTCTTTCGGTGCACCGTCCAACGCATCGAACAAGTCGTCGGCAGAGGTCACTGGCGCACCGTCGACGGTCGTCAACAGGTCGCCCTGTCGCACGCCGGCGGCCGCCGCGGGCGAATCGTCTTCGACCACGCGCACCAGGAGACCGTCTCGCTCGTCGAGGCCGACCGAGCGCCGGAGTGCGCGCGCCACGTGCGGGGGTGCGAGGCCGACGCCGAGGCGGCGACGGGTCCGCGTCTGGCCCGCGGCCAGTGCGGTCAACCGGTCCTGTAGCTCCTTGTCGGCAGGGACGGCGAGGTAGAAGCCGTCGCCCAGGCGGTTGGTGTTCAGGCCGACGACCGCACCATCGGTGGTGACCACGGGCGAGCCCGACGAGCCGCGGGGCAGGGGGGCGGTGTGCTCGAGGCTGCCCTTGATGCGGCGCCCGCGCGGACCGCGGAAGGCGCGCTCGGTGCCGCTCACCATCCCGAACGACACGCGCGCCCCGCCGGCCGCGGCGCGGGCGACGGCGAAGACGATGGCCCCCGACGTCGGGAGATCGGCGGCCCACGCGACGGCGGGCACGTCGCCCGTGTCGACCCGGACGACGGCGAGATCGCCGTCGACGTCGACACCCGCCACGTCGGCCACCTCCTGACGACCGTCCGCGAAGGTCACGAGGACCTGTTCGCCTCGCAGGTTGTGGGCATTGGTGGCGACGAGACCGTCGCCGATGACGACACCGCAGCCTCGCCCGCCGTGACGGCCGACGCGGACGACGGAACGACCGACGCGGGCGACGACCTCGGTGGCCGCGCCGGACAGCTCTTCGAGGACGCTCATGGTTACCCCCTAGTAGATTGCAATCTGCAAGTTACCAGCGGAGCAAACGCGATGTCGACCGCCACGGGGCGCGAGGATGAGCCGATGACCACCGAGCCGGCTGCCTTCACCGCGCTCGAAGCGGCGGTGGCCCGGGTCGGGGACCGCTGGACGCTCCTCGTCGTCAACGCGCTCCTCGACGGACCGCGGCGGTTCAACGAACTGCTCGACGGGTTGCAGGGCCTCGCCCCCAACGTGCTGTCGAAGCGACTACGCCACCTGGAGGCCGAGGGCGTCATCGTGGCGACGCGGTACTCCGAGCGGCCGCCCCGCTTCGACTACCGGCTGACGGCGACGGGCGCGGAGCTCGCGGGCGCGCTCCGCCTGCTCGCGCACTGGGGGGCGGCCGACGCCGCGGACGCCGTGCCCGTCCACCATGCCGCGTGCGGCACACCGGTCGAGGCGCGGTGGTACTGCCCCACGTGCGCGCGGCTCGTGGAGGGCGACGAGACCGACGACATCCGATTCGTGTGACCCGGCTGGCCGCCAGAACCGATCGCCTCTGGGTCCCGGCGGCGATCGCAGTGGTGTTCGCGCTGGCGTTCGTCGTCGTGCGTCTCGTCATCACACTCGACGGTGACGCCAGCGCGTTCGCCATGGTCGGCAGTCAGTACGCCGACACCGCGCGCACGCCCGCGGGTCTCCACGTCGAACCACAGAGCGACGGGTACGACGGGCAGTTCTTCTACCGCTTGGCCCTCGACCCGGCGAACCTCCATCTCGCGGAGGCACACGGCATCCGCATCGACGACGCGCTCCGCACGGAACGCATCGGGTACCCGGTGCTGGCATGGATCGGCGCGGGCGGCGGACAGCAGTCCCTCGTGCCGTGGTCGCTCATCGCCGTCAACGTCGTCGGCATCGGTGCGATCGGGGCGCTGGGTGGCCTGTTGGCGCGCCGTTACCGGCGTCATGCGGCATGGGGTGCCGCGCTCGCCGGTTACTGGGGGTTCCTGTTCACGATCGGACGTGACCTGAGCGAGATCGTCGCCGCCGTCGGGACACTCGCGGGCCTCGTGCTCGTGCTGCGCCGCCGGCCGGTCGCGGCAGCGATCGTCTTCACTGCCGCGGTGCTCGTGCGAGAGCAATCCGTACTCGTCGCCGCGCTCGTCACGCTCGGTGCCGTCCTCGTCGAGCGACGGGCCGGTCGACGTGTGTCGAAGTCGTACGTGCTGCCGTTCGTGGTGCCCGCCGCCGCGCTCGTGGTGTGGAACCTCGTCGTCGCCGCGGTCATCGGCACCCTGCCGGCGACGAGTTCCAAGAACGCGAACTTCGGCGTGCCCTTGGACGGTCTCGTGACGGCCGCGCACACTTGGTACGACGGCGTCTCGGGCGCCGTCGCGCACAGCCGCTTCACCGGCGCGCTCGACTTCCTCCAACTCTTCGCGCTCGTCGCCGTGGTCGCGGCGGCGTGCATCGGTTGGCGGGCGTCGAGACACCAGCTCGAGGTGTGGGTGCCGCTCGCGGGGTTGACGTTGTTCGCGCTGTGCCTCACCGACAGCGTGTACGGCGACCCTGCCAACTTCAGAACGGTGTACGACGTGTACCTGTTCGGCGTGATCGCCGTGTTCGCGGGTCAACGGCGGCTGTGGTGGCTGGCTGTCGCCGTCCCGATCGTGTGGGTCCTGTCGACCTACGCGTTGGTGCGCAGCATCTAGTTCACGTCAGGTAGTTCCCTGCGCCGAACATCCCCGCACCGACCACGAGGCCCACGGCTGCCGCGCCGAGAACGGCGGGCGCCAGCCACGAAGTGCGACGAACGGACAACCATTCGCCGACGAGCGCGAACACAGGGAAGGCGGCGAGGACATACCGGCCGGTGCCCATGAAGTCGCCGGTGCCGATGGCCGGGATGCCGATCACCGCGACCACGTAGGCGCCGTATCCCCATCCGAAACGTCGCGCCACCGCCGGTGACAGCGCGAGACCGGTCAGCACGCCGAGCGCCTGTGGCGCCAACCGCAGCACGGACAGGTGACCGCCGAACAACAGCGAGAAGAACCGCACCTTGAACCACGTCCGTGGACCGGCGGCCTGGTCCCAACCGGGCGACGACTGCACGGTGAGAAATGCGAGCGGATCGCCGAAGCGCCACCACAGCCACCCGCACCAGCACGCCAGTCCGGCCGCGCTGCACGCGACGAGGAGGATCCCCGGACGCCATCGGTCGCGGTCGACGCGCCATCTCGTGCCTACCTCCGAGCGCACGCGCTGCACGACGCCGCTCCGGTCGAGCGCGACGGCGACGAGACCGACGATCACGGCGGGCGCCACGGGGCGCGTCGCCGTCGCCAAGCCGCCGAGCACACCCGCGGCAAGCCAACGTCGGTGGTCGGCGCAGACGAACGCGCTCATCGTGAGCGCGAGGAAGAGCGCGTCCGAGTAGCCGGTGCCGTAGAGGAACCAGGCGTAGGGGTACAGCAGCAGCAACGCGAACGCCACGCGGCGTCCCGCGGCGTCGACGTGATCGCCGAGCCATGTCCACCACACCACCGCGACGGCGGCACCGGACACCACGGTGACGACCTGCGCGGCGACGTAGGTCGACATGCCCGTCGCGGCGACGGCGCGCAGGACGAGCGGGTAGAGCGGGAAGAACGCGATCGACGACTGCTGTCCGCGGATCCACGAGTAGCCGTTCTCCGCAATGGCGACGTACCAGCCGGAATCGAAATGGAGCCACCCGACGATCGCCGGTCCACCGGGGATGTCGCGGTCGCTCGGCTCGACACCCGCGAAGAGCGTGTTCGTCAGCGCGACGACGACGTGCAGCACGGCGGCCGTGATCGCGAAGAAGACGAGCGGGCGCACGGGTCGGGCGCGTGCCGGCGCTTCGACGCTCACCGCCGCATCATCCCAGGAGCGAGCATCCGTAACATCACGCCCGGGCCGCTAGCTCATCGGGTAGAGCAGGGGACTTTTAATCCCAAGGCGCCGGGTTCGAGCCCCGGGCGGCCCACGGCGCTCGCGATCGCTCAGCGATCGGCGCGCTGCATGATCGTGCGCAGCAACGAGTCCGCTTGCAGGCTCGGCAGCGCAGCGCCGCCGTCGATCACGATGTTCTGCCCGGTGATGTAGCCGGCGGCTTCCGACGACAGGAAGGTGATCAGCGCCGCGACCTCCTCCGCCGTGCCGACCCGCCGCAACGGCGTCCCCGCTTCGGCCGCAGCGCGCCACGCGTCGTTCGCCGTCACCATCGCCGTCAACGGCGTGTCGATCATCCCTGGCGACACGCAGTTCACCCTGATGGCGGGCGCGTACTCCACGGCCGCCGTCATCGTCAGGTTCACGATGCCCGCCTTCGCGGCGGAGTACGGCGCCTCACCGGGCAGTGGCTTCAGCGCGTTGAGCGACGCGTTGTTGACGATGGACCCGCGCCCGGCGGCGAGCATGTGGTGGATCACGGCACGCATGCAGTTGAACGTGCCCGTGAGGTTCACGCCGACGACGAGCGCGAACTCCTTGTCGGAATACTCGTGCAGCGGCTTGTTGCGACCCATGCCCGCGTTGTTGACGAGGTCGCTCACACCACCGAGCGAGGCGACGACATCGTCGACGGCGCGATCGACGGCGGCGGCGTCGGCGACATCGCACTCGACCGCGATGGCGTCGAGTTCGGCGGCGACGGCACGGGCAGCGTCGCCGTCGCGGTCGAGCACCGCCACCGCGGCGCCCTCGCGTGCGAACGAGCGGCACACGGCGGCGCCGATGCCGGAACCGCCCCCGGTCACGATGGCCCGGTGCCCGTCGAGTGCGCCCACGGCGGGCGATCCTGCCAGAGGACCGGCCGCCGCGCTCTACGCTCACGTCCGATGGACCAGGACGTCGCGCGCCAACACCTCGCGGACGAACGAGCGCGGCTCGAGCAGGTCCGCGCCGGGTTCGCCGACGAACGCCTCCACGAGGAATCAGAGGACGACAGCCTCTCCGAGCTCTCGCACGTCATGCAGCACGAAGCCGACATCGGCACGGAGACGTTCGAACGGGAGAAGGACTTCTCGATCCTCGAGCAGGTCGAGGCGGAACTCGCCGACGTCGAGCGGGCGATGCGCCGCATCGACGAGGGCACGTACGGGTTGTGCGAGGCGTGCGGCGGACCGATCGGCGACGAGCGGCTCGAGGCGCTGCCGGCGGCGCGGTTCTGCATGGCGCACCAGGCCGAGGCCGAGACCGGCTGACGAGCACCGTGCTTCGACGGGGTGGTCAGTCCTCCTCGTCGCCCTTGGCGATGAGGAACCCGCGGGCTCGTTCCGCCTTCGGATAGCGGTTGACGAGCATCCAGAACGCGCGGGAGTGGTTCGGTTCCGCGAGGTGCGCGAGCTCGTGGACGAGCACGTAGTCGAGCACCCACGGCGGATAGGCGGCGAGGCGATCGGAGATGCGGATGTCGCGCCGCGTGATGCTTGCCGATCCCCAGCGCGAGGTCTGGTTCGAGACCCAGCGCACCTCGTGCGGCACCGGCAGGTCGTAGCGGGCCGCGAGCGCCAGCGCCCGCTGGTGGACGTCGATCGGTCCGCGTGTGTGCTTGCGCTCGATGCGGCGCACGAGATGGGCGACGTACTCGTCCTCTTCCGCTCGGGACATCCACGCCGGGACATGGACACGAACGGTGTCACCCACGAGCCGCGCCGAGACCGTCTTGCGCCGGCGTGCCGAACGCACGACCTCGACCCGGAAGCGCGGTGACATCAGATCTCGTTCGGCACGGTCACCGGCGTGCCGTCGTCGTGCACGAGCAGCACGCGCTCGCCGAGCTCGACGTGGTCGCCGTCGACGACGAACCAGCGGCCCCCGCCGTTGGCGAGGCGGGCGAACGGCTCGCCGAGGTGGCCTTCGAGCACGTAGATCACGCCGCCGTGCGTCACGACCACGCCGTCGCCGTCACCCACGACGAGGTGGACGCGTTGCAGGGCGGCGCGTGCGCGTGTCAGCAGGTGCTCGTCGCTCTCCCAGCCGGGGGGACGGAGCGGCTCGCCATCCGCGCGGGGCGCGAAGGCGCGGTGCCGGTCGTCGGGGAGGTAGCCCGGGAAGCGCTCGTGGATCTCGTCGCGCGTGAGCCCCGACCACTCGCCTGCGTCGCGTTCGCGCCAGCCGGCATCGACGACCACCGGGCCCACACCCAGTTGCTCGCTGATGATCGCGGCCGTCTCTGCCGCCCGTTGCAGGTCCGACGAGAAGATGGCGTCGACCGCACCGAGCGCGTGGGCGGCGGCGCGTGCCTGCGCCCGCCCGACGTCCGTGAGTGGCGGATCGGCCTGTCCCTGCCAGCGGCCCTGGGCGTTCCACTCGGACTGTCCGTGACGCACGAGCAGCAGCCGACTGGGCACGGCCCGGAAGCTACCGTCTGCCCATGCCCCTCCCGACCGACCGACTCGGCACGCGGTACGACCCGGACACCGCCGTCATCGACCCCGACCGCGCGAAGGCGTACGCGGCGGCGACCAACGACGACAACCCCGCGTACGAGTCCGGGAAGTACGCGCCGCCCGTGTTCGGCGTGGTGCCGACGTGGAGCCAGTTGCTCGTCGCGTCGGCGGACGTGATCCCGCCGGAGGCATTGATGTTCATCGTGCACGGCGAACAGGACATGCACTTCCACCAACCGCTCGTGCCCGGTACGGAGCTCACCACCACTGCGGAGTCGTACGCGTTGCGCATCGGCAGTTCCGGCACGCGCTTCGTCGTGAAGGTCGACAGCGTCGACGGCGAGGGTGCGCCCGTCATGACGCAGTACGTGACGGTGTTCGTGCGCGGCGTCAACGACGGGGAGTCCGGTGGACCCGACAAGCCGAGCCACGACTTCCCGGAGTCGGCTCGTGACGCGCGCGTGGCGTCGTTCACCATCCATGTGAACGACGACCAGACGTACCGGTACCGCGAGGCCTCGGGCGACGAGATGCCGATCCATCTCGACGACGCGTTCGCCAAGAGCGTCGGGCTTCCCGGCATCATCGCCCACGGCCTGTGCACGATGGCGATGTGCAGCCAGGCGGTCGTGAAGACGCTGTGCGACGGCGATCCGGCGCGGCTGAAGCGGCTGGCCGTCCGGTTCGCGGCGAACGTGTTCCCCGGCAACGACATCGTCGTCGACCTCTATGACGCCGGTGAGGTCGACGGACGCCATGCGTACGCGTTCGAGGCGACGTCCGCGGGCGACGTCGTCGTGAAGAACGGGTGGGCCGAAGTCGCGCCCGGGTGACGCGTTCGAGATCCGATGCCCGTGATCCGACTGTTCGCCGCTGCCCGTGAAGCAGCCGGCACGGGACGCGACGTCGTCGAAGGCGAGACTGTCGACGACGTACTCGATGCCGCCATCGCGCGGTACGGCCCGCAGTTCGAGGCCGTGCTCGCCACGTGCCGGGTGTGGCTCAACGGCGAAGAGGTCGACGGGATGACGGCCGTCCGCGGCGGCGACGAGGTCGCCGTGCTGCCGCCGGTGTCGGGCGGCTGAGCGATGGCGACCAAGCGCAAGCCTGTGTGGAAGGAGGTCGAGGAGCGCGACGCGCGCAAGTTGTCGAGCCGCGTGCGCTCGCAGCGCTCGAAGCACAACCAGCGCATCACGAAGAAGCGCCTGCGTGTCGTGTACGACGTCAACGGACCACGTGTCCGCCTCGGCGTGCTCTGGTTCCTGCTGAACCTGGCGGTGCTGACCACAGGTCGCTGGCCGTTCAGCGTGCTGTGGGCGCTCACCGGCGGCGTGGCGGCGTTGCAGACCGCGAAGGTCTGGCGCGCCGCGAACCAACGGCCCGATCGCATCGTGGCGGGCGCCGGCGCGACGGCGATCGGCATCGCGGGCGCCGTGCGCACCGGCGTCGTCGGCATCGCGATCCTCGCTCTCGTCGCGGCGGCGCTGTTCTCCGCGTTCAGCGCGGCCGCCGCCAACCGGCGCCGCAATCCCGTGGACGACGCGTCGTTCACGATCCGGTGCGCGCTGTTCGCCGGCTTCGCAGTCGCATGCGTGGCCGTGACGGCCCGTTTCGAGTACGGCGCCGCGGTCGCGTTGATCCTCGTCGTGTCGGCGTACGAGACCGGCGACTACCTCGTCGGCTCGGGGTCCAGCAACCCGTACGAGGGTCCGGTCGCGGGGATGACGGCCATCCTCGTCGTGACGTTCGCCGTGACCGCGCTCGGCATCAAGCCCTTCGAGTTCCCGCGCGCGTTCCTTTTCGGCGGCATGGCGTGCGTCCTGTGCCCGTTGGGGCAACTGGCGGCGTCCGCCATCCTCCCGAAGGCGGACGCGCCCGCGAGCGCGTTGCGGCGGATCGATTCGATCCTGCTGCTCGCGCCCGTCTGGGCGCTCGCCGTCGGCCTCGTCGTGTGAGCGGTGGGCCCTAGAGGTTCGGGTCCCACTGGGTGTCGCGGGCGGCCTTCAGCTTCTGGCCGACGTCCTCCCAGTCGAAGACGTTCCAGATGGCCTTGAAGAAGTCGGTCTTCACGTTCTTGTACTGCAGGTAGAAGGCGTGCTCCCAGGCGTCGATGGCGAGCAACGGCATCGTGCCCTGACCGTGGTTGCCCTGGTGGTCGTAGACCTGCTCGATGATGATGCGCCGGCTCGCAGGGTCCCATGCCGCCAGCGCCCAACCGGAGCCCTGGATCGTGCTCGCGGCCTCGGTCATGTGGCGCTTGAAGCGGTCGAAGCCGCCGAAGTCCTTCGTGACCTGCTCGGCGACGTCACCGGTCGGTTCGCCGCCGCCGTTCGGCGACAGGTTCTGCCAGAACAGCGAGTGCAGCACGTGGCCCGAGAGGTTGAAGGCGAGGTCCTTCTGCAGCTTGTTGATGGCGCCGAAGTCGTCGCTGTCACGGGCCGTCGCCAGCTTCTCGAGCGCCGTGTTGGCACCCTTCACGTAGGCGGCGTGGTGCTTGTCGTGGTGCAGCTCCATGATCTGCCCGCTGATGTGCGGCTCGAGTGCGCCGTAGTCGTACTGCAGATCGGGAAGGGTGTAGATCTCCTCGCCCATGT
>Ga0070741_10001267_pt1 | contig 79080 bp, 59 predicted proteins | sample Coa_R1_4_FD_66440 | JGI IMG/M metagenome (GOLD analysis project Ga0070741, IMG submission 66440) | Surface soil microbial communities from Centralia Pennsylvania, which are recovering from an underground coalmine fire - Coalmine... | ecosystem: Environmental > Terrestrial > Soil > Unclassified ...
TGATCACTCTCCCCGGTAAACCGGGGAGCTTCTCAGGCTACGCTCGCCCCGACGGGCCACGTTAACGCCTGACCGCCCGATCCGGGCGGACTGAAGCGAATCACATCACACGTTGTTCGTTTGTGCAAGTGTTCGTTCGTTGGAGAAAGGAGACGTGGCGCATTCCCCACCGGGCTTTAGCCCGGTGTCCCCTGCGCTGTATTCTATGGCTATAAGGTACGTAGTGCTGATTCTGGTGCTCGTCTGTTTGGTAACGTTTATTCGCACGCCAGGGCCGGTGACATCGGTTGTTGCTGCCACGCCCGAAGCTGCGCCAGGCGACGGCCCGACCATCGAGGGCTGCCCGGTGTTCCCTGCCGATAACCCCTGGAACCAGGACATCTCCGGCGCACCTATCGATCCGCGATCCGCGCGGTACATTGCCAGCATCAACCGCGACGGCGATACGTTTCTGCACGCCGACTTTGGGTCGAACCTGGACTATGGCTTTCCCTACGTCGTCGTGGCGGGTACACAACCCAAAGTGCCGATCAGTTACGTTGAATACGGCGACGAGAGCGATCCGGGACCATTCCCGATCCCGCCCGATGCGCCCGTTGAAGGCGGCAATGACCGGCACGTGATCGTGATCGACAAAGATAACTGCATCCTGTACGAGTTGTACCACGCCGAGAAGGTTACAGGGGGTTGGGAGGCAGGTTCCGGTGCAGTCTTTGACCTGCGCTCGAACGCGCTGCGGCCCGACACGTGGACATCCACCGATCAGGCGGGATTGCCGATCTTCCCCGGATTGGTGCGTTATGACGAGGTGCAAGCGGGGGCAATTCGCCACGCGCTGCGCTTCACCGTCCGGCAGACGCAGCGGGCTTTCATTCACCCGGCGACGCACTACGGATCGAGTAACGATCCCGACGATCCACCGATGGGGCTGCGGCTGCGCCTGAAAGCCAGCTACGACATCTCGAAGGTGAGAGGGCAGGCCAGGGTCATCCTCGAAGCGCTGAAAAAGTACGGCATGTTGGTGGCGGATACGGGCACAAGCTGGTACATCTCGGGGGCAACCGATGCGCGTTGGGATGACGCCGACCTGGATCAGTTGAAGCGTATTCCCGGCAGCGCCTTCGAGGTCGTCCAGAGCGGGCCGATCTTGAAGCCGTAGCGCCGATTATCGGAAACAAAAACAGCCAACTCAGTCGGCTGTTTCGATGGAGATCAACGAAAAGGCTAACGTAACCGTGCGGCGTATTTGGGCCGAAAGGCGGTTACTTCGCGGCGGCCTCAAGCGCATTGAGGCGCTTCATCAGGCGGCTCTTGCGTCGGGCAGCATTGTTGCGATGCAAAATACCCTTCGCGGCGGCCATGTCGAGCGTGCGGATGGCGGCCAGCGTTGCCTCGCGGGCGGCGTTCAGGTCGCCGCTGCCGATCTGGGCACGCGCCTTCTTGATCTCGGTGCGGGCGCGGCTGATGTAGATACGATTGCGCACACGCCGGCGCTCAGATGTGCGAATACGTTTGAGTGCGGACTTGTGGTTAGCCAACGGTATTCCCTCCCACGGTTCGTGTAGCGGGGCCATTCTACCAGAGCCGCCGCGCCTTGTCCAGTCCTGGCACAGACCCGCCAAAAGCGGATCACGGCGATTTCTCATACACCGAATGCCGCACTATAGTTGAAGCATGTCCGTACCCCTGTGCGACCTGGGAGCCGGACGCAGACAGTGCCTTATTATTGACATGGAGTCTACGTCATGAAATACGAAGTCAAGCACACGGTTATGCAGATGCTAGAAGTGCAATTGTCGTCGGGCGAGGCGTTGTACACCCAGGCAGGCGGCATGGCCTGGATGAGCGACGGGATCGACATGACCACCTCTGGCAAGGGCGGCCTGGGCGGTATGCTGGGACGGGCGCTGTCTGGCTCCAGCCTGCTGCTGACTACCTACACCTGCAACGCGCCAGGTGGCATGATCACCTTTGTCACGGATAATCCGGGCAAAATCCTCCCGATGGAGCTCGCACCGGGGCAGCAGATCATTGCGCAGCGTGACACCTTCCTGACAGCAACACCGAGCGTCACTTTTGAGGCAACCTTTACCAAGAAGTTTGGGGCCGGGGTGTTTGGCGGCGAAGGCTTTGTGCTGCAAAAGATCACCGGGCCGGGTCTGTTTTTTGCGCAGATCGATGGCGAATGCGAAGAATATAACCTGGCGCCGGGCCAGGTCATGAAAGTCGATGCCGGGCACATCGCCATGTTCGAACCGACAGTCACTTACGACATCCAGATGGTGAAGGGCATCACGAATATTCTGTTCGCGGGCGAAGGGCTGTTTCTGGCGACCCTGCGCGGGCCGGGCCGTGTCTGGTTACAAACCATGCCGCTGTCCAAGCTGGCTGCCGCCGTCCGGCAATTCATTCCGACCAAGAGCAGTTGATGTGCGCTCCACGTCAGTCTCTTCTCTGCCTCGCGGGGGAAAGGCTGACGTAAACTTCCATGACCCGCCGCGCCACCTGATCCCAGGTGTTTTGCTGCGCCCATGCCGTCCCCGCCGCGCCCATGCGCGCCCGCAGATCGGTATCCTGAAGCAGCCGAATCAGCGCTTGCGCTGTTGCCTGGGGATCGTTCTGGGGCACGAGGAACCCGGTTTCGCCGTCGCGGATCGCGTCCTCGGCGCCGCAGTCGCGCGTTCCGACGACGGGCAGGCCCGCTGCGCTGGCCTCAAGGTAAACCAGTCCGAACCCCTCAAAGCCCCCATCGACGTTGAGGGCGGGCAGCGCAAACACATCCGCTGCATGATACCAGCCGAGCAGTACGTCGTCCGGCACACGGCCCAGGATGTGTACGGCCTCGGTCAGACCGTCAGCGATAAGCTGTGCCCGCAACGAGTCGCAGTACGCGCCGTCGGCGTCACTGCCGATGAAAACGGCTTCGGCGTCAGGGATCGCATCGCGGACGTAGCGCATAGCCTTCGCCAGCACGTGATAGCCTTTACGCGCTTTCAACTGCCCGACGGCCAGCACCGTCGGGCCGCGCCTGGCGGGCGGCTGACCGGGCTGCCGGAAGCGCGCCACGTCCACGCCGTTCGGAATGGCGACGGTGCGGGCGGAAGGCAAGGCGGACTGTACCTGCCGCTCCGTATAGCTGCTGACGCAGATGATCCGCGACTTGTGGTAAATGCGGCGGTACAGCAATCCGACTCCAGGCCGGGCCAATGTGCGTGGCAGATACGTGCCGTGTGCCGTCACGACGCTGTGCTGGGCGAACGGAAGCGCCAGCGCGTAAGGTTCGGCGAGGACGTGCACGACATTGTGACCCGCGCACACCCGGTACACAGCCGGGATCGCCGCCAGCAGGCGCAGTGTCGAAAAGCGCGGCGCAGGCGTCACCGAGGGCAGGATGCGATGATAGGCTGCCAGGGGCAGATCGGGCTTGGCGGGCGCGTCGCGGGTTGTGATCAGCGTGATCGCCACGTTCTGCGCGGCCAGCGCGGCCACCAGATCGCGCGTATGGCGTCCCCAGCCATGCGCATTGACGGGTGCAGCGGAGAGCATTGCTACGCGCATCAGGCTTTTACTGCTTCCAAAATACGTTCGGCACGCACCTGCCATGAGTATTGTGCAGCTTCCTGTTTCGCTGCTGTACCGATCCGCTCCCGCAGCGCAGGATCAGCATATAAGCGCCGGAGCGCTGCCGCCAGTGCCGCCACGTCGCCGGGCGGGTACAGCAGCGCCGTCTCGCCATTCCGCACCACTTCGGCCACAGCGGGCAGATCGCTGCTCACGATGGCACGACCCGACGCCATATACTCAAACAGTTTGAGCGGCGAGGCGTAATAGGCGAAATGTGCCGTCCAGGGGAAGGGCATGGCGCACACGTCAAACGCCGAGAGGTACAGCGGCACAGCCGACGGCTCAACCCGGCCCAGGAACAGAAATCTCTCAGTGGGCAGGCCGAGCGCGATCCAGTGCTGGCGGAGCATCTCAGCCATCGCCGGAGGGCCACCCACCAGTGCCAGGAAGATAGGGGTATCCGCGCATTTCGCAATCGCCTCGATGAGCGTGTCGATGCCCTTCGACATCGACATGGTGTGCAGTTGGCCGACGTAGGCGACTATGAACGCCTCGGCGGGCAGATTCAGGCGGGCACGGGCTGTCGCCTGATCGGGCACGTCGGCGAAACGTTCCAGCCGGATTCCGTCATGCGCGATCAGGACTTGCTGCGCGTCGCGCAGACGCAGATCGCTGCCCAGTTGGCCCGTGACTGCCACAACCAATGCCACCCGCTGCACACACCAACTTTGCACGAAGCGCCCGCCACGCGACTTACTCAGCTGGTGAGCTTCGTAGACCAGTGTTCGGCGCGGCTTGAACAGGCTCAACAGCAGCAGAGTCAGCCCATCGCGGCTGTAATAGATGTCGGCACGGCTGAACAGGAGCAGGCCGATCAACGCCAGCAGATAGGTCAACGTCTGGATGGCAAAGGCAATCCGTTCGTTGCGGCGCAAGACCCGGAACAGGTCAAGGCATGGCAGGTAGCGCACCGCAAAATTCCGGGAGACCCCATAATAGGCCCATGCGTCGCGGATGCGACTCATCTCCGGGGCGTTGACCCGGCGCGGCACGATCAAGGTCAGGTCTGCGCCTGCGCTGGCAAACGCCTCACACATCTGCATGATCTGCAAGCCGTGCGCCTTTTCCGTCGGCAGCCGGATGTTGGCGAGATATAAGAACCTCATTTCAAGCTCGCCATCAGCGCCGCCAGCTTATCCATCAGCCCATCCAGGCTGTGCGCTGCCCCGACCCGTTCGCGGATGTCCGCCGCCATGCGCTGGCGTTCACCCGCCGGGAGCGCCAGAAGCGCGCGCAGACGATCCGCCAGCGCCTGTGTATCGTTCGGGTCGGCGACGGACAGACGCGACACATGTTCGCCGAGCAGACCGTTGAAGGCCGGATTGCTGACCAGCGTAGGCACACCAACCAGCATACTTTCGAGCGCTGCCTTATCGAACAGCCCCGGTGGGCTGAGGTTGACGGCCAGCGTCGCCCGCCGCAGCAGGTCGCGCACAGCCTCGGACAGCAGCCCGCCCGTAAACATGACACGGTCCTCAATGCCGAGGTCGCGGGCCAGAACTTTGAGCGTATCGGGGTAGCTGGCGTCGTGGCCTACCGGAACGTCGCCCACCAGCGCCACTCGTGCCTCAATCCCCGTGCCGACAGCCCTTAACAGGGCATCCTGCCGCTTGATGGGCATGAGCCGCGCTACGTACACGATCAACGGCGGATTGTCCGGCACGCAGGTGGGGTCAGGTGCGTAGAAGTCCGTGTCGATGCCGTGACCGAGGGCGCGCAGCTTGGGTGTTGGCAGCGGAAAGCTCTCCGGCACGGCGCTGACGACGTAACGGCTCAAAGCCGTCGCCAGTCGCAATTCCAGGCTGGTCTGCCGATGCGTAAACCACAACACTTGCGGCTTGCGAAACAGGATGGCAAGCGGCGCGCTGATCAGGACGTAGCGCGGCGTCATGTGGCTGAAAAGCACGTCCACGTCGCGGACAATGCCGATCAGCGCCCGGTAAAAGGCCAACAGTTCGCCTGCACGGCCATAGCCACGCTCCTTGCCCATCGACTGTACAAACACGTTGGTGGGCAGGTCAGCCTGACGCTGTTCCAGCGCGATCACATCCACTCGATCCACGCGAGCGGCCAGTGCCCGAATCCATTTCAGCGTGAAGGACATCAGCCAGTCGCGCTCGTCTACCTTCTGCACCAGCATCGCTACACGCATCAGGATTTTCTCCGCGCCTGCCAACGATCAATCAGATCGTGGTAGCCCCGCGCATACTGTTCGATCACTGTGTCGGCGCTGAACTGCTGCGCCACCTCGCACCCTCTCTGGCCGATGCGTTGGCGAAGCGCGTTGTCGTACAGAAGGAGCCGAATCTTGTCTGCCAGTTCTGCTGCATCCCAATGGAACAGCATTCCGTTGACATTGTCCTCGATCAGTTCGGGCATGATCCCCACTGGCGTCGAAATAACCGGGACAGCGCAGGCCATCGCCTCGACAGTGACACGAGGGCCGCCCTCGCTGGTGGAAGCGCAGATCAACATCCCCGCACGATTATAGAACTGTGCCAGTGCTGCGGCGTTTTCCACCCGGGGGACGATGGTTACGTGATCGTTCAGACCCAGCGCCGCGATCCGGGTTTCAATCGCGGCTTGCAGCGGGCCACGCCCCAGGATGCCGAGCCGGACATCCGGGTGCGTCACCTGCACCTGCCCGATGGCATCCAGCAGCGTAAAAATGCCCTTGTTGGCGGCCAGCCGCCCGACGAAAATCACATCGTGCTCACGCGCTTCGTCGGGCATCGGGCGGAAGGTGTCCAGATCGATGTATAGCGACGGCAGCACCAGAATTTTCTCCGGCGGTACGCCAAGCTCCCGGAGCAAGGCAGGCAGTTCCACGCGGTTCACAGTGCGGATAGCTGCCGCGTGCTGCCACACCCGGCGAATATAGCGCATCGCCAGCCACCGATACAGCCGTTCGCGGCTGTTTACCGCGCGTGGATAGCCTTCCACGTGATGAATCTCACTGACGTAAGGGATGGAGGTGCGCTGCGTGAGTCTTCGTGCCCCTATGCCGTTCAGGAACAGGCCGTAGTCGTGGCTGACAACCAGTGAGTACTCATGCTCTGCGAACAGTTCGCGCCCCTTGCGAACGATGAACTGCGGTTGGAATAGCTTTGACCAGGGCGAGGGATGCACGAATACGCGCCGGTGTATCCGTCGCAGCGAGGCATCTGGCGCACCAGGGCACAACACGTCGATCTGGTTCCAGTAGTCCGCGAAGCGCTGAAGCATCTGGTAGAAGGTGCTGTCCTGCCCGCGTGCTACCGAATTATCGCCGCTCAATATCAGCAAATTTCGGCGTGGTAAAATCATGACGTCGCCCCGGCAACTTCCACGAGCGCCTTGACCGTCTGTTCGACCAGGCACGGCCAGGAGAAGCGGTCAAGGCCCTGCGCTGTCCCGGCGGCGAGACGCTGCGGCGTATCGCCCGCGAAAGCACTGCGCAGCGCGGTGATGAGCGCGCCAAGATCAGGGTGCTGTACCAACAGCCCGTTTTCACCGTCCCGCACGATCTCCGGGTTGCCGCCCCGGTTGCTGGCGATGACAGGCGTTCCTGCGCTCAGTGCTTCCAGGATGGTGTGTGACAGCCCTTCGTAACCGGAGTACAGCGCCAGATAATCGGCAGCGCGCAAATAGAGTGCCAGCCGCTCATGAGCAATCTTGCCCAGAAACTCGACGCGACCCGCGACCTGCTTCTCAGTGGCACGCGCCCGGAGTGCCTCGAACTGCGGGCCATCACCTGCTACCGCCAGCCGAATATCCGGCAGGTGTGCCAGCGCGTCGATCAGGAAATCCACGCCTTTCCAGGCGGTCAGGCGCGCCGCCGTGATCAGGTAGTGGGCCGTCTGCGGCCAGCCGACTTGCTGGCGAGCCTGGGCACGGGACAGCGCGGGCCTGGGGATGTCCGGGTCCAGGGCATTGTAGATGACCTGCACGCGGCTGGCTCCCCAACCCATGACCATGCGGCGCAGATAGTCGCTCGGCACGATCACGCGATCCATCGACTGCACTTCTCGGCTGCGGCTGCCTTTGGCCCATTCCGCCAGCAAGCCACAACGACGCTGCTGGAACAGGTCAATGTCCTGGGTCGGCGCGATCCAGCCATGATTGACGCTGCGCTCCCAGGCATAATCGCCCACGACCTTCATCAGGCGCGGCTTGTGTTGGTCGCCGGAACGCGGCAGTGCCAGACTGTTCAGGTAGATCAGGTCTGCCCACGCTGCGCCCTTGCGGTAGGCCAGCGCATATTTCATGAGGCGGATCGGCAACGATTGCAGCGGAATACGGGTCACGGGGTACGGATAGCCCGTTATCGGCGCGCTGCCATAGGTGAGCACACGCACTTCGTGACCCCGCGCCTGCAATTCGGGCAGCAGGTGGTACAGATAAGTGGCCGGCCCGCCGGAGTCGGGGTGGAAGATACCCGATGCGACGAAGATACGCATAGCGCGGGGGGATGGGGTTTACCTCATCCCTCTCCGCTGGGCAGAGAGGGCGAGGGAATACACGTGTAAAGCGAACTAACCATCAGGTTCACATTTACAATCGCACGATCCGGCTGCCATTGGTCGCGCCATTGGCCCGGACGGTGGCCGTCGCGTTGCGGGTATCCATGATCAGCCTGCTGTTGTTAACGATCCATTGCCAGTCATAGCTGCTATGGTCGGTGACGATCACCACGCAGTCGGCGGCTTTGAGCCAGTCCGCTGTCAGTTCGACGGAGCGCTTAACCCGACCATGCTCCAGGCGCATCGACGGCACATAGGGGTCGTGATAGCTGACATCCGCCCCTTTCTCTTCGAGCAGTTGTATCACGTCCAGCGCGGGGCTTTCGCGCAGATCGTCCACGTCGCGCTTGTAGGCCACGCCCAGCACGGCAATTTTGGCATTGCGCACCGCTTTGGCATCGTCGTTGAGCGCCTCGGCCACGCGGCTGACCACGTAAACGGGCATCGACGTGTTGATCTCGCTTGCCATCTCGATGAAGCGGGCCGTGTAGTTGAGCGTCTTGAGCTTCCAACTCAGGTACAACGGGTCAATCGGGATGCAGTGCCCGCCGATGCCAGGGCCGGGGTAGAACGGCATAAAGCCGAATGGCTTGCTGGACGCGGCGCGGATGACCTCCCACACGTCCACGTTCAGGCGGTTGCACATCAACGCCATCTCGTTGACCAGGCCGATGTTGACGGCACGGAACGTGTTTTCCAGCAACTTGACCATTTCGGCGGCCACCGTAGACGAAACCGGGACCACCTGATCAACAATCATGCCGTAGTATAGACAGGTCACTTCCTGGCAGTCCGGCGTGGCGCCGCCGATGACTTTGGGGGTGTTGCGCACACCAAAATTCTTGTTGCCGGGGTCGATCCGCTCCGGCGAGAAGGCGACGAAAATATCCTCGCCGACTTTCAGGCCATTTCGTGTCAGGCGAGGAATGAGGATTTCGTCCGTCGTGCCCGGGTAGGTGGTGCTTTCCAGCACAACCAGCATCCCGGCATGGCATATCCCGGCGATGGCATCCGAGGCATCGATCACGTAGGACATATCAGGGTCTTTGGTCTTGCGCAGCGGGGTGGGGACGCAGATGCTCACGGCGTCGATGTCACGCAAGTCTTCGTAGCGGGTCGTCGCCCGCAGTTTCCCGGCCTTCACCAGCGGCGCAAGCTGCGTGGTGGGGATGTCGGGGATATAGCTTTCGCCGCTGTTGAGTTGGGCCACTTTGGACTGGCTCACATCCAGGCCCGTGACCGAAAAACCTGCTTCCGCGAAGGCCACAGCCAGCGGCAAACCAACATAACCCAGACCGATAATGCCGACGTGGGCCGTATGGTCAGTCAGCCGTTGTAATAATTGCGCTTTGTACATACTTTCCCCTTTGTATGCAGCCGTGACGTATACGATAAATTGCGTGTTGATTATAGCCCTGCGCGATCAGCCGTGCCAAACGGCTGCCCTGCGCTCACCAATTCCCCCGAATAGGCCTATTCTGTCGCCGCCGGCACGCTCCAACCTGCCCTCGAACCCTTCAGCACTCCTGTCTCGCAGCCTGCCAGCCCCTGCTCGCGCCCTGTCCGGCACGGCGCTTTGGACCGAACCTGGTCAGCCGCTTTGGCGCTCCCACTATTCGTCAATCCACCCGGTTGGTCCGTGTAGTTGACCGCGTGCTTGTGAAGTGATACCATGATGATTATGAAACACGTAGCATAGAACGACACAGGGAAATCGATCCCTGAACGAGCAGGCCGCGATAGGTGTACTCTATCATCCAAATCTGACCGACAGCGATGTCGCAGTGCGTTTCATAACGGCCTATGTCCTGGCACTGAAAGGCGGCAGTCTATGGGTCTACATCGGTTTTTGAGAGCAGCCACAATCGCTTTAATTCTCGTAATTACCGCAGCCGCTGCCGTTCCGAATTCGATGAGAGCCGCGTCTCAGGCCCAAAGCTTCTCAGCCGTGCTGGTTCCTGTTGCCGGACTCGTACAGGTGCTGCCACATGGTTCAACCGAATGGACGAACGTGGAAGAGGAAGCGCTTATTCGGGCGGGCGACCAGATACGAACCGATGCTGATGGCATGGCACGGCTCAACGTCGTCACAGGTATAACGGTTGAGATCTATCCAACTTCACTGGTCGAACTGGATCGGCTTTCTATGCAGGATGGGCCTGGAGAGCTGTTCGATCTGAAGCAAGTCGTCGGGACGATCTACGCCGACGTGAAACAGGTCGTGCGCCCCAATGATCGTATCCAGCTTGCGCTACCGACAGCCGAGATCACGATTCGCGGCACGCAATTCTTCTCCTTTGTCGATCCCGACCTGAACGTCGGCATAATCAGCCAGGAGCACTCGGTGGAGGTACAGACTGCTGACCGGCGCAAGTTCACGGTCACACCGGACAATTTGCTATTTATCAAGTTTACGCTTCCACGCTCCGATTCGGCGATCATCAATTGCACGGTTGATTTCCTCAAAGCCAGCACCAGCCCGCAGTTGGTCGTCGAGCCACTGAGTGCAAAGCCAACCAACATCCAGGCGTTACGGGAGTTCTTGCGAGCATTAGTACGCAGCAATGTGAACCCACAGATTCGCGTCTTCCTGAGGAGATATCTGGGATTGCCCGACGTGAACCTGGAAGATCTGGGGGCCGATGATGACACAACGGAACTGCAAGAAATCCTGGATGCCATTGAGGCCCTGTCAACGGAAGAGATGACCTTGCCGGAATTCCTGAGCGAGTACCGCGAATATTGGGGCAGGACCTATAAGGATGCGTTGAAGACTACACTCGCGCCGGCCACCTGCGGCAATGGTCGCCATGACCTGGCTGAGACCCTACAGAACTGCCTTGCCGACTTCACCCCCATCACTTCGTGCGGCAACGGCCTCTGCGAAACCAACCGGCGTGGGATAGGCGAATCCGTGCTGAGTTGTCCGGCGGACTGCCTGCCCATGGGGCCGCTGGCACTGAGCTGCCAGACGGTGATCGAAGGCGCGGTCAACCCACCGACCCGTCCCACACCCGTCGGTGGCCCGTCCGGCATCGGACGATAAATCTCGTACCAACCGGCGATCTCTCTTTGAAGAGCAGAGAGCGCTGCCTGCGACACCGAAAATTTCGCCGTCCGGCCAGACTTCAGGAGAAAATGCCACCGCCAGGTCATTTTTCTCGCTGCGTCTCAACAGACTTCACTATGCACCTCAATATGGATGTTTACCCACCCATGCCCTGTCTACTTGAAGATGATTTCGATCCATTGGTCAATCTGTAGCTGTAGACGGAACTCCAGAATCGGGTTATCTAGTGTGTAACTGGCCGCGGCGGCTGGGGAGGCGCTGATGAGCGTGGCCCCAGCAGGCAGTGACACCTGCACGCTAACCGCGTCGCCGGGTGTACCAGGCTGTTTCTGTAGAAGCAGTCGGTAACGCCGGTATGGACCGAACGGCTCGACCAGCCTGGGCGTGGTATACGAAAACGAATAGCGCTCTGTGGAATCGAATTTCACGGTCAGTGTGTCAACCAGGCTGGTCAGGTTCGCCATGTTCACAGTTTTGGGACTGGCGCTCAGGTTGTCTGTGCCGGTGAGGACGCTGCCTTCAGGGACGAAGACCTGGATCAGGTTGGCGTAATCTTTCTGGTTGCCGTAGTGCTCAGGCCGCACCGCGGGGTCTTTTTCGGCCAGCGTGGCGGAATAATCGTAGGAGATAGCAGCACGGCTCTGCAGACTGCCATCGGGTTGGATGGCTACATCATAAGTGACTGAGCGCAAAATGGAGTGGTTGGATTTATTGCCCAGGTTGGCGTCGGCAATCATCAGGTAGTCATAGTTGCCAGGCGTTTGTGCACCCGACCAGCCCAACAAATCCATGAACTCGTTGAGGCGTGCGTCCGTAAAATAGATCATGATGTGTTTTTCCTGGAGGGCGTTGAGGACGGCGTTCAGCAGTGGGACGCTCCGCTGTTCATCTACCGTTTGCCAGTTGGCAAAGATCTGTTTGTAGGCGGCTGCCAGAAACTCTTTATGGCCTTCGCGTTCGGCACGGATGCGGTAGACGACATCTCGAAAGTTCTGGACAGTAATGACCTCGTTGTAGTCCGGGACAGTGACACTGCCTAACCCCTCAAGGATTTTCTCAAAACCCAACAAATCGATGGCGATCACGCCATTCACGGGTGAGCGCGGATTCTGCCCATTATCATAGTACCATGCCGCCATTTTCGCCGTGCTGGGAAAATCCGCATACCAGCTACCATCCCAGGCCGCATAAATTGGCCGTGAATACTGAATCCACCAATCCGGGACGGTGACATTGCCAGCCATTTCGGCAGGAGGCGGATTCGGACTGAGAGGCGTGGTCGGGCTGTAGGCGTAATCGGTGATGCGAAAGCGCCGCACACGCATCCAGCCGTAGGTGCTGATATAGCCGCCCGAAGGGCGTAGCTCGTCGCTGTTTTGCGCAAGAACGAGGTAATTGCGCGGCGCATCCACGCCAAAGATTGTTGCCAGCAGGTCCGGCCCTTCTACCAGGAACTGGTCAATTTTGGTGAGTTGCGCGTGATATTGGCTCAATTCCTGGATTTGCAGCAGCAAATCCGGCGACAAGCCATTCAGATTTAGCGCACTGATCGTATGTTGCGCTGCTTCAAGCTGATCACGAGCCGTTAAGAACTTGCCCTGGCCGACACGCAGTAATTCGATCAGGCGTTCGTCCGAGGAGATCTGGGCCGAGAGGGGTTGTGCTCCCTGTCCGCCCAGCAGAAAGAACAACAGAGGTTGCAGGCCGTCCAGAATATTCTGTGCAGCCAGCGCCACCTGTTCGGCCCCGCTCAGGATGTCGAAATTGGTTCCCAGAGCCGGGTTCAGGGACGAAAAACGCTGCAACAGGCCAGCTTGCTGCCTGGCGTTGTCCAGGCTCTTGCTCAAGTCCTGAACGCTGGCCTGGAGTCTTTGAAAGTCGGCGAGCGTGATCTGCGTGAAACTGCGGTTGGCGAGGGTGCTGGTGACACGTTTGATGTTGGAGAGCGATTCCTGCACACGCGAACTGGCATCGGTCGCAATGACCAGAAAGCTGGCAGCCGGAACGATGGTGGCGATCAGCACGATGACCAGGATAATCCGCCAGCGCAACAGTCGACTGAAGCGGTGGAGGGCCCGTCTGGCCGGTGAATGATGCCGCCGTTTGAGGGAACGCCGCCTCGCTTGCGTTGATTGGGCGGCTGCCTGGGGCGTTGGCCCACCGCGTGGGTCGTGGGCATTGAGCGCGAGGATAAATGGCTGCACGGCAGCGACGAACTCTGGCGAAGGCGCATTCTTTTGCAGAGCCGTCAACAGGTGCAGGAGCGGGGCAGCCCTGGAACCGGAAGAAGTCCGTCCACTCAGCAAGTGAATTAGCGACGTGGTGAACTCGTCCGGGCTGCCATCAAGATCGACTGCTTCAGCCAGCGCTGGGTTATCCCCGCAAACCTGCCCGAGAATAGTCTGACGCTGGGTCCTGGATTGAAAGTGCGGGTTGAGCAACTGGACGAGGCGGCGGACCTGATCGTCGGTTAGGTGCATAGTAATTCCCAAGAGCCAATTACGAAAGGCCAGATCGACATTGCCAGCCAATGACGAGCCATTCAGGCGGACTGGTCTATCTATTGAAGGCTAAACGTTTGCTCCCATTCAGAACTGACGTTAATATCCTCATTCATAATAATACAGCCGAGCAGAATGTGCACCTTCAATGGAACTAACAGCTTACATCCGTGTTCTCCGTCGCTGGTTCTGGCTCATTGGACTGGCTGTTGTTGTCTTTGGAAGCGCAAGTTTCGTGGTGGGGCGCACTCAGCCGCCGCGTTACGAAGCATCAACCACGATCCAGGTTGGTTCTTTTCTGAGCCTAGCTAACCCCAACACGGGCCTGATCCAGGTCGGCCAACAACTGGCGCAAAACTACGCGGCGATTGTGACGACCTACCCGGTGCTGGATGCCACCGTCAGGGAATTACAGTTGCCCTTTCCACCGGAAAAGCTGGAAAAACTGTTCCAGACGCGGATCATCCCCAATACGTCGCTGCTAGTCATTACGGTCACGTACACGGACCCCGTCGTGGTGGCCGACATCGCCAACAAACTGGCCGACCAGCTTATCGTGAACAGCCCGACCAATCTCACGACGGAACAGCAGGCTCAGGTCAGGCTGCTGCGCGAAGAACTCACCAGGGCGCAGGCGCAGCTCAAGAGTGCACGTGACGAACTGGATACGGTTGAGAAGAGTCTCAAAGAGAGCCTGCCGGCACAGGAAATAAAAGACCTGGAAGCACGCCGAGACGCGCTGAACACCCAGATCAATTCCTCGCAGGCCAACCTGGCGCAGCTCTCCAACACGCTGACGGCCCTTGAGCAGCAGAACTACTCCAACACGCTGACGATTGTGGAGCGCGCCCGAATCCCAACCAACCCCGTCGATTCAAATGTGCTGCTGACGACGTTGCTGGCGGCCCTGGTGGGCGCACTGCTGGCGGCTGGCGCGGGGTTCCTGATCGAGTACCTCAACGACAGTGTCCGCTCGCCCGCCGAAATCCTGCCGCTGACGGGCGTGCCGTTGCTGGGCAGCATTGCGTCGTTTGGGAAAAAGCGCACCTACAATGACAAGCTCATCGCCTGGACTGACCCCCGTTCGACGATTGCGGAAGCCTATCGCGGGCTGCGCGTCAACCTGATGTATGCCGCGACTAAAGATGAGGCAGAAGACAGGCGATTTATCTACATTGTGACCAGCCCCAACCCCACCGAAGGCAAAAGCGTGACAGCGGCCAACCTCGCCACCATCTTCGCCGGAACCGGGCTGCGGGTGCTGTTGATCGATGCGGATTTACGCCGTCCGGTGCAGCATCTGATCTTCGAGACCTCCAACACCTCGGGGCTGGCGAACATCCTATCGGGGCTGGTCTCCAAAGACAACGCGCTGGCTCCGCTCGTTAGCAGGCCGGAGGACAATTCGGCAGGCCAGGACAAGCGAGCCGATCTCAGCGCCCCCAGCGAACACCGGGGTGCAAGCGCCAAAACGCAAGACGAATTTTACCAGGCTTATGCGCGTCTGATGGTCGGACACCTGGCGCAGAAAACGCGCGTCCCTGGCCTGGACCTTATCCCGGCGGGGCCGCAGCCCGCCAACCCGGCTGAACTGCTGGGCACGCAGCAGATGCAAAAACTGATCCGCATGTTGTCGTCCGACATGAAGTACGACGTCGTCCTGCTCGACTCGCCGCCCGCGCTGGCCGTATCCGACAGCACGATCCTGGCCGGCATCGTCGGCGGCGAGGTGATCGTCGTGCTAGAAGCCGGACGCACCCGCCGCGCTGCCGCCGTGCGCGCCGTCGAGCAGTTCTCGTCGCTGTCAATTCCGGTGGCAGGTATTGTCCTCAACCGATTGAACCCGCGCGATGCCTACGCAGGCTATGGATACTACTATCACTACTACTATGGCTACTATGGGCCAAGCGCTCAGGAAGGCCCGCCGCCCGCCAACGGGCAGCGGCCTGTGCCAGCCCTGCCGACCAGCGCTCGTGGAGGCCGCCCGGAATCAGGTGGCACAAATGCGCAGCAGCCAAAGGGATAGTGCTCAGGCCGATCATTCCGCCTAGCCAGGGCTTGATACCGCGCTGGCGCGTCGCACGTCGGTCATGCCCACGCCCCTCCAGCAGGACGCCGTCTGTGCCCCGTCGCCAAGTGTTGCACCGGAATTTCGCGTGGACGTTCGCCAGGAACGTCGTCTACGCAGCGTCCTGTTGGGCCATGCTGGTCGTGCTCGCCAAGCCCGGCACGCCGGAGATGGTGCGCAGTTCGCGCTTGGACTGGCCGTGACCGCCCCCTCCTGACGCTGCGGTATCAACCCGAAATTGCCAGCTACACAGACGTTTTCGCCTGGCTGATGCCGGCGGCGGTGCCCCAATTTTGAAATGGGTTTTGCCCTGCGCTGCCTTCTCAACGCCGTTTCTGAAGAATGTAAAGCGAGTAGCTTCATCGCTTTTAGTTGATTGCAAGTTATTTGGCATGGTTTGTTTAGATGCCTGTTAGCATCATTCGTTAATATTCTTATGAATGAAGGGATTACTCTGACACGCATCGACAACCGAACCCTGAAGGGCCTGAACGCAGGATGTAGACCAGCGCAGGGTTTATGAAGCCAAGAGCGTATGAGTATACCTCTCATCTGGCCGCACCCATATCGTAACTGCTGAACTCTTCGCTGATACTCTTCCGGTTCGACCACAGCCGAGTTTAGCCACTGCCATGATGGTGGGCAGTACGGGAAGCTTTTCTCTGGCGCAGGGGTCCTGGGTGTCTGTGTGCCCATCATCGACTGCACACCATTTACGCATAAATGCTTTGCCGATGTCAAGCCGTGCAAAGGAGGGTAGGTGTGACATCAAATAAACACAAGTCCAATACCTTATCCTCGCTCTCCAAAAGTCTTTTCCATATCCTTCAGTCGCTCAGTCTGGATGCACTGATCATTGCGGCTGCCTATCTGGCTACGCTCTCTGTCCGGTCACCAGCCGAGTTGTTTAGCCCCCTGAACCTGACGTATATTGGCGGCGCGACTGCCCTGACATTGGCGTTCCTCCTGTTTTTCGGCGTCTATCGTCGTATGTGGTCGCGCAGCAGCGGCCACGAGGCCATCGTCGTTGTCATTCCCATGCTGCTAGCCACCGTGATTATTGGGTTGGTGGAGGTATTGCTACTTCACGAACGGCCTTTGCCTTTGAGTGTGGTTCTGGTTGGCAACGCACTTGCCCTGGCCTGCCTGGTGGCCGTGCGCTACCGTTCGCGGCTGATCGTGGGTATGGGGTGGCGCTGGCGCGCAGTCTGGCTAGGTAAATTCCCCCTGGAAGAGGCGGTGACTCGCGTGCTTATCGTTGGCGCCGGCCAGTCGGGCCAGATCGTTGCACTGCAATTCAAAATTGGCCCGCCGCCAGGGACTCAGCCCTACCAGATTGTCGGCTTTGTGGACGACGATCCGGCAAAGCAGGGCAAAATCCTCGAAGGCTACAGGGTGCTTGGGCCTTGCTCGGCTATTCCTGAATTGGCTGAAATCTACAATATCGACCTCATTGCCATCGCCATTCATAACATTTCTGGCACGGGGTTCCGAAACCTCTTGCAGATGTGCGAACGAACCAAGGCCCAGATTAAGGTGGTGCCAGACCTGACTGGCTCCATGAATCTGAGCAAGAAGGCCCCTTTACTGCGCGACATCACGCCAGAAGACCTGATTGGGCGTGCCGATTTGAGCCACCACCAGGCCATTGACCTGGGTCACGTGCGAGGTAAGGTGACGCTGGTGACTGGCGCCGCGGGGTCAATCGGCTCGGAACTGTGTCGGCAGCTTTGCCTGCTGCCCGTCTCAAAACTCATTATGCTGGATAACAATGAGAGCGCTCTCCATGAGCTGCACATTGAACTCCAAACGAAATTTCCCTCGCTGAATCTGATCCCGGTACTGGCTGATATAACCGTCCGCGAACTGGTTGAAGCCACCTTTGATGACTATCGGCCCCAGGTTGTTTTCCATGCGGCAGCCTATAAGCACGTCCCAATGCTTGAGCGCCACCCAAGCGAGGCAGTACGGGTAAACATTGGTGGTACGCGCAACGTGGCCGAGGCCGCGCGGAATTATCAGGTCAATCGGTTTGTCCTGATCTCAACTGACAAAGCTGTGAATCCCTCCGGAGTAATGGGCGCGAGCAAACGGATCTGCGAATTGATGCTCCGCGCAATGGCCCAAGAAGGCATCGGGCCGACGCTGTTCACCTCGGTGCGCTTTGGCAATGTGCTGGGTAGTCGAGGCAGTGTCGTACCAACCTTTAATCACCAGATTGACAACGGCGGTCCCGTCACGGTCACTGATCCGAACATGACGCGCTATTTCATGAGCATCCCCGAAGCAGTCAATCTGGTGATCCACGCTGCCTGTCTGACAAAAGGCAATGAGATTTTCTTGCTCAGGATGGGCGAGGAGGTTCGGATTGTTGAACTGGCGGAACGCATGATCCGTCTGCGCGGCCTGCGTCCCAACGTTGACATCGAGATCAGGTATACGGGGATGCGGCCCGGCGAAAAGCTGCACGAGGAATTGCACAATGCTTCGGAACGCCTGTGCGACACTGTCCACCCGAACATTGTGCAACTTCAGGATGTCAACGGACATTTCGATGGGCCGGCTTTTCTGGCAAACCTTGACAGGCTTCAGCTATGGGACAGTAAGGGGCCGGCTGAACTTGTCCAGTTGATGCGCAAGCTCGCACAACCTGACGAGAGTCCGGTTCAGGTACCGCAACTATAGGAATGATAGGGGAGCCATCATGACAGACTCCGGAGTACATTGGTATGCACTCCACAGTAAGCCTCGCAAGGAACGCCAGGTAGAGACTTACTTGCAATATCAGAACATCGAGACGTTCTACCCGACGATCCGGGTTAAGCCGGTCAATCCACGGGCCGCCAAGATACAGTCGTATTTCCCCGGCTACTTGTTCGTGCACGTCGATCTGGCGTGTGTCGGCCTCAGTGCACTGAATTGGGTGCCCGGTGCGATAGGCCTGGTGACATTCGGCGGCCAACCCCCGGCTATACCCGATCATGTGATTGCCAGGTTGTACGAGCATGTTGCGCAGCTAGAAGTCATTCGCCAATCATTTGTCGATAGCCTGAAACCAGGTGATACCGTGCAAATCAACAGCGGCCCGCTGCGCGGCTACGAGGCTATCTTCGACACACGTCTCAACGGTAATCAGCGCGTGCAGGTCCTGCTCAAGGCCCTGGGCCGCACCATCAAAACCACTGTCAATGTGAAGGATATTGAGAAGCGGGCAGCCGGTCTGGCAATCTGATCGGACCGCAGCCCCGGCTTCTCAGCCATCACTATACACTATGCCCGCATCGACTCCGATCTCTTGGGATTGGATGTCGAAATGGCGGAGCCTGCATAGTCCCCAAAATACTTAGAATGCATTGGATAGATTGGAGGCGAGGATGCACCCAGAGGCATTTTTCTCCAATTATCAGCAATCCCCCAATGAGTTGGATGCCATAGTGAACAAACACCTCGCCTTCAGGCAAGATAATGCGAGGCCGCATTTGTCTGCTCATGAAAGTCAGTACTACTGTCGCCGATTGTGCAGGGATACCACAGTCATCGTGGAGACGGTGGCACGGCACATCACACGCGGCCTGACCGAACACGAGATCGCCGCCGAAATGACCTATCTCTGCTATGAAATGAGCATTGCGCCGATAGCACTCTATGTGACTGCTGACTCGTATGAGGACGATCTGTATTACCCTCGCAACTACCCGGTCTCTCACTACGTCTCGCTTTTACTGATCGGCCACCGCGATGGCTGGTACGTGCCTGTCACCAGAACGGTTGCACTCGATACGCTGCCATCCGAGCTCGAACGTCGTTACGACGCGGTAGCCTGGGTCAGCGAGTTCTATTTGCACCAGACACGGGTCGGCCAACCTGTGCCCAGGTTGACGAACATGCCCCAGATATTTCCAGAGGATTGGAACCATCCACCAAGCTGCCACATTTATCTGCGTTCCTTCACAGCCGATAGGCAAGCGGAGCGGGTCATCAACGAAAATCAGCCTGTGGAGCCGGGTCAGATCGTCACCTGCCTGGTTGGGCTGGGAAGCATCCGCGCGGCCAACACTTTCATCGTGCGGCCTGAGGGGAGCGAACTACTGACTCGAACCAACGGTTGGCCCGTGCGCAGTTTAATCGTTGATAGCGCCACCTACTTTCTGCCGGACATTTTGCGCTTATAAGCAAGACGTTGCAGACTCAGAGTCAGAAGGGATAAATGCTTATGATACGAGCAGCCGTAGTCGGTGTAGGAAGCATGGGCAATAACCATGCCCGAATCTACCGCGAAATGGATGGGGTGGAGCTGGTATGCGTCGTCGATCAAGACCCGGCGACTGCGGCTCGCGTCGGGGCACGCTATTCTGTTCCGAGCTTTACCGATGTCGAGGCCATGTTGGCAGCCCGTAAACCTGACCTGGTCTCGCTGGCCGTGCCAACTGGCTTGCACTATGCTATCGGAAGCCAGTTGATCCAGCAGGGCGTACATCTGCTCATTGAGAAGCCCATTGCCGCCACCGTTGAGGAAGGCGAAAAGCTGATTGAACTTGCCAGCAAACATGGGGTCATTCTGGCTGTCGGCCACATTGAACGATTTAACCCGGCGGTGATGGAATTGGAACGCCGTTTGCGCGATGGCATGGCCGGGCGGATCTACCAGGTACATACACAGCGGCTCGGCCCTTACCCGTCTCGTATCCGAGATGCTGGTGTCGTCATCGACCTGGCTACTCACGACATTGACCTGATCCGCTGGTTGATCAACGATCAGATCGTGCGTATTCATGGTGAGACGCTCCAGAGCATCAACTCGGACCGTGAAGACATGTTCAACGGCTTGATGCGCTTTGGTAATGGCGCGATGGGCGTGTTGAACGTCAACTGGATGACGCCCACCAAAGTGCGGAGCCTGACGGCAACCGGGGCACGCGGCATGTTTGTCTGCAACCTGCTGTCACAGGAACTGACCTTCTACGAGAACGGAGAGGTGCGCGACGGTTGGGACGCCCTCAACATTCTCTACGGTGTCTCGGAAGGCAACGTCATCGGCCTGCGCCTGCACCGGCATGAGCCGCTCATGGCCGAACTGAGCGATTTCGTAAGTGCAGTCCGTGAACAGCGCCAGCCCGTCGTGACCGGAGAGAGCGCACTTGAGACGCTTCGCATTGCGACGCAGTTTGTGTGTTCTGCCAATGCTGTCGAGGCGGTCAGTGTGGAGTCGGCGGCAAATTGAACCCTGAGTACCACCCATGCTGGCCGGATGCGGGGCCACGCGGAAGTTGCTTGAGGCATGATGAATTCCACACCCTACATTGAACACCAACTAAAGGCGACCAGAATGTCTGGCAAACGTGCGCTTGACCTGGTGGTGAGTGCGGGCCTGCTACTTGGGCTTTCCCCACTGTTGCTATTCATTGCACTCCTGGTTCGCCTGTCGTCGCCGGGCCCCGTGTTCTACAAAGCCACCCGCGTGGGCCGCGACGGCAAGCTCTTTAAGCTGTATAAGTTTCGTTCTATGGTCGCTGACGCCGATAAAGTGGGGCCAGCCATTACCACGTCCGGCGATTCGCGGATCACGCCAATCGGACGGCGCTTGAGAGACAGCAAGCTGGATGAATTGCCACAGCTCTTTAACGTCCTGAAAGGCGAGATGAGCTTGGTGGGGCCGCGCCCCGAAGACCCGCGTTACGTGAAGTTGTATACGCCTGAACAGCGGCGCATTCTGAGCGTACCCCCTGGGATCACCAGCCCCGGCTCGATCCGTTATCGTCACGAGGAGGCACAGCTTGCCGGGCCGGATTGGGAAACAAAATACGTTAACGAAGTGCTCCCCGCAAAACTTGCGCTTGATCTGGACTACGTAGCCAACCCAAGTCTGTACCGGGACCTTGTGATACTCTGGCAAACGGCGCGCGCTGTCCTTCAGTGAGCGAGATGGTGAACGCAGCATGAGAATTATGACCATCGTTGGCGCTCGGCCAGAATTCATTATGACAGCGCCTGTCAGCAGGGCCATTCGCCAGCGCCACGAAGAAATCCTGGTACACACCGGCCAGCACTACGACGACAACATGTCGGAGGTGTTCTTCACCGATCTGGCCCTGCCGCAGCCGGACCTTAACCTGGGCGTCGGCAGCGGCAGTCATGCCGAGCAAACCGGAACGATGCTGGTGCGCCTGGAAGCAGCTATGCGAAGCGAAAAGCCCGATTGGGTGCTGGTCTACGGTGATACCAACTCAACTATCGCCGGTAGCCTGGCCGCGGTCAAGCTCAACATCCCGTTGGCCCACGTCGAGGCCGGTCTGCGCAGCTTTGACCGCACAATGCCCGAAGAGATCAACCGTGTTTTGACCGACAAAGTCAGCAGTTTGCTGTTCGCACCCACGCCCGTTGCCGTCGAGAATCTGCGAAAGGAAGGCATCACTCGTGGCGTGCATCTGGTCGGAGATGTCCGGGTGGACGTACTGTCTGACACGCTGGCGCGGGTGCAGGGACGACAGGCCAGACTGCTGGCCTCAACCAGGCTGTCAGGTGGTGGCGCTTTTGCCCTCGCCACCATTCACCGTCCATCGAACACCGATCATGTAGAGCGGCTTAAAGACATTGTCGAGACATTCAACACGCTTGAACTGCCTGTCGTCATTCCCGTACACCCGCGCCTTCACAAAATGATGAAAGCCTTCGACCTGCGGTTCAGCGAAAACGTCGTGGCAATTGAGCCGGTTGGCTTCCTGGATATGCTTGCGCTCCTTGACGCCTGCGAAATCGTCATCACCGACAGCGGTGGGCTTCAGAAGGAATCCTATATTCTGCGCCGTCCAACAGTCACCGTGCGGGATACGACGGAGTGGGTGGAAACGGTGCAGTCCGGTTGGAACCGTCTGTGCGAGCCGAGTCCCCTGGCGTTCAAAGCCGCTGTCGCCGAGGCGCGGAAAAAGCCCCCCGAATCACACCCGGACTTCTACGGCGCGTATGGGGTTAGCCAGCGTATCTGCGCCCTGCTTGAGGAAACTGTCGTCTCCGACCCTGCTATTGCGCCTGCTGGCTTCTAGCGGCCACGAACTCAGTTCGATGTGCTTCTGCGCAGGTCTCTGAGGATGCTACCATGAAACTTTCTATTATCATCCCTGCTTATAATGAAGCCGAAGGTGTTGCACAGACTGCAATAGCCTTGCGTTCTGTTCTGGTCAAACTGCGCGAGAGCTATGAAGTAGAAGTCGTGTTCGTAAACGATGGCAGCCGTGACAATACACTTCAGTTGCTAAAGGCAGAATTCGAGGATGAGCCAGACGTGCAGGTCGTTTCGCACGAAACCAATAGAGGGTTAGGGGCCGCCCTGCGGACAGGCTTCGAGCGCGTTGCTGGCGATATTGTCGTCACGACGGATTTCGACGGAACCTATTCCTTCGACACGATCCCTTACCTGCTGGATCGGATGCTCGCCGACCAGGTGGACATCGTGACGGCCTCACCCTACCATCCGGCTGGCATGGTGGAAGGCGTGCCGCGCTACCGGCTACTGTTCAGCTTTGGCGCATCGCTACTCTACCGCATTCTGGTAAACTGGCACGTTCATACCTGGACAGCTTTGTTCCGTGCCTATCGACGGCAAGTGGTCAAGACCATCAGTTTCGAGAGCAACGATTTCCTGGCCGGAACCGAACTGCTGGTCTATGCGCTGCGGGCGGGCTTCACCGTTTCGGAATTTCCTACTACGCTGCGCGTGCGGACTTTTGGGCAATCAAGCCTGAAGATCGCACGGGTAACGATGGCCCACCTCCGGTTCCAGAAGCGCCTTCTGTGGGCCAGATTGACCAATCAGTCTCCAGACCATGTGGCGCCTGTTCGACAACCGTGAAACGGCAGCGGGAGGGCCTGACGCTATTCAGGCTGCGCCTTGCAACGGATGCGGCCCGGCGGCCAGGTTGCGTTACGGGCCAGTGCGGATCCCCCAGATTCTGACGATGTTATCGGCGCTGGCCGAAGCCATCCGCACTCCGTCGCCGCTGAACGCCAAACCTAATATCGGATTGGGTTTGTCCGTAGGTTTCTCCGTCGTTTTCAACATGGCGAGTTGAGTGCCTTGTTTCACATCGAAGAGCCAGATAGTGCCACTGAGTGTGCCAAAGGCCACGCACGAGCCATCGGGGCTAAAGGCCAGGCTGGTCACCGCGCTGATCGTACCTTTGGGCCTCAAAACAGTCGGTTGTGTGTTGGTGTCCAGTTGCCATAGCCGCAACGCGCCGTCGGCCCCGGTGCCTGCCAGCAGTGTCCCATCCGGGCTGAAAGCCACACCCAGCACACTCCCTGCGGCCCGCAGTGTACCTAGCTGGATACCGCTTCGGGTTTCCCACAGGATGATGGTGCCATCCTGGCTGCCCGAAGCGAGCCGTGTGCCATCCGGGCTGAAAGCAACCGAGAGCACCGCCGATTGATGACCTTTCAGTATGCCCATGTCAGCGCCCGTTTTGGCGTTCCAGAGCCGGAGGGTTTTATCGGCGCTCGTAGAAGCCAGGATAGCGCCGTCGGGGCTGAATGCCACCCCGACAACACCCTGAGTATGGCCCTTGAGCGCTGTGAGTTCTGTGCCTGTGGCCGTGTCCCATAGCCGTATCGTTTTATCGGAACTGGACGCTGCGAGCCGTGTGCCATCCGGGCTGAAAGCAACAGTCTGGCGATCCGTGTTGCCCTTCAACACAGCCAGCTCGGCCCCGCTCTGCACATCCCATATACGAACAGTGTTATCCTGGCTGGACGATGCCAAATGTGCCCCATCGGGACTGAAGGCCACACTCTGCACCGGTTTGGTGTGTCCGGCCAACGCCAGCAGTTGGGTCACCTGGCTGGCATTGGCCGCTGTGATGGGCGTGAGGCCGCTAGTAACGGTTGCTCGTACTTGTTGGGCAGTCGCGGTCAGTGGGAGATTGACCTGGCTGTCCAGGGTCGCTTGATATGCGGCGGTGGCTGTTCGCGCCATCTGCGCCTGGAACGTTTCCGTAACGCGCTGAATGATACCCGCTGCGACAGTCTGCTGCACCTGGGTAGGATCAAGGGTCGGGGCTTTGGCTGTCAGCGTCTGGCTGATCCTCGTGTTGAGTGTTGCCTGCAACCCGGCAGTAGCCGTCTGCGCAATTTGCTGATTGACGATGGCATCCAGAGTTTGCTGGGCTTGCGTCGGGTTGGGCGTTGGCGCAAGGGCTGTTAGCGTTTGGCTCAACCCGGCACTGATCGTCACCTGCAACGCGGCGGTAGCCGTTTGCTCAATTCGCTGATTGATTACAGCATCGATTGTTTGCCGCAGCTGGGTTGGGTTGGGCGTTGGCGCGAGCGCCGTTAAAGTCTGACTGAGTCCGGCGTTGACCGTCGCTTGCAACCCGGCGGTGGCCGTTTGCGCAATTTGCTGATTGATTACGGCATCGACAGTTTGCCGCAGCTGGGTTGGGTTAGGCGTTGGTGCCCTCGCCGTGAGGGTCTGATTGATACTGGCGCTGATCGTGGCCTGTACGCCGATAGTTGCCGTCTGGGTCAGGCCGCTGTTGATCACAGCTTCAAGGGTTTGCCGATATTGAGTGGGGTTCAGTGTCGGGACGGCTGCTGTGAGGGTCTGGTTGATGCTGGCGTTTGCCGTTGCCTCCAGACCCATCGTTGCCCTTTGAGTCAGCGCGCGACCGATGAAAGCATCGAGAGTCTGCTGTTGTTCAGTAGAGCTAATGCTGGTATTGGTAGGGCCATAAGTCAGGTCCAATGTCGCGGTTGCGGTCTGAGTCGGCGTTGCTGTTGGCGGTGTCGAGGTAGCGATGAAGGACAGTGTTTGGTTTCTGACGCTGGTCGCTGTTCGCCGCGCTGATGACGTTTGTGTCAGGCGCGGGTTCGCAATTGCATTAGCAGTCTCCATTATATGAGTAGGGTCATCCTGAGCCAGTGGCCTTCTGATGGCGATGGGACTGACCATGATAATGGCTAGCAGCGCCAGAACTATCAGCGTGTAGAGTGTAATTCGTTGATTCACGTCGCTCCCTTTTTGCCCAGATAGCAAGCCTTAGTCAACTATAACAGGCTTCACCGATACTGTCACAAGACTCCTCACTGGTTGCTTGTGACAATTACGAGTTATCTTTATACCACGCAATCCAGAGGTCATACATCATTGTAATCGTTTCGCGGAATACGCTATAGTCGGAAGGGATCACCGCTGTTGGACATGAGGCGATCTCCCAATGTGCAGGTCTGGACAGGCGCACGGTGGTTGCAGCATTCAAAATCGCCCTTTGGGGGTGGCCCGAAGCACTGCCATCCCATCGCACATTTCGCTAACAACTCGACACGGACGCAGTTCAAGACTGGTCGGGAATACCCACGAGCCGCCACCACTAACCATTCGCTACCGTGTGCCGAATTCGTACAAAGTAGCATCAGGTATCACGTCACTCGTCTTCACGGTTTGAGCAAACGCTGCTAATTCAGGACTTACGTTAACAATGGAACTATCGGTTTATACACGACTGTTGCGTCGCTGGTTTCTCCTCATAGCGCTTGTTGCCATTACTTCAGGTAGCGTGAGCTATTACGTGACTCGCCAGCAGCGGCTCGAATACCAGGCGACGGCGACGATGCAGGTTGGTACGTACCTCAACCTGCCCAACCCAAGCGCGTCCCTGATCTCGACGGGTGAAGTCCTGGCACAGACGTACATCGCGCTCCTCAAGACTGCGCCGGTTCTGCGCGCCACCATTGATAAATTGAAACTGCCCCTTTCGCCCAATGGCCTGAGCAATCTCATTCAAACGCGCCTCGTTCCAGGAACCACGCTGCTAACGATCACGGTGACTTATACCAACCCCGATCTGGTTACAGCTATTGCGAATGAGTTGGCGGCAGAACTGATCGCTAACAGCCCCTCGGGTCTCACTGAAGAGTTAAAGAAGCAACTGGATACAGTCAAGAATGAGATGGCGGAGGCGCAGAACAATTTACAGCGAGCGCGGGAAGAATTGAGAACCATTGATGAGGCGCTAAATTCCGGAACACTTTCCGATGATCGCGTTGTCGTCCTTACGGCCCGGCGCAATGAATTGATGAGCCAGATTCTTATTACCCAGTCCAGTTTGGCCCAACTGTCCAGCACGGCAGTCTCTCTGCAGCAAGAGGGCATCAGCAATAGTCTGCGAATCATTGATCCGGCAAGCACTTCTACTGCGATAGAGCCGCCCCTTGCAAACAACACATTGCTGGCCGCCATTTTCGGTGCGGTGTTCGCAGTCGGGATGATACTGCTGTCAGAACGTCTAAACGGCACGATCCGGTCTCCTGCCGAGGTCAGAACGCATTTGATGGTCGCCTGCATCGGCACGGTTGCGCCTTTTGGCCGGAAGCGCAATTACCGAAAGAAACTGGTGGCCTGGCTAAAGCCGGAATCGACGTTTGCTGAATCGTACCGCACCCTGCGTGTCAGCCTGTTACGAACCGAGAAAAACCAGCACGGGTATCGCGGTTACATCGTGACCAGCGCACAGCCGGGCGAAGGCAAAAGTGTTACAGCCGCCAATCTGGCCGTAACTTTTGCCAGTGCGGGTATGCGCGTACTGCTCATTGATGCTGACCTGCGCCAACCAACACAACACCGGCTGTTTGGGCTGCCAAACGAGTGCGGCTTTTCGTCCGTCCTCAACGAGATCAGCCAGGCTCGTATGAGGCAACTGGTTCAGTTGGGGGTAAGCCCACAGCACAATGGGGGAGATCCGAATAAAGAGGCTGAAGAAGCACAGGATAAAGCCTTGCAGACTCTACAGGTTGAAGGTGCAGCGGCTCCCGGTTCGCCGAACGGCACGTTACGAGAAGCAGGCGAATCCCATGTGTCACTCCTCCCAGTTGTGCAGCAGACCGAGATTCCGGGCCTGGCCGTGATCACGTCGGGGCCGAAACCGCTGAATCCGGCTGAATTGTTGAGCACGGACCAGCTCGAAGACCTGGTTCACAGGGTAGTGGCCGACAAAAAATTTGAGATTGTCATCTTCGATACGCCACCCGTTCTGGCCGTCTCCGATACCTGCGGCCTAGCCAGCGTAACCGCCTCGCCGGTGGTGCTGGTGGTGGAAGCAGGACGAACGCGGCGCGCCGCCGCAGCCCGTGCTATTGAGCGTCTCAATGAGTTGAGTATTCCGCTCATCGGTGTGGTGCTCAATCGGCTAAAACCCGGTTACGCAGAGCAAGGCTATGGAACCGCCCCCTATGGCACACGCTTACTGGCCGAAGGAGAGGTGTCCCGTGCCAAACCCGAGTTGTTATCCGCACCACACGAAACGCTGCTGGATGTTGTGTCCTCCAAGCAAGCTGATTTGAGCGAGCTAATGAGCGCGCTTGATGCATTGAGCAAACGCCTTGAGACGAGTCCATCGCAGAAGTCCGATGTGCAACCTGTCAAAGAACTTCTCACGACTCCGACGAAGGAACTCCCGAACGGCCCGACGCGCAAGGGGACCAAGGAGTTGACCAGCACTTCCGGGCGCCCGACGATGCCCCAGGCCATGCCAGAGGGCACTATCACGATGTTTATCGGTAATCACCATTCTCCTCTGGTTGCCCGCGTCGATCCGCAGATTACACTTGGGCGCAATGCCCCGGAGGATGGTGGGGGGACACATATTGACCTGACACCTTACGATGCGTACAAAAAAGGGGTGTCGCGCGTCCATATCGCCATACGCCGCACGGGTGAGAATTTTGAGATTGAAGACCTGAACAGCGCCAATGGCACGTTCATCAATGCGTACAGCCTGGCCCCCCACGAGCATTATCCCCTGAAGAACGGAGATATTGTGCGTTTGGGCCGGCTGCCGATTCAGATGTTCTTCCTGACGAAAGAAGAGAAAGCAGCCAATCAATCCTGACAGCGGCTTATTAATTCGTCGGCGCTGTATGAGTAAGTGCCGAGCCATGCACGAAGCCAGCATAGCCTCACACAACAGGGATCCCGCATGAGTGATATTGCCATCCGTGTCGAAGGACTCGGTAAACAGTTCCGTATTGGAGCCAGGCAGGAGCAATACAAGACCTTCCGAGAAGCGGTGACAAACACTTTTCTATCACCTGCACGCCGCGCAAGCAGACTCTTGAGCAGAAAGACAGCCGTTGCGCGCGAGCACGCTGAGATGGTGTGGGCGCTGCGCGACATTTCCTTTGAGGTGAAGTGCGGCGACGTGGTAGGCATCATTGGCCGCAATGGCGCCGGCAAGAGCACCTTGCTCAAGATACTCTCGCGCATCACCGAACCCACGACCGGTTATGCGGCCATCCGGGGGCGGGTCGGCGCGCTCCTGGAGGTCGGAACGGGTTTTCATGCCGAACTGACCGGGCGCGAAAATACGTATCTGAATGGGGCAATTCTCGGCATGAGCCGCCAGGAAATTGACCGCAAGTTTGACGAAATCGTCCAGTTTGCCGAGGTGGAGCGGTTCATCGATACGCCCGTCAAGCATTATTCGAGCGGCATGTACCTTCGGCTGGCTTTCGCGGTGGCCGCTCATCTGGAACCGGAGATCATGGTCGTGGATGAGGTGTTGGCGGTTGGCGACGCGGCCTTCCAGAAGAAAAGCCTGGGCAAGATGGCTGATGTGGCGCAGGCGGGCCGTACTGTTCTGTTCGTCAGCCACAACATGGGTGCGGTCTCCACGCTTTGCACGCGGGGTATCCTGCTGGAACAAGGCCGGGTCGCTCTACAAGGCACTGCGCAGGAGGCTGTCTCCCGTTACCTGTCCAATGTCATCGAACATACCTCGTCCGAGAACATCCGGGAGGAAGACCTATCGAAGGCTATCCAGATTCGGCGCGTTGCGGTCAAAGACGAGAGCGGTGCGACGGCGGCCATCTTTGATGTGTTCGATCCGATCTACCTTGAAATTGAGTATGATGTCCGGCAAGACCTGAAGGGCAGCAATCTATCGCTGCTGCTTCTGCGGGATGGGCTGGATGTCTTTAACTCGTTTGACGTGGATTGCAGCCCGGAGTTCATTTCAAATCGCCCCAAAGGCCACTACAAGGCCAGGATTAAATTGCTCTCGCCATTAAAAGCAGGAACATACTCCGTCACAGTGGGCGCTGGCTTCGCAAGGCGCGAAATGCTCGATCAGATTGTGGATGCCGTAACGTTTACCGTCGAAGAAACGTCGTTTGATCCGCTTTATCGCAGCTACGCCAGACAACGGCCCGGTATCATTGCTGCCGTCCTTCCCTGGGAAACAACACGCTGCCAGTGAGAGCCAAACCATCGCTCTCTTCTGAACAAGATCAGGAAATAACAGAATGAGCACGCTAGCGATTATCCCTGCGCGCGGTGGTTCAAAAGGCATTCCCCGCAAGAATGTCCGCCTCCTGGCCGCAAAGCCATTGGTGGCCTATGCCATCGAGAGTGCCCGGCAGTCGCACACGGTAGACCGTGTTGTTGTTTCGACAGACGATCCGGAGATCGCCGCCGTGTCAAAAAACTTCGGGGCGGAAATTGTCTGGCGGCCCGCCGAGATCAGCGGTGACACGGCCTCCTCTGAATCGGCACTGTTGCACACGCTGGAATACCTTCGAGAAACCGAAAGCTATGTTCCCGAACTGGTCGTATTCCTTCAATGCACGTCGCCGCTGACGCTGCCGGAGGACATTGACGGAACGGTACAGGCATTGCGCGATGAAAGGGCCGACTGCGCGTTGGCCGTAACACCCTTTCACTATTTTCTGTGGCGGCACGATCAGCAAGAGGGTGGAGTAGGGATCAATCACGACAAGCGGGTGCGTCCTCGTCGACAAGATCGTGAAGCGCAGTATCTAGAGACCGGCGCGGTCTATGTCATGCGCACCGATGGATTCTTACAGGCCGGACACCGTTTCTTCGGCAGGACGGCCATGTACGTTATGCCCCAGGAGCGCTGTCTGGAGATCGATGAATCCGTTGATTTTCTGCTGGCCGAAGTCCTGCTGCGCGAACGCCAGCGACAGGACAGACGCGAGAAACTTCCCAACCCGGTTTCGGCACTGGTCATGGACTTTGATGGGGTCTTTACCGATAACAAGGTCATTGTCTCTCAGGATGGTCGGGAGGCGGTAGTCTGTGACCGATCCGATGGTTGGGGCCTATCGCACCTGAGAAATCTGGGCCTGCCTGTTTTAGTCATCTCCACAGAGAAGAATCCTGTCGTCAAGGCGCGCTGCGATAAACTGGGCATTGACTGCCTGTACGGGGTTGACGACAAGCTGGCAGCGCTTAATACCTGGCTCAAGGAGTGCCGGATAGACCCATCAGCGGTGATCTATGTCGGCAACGATGTCAATGACCTGACCTGCTTGCGCGCGGTGGGCTGCGCTGTCGTCGTGAACGATGCCCATCCAGATGTTCGTGCGGCTGCGCACATTGTTCTTTCAGCCCCAGGGGGCAATGGAGCTATCCGGGAGTTAGCTGACCTGATTGTACAGAGATTGGAGACGCAAAAAGATGCCAAAGGTCATTAATATCAACGGACGTCCGGTTGGCGAGGGTTATCCTACCTACATCATTGCCGAGATCGGCATCAATCATAACGGTGATCTGGACATCGCCAAGAAGTTGATTGATACGGCAGTACTGGCCGGGTGCGATGCTGTCAAATTCCAGAAGCGCACCCCCGAACTGTGCGTGCCGCCGGAACAGCGCGATCTGTTGCGTGAGACGCCCTGGGGATTGATCACCTACCTGGACTATCGGTACAGGGTCGAATTTGGACAGACCGAATACGCAGAGATTGACCGCTATTGCCGGGAAAGAGGCATTGCCTGGTTTGCTTCGTGTTGGGACATTCCTTCCGTAGAATTCATCGAACAGTTTGACCCGGTCTGCTATAAGATCGCGTCGGCCTCGCTGACAGATGATGAACTGCTCCGGTGTATCAATGCGAAGGGCCGCCCGGTGATCCTCTCGACGGGCATGTCCACAATGGACGAAATCACTCACGCGATGTCCCTCCTGGATCAGGAACGCCTGCTCATTGCCCACGCCACGAGCAGCTATCCTTGCAAACCGGAAGAACTCAATCTGCGAATGATTCCGACGCTGCACCAGATGTTCGACTCGCCAATCGGCTATTCGGGGCACGAAGTCGGCTTGCAGACGACCTATGCCGCTGTCGTCCTGGGGGCGTGTTTTGTGGAACGGCACATCACCCTGGATAGGGCGATGTGGGGTAGCGATCAGGCCGCCTCCCTTGAGCCTCAAGGGTTGCTGCGCCTGGTGCGCGATGTGCGGGTCATTGAGAAGTCAATGGGCGATGGCGTCAAACGGGTTTATGATAGTGAGTTGCCGTCTCGCAACAAACTGCGAAGGGTAGTCAAAGCCTCGTGACAAGATCGGTCTGTTACCTGCTCGGATCCGGCGCTTCCCTGAACGACCTGACCGTTGAGGAACGCGCTTACCTCAACAGTCACCCATATACCCTGGCCTTCAACAAGTACCTGCTCTTCTGGGATGTCGTCGGGATTGCTCCGACAGATTTCCTGATTCTGGATCGCCATTTCCCGTCGCACATCGTCTTTGTTCGCTCGTTGCAGATTGCACGTTCACTTCCTCGTAAAGTCAACCTGTACGCAGACGAGTTTTACGCCAAATATTGTGGGCGAAATGGTCTAGAGCTGCTGAAGGGCTTGCGAGCGCGTTTCATCCTTTGGCGACAAACGAAATACTGGCTTCCGCTTGACATCATCGGAAGTCCGGTTCAGTACTGCCATAACATCATAGATAGCTCGCAGCCTTTCTCATGGGCCAGTTCGCTCGACGAACCGTTGTATTTTTATCGCGGTTCGCTGACGTCCGCGATCAACCTGGCGACGATCATCTATCCTGGTTGCGATATCAAGCTCCTGGGCGTTGATCTGTACTCAAACGACTATTTTTATGGGGATCGCATAGAGGCGTTTCCCGATCTGGTCGATAAGTACTACAAGATCGGTCAGCAAGCTGGCAGACACCCCACCACTATCGATCTGTCCAATGTGGGTCGGCATCGTTCGATTCTGGATGTGATGCCGCAGGTGGTGGCGCATCTGCACTCTCTGGGTGTGTCACTCGCCTGTTGCAATCCGCGTAGCCTTCTGGTTACGGAAGGCATCTGTGAATATGCCCCGGTGATGGAGTCATGAACCGAATATCGCTACCTGTTGATCTTGGGAAAAAGGAATGGCTGCTCTCGTTGATGGTGGGCATATCCTTGATCGCCATAGCGCTTCTGATAGGATTAGCCAGCGGAGAATGGACTGCGGCAGGATCGATAACCTTCGGCGCGGGTGTGTTCTGGCTGACGTTGCTGACGCTTTTCGTCTTCCGCCGATTGCAGTCGGAGATCAGGGCCGAAGCGAACCATATAGAAGCGACCATCGCCGTAACCAGCATTCTCAAGCCTCGGCGACCTCTGCCGCCATTCGGTGGGGCAGCGCTGGAAGCTGATACGGTGCGCGAACTTGTCGCGCTGCTCTTCCAGACGCGCCCTGGCTTGATTGTGGAGTGCGGTTCAGGACTATCGACCCTGATTACAGCCTACGTGTTGGAGCAGCTTGGGCAAGGCCACATTGTCTCCCTGGAACAGGGCGAGGGCTGGCACCATGTGACAAAAGGATACCTCGATCAGCATGGTCTGGCTTCCTACGCAGATGTCGTCTACGCCCCTCTAAAGCGCCTGGATGGGCCTGTACTCGGCCAGTTTCAGTGGTACGATCCCACATGTCTGGCGCAATATCACGACATCGATCTGCTCATTGTCGATGGCCCAACGGCCTGGGCTGATCCTGAAGCTCGTTATCCGGCTGTCCCCTTTCTTTGGGAAAAACTCTCCAACCATGCGGTAATTTTCGTTGATGACACGAAGCGCCAGGGAGAGAGCCGTATCGTGGAACGTTGGCTTGCTCAGTATCCAGGCCAACTCCGCGTCGAAACGCGCGAGACTTCCAAGGGGCTGGCTTTGCTACGGGTCTCGAAATGAATTCTGCTTCGGCCCACTCAATGGTTCCCATGCTGAAAAAGTTGCACAGGTATCTCAGGCTTCTACAACCAGTCGTTAGCTTTCGCTTTCCGCACCCTGTGGTACTTCTTCACAGCGATGACTGGGGGCTGGGCGGGATACCCGACCAAGCGGTCTACGCTCGGCTTGATCAAAAGGGACTATCGACCTGGTGGTATCCTTTTGACAAACACTCGCTGGAAACGGCGCAGGATTTGCAGGAGCTATATGCCGTCCTGAACCAGCATCACGATAGCCGAGGGTGCTGCCCGAGCGTTGTCTTCAATTTCATCCTGGCAAATGTCAACTTTGAAGAGACTGCTGCCAGCGGATTTCGCAAACTGGTTTTGCTGCCTTTATACGAGGGGTTCCCGGCCTCATGGCATAGACCCGGTTTATTGGAGGCATACCGACAGGGCATTGAAGCGAATCTGGTCTACCCGGCGCTTCATGGTCTGACACATTTCAATCTTCTGGCGGCGGAAACTGCCCTGGCCCAGAAGGGTGAACAGCGTTCGCAGCTCATTGCGCTCTATGAAGAAGGGGTACCACAACTTTACTCGTATACGCCCTGGTTAGGCTACGAGTTCCGCGCTGGCGATGGCTTTCTGGCTGATGCATGGGCCACTTTCCAGCAACAGTCCCAAGTAATCACGCGAGCGATTGAGTTGTTCAAACATACCTTCGGGCATGAACCGACTTCCGCCTGCGCGCCAGGCTACAGAGCCAACGACGATACATTCCGCGCCTTTGCCCGGAGCGGCGTGCGCGTAGTTCAGGATGGCCCCAGCATTCGTGCTGCGCCATACTATGATCGATACGGGCTGCTACATTTGCCCCGCAACGTTGTACTTGAACCGGCTCTGGATAACACCCCCGATTTATTGGAACGTGCCCTCCAAGATGCAGAATACGCGATGGCGAGAAAATGGCCGGTTGTCGTCACCATACACTCCATGAATTTCCAGTCCGCTCTCCATAGTGGTTCGAGCCGCACGTTGACGATGTTGGATGATTTTCTAACCACCCTGGAACAACGCCATGCAGACCTGTGTTACATGCACGATGGCGATCTGCTTGACCTGATTGAAAGTTCTTCTCCGCGTGTACGTGGCGCGAACAGGGAACCTCTTATGCCCATTTCGGCTTACTGGTCGATGCAACCTGAAGCGCAACATGCAATCGGCCAGCATATCAGACGGTCTCGGTAGGAGCCTGGAATGTCGCCATCCAAGATTCGCATCCTGGCTCCACACTTCGTTGACGTGGACAATTTCAATGCGCAGAGTCTGAATTTAAGGGAAATTGCCACCCGCCTCGATCCCGGACGCTTTCAGTGCACAGCATTCTATGCTCATGAGCCAGACTCGCGTCTCGTCGGGCTTCCTCATGTGCGGCTGCGGCGGATTCCCGAACGTCTGGGGTCCCTGGTCATGCTTGAGGAAAGTCTTCGTGGTTACAACATACTTTTCAATCCATCAATAAGTATGCGTTTCGTCGAGCTGTACTTTCGGCTGCCTGAATTGGTCAGGAAACGAACCGCAACAGTTCAATGGATTGAGGGCGTTATACGCGGCAATCTGGCTGACGCAGGCCCTGCCGTCCAGAGGAATTTCAATCGCTTCGGATGCAGATTGGATGCATATGTTGCTATCACAGATTATGTTGCACACACGAGTTTCGATGACTACGGGATCAAGGCAGAAACAGTCATTCCCATTGGGGTAGATGCGAAGACCTTTTCGCCAGTCCGGCGTGAAGCGCGTGACCGGATCAGAGTTCTGTTCGTAGGCCATTTGATAGAGCGAAAAGGCCCTGACCTGGTACTGGAAGCGGCCAAAGTCTTGCGCGATGTTGATTTCTGTCTGGTTGGTCGAGACCGGGGAAATTACCGGCAGACCCTGGAGCGAATCGTTCAAGATAACCAGCTAACCAATGTTTGCTTTTCTGACCCCATGCCGCAAGCCCAACTCGCCAGATTGATGGGAGAGCACGATATCCTGCTGCACCCGTCTCGGGTTGAAGGAATGCCCAAAGTTGTGGTTGAAGCAGCCGCCACAGGACTGCCCGCCGTTATTTTTGACGCCTATCGCGCTCCGGTAGTCGCTGACGGAATCACGGGTTACCAGGTGAAGACCTTCGAGGAAATGCTGGCCCGGCTCAAACAACTTATCGAGGACGAGCCGTTGCGGCGTAAGATGGGTGAAGCAGCGGTCAAGTATGCCCATCAATTTGACTGGGATATTGTGGTGAAGCAATGGGAAGCTGTATTTCTGAAGGTGGCCTGTGCGCATTCTTGACCTTACTGCCATTTATCCCAGTCAAGCAATTGATTTCGAGGGGCGTTCTGTCGCATCGCTGAACCGGGCCTGGGCAGATGCCGGGTTGCAGGTGACCACGCTGGTTCTTCGGCAGTGGCTCCCTTACTGGGTCGCCAGACGCATCCCCGCCTATCACCACCTGGCCGTTTTGGACGGCATCACCGATGAGAAAGGGGTGAAGGTTGTTTGCAGCCATTATCCCCACCTGCCGCACGTACCCAGACTGCCTGAGCGGTTTCGCACTTCCTTGAACATTAACTTGATGGCAAAACGTGCCTTGAAGCTCTGTCGGCAATTGAATCTGGCGGGCGACCTGATCCATGCGGAAGGCATCATTGTCGGTCTGGCGGGCGCTGTCGTCGCCAAGCGCTTGGGCTTACCGTTGTTTATCACATTACGTGATGATCTGGGACATCTCATCTCCTCGCCTGAACAGGTCTCTGAACCGATCTATCAGCGCTTGTTTTCACAAACTGCCGCTTTTTTCTGCATCGGGCCAGCGCAAATGCATGACCTGCCGCAGCTTTTGCCTGCAACCAACCCACCTGAATCGGTTCTGGCTCCTAATGGAATTGATATTCAAACACTGCAAAGTCAGATTGCCCAATTCCCGCCTCATCGCGCTGAGTTTTCAGGGCGCATTGTCAGTGTGAGCAATTTGCACGCCCGTTGGAAGGGCATTCATGAAAATCTGTGGGCAATGCGCAAGCTCATAGAGCGGGGGATCGCCGATTGGCACTACACCATCGTGGGCGATGGCCGCTACCGGCCTGAGCTGGAGCAAATGGTTCAAGAACTGGGATTGGGCGGGCACGTAACGTTTACGGGCGGCCTGCCTCACATTGAGGCCCTTCGCAAAATCTACGATGCGGACATTTTCTGTTTGCCCAGCTTCATGGAAGCCTTTGGGAATGTCTTTGCAGAAGCCGCGCTATGTGAGCGGCCCGCCATTGGCTGCCGCGACAATGGCCCGGAAATGATCATTAAAGAGGGCGAGACAGGGCTGCTGGTCGCACCACGCAATGTGGAGGAACTGGCAGATGCGCTGGCCTACCTGCTGGCCCATCCCGAAGAGGCACAACGCATGGGGAAAGCGGCTGCTCAACACATCCAGCAGTTCACCTGGGCGCGCACTGCTCAGATTTATAAGGACACTTTTCAAGAATTGGCTTCAGGCCCCAGGCTATCTGTGACTGTCGCCAATCTCAGCGGAGCGCTTCATGGCTAAAGACGCTCAAGTGCTGTTGCTGGACGACAAGACCGATCTGTCCGCTCTGGCTCGCCGAGAATGGGAAAACTATCGAGCCGTCATTTGCCTTTTCTGGATAGCCCCATCCACACAGGCCCAACTGTCGGATAGGGCTGCCGCCCCTTGCTTCGGCCTGGCCGACATTATCGACAACGACCTGGTGGAATGGGGCCGGGAAACCTACAACCAGGTATCCAGGATCGTGCAGGATGGCCCGCGCTACGGAGACTTTTACTGCCGCGCCTACTTGATGGAAAAGCTGTACCACGAATGGCTGGCCGTAGAGCTGTTGAAAAGAACAATCGACTTTGTTGAATGCCTTCGCCAGCAATGGAATGTGCCAGCTATCCGCATTCAGGGTAATCTGCCACCGAATGTAGCGATGCTCTTGCTGGCCCTGCTGGGCAGCAAAGTTGGCTTGAGTTACCAGCCCATCGATACGCGCGAGCATCCAGCCACAGAGCGGGCCTCATTAGGGCGAGCGCTGCAAAAACGCTTGAGCGAAGTGATGCTCACCGGTAACAAAAAGATGTTTATCGGTGATGTTGTAAGCTGGCTGGACAAGACCTACTACTGGCACTGTCAATTTGGACATTGGCTGCCCAGGAAATTGCCATCTCCCGAAAACATCACGTTTTTCTCTTCGTATCTGAACAATTCTCGCACGTTGTCGAGCTTTGTCGATCTCATGCCCCAACCCGTGCAGTGGGTTTTGACCAACGAGTCTGCGCGGCAGGGTGTGCCAGCCGGGACAGAATACGTATGGCTCTGGCAGTTCTCGGATCGGGCCTTGCCGCATCAAGACGAGTTCCAGCCAGAAACCTCGGTTCTGGTCCCCTCGACTTCGGTAAGCCCCCCTTTGCTTCAAGCCTGGCTGGCACACAGTGAAGCCTGGGATAGCTGGCAAAAAGTGGAATTCGCTCTGCTGACCAACCTGACCCGCTGTTGGGAGGCGTATCTCGATCAGACGCGGCCACGCCTGATCGTTACCGCCAATCAATGGGGGATCGAAGGGTGGTTCACACAGATTGCAAGGGCTAGAGGCATTCCGGTTCTACAACTCATGCACGGTGCAGTCGGCGACTATTTACACACAAAAACGCCCGTCGTGTCCGATAAGCTGATTGTTTGGGGTGATTTCTGGCGAGATCTCTGGCCGGAGGAAGAGCGCTCTCGTATCCTGGTCTACAATCCCGGACAGCGATTTGCGCCCGTCGAACGCAAGCCTGACCGTCCTCGCCCATGTATCACGTTTTTCTCCTGGCCGCTCGACGAGGTCGCCTACTACAACCAATCGGAACTGCTCGATGGCCTGATCCACCTTTTCAACCGTCTTTTGGCGAGCCGAGACTGTGACCTGATTGTGCGCTTCCACCCGCGAGAAAACCCGGCCAGTTTTATACAACGGTGGCAACGGCTTTATGGCGCAATTCCAGATAACGTCTTGCTCAACAAAAACGAGCCGTTAGCCGACGTGCTGGCTCAGACAGATGTTGCCATCATGTTTCATTCTACCGTCATGTTGAATTGCCTCTCCAGCAACATTCCGGTCATCATTCCCGGTTGGACAGACTTTGGCTGGAACCAGGCGCTGGAGAATGTGGACGGCATCCATCTGGCCCGCGACTGGGAGAATCTCGAAGCCTGCCTGAACGCATGGCTTGAGCAACCTCCACAGTTTCCTGCCGAGACGTTTCAGCATTTCATCAGCCCAGCCGGATTGAATGAGGCGAAGTTTCGAGAGCTAACGCAACATCTGCTGACCACCGCCCAAAGCCATCACAGCCATCGCTAAGGATATACCTTGCGCGTATTAGTCCTGACGCCGGTCTATCCCTCACCTGGAAGTGTGTCGGAAGGCGTATTCAACGAACAACATGCGCTGGCGCTGGTCGCTGCCGGGGTCAGCGTCACGGTGATCGTGTGCAAACCGTGGCTGCCCGGTTTCATTGCCAGGCATTGGCCCAGGTATCACAGCATTGCGAGTCTGCCCAAACGGGAACAACGCGGGGAGATCACTATTCTGTACGCACGCTATCTGCACATCCCCGGTTATCGATGGCCTGGCGTAACGGTACGGAGCTGTTCAAATGCCGTTCTTCGCGCCACTCAGCACTTATCGGCTCGGCGCTGGGACATCATCCAATGTCACAGTGAATGGCCGGTTGGTCTGGCAATACCCTGGATCAAGGCTACGTTGAAGATTCCGGCTGTCATCACGATGCATATTCAGCTAGACCCGCCCCTTTTCAGGCAGCGCGCCGGGGCGCAGTTGCTGCAACGTATGGTCGCCGAGAGCGACGCCCTGGTATCGGTGGGCACCCCCTTGGTCCGGGACGCGAAACAGAACTGGTTGCCAGACAGGGCCGATGATTCCATTCGCCTGATCCCGAATGGCGTCCCTCTGCCAGACACGCAGGTTCAGATACATGAGCCAAGTGGCGGGGAGAGGCTAAACCTGATCAGTATCAGTAATCTGGTGCCCATCAAGGGCATCGACTACACCTTGCGCGCGCTGGCGGCCTTGAAGGATGAAGGGCTGTTGCACTGGCAATACACGGTTGTAGGGGATGGGCCTGCCAGAAAAGACCTGGAAACGTTGGTTGCCAATCTCGGTATCGCGGCTCAGGTGAGGTTTGCGGGCCGCCTGCCACATGCTGAAGCTATGCGAGTTCTGGCACAATCAGACTTGTTTATTCTCCCCAGTTGGCAGGAGGCTTTCGGCGTGGTCTATCTGGAAGCGATGGCGCGCGGCATCCCCGCCATCGGCTGCAAAGGGCAGGGGGCTGAGGACATTATCCGGTCCGGCGTCGATGGCCTTCTGGTAGAGCCGCAATCGGTGCAGAGCGTAGTGGATGCCTTGCGCTCCGTGCTGAATCACCCCGGGAAACTGGCAGCGTGGGGCACTCAGGCCCGGCAAAGGGCAACCGAATTCAGTTGGGACAGGAATGTACGCGCGTATCTCTCGCTCTATCAGGAACTAATGGCAGCCCACGCCAAACAACATGACAATCTGGCTCTCAGCGCGAAACTCTCGTGAACACACTCAACCTCCAACTCGTAAACAACCCGCTTCAAATCGCTCATGCTTACTACGCCGCCCTCCGCAAGGAAGTGACAGAAGGCAATCCCTGGTTAACTGCGGATGAACAGCGCCAGCTGCAAAGCCACTACGACGTGATGATGGATGCTGTTCACAATCCGCCGGAACTGGCAGCAATGATTTATAGCAGTCGCCGCGCGCCTGCCGTCAGAGCCATCAGGGAAAGCGACAATCCCATCGTATTCGACGCGGGGTGCGGCTATGGCTCCGAAAGTTTTTTGTTCGCGGCACTGGGGGCCAAAGTGCTGGCTGTGGATCGCTCTGCGGAACAGATCGCCATCGCTCGCAAGCGCCAGCAGTACTATGAGAACCTCTTTGCACGGCCTCTGGCGATTACTTTCGTGAACGCCGATCTGAACCGTTATACGCCTCAATACACGAACCTCTCGTTGACGTGGTTGGCGTCCGTGCTGGCCGCTATCCCCGATCAAGAGGGTTTACTGACGAGAATCCACTGCGCAACGCGGGACAGCGGGCAGATCATGATCACAGATATGAATTTGCTCAATCCCTTGTTCCTGATCAACGAATGGCGGCGACGACGGCGAAACCTGTCGGCCAGCCCCGAATTCGCCCGCCATGCGAACTTCGCGGCTATGCTGCGGCGCAAAGAGCGGACAGGTGCACGGTATTTCGAGCGGGCAGATGGAACGCTGGTGGATGATGTCCAGTTCTTTACAACAGGCACGCTGTCGCAGTTGCTGCGAAAGGTCGGTTTCGTGCCGCTGCGACCAGCATACAGCGGTTGGCTGCCCCCCAGGCTGTACCGGCCCGGTTTTGCAACTGTGGAAACGGCTATGAACCGTGTCCCGGTGCTGCGCTCCCTGGCCTATTTTTACCTCGTCACGGGTCAGAAGCTGCCGCAATGAGTGCGACATCTGTAACCCGCGCCCAGGTTAAGCTGCTGTTTTTCCTGGGCCACCTCCTGCTGTATAGCCTGGCTGAAGCGGCCTATGTCCTGGGCAACCTGCTGCCGGGCACGCTGGCGATTGGCTCGTGGCGATTGGCACTGCGCTGGAACCGCCATCACATTCTCGCGGCCTTGAACATCGCCCTGGCGTTGGCCGAGCGGAACCATCCAAATGCCTGGGTCGCTTTCTTGCAGGCTGTCCAGGCTGTTCGGAACCCCTGGAATACCTCCGGTTCCGATCTGTTCCTGACGTGGGTTCCTGAGCGTATCATGCGGCGACTGCTGCATCGTGCCCTGTGGGGCAAGAGTGTGCAATCTGCCGTCCTGAACGGAGCGCACGACCAGCTGCGGCAAGATGCGCTGGCACGGCTGGCCGAGCATCACACGCGGCAGGCGCTGCACCAGCGACAGGTTGATCGTGCCAGGCAGGCACTGGACGTATGGACTTCAGTGGCGGGCAACACTCTGGGAAACCAGTGGGCAGCCGTCGAGGTTGCCCTGCTGGTGAACGATCCACACACGGCGCAAGGCATTGCGCACCCTCTGGTGCTTGACGGCAAATTCATCTCACCGTTGGAAACGCTGCGCTGGGCACGCCACTTTCTGACCGCCGACCATAAGGAACTGGCGCAGCACTGCCTGTCCTGGGCGCAGCGCTGGATTCCGGAAGTCCCCGATCTGTGGTACTTGCAAGGACAACTGGCCCTCTCGTGCGGTGAGAAGGAAACAGCACTGCAATACATGAGCCGGGCGGTTGCCTTGTGCCCTGAGAATCTGGATGCGTATCTTGATTGGCTGACACTGAAGCAGGGGTGGGCGACGAGACCCCAATTGGCTCCCACCGGGCGTCTGGAGGTCAGCACCGCGAGTGAACTGACCCTACAGCAAACCACGCCGGCAGTTTGCCACCTGTATGACGTATCGGGCCAATGGACACTCCACGTTTTGCCACCCAATGGTTGGGGCATCGTTGCGGAACCGCGATCAACGCCATTTGACGCGCAGGGCAAGGCCGAAATCACCTTGCGCGCGCTGCGTCCTGACCACATCCGAGGGCAAGCCTGGCAGGTGCAGTTCGTGGCCGTCGGGCCGTCGGGCTATCTGATTAATCGTGTCAGTGTTCGTGTTCCCGATCCCCGGCCTGGCCGTCTGCTGGTAACGATCACTGAAGACCACGAAATCCAGGAGGAGCGGGACATCTTCACGCCCGGCGCAATGCAGTCTCTCCTGGTCACGAAATCTGCCTTCGCCAGTTCGATAAGCCACGTGCCCTGGACGCACATGGTGGAGGTCGGTTCCACCTTGCTTATGCCTGCGGAGGCCGTCCATCAGGATGCAATGACGTGGCAGGAGGTAGGGCAGTCCACGCGGGATCATCTCGCTGACGAGCTAGAAAAAGGAAACGACGTGCAGTGCCATTTGCACGCCTTTAACGATCCACAGCACGCACGCTTTCCTTATCGAGCCGTAGCACAGGGCTGGCAAACGGCAATGAAGTATCTGCTCACGGAACCAAACTTGCGCGGTGACTGGGCTTCGGTCTGTCCACCGCCAGGAAACAGCCCCTATGATCGCCTGTACAGCGCCGAACGAACCGTCACCGCGCTGGAAAGCATCGGACGGCTGGCCGATCCCGACTACCGGCCCGTGCTGTGGCGGAGCGGCCTGCTGGAATATGGAGAGAGTGAGGCGGATCGTGCCTGGTCGGCGGTGGCGCTGCGCCGGGCCGGGCTGCTCGCGGACAGCGACGTAGCGAAACCCGGTTCGCCAGTAGCGGGCGCAGTTGCACCGGCCTTCATGGCAAATTGGCTGACACCATTTGTTCCCGACGCTGGCGGATCAATTCTACAGCTCCCGGTTGTTGCCAACCTGGAAGGCGACTACCTGATGGACAGTGGGCTGCTGCGCCGCCGGATCAAGCGGACGGTGTCGGCGCTACGCCAGCCAGATGGCACGCTGCGTCCCGGCACCCATCTCTTTACGCTGCTGACCCACGATAAGTTTATCAACGCCCGCGCCAGCCGCGACGAACTGCGACTCGATCCGCAATATGGGGACTGGGCAACTATCCAGCAGCACATCGCCGGCTGGCAGCAGCAGGGCGCGACTTTCGTGACGGCGCGGGACGGCGTGAAGGCCGTGCTCGATGAGCGTGTGTGGTCTTTGCAGACGCGGCTGGTCAGCGAAACCTTCATCGCCGGGTTGAGCGGCGAACAGCACGTGCGCTACCGCATCGAATTGCTGGGCAGGCACATTCCCGTCTCGGAAGATTACCCGCAGCACATTCTCGTCACCGTTCCGCCGTCGATCCGCCCTGCGGTGACTGACCTGTGTGCCCACCAGGATTCGCGTGCGCTGACTATGGAGTGGCACAGGGAGGCTGGCTATGCGTGGCTGGTGCTGACTCGAGCGGCTACACCCGTTTACTGCGAATTTGTGCTCAACCAACCCATTGGCCCGACTGTGCAGCACATTATGCGGAACGATAACAATACCTGGGCGATTCAATTTTGCGCCCAACATCCTTTCCGGCGAGCCAGGGTGCTGCTGCCCTGGCAGGCGTTGGATAAGGGGTACAATCCTTCAAAGGCCAACTGGAAGGCCCAGGATGAAGCTGGACAGGACTTGCGTTGCGAGGCTTGCGACGCGGGCCTGTTGCTGAGTTCGCTTCGTTTCAGCAGTATCAAGAACGCTGGACAATTCAGTGCGAGCGTGACTCTGCAAGCGCTCGACGGCCAATAGCACCGGTGGGTAAATGTATACTTCAAGCACTCCCATGCCCCGCGTCGCGCTCATCACAAACCTGCTCTCACACTACCGGATTCCCTGTTTCCAGCGGTTGAGTCAGGCGTTAACGGATCGCATTGTCTTCTTCACGCTGGCTCAGGATATGCTGCACCGTCGCTACGTATTGGCCGATGAGCAACATCATCTGCCGGTAGTTCGGCTCGAGGGCTGGCAGTGGCACCGCCCGCCCTTCGATGACCGGCACCTCAACAACATCCTGCCATTGCTTAAGACCAACCCGAAGGTGCTGATCCTAAGCGGCTGGGATGAACCCACTTACCTTTTGCTGTGGGCCTGGGGGGTTCTGACCCGAAAGCGCATCCTGTTCTGGATCGAATCGACCACTCATGACGGCCCGCGCACCGGCCTTAAAGAAACAGTCAAACGAACGCTGCTCCAGTATGCATCGGGCTGCGTTGTACCGGGCCAGCGCGCCAGAGAATATTGCAGGGCGCTCGGCGTACCCGAAGAGCACATTTTTACTGCACCCAACGCGATCAACCAGGACTATTTTCGGAGCGCTGCTGTTCGATTGCTGCCGCAGAGAGCGCAGTTGCGGGAGCGGCTCAACATTAAGAACCAGGTCGTCATCCTCTATGTCGGGCGGCTGGTCGAATTCTATAAGAATCTCTCGACCCTGTTTCGATCCTATGCGGTGCTCGCCAAACAGGATACGCCGACGCTGCTGGTGATTGTCGGTGATGGGCCGGATCGATCTGTTTACGAAACGCTGGCGCAAAATCTGAATATTCCGAACGTCCGGTTTGTGGGTTTGCTGGCCCACGAGGCCTTATGCGAATACTATGCAGCAGCGGATATCCTCGTGCTGCCCAGCGCTTCCGAAACCTGGGGTTTCGTCTTGAATGAAGGCATGGAGTTTGGGCTGCCTCTGGTGGTTTCAGAAGCGGTTGGCGCGGGGCCTGATCTGGTGCGAGAAGGAGAAAATGGCTATGTCGTGCCCGTAGGTAGTGTAGACCTTCTCGCCGTTCGTTTGCGCCAGCTGGTCGAAGACGCAAACCTGCGTGAACGAATGGGAACTCGTTCTCGCCAACTTGTCCAGAACTTTTCGCCAGCAAACTGGGCCGACGGAATGGCGAATGCCATTCGATTTGCAGCGGGCAAGCGCATCAATGGGCGGTAAATTGCCGAGAGTCGTCTTTCTTAATCCCTGGGAACGGGTAATCGGCCCGAACCGCTACCTGCTTGAACTGCTCCGTCATTCGACACCAGAAGTTTTGTCAAACACGACGGTGGTCTTCAACTGCCAAACCGATGCGCTGGATGAGTATCGCCAACTTGGCATTCGCGTGGACGTATGGCCTGAACTTCAGCCGGTGTTTCTGAACCTATCTTTCCGAAACGTCATTCGTCTATTCGGACTTCACACCAGCGGGTTTGTCCGATTCGTCTACCATCTGAGAGGACTCCGGCCCGAGGTACTGATCAGCAATACCGAGATGCTCTTTGTGGGCCAGTGGGCCGCTCGCCTGCTGGGGATCCCTCATTTGCAGATTTTCCATGCGATCTCCTTCCAGTACCGGTTAGGCAATCATCCGAGACTCTTGCGGCTCTACCTGAAGATCATGCAGGCGGGCAGCTACCGTCTCATCGGGGTGTCACACACCCTGGTTACTGCACTCATCAAGGGTGGAGTACCTCCGCACAAGGTGGCCCTGATCGCCAATCCGGTGTCGGCTACTGCCCGAATGGCGGAGGACGGATTGCCACCGGAATTGCTGGCACGGCTGGAACGTCACAGCCCCGTCCTGGTGACGGCAGGCAAAACCTCGCCGATGAAGGGACAGGACTTACTGGTGGAAGCACTTCCGCTGGTGAAGGCACAATTCCCTGGCCTTTTGTGCATCTTCGTTGGGGGCGTCGGCGCATCTGACGGCGCAGATGACACAATCGCTTTCGCCGCGCGCGTCCAGCAACAAGTTGCCCAATACCAGCTTTCAGACCATGTGATGTGGCTCGATGCGGTAGATTATTTACCGGCCCTGCTGAAGCGTGCCGATCTCTACGTTCAGCCTTCTCGAACTGAATCGTTTGGACGGGTCGTTGCGGAGGCGCTGCTGGGTGGTACACCCGTCGTTGCGTTTGAAGTCGGTGCGCTCCCCGAAGTGGTCGGGCCGGGCGGAGTGCTGGTTCCGTTTCCAGACACGCAAAGAATGGCTGGCACGATCTGCGAGCTGCTGCACGATTCCGAAAGGCGTATGGCACTTGCTACGCAGGGGAAACAGCATATTCTGAAGAACTATGAAGCAGCCCTCGTCGCCGCTGAATTCCAGCGACTGTTAGCTGCTTGTCCCATCGGCACACGCCAAAAACAACATTGAGACTGGAAACTGAGACTCATTAAACTATGGTCAGTCGATCACCAGTTGTAATGCCCAGACTCCTCACTATCGTCCTCATATTGCTGTCAGCGCCAGTTCTGGGGTACGCGGTTGCGGCGTATGGCAACGTTCAAAGACTCCTGTCTGTCATCTCGTTTATCGCCTGTCTTCCATTGATCCTTGCCCTCGGCTCAATCGAATGGCTAATCTGGATCAGTCTCATTAGCAATGTCCTGATTGAGTGCTGGTTTATTCCAAGCAGCGTACTCTTTTTTCTACGCTTCATCCCGATGGGATTGCTGGCTTGCTACGGTATTGCGGCAAGCAGTGTCAACCAGGTAAAACTTACCGCCACGCCCAAGTTCCTGCTATATCCGATGGCCCTGATGGGCGTACTTGCTCTGTTGTCTACCCTCTACGCCGTTGATCCAAGTAACACCTTCCAGCGAAGTCTGGCGCTAATCTTTGCCATCCTGAGCTTTGGCATTAGCATTCCGCTCTTTATATCAGAGCAAGGGCGGCGCAGGCAAAGTGCACAGCGATTCATGATGGTCTGCCTCGTATCCGTTATGTTGAGCATGGTCGCCTATGTAGCGCATGTGCCACAGGCCATCTCCGAGGAGCGCTTGAGCGGCATTTACTCAAATGCAAACACCCTGGGCGTCGTTGCCATGTTTGTCCTGGTGATGCTCATCGGCTGGTTCCTGGACGCAACGACGCGCAATTCCAGGATTGCATTCGGTCTTGCCTTCGTTGTGACGCTCAGTGCAACTCTGCTGTCTGGCTCTCGTGCCTCTCTACTAGGCGCGCTGGCTGGCTTCATGGTCTTCCTGGCCTTCTCGCGCTCCAGGGCAAGGTTGAGAGGCGTATGGGTGCTAATCATCGTACTGGGCCTTGCTTTGACGTTCTTGCCGATTCCTGAAGTGCATATCTTCAGCGCGGATACGAGCCTGAGAGACCTGACCTGGAAGGCAGCGTTCGACCTGGGGATGCGCTCGCCCGTGCTTGGAACCGGCTTTTCCACCGACAAAATCACCGCTGACAATACACAAATCATTTCGGGGATACGGATCAGGGCCGGCCATAATGAATATTTGCGGACATTCATAGGGCTTGGCGCCACGGGGTTAGTGGTGTTGCTCGTAACGTTGGTCGTTCTGGTGCTGAAAGCCATCCAGACGATAAGGCGGGCGTCAGGAACAGATGCCATCTGGATGCAGAGTCTCCTGGCCGCCGTCGTCGCTGGCATGGTCAATGCGGTTTTTGAAGACGGCCTCTTAGCTTTTGGGGGTGTAGCAGCGCTTCTTTTCTGGTATCTGGCCTTCACGTTGGCGATTGAAATACAGACTCATTCTCTGCGCTTAGGAAGGGCATAAGGACAATCATTATGTGTGGTATTGTCGGGTATTGTCGTCTCTCTCCAAATGCCGATCAGCCCATCGATCTACAGCACATGAACGATCTGATCGCCCACCGAGGGCCGGATGAGGAAGGCTATTACAGCGACTCGTCGGTAGGACTCGCCATGCGCCGCCTGAGCATTATCGACCTGGTGAGCGGTAACCAGCCGATGAGCAATGAAACGGGAACCTTGCAAGTCGTATACAATGGGGAAATCTACAACTACCGGGAGCTTCGTGACCAGCTAACCCGCCAGGGCCACCGCTTTACCACGCAGAGCGATACCGAAGTGCTAGTGCATGGCTACGAGGAATGGGGCGAGGACTTGCCCCGCCGCCTGCGCGGGATGTTTGCTTTCGCAATCTGGGATACCGAAAAGCAGCGTCTGTTCTTGAGCCGCGACCATTTTGGCATCAAGCCGCTCTACTATGCCCAGGTGGATGGGATGCTGCTCTTCGGGTCGGAGATCAAGGCCATTCTGTCCTATCTGGGCCTGTCGCGCCGACTCGATCCGAAGGCGCTGAACCAGTACCTTTCCTTCCTGTACGTGCCAGAACCCCACACCATCTTCCGGGGCGTGCAGGCGCTGCTGCCTGCGCACAATTTGATCTGCCAGGATGGGCAGGTCGTCACCCGCCGTTACTGGGAGTTCCAGCCGGACTTCAACCGCTATAAGTCGCCTCAGGAAGCGATTGAAAGCATCCGTGCCGTCTTCGAAGACAGCGTGCGCGCCATGCTGGTGGCGGACGTGCCGGTTGGCCTCTTTCTGAGTGGCGGCATCGATTCGGTGAGCATTCTGGCAATGATGGCTCGCCACATGGATGAGCCAGTGCGCACCTTCTCTATCGGCTTTGGCGAACGCGAAAAGCACTGGGACGAACTGGACGCCGCCCGCAGCATTGCGAACTATTACAAAACTCAACACCGGGAGTTCAGGCTGGACCCCGATGTGGTCAATCTGCTGCCCCGTGTGGTGCAGCATTTCGACCAGCCCTTTGCCAATCCCACGTCGGTCATTCTGTATCTCCTGTCGGGCGAGACGCGCCGCTACGTCAAGGTGGCGCTTTCGGGAACGGGCGGCGACGAGATGTTCGCGGGCTATCCGCGTTACCTGGGCATGATGTACTACCAGCGGTACCGTCATCTGCCAGCCTTTTTGCGCAAAGGTGCTGCCCGGCTGGCCCGGCAGGTGGCCCGCGATGCCACCAACGGTAGACTTGGCCCTCAGCGAGCCAGGCGCTTGCTGGAAGGCGGCGCACTGCCTTTCGACGACTGCTATTTGCGCCTGCTAACCGTGCTCGACGAAACCCGCAAACAGTCCCTATACGCGCCGGACTTTCGCCGTACCTTCCAGGAACCGGACACGTTCAGCTTCATTCGGCCCTACCTGGCGCTCAATGGCGACGGGAACAGCCTGGGCGAGATCGAGCGCCTCATGTCAGCCGACGTGCAGACTTACCTCCCCTACAACCAACTGGCCTACGGGGATCGAATGAGCATGGCGCAATCCCTTGAGGTGCGCGTCCCGTTTGTCGATCAACGCCTCATCGAGGTGGCGGGCAGTATCCCGCTCCGCTGGAAAGTGCCGGGAGGGACGACCAAAGGACTATTCCGAAAGGCAATGGCTCCCTATTTGCCGCAGGACGTGCTGAATGCGCCCAAGCGCGGCTTGAACCTGCCCGTCGCGCTGTGGTTCCGCCATGACCTGCGTTCCTGGGTGCGTGATTTGCTCTCTCCTGAGCAGATCACGCGGCGTGGGTACTTCAAGCCTGAAGCTATCGATTCGTTGCTCAAGGAGCATGAGGCCGGTTTCCGGGATCATTCCCTCTTCATCTGGGCGTTGGTCGTGCTGGAAACGTGGCATCAGCTTTACATCGACCAGGATGCGCCCTTGATGACAGCCTCCATGTCTTCCGGCCTGATCGAAGCCGGTTGAGTAAGGCATGTTCGCGTTCCTGACCTCGCTGCTGGCTAACCTGTTCTTGTGGTTGTGCCTTCTGGTTTTCGTGTTCCTGTGGTGGGCCACGCGAGGCAACCGACGGACGCGCCGCTTCGGGTTTGTTCTGGCGATAGCGATCTGGCTGCTTGGTACGCGGCCCGTCGCCGAAGGAATCCTCTGGCCGTTGGAAAGCCGCTACCCGCCGCCTGACGTGGCAAGCCTGAACGCGCAGGGCATCCGCCAGGTTGTGGTTCTGACAGGTGGCGGTTTCCCACCACAGCGCCAGATGCTTTCCTCGGCTTTTCCGCACGCCTCCATGTATCGGTTTGTGGGCGGGATGGAACTGTGTGCCCGGTTGGGCGCAGATTGTAAGCTCATCTTCTCTGGCTCTGCGGGGCATGGCAATTCCGATCAAACGACGGCCCTGACGATGCGAGACGTAGCGCTCGTCCTCGAACCTGAACGCCGGGTCGATGCTGAGGCCCAGTCCAACAGCACGGCGGAGCATCCTGGCAACGTAAAACCCTTCGTCGGCGAGCAGCCCTTCGTCCTGGTGACTTCGGCCATGCATATGCTGCGCAGCATGAATGTTTTTGAAAAGGCCGGATTGAAGCCGATTCCGTATCCGGTAGATTATCTTTCTGTGGGCGGCCCATACCAGTTGCTGGACTGGTTTCCTTCCGTAGACAATCTGTGGAACGTGCAGGCTGCCCTGCGAGAATACCTGGCGCTCGCTTATTATTCGGTTCAGTGACGACCCATTACCCAGACGTGGAGCACCACATACCATGAAGTCCGTAATCCAGAACTATGGCAGCGGCGACCTGACCGTTGCCGACATTCCCCTGCCGACGCTGCAACCGGGCGGCCTGCTGGTTCACAACGCCGTGTCCCTGGTCAGCGCAGGCACGGAGCGAACAATGGTTGAACTGGCTCAAAAGAGCCTGGTGAACAAAGCCCGCGAACGTCCCGATCTTGTCCGGCAGGTGATTTCTAAGGCGCAGCGCGATGGTCTGATCCCGACCATCCAGACTGTTCGCCATCGCCTGGATAGCCCGGTTCCGCTCGGTTATTCTTCGGCGGGGGTCGTCATTGGCGTGGGTGAGGGCGTCCAGGATTTCAAGCCTGGGGATCGCGTGAGCTGCGCCGGGGCGCGTTTTGCCACGCATTCGGAAGTGGTCTTTGTTCCCCGGAATCTGGTGACACGGCTGCCCGATACAGTAGATTTCGAGTCGGCGGCGTTCACCACACTGGGCGCTATCGCCCTTCAGGGCATCCGCCTGGCCGACGTTCGGCTAGGTGAGGTCGTCGTCGTGATCGGCCTGGGGCTGCTCGGCCAACTGGCGGTTCAAATGCTCAAAGCGGCTGGCTGCGTGGTGATCGGCATGGACATTCAACCCGCCCGAACCCGGTTAGCGGTTCAGCTCGGTGCAGATCAAGCCGTGAGCAGTGCCGAGGAGTTGAGGGCGATGGTCTCGCAACTGTCGGAGGGACACGGCGCTGATGCGGTATTGATCACCGCCGCCACCAAAAGCAATAAACCTGTCGTCCTGGCCGGAGATATCGCCAGAGAGCAGGGAACTGTCGTCGTGATTGGCCTGGTGGGAATGGAGATTCCGCGCAAGACCTACTACGACAAAGAACTGGTTTTCCGGGTGTCGCGTTCCTATGGCCCTGGCCGTTACGATCCGGAATACGAGGAGAAAGGCCGCGATTACCCGCTCGGCTACGTGCGCTGGACTGAAAACCGCAATATGCAAGCCTTTGTGCGGCAACTGGCCGATGGCAAAGTCAACATCAAACCGCTGGTCACTCATCGTTTCCCGATAGCGGAGGCAACCAGAGCCTACGATCTGATCACGGGTAAGACGGGTGAGCCATTCATGGGGGTGCTGCTCACCTACCCTGAACAGTTGCCGGCGACGCGCCGTGTTGAACTTTCGGCAGCGCCAGCGCAGGAAATCGGCCACTCGTCTACCATGAAGCTCGGGATGCTCGGCGCAGGCAGTTTTACGACTTCCACACTGCTGCCCGCCATCAAGAAAATTCCGAACGTTGAGGTGGTCGGGGTTTGCACAGCAACCGGGATCAGCGCGCAGCATGTCGCCCAGAAGTTTGGCTTCCGCTTTGCGACAACCGACGAGCAAGACGTTCTGAACAACCCTGGCATTAACACCGTTGCTGTTGCCACGCGCCACCATCTCCACGCCCGGCAGGTAGTAGCGGCGCTGGGGGCCGGCAAGCACGTCTTTTGCGAGAAACCTCTGTGCCTGAACGAGCAAGAACTGGCACAAATCCTTCAGGCATACCAGGCGGCGACCACAGGCCAGGCGTCAGCGGGAAAAAACGGCAGCCAGCATCCCCGGATGCCGGTTTTGATGGTCGGCTACAACCGCCGCTTTGCGCCGATGGCGGGCCAGTTGAAGGGCTTCTTAGCCCAAATAACAGAACCTCTGGTGGCCCACTACCGGGTCAACGCGGGATACATCCCGGCCAATCACTGGACGCAAGACCCGGAGCAGGGCGGTGGGCGTCTCATCGGCGAGGTATGCCATTTTGTTGATTTCTTGACCTTTGTCGTGGGAGCGCTGCCCGTCGAAGTCTACGCTCGCACACTGCCAGACAATGGGCGTTACTGCGTGGATAACCTGGTAATCACCTTGCAGTTTGCTAATGGCTCCCTCGGTACGATCACCTACGTGGCAAACGGCGATAAGGCCTTTCCAAAGGAACGTGTCGAGGTCTTCGGCGGTGAGGCGGTTGCCGTCCTGGACAATTTCCGCCAGTTGGAACTGGTCAGGAACGGACGGCGTCAGGTAATCCGCTCCCGCCTGGGCCAAGATAAGGGTCACCAGGGCGAATGGCAGACCTTTGTCGAAACGATCCGAACTGGAACTTCCATGCCGATTCCGGTTCAGGAGCTGGCTGCTGTGTCCCTGGCAACTTTTCGCGCTGTCGAGTCTTTGCGTCTTGGGCAACCAGTACGCTTATAGGGGTTTGCTCAAAAAAGAAGATGTACAACCGACTACCCCTTTTCTGGAACACAGTACTCAACATGGAACCGGGGCAGCTTGTCGCACGTATCGCCAGACGTTTACGCTACCATTGGCTGTACCCGCTGGCGGCAACTCGGCTTTTCCCGCTTTCGACCTTTGCCGAGAACAAAGCGACGTTGAACCCTGTTAACGCCTTTCACGAAGACGTTGCCGCCTTCCTGGCTCCGGATGAATGGCTCTTGCAGGAAGCGGCGGCGCTATGCCAGCACCGCTTTTCTTTTATCAATTTGCCCGCAGTTGACCTGGGAACCCCTGTCAACTGGCACGCCGCGCCGGAGAATGATCGGCTGTGGCAGTACAACCTTCACTATGGCGAATGGGCGTTGATCCTGGCCTACGCTTTTCTGATCGAACATGATACGCGCTTTCAAAGTGCCCTGATCGGCCTGCTCGACGACTGGCTCGATCACAACCCGATTTGCAGCAGCCCCGGTTGGGAACCTTATCCCCTCTCACGCCGGCTCGTGATCTGGACGCGCCTGGGCAATATCCTGACCGGCAATAGCTGGTGGCGGACGTTCTGGCAGACACGCCTGTTACCTTCCCTGTACCAGCAAGCTCAAGTGCTGGCAGCCAACCTTGAACACGATATGGCCGACAACCATCTCATTGCAAATTACCGGGCGCTGGCCTGGCTGGGGATGCACTTCCCACAGTGGCCCGAAGCACACCGCTGGCGCGCAATGGGGTTGAATGGCCTTCGTGCCGAAATGCGTCGTCAGGTGCTGTCGGATGGCGTCCACGATGAACGGAGCATCAGTTACCACACCATCGTCCTACAAGACTTGTTGGAAACGTGGTGGCTGGCCCTGCAAACTGGCAGGTCGTTGAACGCGGATATGCAGGAAACGATCACCAAAATGGTCGGCTTCCTGGCAGATACGCAGGCGCCGGATGGAACGTGGCCGATGGTCAACGATAGCGTACCTGGCTATCCCGTCGATCCGCGTTCAGTGCTGCTGGCAGCAGGCGTGCTTTTTGAGCAGGGACAATGGATCGAGCAGGCACAGGATGTGGAAAGCGCTTACCCGGCCTGGTTCACGGGGCAGTTAGCTTCGCCCGATCCGCGCACCACCTACACAGACGGCAAGGCTTATGGCGCTACCGTCTTTCCGGAAGCCGGTTATGCAGTCATTCAGGACGCCTCAAAAAACTACCTGTTCTTCGATGCTGGCCCCATGTCACCCGGTAGAATCCCAGGGCACGGACATGCCGATACGCTCTCCATTGTGCTGCACGGAAAAGGCCAGCCGCTGATCGTCGATCCGGGCGTCTATACATACCGTGCAGGCACATGGCGTGATCGGTTCCGGAGCACGGCTGTGCACAACACCATCACTGTCGACGGCCAGGATCAGTGTGTTTTCTGGGGGCCATTCCGGGCCGCCTATTTGCCGCGCGCACGCCTCACCGAATGGGCAGACCTATACGTAGCCGGGATGCACGAGGGGTATTCACGCCTGCCTCAACCGGTTGTGCATCACCGCCGGGTGGAGCACCAAGGCCTGGGTGTCTGGGAAATCCAGGATCGGTTGGAGGGTCAGGGCGCGCACGAATTCGTTCTGACGTTCCAGTTCGCGGTCGATGCTCAGGCGGCGTGTGATGGCCTGAACGCAGAGATCCGCTGGCCCAACGGCGTTCGCTTAAGCCTCAAGTGCCTGACGCCGCCCCAACAAGCCCTGGCCCGTATTGAGCCGGGGTGGGTATCGCCAGGATGGAACCTGATACGCGAAGCACCTCGCTACGTTCTGAGGTGGCGCGCCAAAGTCCCCGTGGAAAACCGTATCCTGCTAGAAGTGAGCGATTAAATGCGATTAGCCATCCTGACGCAATACTATCCACCAGAAATCGGCGCTCCACAGGCCCGGCTTTCCGAACTGGCCCAGAAAATGGTACAGGCAGGCCATGCCGTTACCGTCCTTACCGCGATGCCCAATTATCCAACCGGAAAGATTTATCCGGGGTATGGTGGCCTGCTGCGGCAGGAACACCACGCACAGCCGGAGGTGATCCGAACCTTCATCTACCCGACGCAAAAAGCGAACTTTATTCCCAGGCTTGCCAACTATTTCTCGTTCGTCATTTCATCTACAATGGCAGGCAGCATCCTGCTTCGGAGGCCCGATTACCTGATGGTCGAAAGCCCACCGCTGTTCCTGGGTCTGGCTGCATACTGGTTAAGCCGTTTGAAGCGCACGCGCCTGATCTTCAACGTGTCGGACTTGTGGCCCGAAAGTGCCGTCAGGTTGGGGATGTTGCGGCAGGGTGGTCTGTCATACCGCCTGAGCGCCTGGCTGGAACGCTTTTGTTATCGCAAGGCGTGGCTGGTCACCGGACAATCCAAAAGCATCTTGTCCAACATTCAGGAGCGTTTCCCCAGCTGCCACACCTTTCACTTATCGAACGGCGTCGATACGGGGAAGTTCCACCCAGAGCGGCAGACCCCTGAAGCCAGGGCCATTCTGGATGGGCAGGCGAGTACAGGCTCGTGCATCGCACTCTATGCCGGATTGCACGGTCTGGCGCAGGGCCTCGATCAAATAGTCCATGCTGCCGAACTGATGCGTGCCGATAGCGGATTCCGGTTTGTGCTGGTTGGCGATGGGCCGGAAAAGCAGATGCTCATTCAGCAGGCCAGGCAATGCCGGCTTGACAACATCCGTTTTCTCGATCCGCGCCCGTCGAGCGAGATACCGGCCCTGGTCGCTTCTGCCGACATCATTCTCGTCACGTTGAAGACCTACATTCCGGGGGCCGTTCCGTCAAAACTCTACGAGGCAATGGCGAGTGGCCGTCCGGTAGTGCTGGTGGCTGGTGGTGAGCCAGCCGACATCGTGCAAGAGTGCCGGGCCGGCGTAGTGGTAGACCCTGGCGACATCGAGGGCCTGGCACAGGCGCTGCGCATGCTCAACGCACAACCGGCACTGCGCAGAGAACTGGGAGAGAACGGACGAAAAGCCGCCGAGCAGTATTTTGACCGTACAAAAATCGTCGCTCGCTTTGTCAATCATCTTGAGGTCAATCTATGATCGCTACTGTGGTGGGTGCACGGCCCAATTTCATGAAAATGGCCCCGATCATCCAGGAACTGAAGCGGCGCGGGCTGGAGCAGGTCTTTGTCCATACCGGGCAGCACTACGACAAACAGATGTCAACCGTCTTTTTTGAAGAACTGCTCATGCCTCAGCCTGATGTTTACCTGGGTGTAGGCTCTGGCTCACACGCTGAACAAACAGCGCGCATCATGATAGCCTTCGAAAAAGTCTGTCTGGATCACAGGCCGGAGTTGGTTATCGTGGCCGGTGATGTAAATTCAACCCTGGCCTGTGCACTCACCGCCGCCAAATTGAATATTCCTATCGCGCATATCGAATCGGGCTTGCGCTCGTTTGACCGCACGATGCCCGAAGAGATCAACCGCATCCTGACGGACCATCTCTGCGAACTGCTGTTTACTACCGAAGACAGCGGCAATACGAACCTGAATCGAGAGGGGATTTCTCCTGAAAAAGTGTACTTCGTCGGCAACACGATGATTGACACCCTGACCACCCATCTGGCGAAAGCGTTAGAACGCTGTCCCTGGGAGAGATACGGGCTGCAACCGGCCAACTATGCCGTCGTTACCCTCCACCGCCCCTCCAACGTCGATGACCCGGCTACGCTCAAAGAACTGGTCGAGGCATTGGCAACGCTCGGCAAGACCTTACCGGTCCTCTTTCCTATGCACCCTCGCACGGCAGCCGCCGGAAAGGACTTGTGGCAGTCGCTCGAAGGCGTCCAGATAGTCGAACCGTTGGGCTACCTGGACTTTCTGGGCCTGATGGCGAAAGCCAAAGTGGTAATTACCGATTCCGGTGGCATCCAGGAAGAAACTACCGTTCTGGGCGTCCCCTGTGTGACGGTGCGCCGCAACACCGAACGCCCGGTTACTCTGACAACTGGCACGAATCGCCTGGTAGCGCCAATCGCCACTGAGATCGTGAAAGCTGTTCAGAAACCATTCCAACTGACGGGCCACAGGCCAGCCTTATGGGACGGTCAGGCCGCGAAACGGGCTGTGGACGTCATCGAAAGCTGGATCAAACACTGCCATTAGCTTGAAGCCGACAAACTGTCGGCAACATTGCCTCTGATCACGTGAAGCGCACGAATGCCTGGCATTGCTTGTGCGTGTGATTCGCCAATTACCGTGTACCGCGCCCTTAAAAACACCACCACGTCTGGAACTGTAACGATCAGTCTATAGTTGGCTCAATAAGGAGCTTCGCAAATGGAACGCATCAGCCCCAAAATAGGTCGCGCCACCTTTCTGCCATTCTCGCTTCCCGATATTTCGGAAGAGGAGATTGCGGCGGTGGTTGAGACACTGCGCTCTAACTGGATCACGACAGGCCCCAAAACAAAGCAATTTGAAAGGGAATTTGCGGCCTATCTTGGGGCCGGTAGCGACACGGCCCTGGGCATCAGTTCTTGCACTGCCGCTTTGCATGTCGCCCTGGCCGCTCTGAACATCGGGCCGGGTGATGAGGTCATTACGACTCCTATCACCTTTTGCAGCACGGTCAGCGTGATTGAGCATGTGGGCGCGACTCCCATCCTGGCCGACGTGATCCCGGACACGTTGACGCTCGATCCGGCTGCCGTCCGTGCTGCAATCACGCCGCGCACGAAGGCCATTATTCCCGTGCATTTTGCAGGCCACCCAGCCGATATGGGAGCCATCCTCCGCATAGCCCGCGAGCATGGTCTATACGTCATCGAGGATGCAGCGCACGCTCTCCCGGCGGCATACCAGGGGCAGCGCGTTGGCACGATTGGCGATTTCACGGCCTTCAGTTTCTACGCGACCAAGAACCTGACGACGGCTGAGGGGGGAATGCTCACCGGCTCGCCAGAGCACATCGCGCGGGCACGCCTGTTGAGCCTGCACGGCATGGATCGGGATGCGTGGAAACGATACAGTGCCGAAGGCTCCTGGTTCTACGAAGTGATCGCCCCTGGCTTCAAATACAATATGACCGATATTCAGGCCGCATTAGGGCTTGTCCAACTCAAGCGACTGGCAGCCATGCAAGAGCGTCGCCGTCACATTATCCGGCAGTATAACGAAGCATTCGCCGAAATGGGCGAGTTGGAAACGCCTGTCGAACGGCTGGACATTGAACATGCCTGGCATCTTTACGTATTACGTCTGAACCTTGACCGACTGACAATAGACCGCGCCCGGTTCATTGAGGAATTGAAGGCACGCAATATCGGCACAAGCGTCCACTTCATTCCGATCCATCTCCATCCCTACTATCGTGAAAAGTACAGTTGGAAGCCGGAAGACTTCCCGATTGCCTACCGGGAATACCAGCGTATGCTCTCCTTACCGCTCTATCCGGGCCTTTCCGATGAAGATGTGGCGACGGTTATCGCCACTGTCGCAGACGTGGTGCAACAGTTCAGAGTGTAGCATACGGAGGCCATTCAATGTCACCATTCGTGTTTATCGCCCTGAGCGTAACGTGCAGCGTTTGCGGGCAGCTTTCGCTGAAGCACGGGATGAGTCTCATCGCCAGGTCGGCCACTCCGTCTGTGTTGGCGCGTATGGTCACGTCGCCCTGGGTGATCGGCGGGCTGGCCGTTTATGGCGTGGGAGTCATCTCCTGGTTGTTTGCGCTATCCCATCTGGAACTCAGCTACGCTTACCCGTTTAGCAGCCTCGGCTACGTCGGCATCATACTCGGCTCGTACTTCCTGTTCAAAGAGCGGATCAGTGCAATACGCCTGGTGGGTATTGGCGTGATCATCCTGGGGTTGCTCATCATCAGCCAGAGCTAATGCCGATTACCAGCCGGGCAGACACGACTATACTGGAAACTCGATATGCAAAACGACCATCTGACTGACAACACAAGACGCCTGGCCGTGATCGGCGGCGGAATCATGGGCGTCACCCTGGCCTACAGGCTGTCCCAGAAGGGCTTCAGTGTGACTATCTATGAACGTGGCGATAACCTGGGAGGGCTGGCCGGTTTCATCACCTACGACGGCGTCCGCATTGACCGTTTCTACCACACCATCCTGAGCAGTGACATGTCGATGCAGACGCTGATCCAGGAGAGCGGCGTGGCAGACCGCCTGCATTTCGTCGAGACGAAGCAGGGCTTTTACGATAATGGCCGCCTGTATCCGTTCAATACACCCATAGATCTGTTGACTTTCCCGCCGCTCAACCTTTTCCAGCGCTTGCGGTTGGGCCTGCAAGTGATTTACGCCCAGTTCGAAAGCGATTGGCGGAAGATCGACCAGATTCCTGTGCAGGATTGGCTGCTGAAGGTGAGCGGGCGCGGCGTCTACAACAAGGTCTGGAAACCGCTCCTTAACGCCAAATTCGATAGCACGGCCAAAGACGTACCCGCGACGTACATCTGGTCGCGCCTCAAGCGCATGATGGGCACGCGCCAGGGGGTCACCTCGAAAGAAATGATGTGCTACCTGGAAGACGGCTACTACACGCTGATCGAAGGGCTGGCCGCCCTGTGCGAACGGCAGGGGGTAGCTATTCGCCTGAATACAGCTATTGATGAGATCGTCATCGAAAACGGACGAGCCGTAGGCGTGCGCACCCCAGACGGACTTACCTATTACGACGCAGTCATCAGCACCCTGCAATCGCCCATCCTGAGCGCCATGATCCCGGCAGCGCCGCAGCCATTCCGCGATCTGTTATCACGGCAGGAATACCTGGGTGTTCTGTGCCCATTGCTCATCCTGAAGCGCTCCCTGATGCCCTATTACGTGCTCAACATTACCGATGAGTCCATCCCCTTCACCGCCGTTGTGGAAACAACCCGGTTGCGGGACCCCAAATACGTCAACGGGCATCATCTGGTTTATCTGCCAAAGTACCTCGCACCCGATAACGAGATGGCACGCTGGCCGGATGATCGCGTTCAGACGGAATGGCTCAAGCATCTCAAGCGCATGTTTCCCGAATTCGACGAAAGCTGGATCACCGAATTCCTCGTCCAAAGGGCGCGTTACGTCGAACCCATCCGCCCAATTGGAACTCTCGACCAGATTCCGCCGATCAGGACGCCCGTCGAGCGGCTGTATATGGGCAACACGGTGATGATTTATCCCGATCTCGGCAACGGCGAATCGGTCACGCGCTTTGCGCAGAAGGTTGCCGACGTGGTGCTGGCTGAGGCCCCTGGCTGGGAGCCAGTTCGTTTAGGCGTGATCGCTGAAGAGCACTGAGTTAATCTGTACTGCGCCTGTAGCGTGATATAACCCGCACACTTGCATACCAGGTCCGCCCCCAAAGAGAGCATAGCCCCATGTCAATAGGTGTCATCTACATCGCCACAGGTCATCCGTTGTACGGGGATCTGGCTGTCGTTTCCGCTACCAGCCTGAAAAGAGTTATGCCAGAAATGCCTGTGACGGTCTTGACCGATCTGGAGCGCCAATGGCCGAACATCGATAACGTCATTTCGATTACGAGTTCTGGTGATGGTTTCAAAGACAAGATTCTGTTTATGCCGCAGTCACCGTACAGCTATACGCTCTTTATGGATACAGACACCTACGTCTGCGGAGCCTTCTCGGAAATCTTTCCCATCCTGGACAAGTTCGACATCGCTGCTATTCACGATCCTTTCCGCCGTCATGCGGGCTGGGTACGTCGCTTTGCCCAATTTGCGCCCGACGTCCCTGCTGCCTTCGCAGAAATGAACACTGGCATCATTCTGTACAAAAAGTCACCCCAGATGGAAGACTTCTTCACAGAATGGCTAAAGCTATACGAAGATCAGCCTGCCGGAGCTAAGTTGACTGCCGATCAGCCTTTCTTCCGAGTGGCGCTTTATCGAAGTAACCTGCGCGTTGCTACCCTTCCGCACGAATACAATTGTCAATTTCGGACCACCGGCTATGTCTACGATTCCGTCAAGATATTGCACGGTCATGTCATGTCCAAAATCGACCATTTTGAAAAAGTGACCAAAGCCGTCAATGCTTGCGAAGGGGCACGTGTTTATATTGGCGGCAAGATTTACGCCCAGCGAGACGTGGGGAGACTTTTCGCGCGCCGCGTGGCGCGCTACGTGGCGCGCTATCCGGAGCCTCCGCGAAACGTATGGCTGCTGCGTCTCAACCGGTTGGCAGAGTTGAGCAGGCAGGCAGGGCTTCGTGGAATATTGACCCGCGTGTTGAAACGCTGAACTTCATCGCCGAGCTCCGGGTCAGCTCCAGGAAACGCGCACACAGCGGCTTCTCTGGAGAAACCGCCCAGAGATTCATCAGGTTCCAACGCCCACCGGTGAGTGCCCACCCCTAATGCGAGGAGATACACATGACTGCCGAGGCAACCCCTGTTACAACGAGTGCACAGATACGCAGCCGAACCTGGACCACGTATTTGATCGGGGCGATTGCCCTTCTATACGTCGCTTTCGTCCTTGTGTACCGACTGGGAGAGTACCCCCTTCCCTGGTTTGATGAAGGCTCATATCTAAAAGTCGCAAAAAACTACGCCATCAATGGCATCTATGCCGACTTCAGCAGTGAGGGAAATCGATACACTGGCGCGGTCATCGCCGCAGGCCCTACGGTTATCTTGCCAGTAGCTGCGATCTTCAAGCTGTTCGGGGTGAATTTGGTGCTGGCGCGATTGGTAATCGTTGTCTACAGTTTCTTGATGCTTGGCGTGCTTTACGCTTTATGTGCCAATCTGGGGAGTGCCCGCCTCGCTGTTGTAACGCTGGCCCTCGTCATTCTCAATCCAACCCTGGATTTGCAGGTATATAGCCGCGAAGTGATGGGTGAAGTGCCAGGGTTGTTTTTCCTGTTCGCTGGTCTGTGGCTCTGGCTGCGTCCTACTCGGCACAATTTGGCAGGTTTGTTCATCGTCGGAGTGCTTTTTGGGTTAGCTGCCGTCAGCAAAAATCAATATGCTCTTTTCATTTTACCCAGCCTGTTTCTGGCCTGGATGCTCGATCTGATCTGGTATCGAAAGCAGGGTTGGCGCTATTTTGTGATTCCGGGCTTGGTTGGAGGGGGCGTTTATTTTGCGTGGGTATTTTACGTGCTGTTTGTTTTAGGCGCCCAGGGACGTGACGTCACAGGCGACTTACAGTTGCTCCGCACCAGCAGTGAGACCGCACTGTTCCTGATCAGTCCAGGCCGTAACTTGCGCAACGCGTTGAGCCTGATCGACGACGGCGGTTATCCCGGACTGCTGATCGCAGCTCTTCTTGCCGGCTTCGTTCTGAGCCGACGCCGCGATGAGGCAGGGCAGCGCTGGGGCATCCTTTACACTTTCCTGTTGATGAGCGTCGTGACTTACACTTTTTCGATTGGCTTCACACGCTACCAGATCCCTGTACTGGCATTGGCAGCGCCGCTGATTGCTCACCTACTCAATCAACTGACAGACGGTTTTCGTCTACAATTACGGGGGCTTGGCGCTGCGTTCCGCTCTGGGGAATTATCGCTGTCCAAAACAGCGGGCATTTTGGTGATTGGGCTGTCCGTGCTGCTCTTCATTCGACCCGGCATCACTCGGTTCCTCTTCAGTGCGAACTCCGGCGATGATAGCTTTGCACGCTTGGGACAATACATTAATGAAAACATCCCATCGAACGCACTCATAGAGACTTACGATGAGGAAATCGCTGTTCTCAGCAATCATCCCTATCACTTCCCCCCCCACTCAGTCATGGTCAATCGCGTCCAGGAACTGGTGGCCGGCAAGCCCGAAGCACAATACGACTTCCGTAACTGGGTAAAGCCCGATTACGTGATAATTGGAAGGTTCAGTGCAGAAGCGCATGTTTACCTTCCTGAACAGTTGTCACAATACAAGCTGGTTCAATCAATCGGCAGTTACAAAATCTACCAACGTCAATAGCCGAGACATCGAACATCAAGCAGTCTTAAGGAATCTTTCATATGAAACCTCACGCCGGCCTGACGCTCTCAAATGTTGCAAGGGCAAATTGGCATCTGGCTTATTGCGCGTTGAGCAGGCTCGTCTTTGTCCCGATCCTTGTCATCGTCAGTGGGTTCGGCAATACGCTGGCTGGTGATGTATCTGCCCGATACCGTGCACGCACTCAAGACTCCTCGGCCTACGTCTTCCCTGCTCAACCGGAGTATTCAGCACTGCAGCCGGGCTTCCCCGGCGCGAACCTTGTCCAAATACGGATGCAGACAGATGACAGCGCGTGTAGCCATCCGGCCAACAGAATCGTGATGGAGAATTGCAACGCAGGGACAACTGAATGGCTCGTCAAACGTTACGCCAGTGACATTGAAGGCTATGCGTTTCCGGCCAGCATTAATGTCGGAGACACCGTTCGCTTTTATGTGAACACGAACGCGGCCCACTTCAACCTGAACATCTATCGCAGTGGCTACTACAATGGCCTGGGAGGTCGCCTCGTCAAGCGTGTCGACGACATCGAAGGACACGTTCAGCCAAACTGTAATCAAGATTTCTCCACAGGCCTGGTTAGTTGTGCCAACTGGGCGCCATCATATGCACTGGAAGTTCCTACTGACTGGGCTTCAGGCGTATATATCGCCAAACTCACGCGCCAGGATACGGGGGGTGAGAATGTTGTAGTATTCACAGTCCGCGATGACAATCGCAAATCCGACATTTTGTTCCAACAGAGTCTCTTTACCTATCAGGCTTACAACAATTATGGGGGTAAGGCCACCTATACCTCTCTCAGCGATGGCTGTACGACAGTCGCGCAAACCCCGCGTGCGGTGAAAGTCTCGTTCCATCGCCCGATTGTGGTGGGCGATAGCACCGGGGGAATCGTCCTCAACACCTACTTTAGAGTGGAATACCCAATGGTTCGCTGGTTGGAGGCGCAAGGCTACGATGTTACCTACTCCACCACGCTGGATACGCATCGCTCTGGCAAGCCCGGCGCGCCTAACCGCCTGCTCGATCACCGGGTTTTCCTTTCGGTAGGCCACGACGAGTATTGGACTCAGGAGATGCGCAACGCCATCACTGCCGCACGCGATGCGGGCGTTCATCTGGGCTTCTTCAGTGCAAACACAAGTTACTGGCGTGTTCGCCTGGAGCCAGACCCATTTACGGGGGAGCCGGACAGTGTTATGGTCACCTATAAAACGACGGAGAGTGGCCCTCCCGATCCAAGCGGCCATCCTACAGGAACCTGGCGCGATCCGGCTGGCGTCAACGATCCGGAAAATGGGCTGCTGGGCATTGAATATATCGGCGATAATGACGCCTTTTTCTTTCCAATGCGTGTGACGGCTGCTCAGGCCGCAGATCGCATTTACCGCCACACCGATCTGCAACGGATGCCACCCAACACTTATGCCGAATTTGGCGCACAAACCGTTGGATGGGAGTGGGACGCCGTGGTGGACAATGGGCACACCCCTCCTGGTTTGGCAGTGCTTGCTACCTCACCCGTCTACGGCTTGTTGCTTCAGGATGCGGGCAATTTTCAGAACGGAAACCTGGGCAAGGCATCTGCCAACATGACGCGCTACAGAGCGCCAAGCGGGGCCATCGTCTTTTCGAGTGGCACTATCCAGTGGTCGTGGGGGTTGGGCGCGTGGGGGATCGATGTCGTCGAACCCGACAGGTACTTACCGCAGATCACCTACAACATTCTGGCCGATATGCAGGTCCAACCAGCGACCCCCACCCAGAATCTGGTGCTCGATGGTCAGGCCGATCCTGTTGTCCAATCGAATACTGCCTTCCTGCCAATAGATTCAGCGGATTCAGCGAATGGGCCGGTGATCTCCAACCTCCGCACAACAGTGAGCGGAAATGTAGTCACAGTGACGTGGGATACCGATGTGCCTTCGACGACACAGGTCTATTTCGGCGAGCGGCCCGAACATCTAATCAGTTCATCTCCAGCCAAGCGCTCCGCCACTCGCACGCATTCTGTGACGCGAGGAGTCGGATTCCAATACAACAGCCGCTATTACTATAGGGCAATTTCCGCAGATGAGCGTGGTCATGTGACATTCTCCGAGATCGGCTCTTTCCAGACGCAGAACGCCCCCCTCAAGACACAAGTCGCAGACCTCGTGCGGTCAGTCGCCAACCCGGCTCAGTGCTGGGCTGCGGCTAATCCGTCGTCGGCTATCGGGGCTGGAATTGCAGCCGCCATCGTCGTGACAGGTTCAAGTGGGCTTCTAATTGCGCGGCGGCGGCGCAAACGCCGCCAGGTTATGCCGAATTAGAGGATATTGTCCTGTGCCGGACAGATGGGCTTTGAGTCTCTGGAAATCAGCCCGGGCCAGCGTTGAAAGCCTCTCGTACAGTATCTATGCTCTATTCTAGCTCCGCTGTGATGTAAAGGGTATTTTGTCGGGATGAACCAACCGAGGAACCTGTAGACCCATGACCCATATCTCTCGCCGCTCCTTCCTCAAAATGAGCGCCACCTTGCCGATCAGTGTTCTGTTGCCTGATTCAACGAATTCCGCCGACCTCCTGCAGACGATCCGAAAGCGTATCTACATTGCGCCCGACGACCATACGGACTATTTCTGGTCGGGCGGTGAGGAAGAGTATCGGCAAGCGTTCCTGACGATGCTGGACTACTACCTTAACCTTGCTGATGCCACCGCCAACGAACCTCCGGAGCACCAATATCGCTGGAACTGCGACGGTAGTTTCTGGATGTGGACTTACGAAAAGAACAAATCAGCAGCCGACTTTGAGCGGCTCATCAGCCGTATCCGAGATGGGCATATTACGGTTCCCTTGAATGCGCTATGCGTTTGTCTGGGCGGTGCTCCTGCCGAGGCCGTCTTAAGGGGGATGTACTATCCCGGACAGATTGAGCGGCGCTATAACCTGCGCTTCCCGCTGGCTCTGGCGATGGAAAATCAGACCCTGTCGTATGGCCTCGTTGCGCTCTGGGCGGGGGCTGGCGCGAAGTATAGCTGGAAAGGCGTGTGCGGTTGCGACACGCTCGTCAAGGATTTGAATGATCGGGAGCATGAAATCTACTGGGCAGTTGGCCCAGATGGCAGTAAAGTGCTCATGAAGTGGAATTCAATGCCGGAGAATCCCCGCCATATCGGTGGCTATGCCGAAGCCGCCGATCCCGATCAGATCGTTGAATATGTGGATTCAAATGCCGGATTCCACACACGCTATCCTTACGATGTCATCGGTGTTTTTGGAGAGGGTGGCGACAATTTACAGACGCTCGACGACAGGTTCCGGCCTGTTGCCGACCAGAAGACCAATGCCAGCCGTCAGGTTATCATCTCCAATCAGAGCGATTTTTTCACGGATTTTGAGCAGAACTATGGGGGCCGCCTTCCTTCTGTCGCGTGCAGCTTTGGGAACGAGTGGGATCTGTATTGCGCAGCGATGGCGGAGGTTTCAGCCAGTGTGAAGCGTTCTGTCGAACAATTACGCAGTGCCGAGGCCCTTGCCACGCTGGTCAGCTTGCACAGCCCAACCTTTATGAAAAGTCGTACTGCCGCGCGCGATCAAGCCTGGATGGATCTGGGCTTGTTTTGGGAACACAACTGGGCAGTTGCCGACGTCTTTGACAAGTTTGGCGAAAGTCGGATCAATTGGCAGCGGCGGCTTGCCGGCGAGATCAAAAACTATGTTGACGAACTGCAGGCGGCGGCGCAGAGCGCACTGGCCGACATGATTCCAAATCCAGGCTCAACGTTGCGCTTCTTTGCCTTTAACGCCTTAAGCTGGCCGCGGACCGACATTGCGGACCTGCCCTTTCCAGGTTCGGAACCTGTTCACGTCGTTGACCTTAGCAACGGCTCAGAAGTCCCTTCGCAGATAGTCACCCTGGAAGGGCAACCTTATCTGCGTATTCTGGCAACGGACGTACCCCCGGTGGGTTACAAAGTCTTCGAGGTGCGTCCTGGCCCGGGCCAGGCTTTTCCCGGTGTCCTGAACGTAGAGAACAACGTCATTGAGAACAGTTTTTATCGAGTTCGAGTGGCCGAGCGCGGCGCTATCGAGAGTTTGATCGATAAAACTCGAGATAACCGTGAATTTGTCAAAGAGGTCGGGCAACGCACGATCAATGATCTGGGACCAGGAACCGGGACTCTCAGCGCTGAAAACGTAGGGCCTGTTTCGGCAACGTTACTGGCTACTTCGAGCGGTCCCCTCGACCATACAACTCGCATCACTCTGGTTCGTGACGTTAACCGGATTGACATCAGCAACAATATCCGAGCCAGCTTTAACGAGACATTGACCTGGGCCTTTGGGTTTGAACTAGATGCGCCCGATGTCTGGCACGAGGAGGTCGGTGCGATAGTCCGGGCCAGACTGCTTGCTGACCAGGGGCACTATGCTCCCCGAAACGCACGTTATGACTGGTTAACATTGAACCACTTTGCTGATATGACTGGCAGTAACGCCGTTGGGATAACGCTGTCGAACGCGGACTGCTATTTCATGCGGCTGGGCAACAGTACCGCAACCCAACTCGACGTCAGCACGCCTCAGATTTCGCCGCTGGCTGGCGGTCGGGTGGGTGGTGATGGTCACGCTGGCATACCCAACCAGGGCGGGGATACCAATTTTCTCCAGCGTTTCGCTCTCAGAACACATGGCGCTTACGATCCTGTTGAGGCCATGCGTTTTTCGCTGGAGCATCAAAACCCTCTGGTAACGGGCGTTGTAAAAGGAAGCAACAGCTATTACCCCGAAAATGCGTTCTCGCTGCTCTCCATTTCTAACACTGAGGTTCTGTTATGGGCGCTGAAGCCTGCCGACGATGGCATTGAGCAGGGGATTATCGCGCGAGTATGGAACTGCTCCCCAAACCCGGCGGACTTTTCTCTCCAATTGACGCCTGGCCCTATCCGGAGCGCCAAGCACGTTTCCCACATCGAGACACCAATTGGTGATGCGCACATTACCAACGGTGTGCTCACGGATTCCCTGGCAAGTTACCAGATGAAGACATTCTCCTTGATGGGTGCACCAACCCTGTCCTGATGCGGCTCAAAGGCTGATTGTCGTGATCTCAGTTATGACCCTGCTACAAACTGAAAGCATGGTTGAAGGCGATCATGGTCGGCGAAATGCCGAAGTGAAAGGAAAGCCAGAGCCAAGTACCATGAGCGACGAAGATTGATCCATCCTGAAAATCTGCGCCGTACATCGATGCTGGAGACCATCAATCACTTTCAAATCGACTGCCAGGGTGTTTCGGCTGGCTATGTGTGTTGTCATCGAATCATGCAACAAACTGCTCAAGGCGGCTTTTTCGCCCAAAACGAAAAATCGGAGGCTTGAGTGGCTAACCCTAAGGTGAGTGTCTTGATTACGACCTACAATCACGAGGCCTTCATAGGCGAAGCGCTCGATGGTGTCCTCATGCAGAAGACCAGCTTCCCTATTGAAATAGTCATAAATGACGATGCTTCGACAGACAATGCACCCAATATCATCCGAGCCTATTGGGCTAAATATCCCGAAATAATTCGGCCATTCTTCCAGCCTAAAAACCGAGGCTCCACGCCGAATATGGCCGATGCTTATTATCGGTGCACGGGTGAATATGTGGCTTTACTTGATGGCGATGACTACTGGATCGATCCCTGTAAACTTGAAAAGCAAGTCGCACTGATGGATGCCCACCCTGAATATTCACTCTGTTTTACGAAAGAGGGACGTGTCTCTCCCTGTTACCAAATGACGCCAGGAACGGGAACATGTTCGGAATTTACCCTGAAAGATCTCCTGCATAATGATACGATGATGGGTACTTCCACCGTAATGTGTCGGCGCGCGCTGTTATCCGAGATACCGGCAGAGTACTACCATCAGTGGGGCACAGACTTCTACTTGTATGTACTTTTCGCGCGGCAAGGCCCAATTGGCTATATTGATGACGTGACAGCTATCTACAGGGTTCATCCTGCGAGCCTGACGCAAAGACCGGGCCAGATATCGCGTACTCTAGGCATCCTCCAAACCCGTCTTGATGTCGATGCTCTGTTAGAGCACAGGTACCATCATATCTTTCAATTGGCACGCCGCTACGTGGATGTATCGCTGGCTTATCTAGACGAAGCGCACGATTATGGAAAGGCCCGCTATTACCTGAGCCGGGCCATACGCAGGATACCCTTTGAACTATCGTGGGACAACTGCGAGCGGGTCCTTATCGCATTTCTACGCATTAATTTCCCTGGTGGATATCGTGCCGCCCGTGTTTGTAAGCACCTGCTCCGGAGCATTACCTTGAAGCGCAGGAGCCGGTAGCCCGTCCACCAATGGATGGATTGTTCCTGGTTAAATCTCAGCCTGAGAATGCCTGGCTTCATCCGAATAGGGTCCTTCTTTCTAGCAGGTTTGCACCCCTTCATGTATATCAGTATTCACGCCTTAGGCAGACTATGACCCGACAACAAACTGCGCCACCGACGTACCACGCACTGCCCAGAGCCGAGCGTTTCGATTGGCTCTTGCTCATCAAAGGCATAGCCTTCTTTTTTGTCTTTGGTACTCACCTGTCAGAGCACATCTTTGGAAATCTGCTGTGGGCAAATCCCACTTATGACTGGCCTCCTTTAGCCGTGCGTCTTGCGCAGTTCCAACCCGTCACCGGTTATGGGATACTGGACATACCCATTAATCTGGCACGCTACATCGGCTGGAACGGAACGCAGGGCGTTCAACTCTTCCTGGTTCTGAGCGGGTTCGGCCTGACGTGGGGGCTGCTTGCCAAATATGGCCTGGGGCCAATCTCGGTCAGCGAATTCTATAAGCGCAGAGCCTGGCGACTGTATCCGACCTGGTGGGGCGCACACCTCCTGTTCCTTGTGACTGGGACATTCACTGGCTGGGGATTGAATTGGAGTGATCGCCTGGTCTATGTCAGTATGCTAGGCATTCGAATCACCCCGGATCTCATTTACCACTTCACCACAGCCTGGTGGTACTTCGGTGTCATGATCCAGCTCTATCTGGTCTTTCCACTGCTGTGGGCTGCCCTCCAAAGGCTGGGGCCGATCCGTTTTGTCATCGCAGGCTGTGCCCTGACGTTTGCCGCGCGGGCCATCGGGGTATTGATGTTTGGCACCTACATGGATGCGTGGCTGCGCGGAGCCTTCTTCATCACACAACTTGCCAGTTTCACGTTTGGCATGAGCCTGGCCGTCTGGTTCAAGCAGTCACAGGCCCAGGTAGATTGCCGCTTGCGGGCGCGCTCCACTATTCTGATTGCGATTGGGATGTATGCGTCAGGCTCGCTGCTTAATTTCTGGGAATTGGGGCTGGCCGTTTCTCCGTTCTTGCGCGGCGTCGGGCTGTTTATCCTGCTCTATAACATTTTTGCTCGGCCTTTCCAGCCGCGCTCCCGCCCAGTAGCGTGCCTGAAGTGGTTCGGCCAGCATTCTTATGCGCTGTTCCTGATGCACCAGCCATTCATAGCCCTGCTCGTCCCGTCAGTCCTCAAGCCCAGTAACCTGGGCCGGGTTGTGTTCAACAGCCTGGTCGCGTTCGGGCTGGCCCTTCTTGGCGCGCTCTTCCTGGAAAAAGTGGTCGAAAAAGCAGTTGGCATTTGTGTTCGTTGGTATAAGACAGGTGGCATACCGGGGACGGCACTGCATTTGGGAACAGCAGGCTGTCTGGTCGTGGTGATTCTGTTTGGTACTGAATTTGGTGTGACCAGAATCATCCCGCAGGCCGTCCTGGGCTGGGGGGAAAAATCGATCTTAATTCCCGACGCTACTCTAGGCTGGCGCATGAAGCCCTCTGGCACTTTTCACCTACGCTGGGATGGCTACGATTATCAGGTGACGACTAATAGCCTCGGCTTCCCTGGGCCGGAGTACCCGGCTCAAAAAGATGCCGACACTTATCGGATTCTGGTCATTGGCGATGGGTTTACGAGTGCATCGGGGGTCAATACGGAGCAGACATGGCCTCGCTTGTTGGAAGCGGGACTCTCTCACGCTTTGCCAGGTCAGCGGGTGCAGATCATGACCTTTGCTGTTACCCACTATGGGCCAAGCCAATATGCCGCATTGGTCGATCAGTACGCACCCATATATCACCCCGATTTGATTCTCATCGGATTCTCGGCCTTTGACTACCAGGATTCTCGTCAGGACATCAATGCGGTCAGGGCGCAAATCGGTTTTGATTATCCAGCCAGCGACAGCCTGTACGCCATTCTGCGCACTGAAAACCTGGAAAAACTGGTGCGCACGCAAATCCACGACCCGTTGGAGCAAATCCTCACGGGGATGCCTGACCAGGACGATTATGGCATGGCTGGTTTTCCAATGCTGGAACGCGATCAGCCGACTCTGGGTAATGTTCGCCAGCTTGTGGCAGCGCGCTTGTCGCAGATAAAGAAAACTGCTGCTGGATTAAGGGCACAAGTTCTGATTGTCATGATACCAGTCCCGGTCCAGGTCTGTAAGCCTGAGCAGTTGCGCTATTACCCGGCGGGAGTTGAGCTAAACGACACGAGCAAATTCGATCCGGATTTGCCGCAGCGTATGACCACCGACATCGCTCGTCCGCTACAAATACCCGTCTACGATCTGCGTGTCGTCCTTCGCTCCGATGGTGGGGAATGCCCATACCAACCGCAAAACGTACACTGGCTCCCGCGAGGGCATCAGTTGGCTGCCGAGTATCTGACGCAGTTACTCAGCAGTCAGATCCGCGCGGCTTCAAAAGCTCAACCTATGTGAGTGTCGATTTTCAATTTCTATCGAAGCACCTACCTGGGAGGATTTCAATTGTCCACAATACCCGCAACGCCCCATATCGCCGAAAGCCATGTGAAGAGCGCCAACTTGCAGTCCGTTGGCCTTGTCCTGTTGAGCGTAACGCTTGGCGCGGTTGGTCAGCTCACAATCAAGGCTGCTGTGAACGAGATGGGGCCATTGCAGCTTTCTGCACAGATGCTGCTCAAGATGGTTTCCAGTCCGCTGCTCCTCATCGCGCTGGGGATATATGGGGTCAGTGCCATTCTCTGGCTGCTTGCGCTTATGAAAGCCGACCTCAGCTTCGCGTATCCTTTCCTGAGCCTGACTTACGTAGCAGTCTTAACTGGCGGAGCAGTTTTGTTCCACGAGCGGGTGACTTTGATGCGAATAGTGGGCTTCATCGTCATCGTGCTGGGGCTGGTCATCATTACTCGCGGCGAGCAGTCGGCTGCACAGGGTACACCTGCACCAATCACTGAGGAATAGCGAGTTGACCCGGCATTCAGGCAAGCAACCTCGCCGAATGATGAATGATACGCAGATACCCAATGGGGCATTGCGCAATGTTGCCCCAAAAGCACCAGTTGCGACTACAGTTGCGCGCCCTCAACCCTATGGATATCAATTGTATGGATATTCGGTCTGTTTGAAGCATCCCTAATGCGGAGTCTAAACTGATATGCCTATTCTATTGCGGGCTGTGTTGTTGCTTCCCGCAGCAATGCTGGTGTTGGTGGAAGTGCTCCAAAGTCAGCGACAAGCCAGGCTGAAAAACATCGCCTATATAGCGTTGAGCGCCGTCGCCATAGCGCATGTCTTGTTCATAGGCTTTGTCTGGTTCAATCACATAAGCTTTCCGTTGAACCTTGAGGCCATGGAGGGCACAGTTCTGCAACATGTCCAGCGCGCTATGGAATTGAAGCCCATCTACCCGGAGCCAACGCCCGATTTTGTCCCGTTGGCGTACAACCCGCTGTACTACATAGTGGCTATCCCATTTGGGTGGGTCTTCGGTGCGAGTCTGCCGACTCTGCGCCTGGTTTCGATCCTCGGAATGATCGGTAGCGCCCTGATCCTTTTTCTTGTAGTGCGGCAAAAAACCGCATCGAACTGGTGGGGCCTGATGGCCGTCGGTCTTTTCGCAGCCGCTTATCGCGTCATGGATTCCTATCTGGATACGGCGCACTCCGATTCCTGGCTGATTTTTCTCGCGCTATTAGGCACTTATTTGATTGACCGTGATCGCTCACGGCTCTGGAATCTGGCCGGGGTGATGGTGCTCGTTGCCTCATTCTGGACTAAGCAGCATGGCGCGTTATTTGTAATCGGAGGTGTGCTTTTCCTGACATGGCGGGAAGGGTTCAGGCGTGCAATACCCTACTGGGTTGCCGCGGTTCTACTAGGCCCTGTTCTTTACGTGTTCGGTGGCCCGCTGTTGTTTGGGCCTCGTTTTCTCTACTTTACCTGGGAGGTGCCGCGCGCCTGGTCAACGCTGGATCGCAGCATCTTCATTCGCTACTTTTCTTTCATCGCCTTATCTTATCCTTTATTGGCCCTTTCCGGCACACTGACCAGCCTTCAGGCCATTGTCAGGCAGCGGAAAACGCTCAATGTCTGGCACATTCAGTTCTTTTTCGCGCTGCTCTCTGGTTTTATGGGGTCACTGGATAAGGGGTCGAACAATAACGTTTATGCCCCAATGGGCACATGGTTAATATTGGTGGGTGTACTCGGGCTATACGAATTCGCCAGGCAGCTACCGGCATTGGAGCGGTATCGGGCACACCAGTTGGCTCTGTTCGCTACCTTCGCTATCATGCTTTACTATCCGCAGTCGGTACTTGTATCACCTCGCGCCGGTGAAAGCTATAGCGATCTCATCCGCGTTCTAAACAGTCTTAATGCACATGTTTATGCCCCAGATTTGGGACAATTGGAACAGGGATATACCCTTTCCCCAACAGCCCACTGGGTAGCCCTTGAGGATATGGTGCGCGGCCCTGGGCGCGATACCCAAAACAATCCCATTGTCCGTGCTCTCGTCGATCCTGTGTTACACCCAAGCGGGCCAGCTTTTGTTCTCACTAACCGGAACTGGGAACAGGGCTGCGAATGTATCAAGTTCCTCAGCGACTACTATGTCCTTGAAACAGATTTTGGAGATCGATTTGAGGCGCTGCATGGGCTGGCTCGGCGGTGGGATGTTGGTTGGCCGCGTTACCTTTACCGATATGACCCGCAAAAGGCCGCTCTTCAAGCTGAGGGCAATCGCTAGGCGAGCTATCCAAAACACCAGGCCCTGCCCGGAGACCCATTCAAGATTTCGTCGTGCCTCGAATCTGCCGAGGCGGCAGCCTGAGCGCTTTGGGGTTAAAGGTCAAAACGGTTTCCAACAGGGACGAGCGGTCATCGTCTTTAATTAGACGATGGATGCCGATGATCATGCCATCGACGACTGGCTGGATTTTGGCGTTCCAGTCGTCGATTTCAGGGTCCTTGATGCTGCTGCTGATCTCGCGGATAATCCGATGCGTTCCGCCAATTTCCTTGATGAATCGATCATCCTGTAAGCGCTGCCAGGCGCCTGCCATTGCCAGCGTACTGACGACGATCAGCACATCACTCAGGTCTTGAGCAGCATCCACCAACGGCTGAAGTTCGCGCAGATACTTGTTGGCATCGTCAATGCCTCTGCGACGTCCTTCCGCGACAAGGGTCTGTTCGTGTGCATCCTGAATTTTCCGCTTATCGTCGGGAGTGAGGGTTAACCTTAGTGTCGGGTCTTCCACAGACAACCTCATACGTCGTGTTGCTGGCGTACCAGAAGCTAGAATTACGTTACTTCAGATTCAATGATGAATCAAGTTTGCAGATGAGTCTGTTGTGGTTTTGTTATGGTTCGGTGTTGCACATGGTTGCGGTGAGACAGCCGCTCAGAATTACCCTTTGCGCTCCTCCGGGGGTGTTGCGCCTGGCGGCGTGAGCACCAGTGAGCACCAATTGATCCGTTCAGCACGTAGCGCTACAGGCGATGTCACCAATGAGACTATCTTCGAAATTGCTCGTATCCGCTTTTATCCTTACACTGTTGGCCCTTCAACTCGTTGCCATTATCGGCCCGTTCGATGATTGGCCTTTTGCCTCCAATTCCATGTTCGCTTATTATCGGGTTCCCGGTGAGCCTGCCTACGACATTGCCATCCTTCTGGAAGACGAGACAGGCCAAGTCAGACGGCTCGATCCTGTCAGGGACCTGGGTGTTCCCAGTGCGGATAGTTTTCGGCGGTTAGTGTTCAGCCGGTGGTATGGTTCTACAGACCCGGCATTTCCCCAAGGGAAGTATCCCGATGATTCGCGGGCAGCCTTCGTGGCTCGACTGACCGATTTGTCCCGAAAGATTGTGAATGTCATACGTAGGCGCAATCCTGCTGCACCTGCTATCACAGCTATCAATATCGACCTGCGCACCATGCTGCCTCAAGGCAATGGTTGGACAAGCCAGCGTGAGACGCCAATCGGCCAATATAGCGTCGCCAGCGATCAGTTTTCGCTTCTGACACAATGATACATCAGATATATCAACATGCTTTCGTGATGTTAACGCGAGAACAGGACAATGTCCCACATGCTAAACCTATTATGGAAACGTTGGGATCAGTTTTGGTTTTCGTCTTCAGACCGTTATCAATATGGTTTATTCCGTATCCTGTTGGTCATTGGCCTGTTTGTGGTGGCCTGGGATGAGTGGCAATTTGGCAATCTGAGTGCGCTTTCCAGCGCACCAGTCGAATTTACTGCGCCCACGTTTCTGGTGCAGTTGTTGCACCTTTCCATTCCACTCTCGCCAGAGCTGGTGACACCTTTGCGCTGGCTGCTGCGGATTCTGATCCTGACATCGGCATTGGGCCTGGCAACCCGTTTCTCGCTCATCGCGTTGGCGACGCTCAACCTGTATTTGAACAGCCTGATCAATTCGTTCGGCTTTATCGATCATGCCACAACCCTGCCCTCACTGACGCTGCTGGTGCTGGCCCTCGCGCCCGGCGTAGCGCAGTTCTCATTGGACGCGCTCATCGCTCACATTCGCCAAAATGGCTGGACATTTCCCAAAGCGTTCAAACCACTGGCCGGCTCATTTCCTGTCTGGCCCGCCCATCTAATCCTGGTGATCATGGCACTTGCTTACTTCAGCAGCGGCTACTCAAAGATTCGTTTCGGTTCTCTCACATGGATGGATGGGCGCACGCTGGCTACTTATTTGGGCGATCCGCGCCCAGCCGATTACTTTGTCGCACAACCCAACCTGGACGCCCAGGCCAGGTGGCGCGATGGTGTTGGGCTTGGCAGTTTCGTCTATAGCACGGGAAACCCAACACGGCTTGCCCGTGCATTATCCACATCGATGCCGGCGATGGCGCTCCTTTCGATATTTACCGTGCTTTTCGAAATCACTTTTCCGCTCGTGCTGATTTTTCGACGCCTGTTACCGATTTATCTGATAATGGGCGTGTTCTTTCACGTCGGCATCATGCTGACGCTCAGTCTGTATAGCTTCTATTCCTACCTTGTCTGCTATCTGCTTTTTGTCGACTGGAAACAGCTTGAGACCCTAGTGGTCAGAGCCATTCCGCGCTGGATGCGTACCAAGTCCGTTGAAAGTGTGTGAATAACAGACTTTGGGGTTCAGGGATGGCTAAAACACCCCAGGTACGAAATAATGTTCGTTCAAACACCGTCAGCAAGGCTTGCAGAGGATTTTGACATGATGAGGCGACGGATAATCTCACTGGTTATATGTCTGGCCCTTTTCCTGATGTTCATGAGCAATCCTGACCGCGTGGCCCATGCCCGCTCTCTGGGCTTCGAGCGCGATGGGATCAAGTGGACGATCACGGTTACCATGTGTCAGAACGGGTTCAAAGTCGAGACGACTGGTGGAATTGTTGACGACACGGCCATTGAGATTCGCCTGGATCAGGTTAGCAAAATTGTTGCGGATCCAACGGTCAACTATCTGCTGCATAACGTTCCCGTGCCGTTTACTTCGCCCACTGGAACCAACCTGATTGCCGCTACGGCCAGCGCTAAGGTACCCATCGTGACCACGAGCTATTTCTATTTCCAAGACATGCAGGCTGTTAACACGAAGGTTGGAACCTCTATATCGGCATTCGCTGGCGGTAAGCCTTTCACTCTCCTGGAAGGCACCGGGTTTGATCTGGTCGGGAATTGTTTGCTTCCGTTGCCTGCACCGCCGACTCTGGACCTGTCGGGCGTCTACGATCCGCTTGCATTCACACGAGACTTCGGTAGGGATGGGCGGGCCAGCCCAAACGCGGGTGACAAAGTCGCCATTTACTGTGTGAACGAAGGTGCGTCCGCCGGAACCATCGTCGTTCAAGGCATTGATCGGAACTTAAGAGGTTATCGGCTGGGCGAATTCAAGCTGAATGATGTGGAGCGGGCCAAGCCCAGGGCAATAAGCAAACTGGCCGACGACGGACACAGCCTTATATTGATGCAAGTTTATGGCCCGGGCTATCGTTTTGAATGGACGGGCGGGCCGTGGAGTTCCCGCGAAATCAAGTATTTCACCTGCAACTGGTTTGGTAAAAGCCATTACAACAAGACACCCAGCCAGTTGAAGTACCCTGATGCCTTCGGCAATGATGGACGTGTCGCGCCCGATCAGACCGATAAAATGGTCGTCTATTGTAATATCGGCCCACGTACCATTGCGATCCTCGGCGTTGACAGGGAGTCAAAGGGGTTCAATCTGGCAACTTTCAAGTATGATGACTTGCTGAAGGTCAGCCCGGAGCCAATCGCAGTGGATACAAAACCCTTTGGCAAGGTGATGTTACGTGTGGATAATGATGACAATTTCTTCCTCGAGTGGTTCAATGGCTTATGGAGTGATTACGAATGGAAGGCGTTTAAGTGCCGCTTTTAGGCTAGACTTGCCGAATTGCGTGCAAGTCTTTGTTGAGCCAGGGAACACGCCCCACGCCGGTCAATCCGTCAGTCCGTTTTAAGGCAGGGGCTTGTTCCGCTTGCTATGCGCCATCGGGCCGGGCTACACCACGTCGGAGAACGTCTTTTCCATACGCCTGAAGTAGAACGCGCCACTGACCAGAATCGCCAGGGCGACAAGCGTGGAGGCCAGGACAAGTGGCCCAGGTGGATGGCCCGTACCCAGCAGCGCCCACCGGAAGCCCTCCACAACACCCACCATCGGATTCAGGCCATAAACGGTGCGCCAGGGTTCGTCCAACAGGCTGGACGGATAGGCGATTGGCGTTGCAAAGAGCCATAACTGGGTCAGGAATGGTACGACGTAGCGAATGTCTCGGTACTCGACGTTTAGCGCCGAAAGCCACAGCCCTACGCCAAGCGAGGTGATGAGAGCCAGCAGCAGGAACACAGGCAGCCACAGAATCGCCGCCCCCGAAGGATAGACCTGGTAGTAGAGCATCATTCCGATGAGCACCAGAAACGATAAGAGAAAGTCCGGCAGGCCAACCAGTACGCCGGAAATCGGGATGATCATGCGCGGAAAATAGACCTTTTTGATCAGGTTGGCGCTGCCGACCAGGCTGTTGGATGATTGCGCCAGCCCATTGGCAAAAAATGTCCAGGGAATGAGCGCGGTATAGGAAAAGATAGGGTACGGGATGCCGTCGGAGGGTACTTTGGCGAGGCGGCCAAAAAACAGGCTGAACACAACCATGGTCATGAAAGGCTGGATAATGGCCCACGCCGCACCGAGTAGAGTCTGTTTATAGCGCACCTTAATGTCGCGCTCGGTCAAGAAATACAGCAGTTCGCGTGCTTTCCACAGTTCTCGAAGCTGTAACGATACCCACCCGTGCGATGGTTTGATGATGAGCACGGGAGATGTGTCTCCTTCTCCGCTTGCTGGTAAATTGGCTTTGATGTCGCTCGCGTCGCCCATGATTGTGATCCGAATCCTGTCTCGTCCAGATGTCCGACAATTTGCTCAGTAACTCTTGTAAGAGGGAAGTACCCATACCATCATACATCAGGCGGGTGAATTGCTCAATGCGTCCCTCCTGAATACTACGTCCAGCGGGGCACGGGTTTCTATCTTCACACCCTGCTTGCAATGCAGGGCTTGGCAGGCTACATTGATGAGGTATACGGCGCTATTTTGACGTGGCCCAGGCATACCTGGACGAAGCAGGTGAAAGGCTTGCCACTATTTAATTCAGGCCGCGTGCAGGATTCTCTATGAACCTCCAAAGGACAACCTGGAGAGCGCCCCGATCCTGTTTCTGCGTCTATACTTTCTTCTTGGCTATCACTTTGCGCGGGCTTGCAAACACCTCTAGAGACGCGGCTTGATGTACTGCGGGCGGATTGTTGGGCACAGGAATGAGAAGGGATATAAAGGAAACCTGTGGAGGACAAACATGGCCCGCAAACAACGGCAGTTCAGTGCACAATTCAAGTTCGAGACGGTGA
>Ga0070741_10001268_pt1 | contig 79005 bp, 80 predicted proteins | sample Coa_R1_4_FD_66440 | JGI IMG/M metagenome (GOLD analysis project Ga0070741, IMG submission 66440) | Surface soil microbial communities from Centralia Pennsylvania, which are recovering from an underground coalmine fire - Coalmine... | ecosystem: Environmental > Terrestrial > Soil > Unclassified ...
GCCCTTCGTCTACCGGAGCATCGGGAGCGTCTGCTCGCTCGGGCGGTACAAGGGGGTGGCCTCGATCCGCGGCTTCAAGGTGCGCGGGTTCCCCGCCTGGTTCCTCCACCGCTCCTACCACCTGCTCGCGATGCCGACGATCCCGCGGCGCGTGAAGATCGCGATGGACTGGACGGTGGCCTTGCTGTTTCCGCGGGACATCGCCCAGCTCGGCGTGCTCGAGCGTCCGCGAGAGTCGTTCGCGAGGGCCGCGGCCGGCAGCTCGTCCGTCGCGGACTCGTGACGCCGCGTCCTGCGGCGGGCGGAGCTCGGGTCAGCCGCCGCGGTTGATCTCGGCCGCCGCGGAGAGGGCCGTGTGGCTCCGCTCGAGGTCCGGCAGCTCGTGGCCGGCCGTGAGCTCCTCGACGGCCCAGTTGGTGAGGTCCCGGATCGAGATGATCCCGACCAGCGCTCCGCGTTCGACGACCGGGAGATGGCGGATTCGCAGCCGGGCCATGTGCTCGGCCGCCTCGGCGATGTCGGTCCGCGGCTGCACCGTGTCGAGGTTGCGGGTCATCCGCTCCTCGACCCGAGTGGTGCGCGGGTCCATACCGTCGGCCACCAGGTTCACGAGGTCCCGCTCGGTCACGATGCCGGCCAGCCGGTCGCCGTCCAGGACGACCACCGAGGAGATGGCGTTGTCGTGCAGGAGCCTGGCGACGTGGGCGAACGTGTCCTGCGGGGTGGTGGTCTTGACGTCGGTCTTCATGATGTCTCCGACCTGCATCTGCAACCTCCCGGGGGAAGCGTCGAGTCCGTAAGGGTACCCCCTCGGGCGAGGACCCCGCAGCTCGGGTCGGCGGACCCCGGCAGCTCGGGTCGGCGGACCCTGCGGCTCGGGTCAGTGGTCGCTACGCCCCGTGAAGTTGAAGGCCTCGACCTTGAGGGCCGGCACGCGCGAGGCGGAGAAGAAGAACTCGCTCGCGAGCTCGGTGTCGCGGCCGATCATCGTCGTGTTGGTGAGCGCCTCCAGGATCGACTGGGTGAATCGGAGGTTCTTGACCGGGTACCGCACCTCGCCGCGCTCGATCAGGAAGGTGCCGTCCCGGGTCATGCCGGTGATGGTCGACTCCACGGGGTGCACGACGTTCGAGTAGTGGAACCGGGTCACCAGGAGCCCGCGGTCGGTGCTCGCGATCATCTCCTCGAGCGTGGCATCGCCGGGTGAGAGGAACAGGTTGAGGGGGAACGGTCCCTCGGGGTTCGGGGGCGGGAGCGCGTGGCCCGTGCTCTGGGTTCCCGCTTGTTTGGCGCTGCGGAGGTCGTGGACCGGGCCGCGGAACACCCCGCGCTCGATCAGGTCCACGCGCGATCGGGGCACTCCCTCGAAGTCGAAGGGGATCCCCAGGGTGAGGGGCGAGGTGGCGTTGTCGTAGATCGAGATCGAGGGTGCGGCGACCTGCCGGCCCTCCTTGCCGCTGAAGCACGAGCGGCCCTCGAGCACCGTCTTGCCTCCGAACCCGATCCACGCCAGGAACCCCACCGGCGTGGCGACCGCGGAGGGCTCCAGGACGACCGGGTAGCGGCCGGCGTCGAGGTCGCGCGGGTTCTGGGACGCCCGAGCCTTCTCCGCAGCGCGGCGGCCGACCGCCTCGGGATCGACCTCCGCGATCCGGCCGGCGAAGACCTCGGCGAAGCCGCTGCCGCCCTCTCCGCCCGTCACCACCGTGGTGAGCGAGGCTTGGGTCGACGGGGCCCAGCAGAACTGTCCTTCGGTGTTCGCGACCGCGATCTCCGTCGCGAGCGTCTCGAACGCCCCCGCGGCCTCGAATCCAGGCGCGCACTGCGCCACCAGCGCGGCAACGCCTTCCGCCCGCGCCTGGGGTGTGGTGGAGGCGGTGGCCTCGTCGAACCCGTCCCGCTCGGGCACCGGGCGGGGAGGGGCCAGACCGGGGAACAGCGGATCGGGCGCGACCACCTGGACCATCTCGCGCGCGCTCTCGGCGGCCCGGCGCGCTCCCTCGGGGCTGAACTCGTTGGTGGCGCTCACGCCGATCCGGCCCCCCGAGACGACGCGGACGCGGACCGCGGTGTCCTCGCGCCAGGTGCTCTGGTGGATCGCCGAGGACGCGAACCGCGTCAGCCCGCCCCACTCGTGCATCAGGAGCACCTCGACCCCGTCCACGCCTCCGAGCTCGAGCGCGGGCTCCGCGACCCTGCGAACCTCGTCGGGCCCGAACGCGCCCGGCATCTACCGGACCCCCACCTGCACGTCGCGGAACCTCGCGGGGGCCGCGCCGTGGCCGACGCGCGCCACCTGGCCAGGCTGGCCCTTGCCGCAGTTCGGGGTGCCCCAGAGCGTCCACGACTCGCGGCCGCCGACCGCGTCGCAGGATCGCCAGAACTCCGTCGTGATGCCGGTGTAGTTGGGGTTCCGGTACATCTCGGTCAGCCGACCGTCCTTGATCCGCCAGGCGATCTCGCAGCCGAACTGGAAGTTCACGCGGCGATCGTCGATCGACCACGACTGGTTGGTCGCCATGAAGATGCCGTCCTTCGTGTCGCCGACGATGTCGGCGAGCGTCCCTTCGCGCGGTTCGATCGAGACGTTGGTCATCCTGATGAGGGGGAGGTTCTGCCAGCCGTCGGCGCGCATGGCCCCGGAGGAAGTCTGGTCGATCGCCCCGGCCGTCTCGCGGGAGGACAGGAAGCCGTGGAAGATCCCGTCGACGATGATCGGGACCCGCTGCGCGGGCACTCCCTCGTCGTCCCACCCGAACGTGCCGAGCCCCCCCGCCAAGGTCGCATCGGCCGTGATCGACACGAGGTCGCTCGCGTAGCGCAGGCGGCCGCGGTCCTCGGGCGAGAGGAACGACGAGCCCGCGTACGCCTCCTCCATGCCGAGCACCCGGTCGAGCTCGACCGGGTGGCCGATCGACTCGTGGATCTGGAGCGCCACCTGTCCCGAGTCGAGCACGAGCGTCGTGCGCTCGCTCGGGCACTCTGTGGCCGTCAGGAGCTCGACCGCTTCGGTCGCCGTACGCTCCGCCTCCTCGACGAGCCCGAGCGCGCGGACGTGCTCCCAGCCGGCGGCCGCGATGTGGCCGCGAAACGAGTTGGGGAAGGACCGCCGCTGCATCTCGCCGTCGCCGATCGCCGTGGCCTCGATGCCGGCGCCGGACTGGACGGTCGTCTGCTCGATCGCGGCCCCCTCGCTGGAGGCGAACCACGACCGTCGCCGGAACAGGTCGATGCTGCCCTCGGCGAACGCGAGCCCCTTGACGAGCTGCATCCGCCGGGTGGCCTCCATGAGCAGCGCGACCTTCTCCTCCAGGGGGACCGTGAACGGGTCCTCCTGCATCGGGCTGTCCCAGCGACCCGTAGCGGGCTCGACCGGCGTGAGCGAGACGGGCTCGCGCGGCAGGCGCGAGGCCGCGCGAGCGATCGCGACCGCGAGCGCGGCCGTCCGCGCGATCTCTCCCTCGTCCATCCGCGCGGTGGCCGCGAATCCCCAGTAGCCGGCCACGAGCACGCGGATGCCGATTCCCTCCGAGGAGGCGCGGTCGATGCCCTCCATCTCCTGGTTGCGAACGGTGAGGGACTCGGTCTCCTCGCGAACCACCCGAGCGTCGGCGTAGTCGGCGCCGGCGGCCCCGGCCGCCTCCACCGCCTGTCTCACGACGTCCAGCACCCTGGTTGGACCTCCGGGCCGAAATCGACCGGCTGCGCTGAGCCGGCCGCACAGCCTACCCCACGCCACCGTCGGCGGCACGCCTGGGTCGCTACGCTTCTCGCGTGAGGCTCGGGGTGCACGTCGGCCACTGGACATCGAGTCCGGCGGATCCCCTGCCGATCGTCCGGGAGGCCGAGCGGTTGGGGTTCGAGTCCGCGTGGACCTCGGAGGCGTGGGGCTCGGATGCCGTCACCGTCGCGGCGTGGATCGCGGCGCACACGGAGCGGATCCACGTCGGAACGGCCGTCATGCAGATCGCGGCGCGAACGCCGGCCGCCACCGCGATGACGGCGATCACGCTCGACCACCTGAGCGGCGGTCGGTTCCGCCTGGGGCTCGGCGTCTCGGGGCCGCAGGTGGTGGAGGGGTGGCACGGCGTTCCCTATCGCGACCCCGTGGGCTGGACGCGCGAGTACGTCGAGGTGGTGCGGCGCATCTTCGAGCGTCGCGGACCGGTGGAGTTCCACGGCCGGCACGTGCGCCTTCCGGCGTCGGGTGGGCTCGGTATCGGCAAGCCGCTGCGGAGCGCGGTTCCCCCGCTTCGCGCACGCCTGCCGATCTACCTCGCGGCGCTGGGTCCCCGCAACGTCGCCCTCGCCGGTGAGATCGCCGACGGCTGGCTGCCGATCCTGTTCTCCCCAGAACGGACGGCGCCCCTCCGGCGTCGGCTCCTGGAGGCTCTCGAGCGGGCCGGTCGACGTCCCGACGCGTTCGACGTCGCCGCGATGGTGCCGGTGGTGGCGGGCGACGACCTCGACGCGTGTCGAGATCGCGTTCGGCCGTTCGTCGCCTTCTACGTGGGCGGGATGGGCTCCCGCGAGCGCAACTACTATGCATCCCTGGTCGCCGGGTACGGGTTCGCCGAGGCGGTGGCCCGCATCCAGGAGCTGTTCCTCTCGGGCCGGCGCCGGGAGGCCGGCGCCGCCGTGCCGGAGTCGCTGGTCGAGGAGATCGCTCTCCTCGGACCGGTGGCAAGGATCCGCGACCGGCTGGCGGCCTGGCGGGAAGCGGGAGTGACCACCCTGCTTGCGCAGACCGACGACGTCGGGTCGCTCCGGGCGCTGGCCGAGGCGAACGAGTAACGGGATCCTCGGGTGATGGCGGACACGGTGTTCTGGTGGAAGCTCTGGAAGCTCCTGCACCTGATCGGGGCGTTCGGGTTCGTGGCCGCCCACGGGGCGACGGCCGCCGTGGCGCTCAAGCTGCGACGGGAGCGCGCGCCGGAGCGGGTTCGGGCGCTGCTCGACCTCTCGCGCTCGACCCGCGGGTTCATGTATCTGTCGCTCGTCGTGTTGCTGGTCGGCGGGATCGCGAACGGGTTCGTGCTCCACGTGTGGGATCGTGGCTGGATTTGGGCGGCGATCGTCTTGCTCGCGCTGTTGATCGTGGTCGCCTTCCCGCTGGCCGTGCCGTACTACGCGGCGATTCGTCGGGCGGTCTCACCGCAGGAGCCGGCGGGGGAGGAGCGGTTGGGCGCCCTGCTCGCGTCCCGGCGTCCGCTGGTCGTGATGTGGATCGAGACGGTCGGGATCGTCCTGATCGTCTGGTTGATGGTGTTCAAGCCCTCGTAGCCGGCGCCGGCGCAAACCGGTACTCCTGCGCCACGGAGTCGCACGGGTTGCCCCGACCGTAGGTGATCCGCAGCTCGGTCATGTCGGCCACGCACCAGAACGCCGTCGCCCCGTCGCTCGGATCCCCCCATCGCTCTGGGTGCCTGCACAGCGAGTCCGGCGCCCCCTCGTGGTCGGCCAGCATCTCGCGGAGCCGGGCCGCCGTGATCGTTCCCTGGGCCTGGGCGTCGAGCAGCTCGCGCGCCCGTCGGTACCGACGGGCCGAGCGGAGGGCGTAGTCCGGGTCGCCCTCGTAGCGGAGCATGCGCTCGCAGACGTAGTGGTTGGTGTGCACGAGCGTGCCACGCTCGTCGACCCCGAGCAGCGCCGCGTCGGTCGCGGAGCCCTCGACGTCCACGACCTCGCCCCTGCAGCTCACGAGCACGTGGTTGTAGCAGGACGCGCGGTCCTGCCGGAGCGCCTCGCGAACCATCGCGTCGATCGAGCGCTCGCGGAGCATCGCCCGAACGGTGATCTCACGCGGCACCCCGACGCGCTCGTCGTTGGGCGCGAGCTCGTTGCCGGTGAGGGACAGGCCGGAGGAGTTCCATCCCACGCTGATGAAGATCCCGTCGCCGATCGTGAGGACCACGGGGTCTCCGGGAACGCTCCACTCGATCGCGACGAGGGCGTCCTGGTAGGCGCGCGATACGTCGTTGTTGTGCGCGACGAGGATCCGGTCGCCCTCGGTCGCCGGAGGAACCGCGACCAGGTCGCTGCACCTGCCGGAGAGCGAGCGTGGCTCGTACCAGATCTCCTCGGTCGCGCACGCGAACAGGGCAACGGGGTCGACCCCGGCTCCCTGCGCGGCGCCCTCGAGCTCCTCCACGTACCAGGGGTAGGCGTCGGCGGTCGCCTCCAGGTAGCGCTCCGCGAGCGCGAGCTGCTCCCGACGGCTGCGTCCCGAGGGGATAGAGGTCTCGGGGAAGGCGACGGCCGCACGAAGCGCTTCGGCCCGGGCCGTGCCGATCTGCCGCCCGACCTCGCGATGGGTTCCGGCGACGCGCAGGAGCGGAATCGGTTCGGGTGGCATCGGGTGGGATCGTAGCGCTTCCCCTCTTCACCTCGCGGTCCCGGCCGGGCGTCCCCTCCTTGTCGGGTCCCCCGCCTCATGGGGGTGGTGGGAGGCGGTGCGTAGATGGAGGAGAGGGGCAGAGAGGTGGGATGGAGATGCGAGAGGTCAGAACCGAAGCGGGCGAGGTGCAGGTCGGAACCGAGGAATGCTTCCAGCATCTCCTCGAGGGACTTGTGGATCCCGACCCGAAGATGCGTCGCCTTGCCGTCTGTGGCCTCGCGGCGGCCGGCGACCCCCGCGGCGTCCCGCCGCTCGTCGAACGGCTGGCCGACGAGGACGAGGAGATCCGAGTGCGAGCCGCGATGGCGCTGGCCAAGCTGGGCGATCGCCGGGCGGTCCCGCCGCTCGTCGCGGCGGCCACCGGGGACGACCCACCCCTACGCCGAGCCGCGATCCTCGCGCTCGGCGAGCTCGACGCCGGCCTGGACGTCCTGGCGCGGGTGCTCCGAGAGGGGGATCCGTCCGAACGCGTCCGCGCGGCGATCGCCCTCGGCGAGACGCGGGACGTGAACGCGATCGACCCGCTCACTCGGGCGCTCCAGGACAACGACCCAACCGTGCGCGCGCGAGCTCGCGAGGCCCTCGAGAAGATCCGCGAGTCCAGGGTCTTCTGACCCACGTCCCGGCCGGTATCGGCGGACCGGGTGAGGAGCCCCGCAGGGATCCCGCGAGCTCAGGCCCGAACGCGATCCGGGTCCCGGAAGTCGCCGGCCTTGCCCGCGGCGACCATGCGCCCGGCCGTGCCACCCCTTGCGTCGGGCGCCAGGCAACCCCCGAACGTCTCGTAACGCCGTGCTGCGCCCGGGGCTCGCTCTGCCGGGGGGTCGCCGGCGTGGCCTCCAGGCCCGACTCCGGGGGCGTCCCGGAGGTGGGTTGAGGAGAGTTCATGCACCTGCTTCCCTGACAAGCCTTCGACATTGGCAAGAGCATGCAGATAATGCATAATCACTCATCATGGCTCACACCAGGGTGGTCTCCGTCGGCGTCCTCGGCGCCTCCGGCACGGCGGGGGGGGAGGTGGTCCGCCTGCTGCTCGGGCACCCGGCGGCGCGCGTCGTGTTCCTGGGCGCGGAGGGCTCGGCCGGCCGAACGCTCGGCGCGGTCCACCCGCACCTGGCCGGGACCCCGCTCGGCTCGGAGGTCCTGAGAACCCTCGAGGAAGCCCAGGCGGAGGCCCTGGAGGTCGCGATCTTCGCGCTCGCCCATGGAGCGAGCGCACGATGGGCGCCTGCCCTGCTCGAGGGTGGGGTCCGGGTCATCGACCTCGGCGGAGACTTTCGCCTCGACGCCGAGGCCTACCCCGAGTGGTACGGGTTCGAGCACCCGGCGCCGGGATGGCTGGAGCGCTCCGTCTACGGACTGCCCGAGCTGTTCGGCGGGTCGATCGCCGACGCGGAGCTCGTGGCCAACCCCGGGTGCTTCCCGACGCCGGTCGTCCTGGGGCTCGCCCCGCTTCTCGCCGAGGGACGGATCGACCCGAGCCCGATCGTGGTCGACGGCAAGACCGGGATCTCGGGAGCCGGTCGATCGCCGTCTGAGGCCACTTCGTTCGTGGCGACCGAGGAGAGCGTCCGGCCCTACCGAGTCCCCAGGCACCAGCACACGCCCGAGATGGAGCGGGCGCTCGCCCTGGGGACAGGCGTCGACCCGGCCGTATCGTTCGTTCCCCATCTCGTCCCGTCGGTGCGCGGCGTGCTCACCACCTGCTACGCCCCCCTCGCCGCGGGCGAGACCACGGACTCACTTACCGACTGCCTGCGCCGTGCCTACGCGGCCGCGCCGTTCGTCCGGGTGCTCCCGCCGGGGGGCATGGTCGACACCAAGCGCACCCGCGGCTCCAACGCGGTCGAGCTCCAGGCGGTCGCCGACCCCAGGACGGGGATGGCGGTGGTGGCGGGGGCGCTCGACAACCTCGGCAAGGGTGCCGCCGGCCAGGCCGTCCAGAACCTCAACCTGATGTTCGGGCTGCCGGAGACGCTGGGCCTCGCGACGACCGGGGTGTACCCGTGAGCGTGACCTTCCCACGGGGCTTCCGAGCGGCGGGGACCGTCGCCGGCATGAAGCCGTCCTCGCGGCCCGACCTCGGGCTGCTCGTCGCCGACGTCCCTGCGAGCGCCGCGGGCCTGTTCACGACCAACGCCTTCGCGGCGGCGCCGGTCCGGCTCTCGCGGGCGCGCCTGGCGAACGGCCGCGCCCGGGCGGTCGTCGTGAACAGCGGGCAGGCGAACGCGGGCACGGGCGCCCGTGGCGAGGCCGACGCTCGGGCGGCAACCGACGAGGTGGCCCGGGCGCTCGGCATCGACCCGGAGGGAGTCCTCGCGTGCTCGACCGGCGTGATCGGGGAGCCGCTGCATCTGTCCGAGCTGCGCGCGGCGATCCCCGCGCTCGTCGGCTCGCTCACGCCGAGCGGCGGGCCTGCGTTCGCGGAGGCGATCCTCACGACCGACACCCGGGCCAAGCAGGCCGCGGCCGAAGCCGGGGGGTACCGGGTCGGCGGTTGTGCGAAGGGGGTCGGCATGATCGCCCCCGACCTGCAGCTCGCGACCATGCTCGCGTTCGTGACGACCGACGCGCCGGTTCCCCCCGAGGCGGTCGGCCGTCTCGCGACCGAGGCCCTCGAGCCGGCGTTCGAGTCGCTCACCGTGGACGGCTGCACGAGCACGAACGACACCGTCCTGATGCTCGCGAGCGGCGCCGCGGGTGGCAAGCCGGTCGTCCCCGGGACGACACCGTGGCGGTCGCTCGTCGGGGCGGTCGAGGACGTGGCCGGTTCGCTCGTCGCTCAGCTCGCCGACGACGCGGAGGGCGCGTCGCACGTGGCGATCGTCGAGGTGACGGGCGCCGCCACCGACGAGGACGCGAGAGCGGTCGCGAAGGCGGTCGCGGGCTCGCTGCTCGTCAAGACGGCGGTCTTCGGCGGCGACCCGAACCCGGGGCGAGTCCTGCAGGCGATCGGCGCCTCGGGCGCGCGTGTGGACCCGGGTCGCGTGCGGGTGCGGATCGGTGACGCGACGGTGGTGGCCGGCGGGACGGTCGTCCCGAGCTACTTCGCGCCCGACGGCGCGCGGAAGGCCCGAGCGGCGCTGGAGCGGCGCCACGTCGTGCTCGGGATCGAGCTCGGGACCGGTCCGGGGCGCAGCCGGGCGCTGGGCGTCGACCTCTCGTACCGGTACGTCGAGATCAACGCGGAGTACACGACGTGACGCCGGCGACTCTTGCGCCGCAGGTCCGTCAGCGGACCATCGCGAAGGCACGGACGCTGCTCGACGCGCTGCCGTTCCTGCGCGAGCACTGGGGTACGACCATCGTGATCAAGGTGGGCGGCGCGGTGATGGAGCGCGCGCCGCTATCGCTCTCGTTCGCGAAGGACCTCGCGCTCTTGCAGCACGTGGGCATCCACCCGCTGATCGTTCACGGGGGCGGGCCGCAGGTGACCGAGGTGTCGGCCCGGCTCGGGCTGCCGGTCGCCTTCGTGGACGGACTCCGGGTCACGGACGCCGACACGCTCGACGTGGCCACCATGGTGCTCGCCGGCAAGCTCAATACCGAGATCGTGGCGACCCTGCTCGCCGGCGACGTGCCCGCGGTCGGCCTGTCGGGAGTCGACGGAGGGCTCGTGGTCGTCCGCCGCCGGCCCGATCCGGACCTCGGCTTCGTGGGCGACGTCGTCCGGGTCGACGTCGAGGTCGCGCGCACGTTGATGGATCGCCGGTTCGTCCCGGTCGTCGCCTCGATCGCCGTCGATGAGTCCGGTCAGACCTTCAACGTGAACGCCGACGCCGTCGCCGCCGAGCTGGCCGTGGGTCTCGGGGCCCACAAGCTGGTGTACATGAGCGACGTCCCGGGGGTGCTCGGCCGAGGCGGTGAGCTGCTCTCCGAGCTCGGATCGCGCGAGGTCGCCGATCTCCTTCGCGACGGCGCCGTCGTGGAGGGCGGCATGATCCCGAAGCTCGAGAGCGCGGCGCGAGCGCTCGAGGGGGGCGTGCCCCGGGTACACCTGCTGGACGGGAGGGTGGAGCACGCGCTGGTGCTCGAGCTGTTCACCCCGGAGGGGGTGGGCACGATGATCGTGGCCGAAGGGCCGCCCGGTCCGGGCTCTGTCGAGCGCGTGCCCGGGCCGAGTCCCGTCTCGGACCGGGAGGGGGCGCGGTGACGCGGTCGGTCGGCGCGTCGAAGGTCCGGCGCCAGCAGGCGATCCTCGAGCTCGTGGCCGCCGGACGCCTGTCGAGCCAGGAGGAGATCCGGGCGCGACTCGAGCGGCTCGGCCTGCCGGCGACCCAGTCGACGATCTCCCGCGATATCGAGGAGCTCGGGCTCGCCAGGGTTCACGACCGGGAGGGGGTGCGGTACGTGCGACCGGGCGAGACCGCCCCGACCGCGCCGGCCGGTCTGCTGTCCCACGCCCTTCGCGAGTTCGCCCTGGCGATCGTCCCGGCCAACCAGCTCCTGGTGATCCGCACGCCGGCCGGCGCCGCGAGCGCCCTCGCGGAGGTCCTGGACCGCGCCGAGCTTCCGGACGTGGCCGGCACGATCGCGGGCGACAACACGATCCTCGTCGTCCCGAGCGACGGGGTCTCGCCCCGAACCGTGGAACGCACCCTGCGAGCAGCGATGGAGGAAGCATGAAGCGCGTGGCCCTTGCGTACTCGGGAGGTCTGGACACCTCGGTGACGATCCGGTGGCTCACCGAGCGCGGCTACGAGGTGGTCGCCGTGGCGGTGGACGTGGGCCAGCAAGAGGACTTCGCGCTCGTTCGCGAGCGCGGCATGCGGGCCGGCGCCGCGGAGGTCCGCGTGATCGACGCCGTGGATCGCTTCGCCGGCGAGTTCCTCATCCCAGCCATCAAGGCCAACGGTCTGTACGAGGGCCGGTACCCGATGGTCTCGAGCCTCGCCCGCCCCCTGATCGCCGAGGAGGTGGTTCGGGTCGCCCGGGAGATCGGAGCCGGCGTCCTCGCGCACGGCTGCACCGGCAAGGGCAACGACCAGGTTCGGTTCGAGGTGGCGTTCGGCGTGCTGGCGCCGGACCTCGAGATCCTCGCCCCCGTGCGCGACGACGGAATCCCGCGGGAGAAGGCCGTGGCGCTGGCCGAGGAGTGGGGCATCCCGATCGCGGACGTCGCGACGTCGTTCTCCATCGACGAGAACCTGTGGGGCCGGACCGCCGAGTGCGGTCCGCTGGAGGATCCGTGGGCGGCGCCGCCGGAGCGGGCCTTCGCCCGCACCGCCCCTGCGCAGAACCGTCCGTCGGAGCCGGCGGAGGTGGTGGTGGGGTTCGAGCGCGGCGTGCCCGTGTCGCTCGACGGGACCGCGCGTCCGCTGCCGGCGCTCATCCGAGAGGTCGACGCTCTCGGCGGCCGATACGGCTTCGGACGGGTGGACATGATCGAGAACCGCCGGGTTGGCATCAAGTCCCGCGAGCTCTACGAGGTTCCCGGCGCGCTCGCGCTCATCACGGCTCACCGGGCCCTCGAGACCCTCACGCTCGAGCGCGACGTGGCGCATTTCAAGCCGTCCGTGGAGCAGCGGTGGTCGGAGCTCGTCTACGACGGGCTGTGGTTCTCGCCGCTGCGAGCCGCGATCGACGCGTTCGTCGACGCCACCCAGTCCCACGTGACGGGTGAGGTGCGGCTCGAGTTCTCGCCGGGTACCTGCAGCGTGGTCGGGCGGCGGTCCGAGGTCTCGCTGTACGACGAGGGGCTCGCGACGTACGGGGAGGGCGACGCGTTCGACCACCACCACGCGGCCGGCTTCGTGCGGCTGTGGGGGATGCCGCTTCGCGTGTGGTCCGAGGTCCAGGGGATCGGCGCCGAGGCGTCGGGCCCCGGCGCCGGGAGCCCAGGATGAGCGACCCCGGCCGGCCGCTCTGGTCGGGCAGGTTCTCCAAGCAGCCGGCGCTGGAGGCCGCGGTGCTCGGCCGCAGCCTGAGCTTCGACGTCCGGCTCGCGCCCCAGGACGTGAAGGTCTCGATCGCGCACGTCCTGGGGCTGCGCGATGCGGGCCTGATTGCGGCCGAGGAAGCCGAGACCCTCGAGCGGGCGCTCCTGGAGGTGGGGGAGGAGATCGCGGCGGACCGCTTCGCCTTCGACGCCGCCGACGAGGACGTGCACTCCGCGATCGAGCGCGGGGTCACCGAACGCCTGGGCGAGGTCGGTGCGAAGCTTCACGCCGGCCGAAGCCGAAACGACCTCGTTGTGACCGACCTGCGCCTCTGGCTGCTCGACGCCTGGGGGCGAGTCGAGGCCGGCGTCGTGCGCGTGATCCGCGCGCTCGTCCGGCATGCGCGCGAGCACGCCGAGACCGTCATGCCCGGCACGACCCACGGGCGCGCGGCGCAGCCGGTGACACTCGGGCACCACCTCCTCGCGCACGCCTGGGCGCTCGTGCGCGACCTCGACCGGTTCCAGGGCTGGGCCGGTCGCGCCTCGGTCTCGGCCCTCGGCGCCGGCGCGCTCGCCACCTCCACGCTCGGGCTCGACCCGACCGCGGCCGCCCGACGCCTTGGGTTCGCGGATCGCTTCGCGAACTCGATCGACGCGGTCTCCGACCGCGACTTCGCGCAGGAGTTCCTGGCCGATGCCGCGATCCTCGGAACCCACCTGTCCAGACTCGCGGCGGACCTCCTGCGCTGGAGCGACGAAGCCCTCGGCTGGGTCGAGATCGACGAGGCCTACGCCACCGGTTCGAGCATGATGCCCCACAAGCGCAACCCGGACGTCGCCGAGCTCGTCCGGGCCAAGGCGGGGCGGCTCGCCGGTCATCTGGTGGCGCTCTCGTCGACGCTGCAGGGCCTGCCGCTCGGCTACCACCGCGACCTGCAGGAGGACAAGGAGCCGCTGTTCGACTGCGTCGACACGCTCCAGGCGGTCCTGCCCGCGCTCGCCGGCTGCGTGGAGACCGCTTCGTTCCGACTCGAGCCGATGCGCCGTGCGGCGCGCGATTCCGGCCTGTACGCGACCGACCTCGCCGAGGCGCTCGTGGTCGCCGGGGTGCCGTTCCGCGAGGCGCATCGCCGGGTGGGGGAGCTCGTCGCGCGACTCGAGGCGGAGGGTCGGTCGCTCGCCGACCTGAGCGGTCCCGAGTGGGCCGAGCTCGACCTCCCGGAGGGCCCGGCTCTCCTCGATCCCGATCGGGCGGTTCGGGCTCGGGGCGTCCCCGGCGGACCCTCGCCCGAGAGCGTGCGTGGACAGATCGAGGCGCTCGAGCGCAGGCTCGCGGCCCGGGACGGTGAGGGCCGTGGACCCTGAGGTCCGCCCCATCGGGATCGAGCAGATCCGCCTCCTCCGCCACCGACTGCTCCGCCCCCGGCACCCACCGGAGGAGCTCGTATACCTGGGCGACGACGCCCCGGACACGCTCCACCTCGGGGCGTTCGAGGGTGGAGAGCTGGTCGGCATCGCCTCGGTGGTCCGCGAGGCGATCGCCCCGGAGTTGGGGATCCAGGCGGGAGGCGGGCCTGCGCACGGAGCGCCGCCGCACGCGCAATGGAGGCTCCGCGGGATGGCCACCTTCCCGCACGTGCGTGGTCGCGGCCACGGGGCGAGGCTCGTCGAGGGGTGTCTCGAGCACGCCCGCGGCCTGGGCGGTCGGCTCCTGTGGTGCACCGCCCGCCTGTCCGCGGAGGGCTTCTACCGGCGGCTCGGCTTCGAGGGGCGGGGGCGCGTGTTCGGCGTTCCCGGCCTCGGTCCCCACGAGCTCATGGTCCGGGTGATCTGGCCCGACGGGGAACCGAGCCGGACCGCCGAGGGATCGATCCGGCGAGGCCCGCGGTAAGAACTCGGAATGGGTCGAACGCCGCGCCCGCCTCGCGCGTACACCTTGCGAGAGCACGAGCAGCTCGATCTGGGAGGTCGGTCATGAGGCCAATCCGGGGCACCACCATCGCGCGAACGGCGGCCGTCGCCGCCCTGGCGCTCGTCCTCGCCGCGTGCAGCCACGGGGCGACCGCCTCCTCCGGATCGGGAGGCCCGACGGGCGGCGGATCCGCCGCCCTGACGATCGGCACCCAGCAGGTGAAGGGGATCGGCACGGTGCTCGACACGGCTGAGGGCCTGACCCTCTACCACAACACCCAGGAGACCGGGGGGAAGATCGTGTGCACCGGGTCGTGCGCGAGCGCGTGGCCCCCGGTGCTGGTCTCCGGATCGCTCCCGGCCGTGCCAAGCGGCGTCTCCGGCTCGTTCGGCACGGTCGTGAGGCCCGACGGCTCCAAGCAGCTCACGTTCGACGGCCAGCCCCTGTACACGTACGCGGGGGACAGCGGGCCGGGTCAGGCGAACGGCCAGGGCCTCGAAGGCGTCTGGTACGCCGTGACGACGTCGGGGACCCCCGGCACCTCGGGCGGTGGCGCCGGGTCGGGCTCCGGCGGCTCCGGCGGGGGGTACGGCAGGTACTGACCCTGGGCCGGGGCCGGAGCCCGAGCCGACGCGCTCTCCCGTCCGCTCGGGCGAGGCAGGTTGACGGCGCGGCCCGCGAGTCCGTATGGTACGCTCCGGTCTAGTTCTATTCGGACTATTTCGATTTGGACCACAGCGCCGGGGACGTGGGTTCCGCCGAGACCGAACGACTGCCGAACAGCTCGTTCGCGGTGCTCGGCATGCTCACCTTCGGAGAGGCCTCGGGCTACGACCTCGTGAAGCTGGCCGAGCGCAGCCTGGAGTTCTTCTGGGCGCCTGCGAAGAGCCAGATCTACTCGGAGCTTCGCCGTCTGGTGGCGGCCGGGCTCGCCACCGAGCGCGAGGTTGAGCAGGCGGACCGACCCGACAAGCGCCTGTATCGCATCACGCCCGCGGGTGAACGTGCCCTCAGGCGATGGCTCGAGGAGCGGCCGGAGCACGAGCCGTTCAAGAGCGAGTTCCTGCTGAAGCTGTTCTTCGGGCACCAGATGTCGCGCGAGCGGCTCCTCGCGCTCGTCGAGGGCCACCGACGCGACTCGCAGGAAGCGCTGGAACGGCTCCGGGAGATCGGCGCCCAGATCGACGGCGATCCGCGGTTCCGGTCCGCGCGTCTCACGCTCGAGTACGGCATCGCGCACTTCCGCGCGAACGTGAGCTGGTGCGACCGGGCCCTGAGGACGCTGAAAGGAGGGGAAGGGTGATCGGCAGCGACGAGGTCACCGTGGAGGTCAGCGGCCTGGTCAAGGAGTTCCCGGCGCCGGGCGGCGGAACGCTTCGGGCCGTCGACGGCGTGTCCTTCGAGGTCCATCGAGGGGAGGTGTTCGGCTTCCTCGGCCCGAACGGCGCCGGCAAGACCACGACCCTCGAGATCATCGAGGGGCTCCAGGAGCCCACGTCCGGAACCGCGTCCGTCCTCGGTCTCGACTCCGTGCACGACCGCGAGCGGATGAAGGCTCGCATCGGTGTCCAGCTTCAGGCCGGCGCGTACTTCCGGTACCTCACGCTTGAGGAGATCCTGGATCTGTTCGGGTCGTTCTACCCGAAGGCCCTTCCGCCGGCCGAGCTGCTCGAGAAGGTGGGGCTCCTCGACAAGCGGAGGGCGCTCGTCGGCGAGCTCTCCGGCGGGCAGGCTCAGCGCTTCTCGATCGTCGCCGCGATGGTGAACGATCCGGAGGTCGTGTTCCTCGACGAGCCCACGACGGGTCTGGACCCGCAGGCCCGCCGCAACCTCTGGGACCTGGTCGAGTTCATCAACCGCCAGGAGGGCAAGACCGTCGTGATGACCACGCACTACATGGAGGAGGCCCAGGTCCTCTGCGACCGCGTCGCGATCATCGACCACGGACGGATCCAGGCGCTCGACACGCCCCTCGGGCTCGTTCGCCGCCTCCCCTCCGCGTACCGGATCGTGTTCCAGGCGAGCGGCGGAGTCGACGAGGCCGCGCTTGCGCGTCTCCCCGGCGTGCGCCGGGTCACCCCCGTCCAGCTGAACGGGTTCAACTGGGAGCTCGCCGTGCGGCGCGCCGCCGAGACCCTCCCGGCGTTCGTCGAGTGGAGCGAGTCCAACGGCGTGAAGGTCGAGGACGTGCAGGTCATCCCCGCCACGCTCGAGGACGTGTTCCTCACGCTGACCGGGCACACCCTGAGGGAGTGATCGACGGTGCGGAAGCTGTTCGTCGCCAGCATGAAGATGCTCTACCGGGACCGGCAGTCCCTGTTCTGGGCCCTCGCCTTTCCGGTCATCTTCGTCGTGGTGTTCGGGCTGTTCGACTTCAACCAGGCGCCGAACGTCCGCATCGACGTGGTCGGCGCCGACCGCGCGCCGATCGGACCGGCGCTCGTCCAGGGTCTCGATCGGGTCGACTCGTTCGACGTCCACCGCACGGCGTCCGAGGGAATCGCGCGCAAGGACCTTGCGGAGGGAGACGTCGACGTCGTGCTCGCGGTTCCGGCGCAGACGCCCGCAGCCGGGCCCGCGGGGATCGAGGTCCTCTACAACCGGAGCAACTTCACGTCCAACCAGTTCGCGCTCACCACGATCCGGCAGGTCGTGGACGGCATGAACCTGCGGGCCGCGGGCGTGTCGCGGCCGGCGCTCGTGGTCGAGGCCAAGGCGGTGCAGGCCAAGACCGTCGACTACTACGACTTCATCCTTCCCGGCCTCGTCGCGATGGGCGTCATGAACATCTCGATCGTCGGGATGGGCGTCGCCGTCGCGCGGTACCGGGAGCAGCGGATCCTCAAGCGGATCCTGGCCACGCCGCTGCGGCCGATCCGGTTCCTCGCGGCCCAGGTGCTCGCGCGGCTGGTGCTGTCGGTCGTGCAGTCCGCGCTCATCCTGGGCGTCGGGGTGTTCGCGTTCGGCGGCCACGTCTACGGAAACGTGCTGTGGCTGTTCGTCCTGGTGGTGCTCGGCAACCTGGTGTTCTTGAACCTAGGGTTCGCGGTCGCCGGTCGCGCGTCGAACCCCGACGCGGCGCAGGGGCTCGGCCAGGCGGTCGCCCTGCCGATGATGTTCTTCTCGGGGGTCTTCTTCCCCGTCGAGACCCTCCCCAAGGTCGTGGAGACGCTCGTCCGGTACCTGCCGCTCACCCCGCTCCTGGACGCGATGCGCACCGTGGCGGTCGACGGGAAGTCCATCACCGCGACCGGGGCGCAGCTTCTCCAGGTGGGGATCTGGGTGCTCGTGTCGTTCTGGCTCGCGACCAGGCTCTTCCGGTTCTCGGAGACGCGCTGAGGGGTCCGCGCGGGGCGCACGGGTCCCGGCGAGGACTGCAGGTTCGCGAGATCCTCCGGTACGCTTGCCTTCGTGCGATTTGCGACCGCTCTCGTCCTGTTCGCGCACCCGGACGATGCCGAGTACATGTGCGGAGGCACGGTGGCCCTGTGGGCGCGGGAGGGGACCGACGTTCACTACGTGGTGATCACGGACGGGTCGGCCGGGTCCAACGAGCCCGGGGCGGCTCGCGAGGAGATCGCCCGGATCCGCGAGCGCGAGCAGCGGGCCGCGGCCGAGGTCCTGGGGGTTCGCAGCGTGACCTTCCTGGGGTTCCGCGACGGCGAGCTCGAGGTGAACCTGGAGACGCGCCGCGCGGTGACCCGGGAGATCCGGCGGATCCGCCCCGACGTGGTGGTGGCCCCCGATCCCTCCCGGCTCTGGTCGCGGAACCGCCGGTACGTGAACCACGTCGACCACCGGGCCGCCGGCGAGCTCGCCCTGTGCGCGGTCATGCCCGACGCCCCGTCCAGGCCGCAGTTCCCCGAGCTCCTGGAGGCGGGACTGGAGCCGTTCGAGATCCCGAACCTTTGGTTGGGCTCGGAGGAGCCCGATACGTACGTTGACATCACGAAGACCATCGAGGTGAAGCTGGAGGCCCTGGCTCGGCACCGGTCGCAGCACGGGGAGGCCTCCGCCCCCTGGGTTCGGGAGCGCGCGCGGGAGCTGGGCGCCCGCGGCGGCGTCGAGTACGCCGAGGCCTTTCGAACCTTCGCGTTCAAGGACGAGGAAGAGTGATGGAGGACCCGATCGGCGATCCGCCGGAGGACGAGCCCGGCCGGCTCGATCCGGAGGAGGAGGAGAACGTCCGCGCCGACCTCGAGGACCTGGGCGGCATGCGCCAGATCTTCGGGCCACAGGGCGTGAAGGGCGTCGTCATCGCCTGCCCGGATTGCGGCGAGAACCACTACTACGAGTGGGATCTCCTGCGGGAGAACCTCGAGCACATGCTCCAGACCGGTGAGCCGCGGATGCACGAGCCGGCGTTCGAGGTCCGCGAGGAGGAGTACATCCAGTGGGACTACGGCAAGGGCTACCTCGACGCGCTCGTCGACACGGGGCTCGAGCCCGACCGGCGTCCTTCGCTCACGCAGTGTCCCTGGTGCGCGACGCCCTGCGAGGACTTCTTCCGCTACTGCCCGAAGTGCGGACGCTCGCTCGCCGCGCTCCGCCTCTACCGCGACCTCGTGCAGCGCGGGTTGAACGAGCGCGAGGTTCGCGCGCTCCTCGTGCGCGCGGGGTTCGACCCGTTCTGAGCAGCGGGCCGGTGGCGCTCGCGGCTCGGGTGCTGAGCACGGTCGCCGGGCCGACGGCGCGCTGATCCCGCTGCTGAAGGACCTTCACGCGACCGGGTAGCGGGCTCAGCCCCGCCTCCGCGCCGCCCGGCCGCGGACCGCCGGAGGCTCGAGCACGCACTCGTCGGGTGCCTTGTCGTCGCGAAGTCCCTTGAACGAGGGCGCGCGCATCTTGCGGGTGCTCCTGGTGAGCTCCAGGTACTCGACCACGCACACGAGGACGGGCTCGACGAACGTCGCTCCCTTCACCGCCGCGAGATCCGGATCCTCCGTGGCCGGCGTCGTGCGAACGAGCGGACGAAGCCGCTCCATCAGGCGGTCGAGCGTCTGCCGGGTGAACCCGGTGCCCACCTGGCCGACCCACCGGAGCTCGTTGCCGACGTAGGCGCCCACCAGCAACGCGCCGAACGCCCCCGCGCGTCCGCCCTGCCCCGGCGTCCACCCGAGGATCACGCAGTCCTGGGTGTTCGTGAGCTTGATCTTCCGCCAGTCCGGCGCCCGGCGGCCGGGGTGGTAGCGCGAGCCCTTCCGCTTGGCCATCACGCCCTCCAGGCCGAGCGAGCGCGCCGCCTCCGCAAGCCGCCGGCCCTCGCCGTCCACATAGGTGACCAGGTGCAGGCGCGGGTCCTCCTCGACCACCGCCTCCAGCAGCTCCCGCCGATGTTCGAGCCGCTGCCCGGTGAGGTCGTGCCCGTCGAGCCACAGGAGGTCGAAGGCGACGAGCGAGACCGGGACCTGGTTCGACATCCGCTTGATCTCGCGCTCGTTCGACAGGTTCATCCGCTGCTGGAGGGCCTCGAACGAGTTCCGACCCTCTTCGTCGAAGGCCACGATCTCTCCGTCGAGGACCGCGTTCACCTGGTTCACCAGCTCGTGGACCATGTGCAGCTCCGGATAGCGCGAGGTGACGTCGTGACCGGTCCTCGTGACCAATCGGGTCAGGTCCGTCGACAGGTACGCGAGACAGCGGATCCCGTCGAGCTTGGGCTCGAATCGCCACGTCGGGTCGTCGAACGGTTCGTGCCCGCCCTCCGCGAGCATCGGCTGGAACGCGGGCGGGGGGGCGATCAGCGGTGCCTCCTGGTGGCTGGCCAGGAACACCAGCCAATCGGTCCTGGTCTTCACCAGGTGGTACTCGAGTCCCGGGTAGCGCCGCCCGTGAAGGCGGAAGCTCACCTTCGTGTCGCTCCACTCGATCGGCTCGTACGTGCCGTCGTCGAAGATGCGGACCTCGCCGGCCCCGTAGTGTCCGGCGGGGATGGTCCCCTCGAACCCCCCGTACTCGAGCGGGTGGTCCTCGGTCCGCACCGCGAGGCGCCGGTCGCCGAGCTGGGTCGGCAGGCCCCTCGGCACCGCCCAGGACGGGAGCGCGCCGTCCCGCTCGAGACGCAGGTCGTAGTGAAGGCGCGTGGCGCGGTGCTTCTGGATCACGAAGGAGTTGCCGGCCCCCGCCGCTCCACCCGGCGCGGGCTCGGGGGTTGCGGCGAAGTCGCGCTTGCGCAGGTACTCGGACAGGTTGGGGTCCCTGGACGCGGCGATGACCTCCTCCGAGCCTCGCCCGGGCGCCGCCGGGCTCCCCTCGGCCTGCTTCGCGGAGGGAAGGCCGAGGGCCTCGAGCGCTGGGGTGAGGTCCTGGGGCCTCGTGCGCACCCCCTCGAACAGGTCGCCGAGGCGTCGGAACCGCCTCCAGACGGTCTCGATCGTGAAGTCTCGAGGCCTCACCCCTCGCTCGACCTCGTCCCAGGTCAGCGGGGTGGAGACGGGGGCGCCGGGTTCGGGGCGGAGCGAGTAGACCGATGCGATGTTCGCGCCCGAGCGGTTCATGTTGTGGTCGATGAATACCTTTCCCGCCCGGCGCGAGACCTGCCAGGACATCGTCACGCGCTCGCGGTCGGCCTTCAGGATCGCGGCGCCGATCGCGCCGACCAGGTCGCGGACCTGCCGGTAGCTGTAGCCGGGCTCGACCGGCACGAAGATCTGCATCCCCGTGGCCCCGCTCGTCTTGGGAAAGCCCTCGAGCCCGAGCGCGTCGAGCGCCGCCTTGACGTGAAGCGCGACCGCCAGCACGTCGTCGAACGTGATCGGCTCGAACGGGTCCAGGTCGAAGAACAGGTAGTCCGGCGAGTCCACCGAACGGCACCTCGAGTGCAGCGGGTGGAACTCGATGCAGCCCAGGTTCGCGACGAACAGCAGCCCCGCGAGGTCCTCGACCATGAGGTAGTCGATCACGCCGTCTCGGGCGTCCTCGGACTCGACCCGGCACCGCGGGATCCAGTCGGGGGTGTGCGAGGGCGCGGACTTCTCGTAGAAGAACCCGCCGGCCAGGCCGTCGGGCATCCGCTTCATCGTGAGCGGCCGCTCGAGGAGATGCGGCAGGATGAGGTCGGCGACGTTGTAGTAGTAGGCGATCACGTCGCCCTTCGTGTAGCCCTCGTCGGGCCAGAACACCTTGTCGAGGTTCGACAGGCGGAGCTCGCGGCCCGCCGTCTCGACCCACCAGACGTCCCCGCGCCGCTCGGCCGGGAGCTCCGAGGGGAATCGGACCGTGAACGCCCGTCCGGAGGATCGTCGTCGGGGAGGCATGGCGCCAGCCATGCTAGTCGTGGCGGGTCGCCCAGGACGGATACAATCTCCAACTCGCCGTGCGTGGGGCGCGGTCGCTCTCCGGAGGTGCCACATGCCACCCAGATCGATGTGGAAGGGGGCCATCTCCTTCGGCCTGGTGACGATCCCGGTGTCCGTCTACCCGGCCACCGAGGAGAAGTCCCTCCGGTTCAACCAGCTCCACGACGCCGACCACGGCCGCATCCGATACAAGCGCGTGTGCGAGATCGACGGCGAGGAGGTCCCGTACGACCACATCGTCAAGGGGTACGAGTACGAGAAGGACCGTTACGTCGTGCTGACCGACGAGGAGCTCGACGCGGTGCCCGTGGAGTCGAGCCGCACCATCGACATCCAGCAGTTCGTGGACCTGGCCGAGATCGACCCGATCCTGTTCAAGAAGTCCTACTACCTGGTGCCCGACGAGACGGGCGCAAAGGCCTACGCGCTGCTTCGACGCGCGCTCGCCGAGGAGCAGAAGGTCGGCATCGCCAAGGTCTCCTTCCGCGACAAGGAGCACCTCGCGGTGCTGCGGTTCACGGACGGCGTGTTCGTCCTCGAGACGATGTACTGGCCCGACGAGATCCGCGCGGCCGACTTCGACACCCTCGACGCCGAGGCCAAGGTCCGGGCGAGCGAGGTCGAGATGGCCAAGTCGCTCATCGAGAGCCTCACCCAGCCCTGGAACCCCGAGGCCTACCGCGACGAGTACCGGGAGGCCCTCCTCGAGGTGGTCGAGAAGAAGGTCGCGGGCGAGGAGATCGAGGTGGCGCCCGAGGCGCCCCCCGCCCGCGTGGTCGACTTGATGGAGGCGCTCAAGGCCTCCGTCGAGGCCGCGAAGAAGAAGACCCCCCGGGTCTCGGGCGCTCGGAGGCCCTCGAGAGCCCCGGCCAAGAAGGCGACGAGCCGAAAGGCCGCCCAGACAAAGAAGGCGGCGACCCCGAGGAAGCGCGCGGCCGCCGGCTGACCAGGTGGTGCGCTGAGCGCACGCCCGAGGCCCGCTATAAGCTCGTGTTCGTCGGGCGGAGGAGGGACCGGTGAAGCTCGTCGTCGCGATCGTGAAGCCCTTCAAGCTGGACGAGGTCAAGGAGGCGCTCCGCGAGATCGGGGTGAACGGGCTCACGACGAGCGACGTCGAGGGGTTCGGCCGTCAGCGCGGCCACACCGAGGTCTATCGCGGGGCCGAGTACCAGGTCGATTTCGTGCCGAAGGTGAAGGTCGAGGTGCTCGCCGACGACGATCAGGTGGACGGCGTCGTCGACGCGATCACCAAGGCGGCCCGGACCGGCAAGATCGGCGACGGGAAGATCTGGGTGACGCCGGTCGAGCAGGTGATCCGGATCCGGACCGGCGAGATGGGCCCCGACGCGCTCTGACATGGTCGAGCACCCCGCGCCGGTTGCGCGGCTGCTGGACGAGCTCGGCGCCCTCGATCGCGCCTACTCGCCCGGACATCACGGGCGCTGGTCGGGGTCGCGCCGCGCCGGCATCGTGCGCGGGTGCCTCCGGGAGCTGTTCCGGGAGCAAGCGCCGCCCCCGGGGATCGCGCTCGTCGCGCTGGGTGGGTTCGGACGAGGGGAGCTGGCTCCGCGCTCCGACGTCGACCTGCTGATCCTGCACACGGGCGAGCGGGCGAGCGAGGTGACCCGGCTCGCGGAGTCCCTGCTGTATCCGCTCTGGGACGCCGGGCTGAGCGTCGGTCACGCGGTCCGCACGCCGCCGGAGTGCCTGGCCCTGGTCGCCGAGCACCTGGACGCGGCGACCGCGATGCTGGACGGCATCGCGGTCGCCGGCGACGGCGAGGTGCTCGAGGGCGTTCGCTCCGAGCTGCTCGGTCGGCTCCGCGCCGACCCGCGGGCGTTCGTCCGGCGACTCAAGGCGGACGCGGCCGATCGTCGCGATCGGTTCGGGGTGGTTTCGGCCCTGCTCGAGCCCGAGCTGAAAGAGGGCGCCGGGGGGCTCCGCGACATCCAGATGCTGGGCTGGCTCGCCGAGGCCGTGTGCCACGCGTCCGGCGGCGGGCCAACGGGGTCGCCCACGAGCGCCCGGCTGGCCTCGCTCGCACGGGCCGGGCTCCTGCGCCAAGCCGAACGCGAGCGGGTCGAGGAGGCCGCGGAGTTCCTCACGCGCGTCCGGAGCGCGCTGCACCTCGAGACCGGACGGCCGGTGAACCGTCTGCACCTCGAGCAGCAGCCGGCCATCGCGGACGCCATGGGGTTCGAGGACGAACCCGGCCTGCCCGCGGTCGACGGGCTCATGCGTGCGGTGTTCGCGCACGCCCGCCAGGTGGAGCAGGTGGTCGGCGCGGTGTTCGACCGCTCCCTGCAGGGATCCTCGGACGCGGTTCTGGTGGAGCCGACGGCCGAGGGCGTGCTGGCGGCCTTCGCCGATGTCGCTCGCCGTCGCGGGGTGATGTCGACGGCGACCCTCGATCGGATCGAGCAGGTGGAGGTCCCTCCCCGGGTGGTGTGGACCGATGGCATGCGCGAGTCCTTCCTGCAGATCTTGCGGGCCGGGGAGGAAGGCGCGCGCGCCCTTGAGGCGCTCGATCGGATCGAGCTCCTCGACCGGCTCCTCCCGGAATGGGGACCCGTGCGCTGTCGTCCGCAGCGCGACCCCTACCACCGCCACACCGTCGACGTGCACCTGCTTCGGACGCTGTCCGGCGTCGCGCGGCTGCTCGCCGGCGAGGACGGCGGCGATCCCCTCGCGGCCGAGGCGGCGAGCCTGGTTCGCGACCCCGATGCGCTCCTGTTGGGGGCGCTCCTCCACGACATCGGCAAGACGGGAGGGGGAAGCCACGTTCCGGTCGGCGCGGAGGTCGCCCGGCTCGTGCTCGAGCGGATCGGCGTGCCGGCTCCGACCAGGGATCTCGCCGTCTTCCTGGTCGCGGAGCACCTCCTGCTGTCGGACACGGCCACGCGCCGGGACCTCGGGGACGACGACCTCATCCTCGACGTCGCCGCGCGCGTCGGAGAGCCCGAGCGCCTGGCGGCCCTGTACCTGCTCACGCTCGCCGACGCCGCGGCGACCGGGCCGCTCGCCTGGACGCCGTGGCGGGCGACGCTGGTGCGCGAGCTGGTCGCGAAGGTCCAGCGCGTGCTCGAGCGCGGCGAGATGGGGGTCGAGACGGCCGAGCGCCTCGCCGAGCGGGCCGAGGAGCTGCGGCTCCGGCTCGCGAACGAGGACCCGGCGGAGGTCGACCGGTTCCTGCTGCGCATGCCGAGGAGCTACTTCCTCACCCTGCCGGTCGAGCGGATCGCGGCCCACTTCGCGCTGCTTCGGACCCCCGTGGGCGCCGCCGAGGTGCGCACCCAGTCCGGCCCGGGATCCCGGGCCGGCGCGCACGAGCTCACCGTGGTGGCGGCCGACCGCCCCGGGCTGCTCTCGTGGATCGCGGGCGCCCTCTCGCTCGCCGGGCTGTCGATCCTTACCGCGCAGGTCTTCACGACGGAGGACGGGACGGCGCTCGACGTGTTCGAGGTCGAGGGGCTCTTCGAGCCGGAGATCGATGAGGAGCGCTGGCGGCGGTTCCGGGCGGCGCTTCGAAAGGCCATCGAGGGCCGGATCTCGCTCGAGCACCAGGTGCTGGACAAGCGCCGTCACTACCGCAGCCCGAGGGCGGAGGTTCCGGTCCGCGTGAGCGTGCACAACGACGTGTCGGACTTCTTCACGGTCGTCGAGGTGGGGGCGCCGGACCGAATCGGCCTGCTCTTCGACGTCACTCGGACCTTCGCCGATCTCCACCTCGACGTTCATCTGGCAAAGGTCGCGACTTACGGCGCCCGAGTCGTGGACGTCTTCTACGTGCGCGACGAGCTGGGACGCAAGGTCGAGGGGGCGGAGCAGATCGCCGAGGTCGAGCGCGCCCTCCGCGAACGTCTGGACGAGCGACCCCTGCCCGAGGTCTCCGCGATGTCCGTGGGGGTCAGAGCACCTCGCGCAGGCGGTCGGCCATCCGAGGGCTCAGGCCCCCGTCCTCGTGCTTGAAGTAGCAGTAGACGTCGGACCCCGACGCGAGCGCCGGACGGATCCGACCGGCCCACGCGGCGAGCTCCTCGTCCGAGTACTCGGTCTTGCGCAGTCTCAGGTACCCGTAGGGGACCCACGAGAGCTCGTCGGGCCCGGGGTCCCGCTCGTCGGTCTCGGCGACGCACCAGGCGACGCCCTGGTCCAGCAGGAGCTCTCGCGCCTCCAGCCAGGACGGGTGCCGGAACTCCATCACGGCGCGGACGGTTGGGGGAAGGTACCCGACGAACCCCTCCAGGAGTCGGCGGTCGTACCTGAGGGAGGGAGGGCACTGGAACAGCACGGCCCCGAGCCGGTCGCCCAGCAGGCTCGCTCGCTCGAGGAAGTCGCGGACGTCCTGGTCGGCGTCCGCCAGACGCTTGACGTGGGTGATGCGCTGGTTGGCCTTCAGCGTGAAGCGAAAGCCCTCGGGCGTCTGCTCGCGCCAGGTGCGCAGGGTCTTCTCGGTCGGGAACCTGCGGAAGGTGTAGTTGATCTCGACGGAGGGGAACCGCGTGGCGTAGTAGGAGAGCAGGTCGGTGTTCTTCAATCCCTCGGGATAGAAGACGCCGTGCTTCCACTCGTCGTAGGCGAACCCCGAGGTCCCGAGGTACAGCGTGCCCGTCATCGGGGACAATCATCCCATGCGATCGCCCGAGCTCCGAGGCCGGGTGGACGCCTCCGGGCGGCCGATCTCGACCCTGTGGATCGATCCGGGCGCGCCGGCGCCCGTCCTGGTCGTCGCGCACGGAGCGGGCGCCGGGATGCAGCACCCGTTCCTCGCCGGGTTCTGCAGGGCGCTGGAGGCGCACGGGGTCGCGACCCTCCGGTTCAACTTCCCGTACGCGGAGGCCGGGCGGCGCTCGCCCGACCCCGAGCCCGTCCTCCGCGAGAGCTGGCTCGCCGCGTTCGAGGCGGCCGTGCGCCTCGCGGAGGGGCGTCCGGTGCTGGCCGGTGGCAAGTCGCTCGGCGGTCGCATCGCGTCGATGTGCACGGCCGACGGGATGCCGGCGGCGGGCCTGGTCTTCCTCGGTTACCCGCTCCACCCGCCCGGCGCGCCCGAGCGACTGCGCGCCGAGCATCTTCGCCGGGTGGCCGTCCCGATGCTGTTCTTGCACGGAACCCGCGACCCGTTCGCCCGTCCAGACCTCCTGGCGTCCGTGCTGGAAAGCCTCGGCGCGCGCGCCGAGTACCTCTCCGTCCGGGACGGCGACCACTCGTTCAACGTTCGGGGCACGAAGGTCGATGCTCGCGAGGTCGGCGCCGGCCTCGCCGAGCTCGCCGCGCCGTTCGTTCTGCGGGTGGCGGGTCGCTGACATGCCGCGCAAGCACCGTCGTCTGCCCGAGGAGCCGCCCACTTCGCCGCGCCGCCCGCGGGGCCAGGCGCCGCTGTGGGCGCTCGTGCCGTGGGCCGACATCCGTCGGGTCTCGGGCGACAAGCCGTACCGATGTCCAGGATGCGACCTCGAGATCCGGCCTCTCTCCTGGCATCTGGTGGTGGTGCCGCGGAGTGATCCGGAGGGTCGTCGTCACTGGCACGAGGGATGCTGGAGGATCGAGCTCAACCGCACGCAGGGCCGTCGCCGCGACCGGGCCTGAGGGCCAGGGGCCGGCGGGGAATTCAAACCGGATTCCAACCAGCATCCAGCCCGACACAAATCGTGCCCGGCGAACATGGGTGCGATGGCTGTGGAGGCGCCCGTCCCGCGCCCCGTCGCCCGCGCGCTGTACGAAGGCTTCGACTACGCGGCGTTCTGGCGCGACCCGGCGCGGGCCCACATGGACGTGCTGGAGCACCGGCTGGTCGAGCGACTGCTCCCGCGGGTCGGCCGAAGGATCCTGGACGCCGGGTGTGGGTTCGGCCGGCTCGCCGACGTCTACGTGAATCGCTTCGACGAGTGCGTGCTGGTGGACTCTGCCTGGTCGCTGCTCGAGCAGGCCCGCGACCGGTGGGCCTCGCACGTCACCCTGGTCGCGGCCGACCTGCGGGCGATGCCGTTCGCGACCGGCGCGTTCGACGCCGCGCTCGCGGTCCGCGTCCTGCACCACTTCGAGGATCCGCGACCGGTCCTGGCGGGGCTGCGGGCCGTCCTCGCCCCCGGCGGCCGGCTGCTGTTCACCTCGAGCAACGCGCGCAACCCCAAGCGGATCCTCCGGGCTCTCCTTGGGGGCGAGCCATGGAGCCCCTTCCGCGCGGGGCCGATCTCGTACGACCGCCACACGTTCGGCTGGTCCGCGGGCGAGCTTCGCGACTTGGTGACCGCCGCGGGCTTCCGGGTACGGGAGCTCCGGGGGGTCGGGGTGCTGGACAAGCTCGTTGCGCACGTGGGGCCGGTCGCGCGACTGGTCCCGCCCGGGGTCGGCGTGTCCAGGCCGCTCGGGGCGCTCCGCCTCGCGCCCTCGCTGCTCGGGGCGGCCGAGGTCGCGGGAGCCGGATCCGTCTGCCCGGCGCCGGTCCTTCGATGCCCCGCCTGTCGCGTTGCTCTCGTCGCCGGAGACGCCGTCTTCGACTGTCCCGCGTGCCTGCGGGCCTTCCCGCTGGTCGACGGCATCTGGGACTTCCGCCTCTAGGTCGCGCGCTCGCGGCCGGCTGCCTCCACGCCATTCCCACCCGTCGATATCATCGATCCATGCCCGTGCGTGAGGTCCGAGCCGCCATGACCGAGACCCGGGGCGGGTGGCGGGGTCGGTTGCTGGACGCCGATCTCGAGGTCCACGCGTCGAGCCGCGCCGCGTGCCTTTGGCGGCTGCGTCGCGCGGCGGGACCGGACGCGGTGCTCACGGTCGAGGTCTGGCCCGCGCTCGTCGGGGTGGCCGAGGCCGCCGCTCTGCTCGGGTGGGACCGGCGTCGCGTGATCACGTACGTGGATCGCGGGTCGTTCCCCGAGCCGCTCGCGCGCCTCGCCTCCGGCCGCGTGTGGCGCCGGGAGGACGTGCAGGCGTTCGCCCGTTCGAGGGGGAGCGGGCGGAGACGCAGGTGAGCGGGCTCCGGGTCCTGTTCCTGATCCGCCACGGGCACTCGGACGAAACCTCGGACGACCTCGTGCGGACACCGCGGGGTCCCCAGTGGGACCCGCCCCTCGACGCTCTGGGGCGCGAGCAGGCGGAGCTCCTCGCTCGCCGGCTGCTGCTGATGGAGCGACCGGTCGCGGTGTACTGCTCGCCGCTCCGTCGCGCCCGAGAGACCGTGGCGCCGTTTGCCGAGCGCGCCGGCCTCGAGGTCCGGTTCGACGAGGACCTCATGGAGGCCAACGTCGGCGCCTGGGAGAACCGGAGCTTCGAGGAGATCCTTGCGAGCGACGCGGAGCTCCTGCACCTGTTCACGAACCAGCGCGCGATCTGGCATCGAGCGCCCGGCGGGGAGGCGGTCGGCGCGTTTCGGGATCGCGTCCGGCGCGCGATCGGTGGCATCCTCGAGCGCCACCCCGAAGGCGACGTGTTCGTGATCGCGCACGGAGGGGTGATCAACGCCTACCTCGGACCGCTCGTCGGCGCGCCGCAGGAGATGTTCTTCCTTCCGGAGAACACGTCCCTCAACTCGCTCGAGATCGAGAACGGCGTTCCGCGACTGCGATTCCTGAACGACGTGCTCCACCTGACCGACCCGCACCTGTTCCCCGCGGACTGAGGCGCGCGAGCTCGACCGGGGCGGGGAGCCCCCTCGCTATACTGCCCGGGACGTCACCCGAGGAGGCCGCGGTGCCCGTCCGATTCCTGTCCGAGGAGTGGGCCAAGGAGCTGAAGGAACGCCTGAACGCGAGCGAGTCGTTCAGGAAGGCGGCCGGCTCCTCCGCCGCGAAGCTCCAGCAGATCATCACCGGGCCCGACGGGGAGCGGCGGTACTGGATCCGGATCGAGGACGGCACGGTCGACCTGGGCTCGGGCGATATCGAGATGCCGGACGCCACGATCACGCAGGACTACGACAGCGCGGTCGCGATGGCGCGGAGCGAGCTCAACCCCGTCTCGGCGTTCATGAGCGGGCGGCTCAAGATCGCCGGCAACATGATGCTGCTCATGCAGCTGCAGAGCGTGATCGCGGAGCTGCCGAGGGTGATGCAGGAGATGGACGTCGACTACTGAGCGTCCCCCTCGGGAGTCGGGGGCGCCTCGCCGGGGCGCTCCGCGAGCACCGTGAACGTGGCGAACGCTCGAGCGAGCAGCCGTTCGCGGTCGTCCACCACATCGGCCTCCGCGTAGCCGAAGCGCGACCCGGCCTTCACCACCCGCCCGCGCGCCCGCACCGTGCCCTCCCGCCCCGGCGCGAGGAACGTGACCGAGAGCTGGCTTGTGAGGTGCGAGGTTCCCGGCCGGAGCACCGTCCGGAACGCGAGTCCGGTCGCGGTGTCGGCGACCGTTGCGATCACCCCACCGTGAAGCACGCCGACGAGGTTCAGGTGCTCGGGGAGCACCTCGAGCGCCACGTCGACCTCTCCGGGCTCGACGCGCTCCAGCCGCATGCCGGACCGGCGGTGGAACGCCGACCTCGCGAAGCGGTCCCGAACCTCGCGAACGCGATCATCGTCCACCGATGCCTCCTGGACCGGCCCGTCCCGTCGCCGCGCACACCGGCCCGGCCCCAGTCTGCCACGCGCGGATCCTTCTGTTGACGTCTCCGCGAGCGGCTCGTGACAATCGGGCTTCAAGTCGAGGGGGAGCGATGAGCAGCGTCGACGTAGTGGGGGAGCGGTCGGTCTCGCAACCGGTCAGCGATCGCGTCTGGAGGATCGAGACCCACGGGATCGATCCGATCCCGGATTCCGACCGGCACGGAACGCCCTCCGAGCTCTTTTGGATCTGGTGCGCGGCGAACATCGCCATCCTGGGCGTGGCCTACGGCGGGTACCTGGTCACGTTCTACGGGCTGGACCTGTGGCAGGGCGTCCTCGCGGCGGGGCTCGGCACGGTGGGGTCGTTCCTGCTCGTGGGGTTCATCAGCCTGGCCGGCACGGTGGGCGGCGCGCCCACGCTGGTGCTGTCGCGGGCGGCGTTCGGGGTGCGCGGCAATGCGCTCCCCACCCTCGTGAGCTGGCTCGCGCTCGTCGGCTGGGAGATCATCCTCGTGGCGCTGTCGACGCTCTCGGCCGAGGCGATCCTGGGTCGAATCGGGGTGGGCTCAGGGGACGCGGTCACGGCCGTCTCGTTCGCGCTCATCGCCATCGTCACCATCGCGATCGGGCTCCTCGGTCACGCGACGATCGTCCGGATCCAGACCTGGTTCACGTACGCGTTCGCCGTCCTCACCGTGGGCTTCATGGCGCTCGAGGTCTCGCACGTCGACTGGCACGAGGTCGCGCGCCTTCCGTCGGCGGGTCTCACGGGGTTCCTCGGCGGCCTGTCGATCGTCATGGCGGGGCTCGGGATCGGGTGGGTGAATGCCGCCGCCGACTACAGCCGGTACCTGCCGCGCTCGTCGAGCCCGGGTGCGGTCGTGTGGTGGACGACGTTCGGCGCGAGCGTGGCCCCGGTGATCCTGATCGTGTTCGGGGTGTTCGTGGCCGCCGGCAACCCCCAGCTCGCCACCTCCGTGAACCCGATCGCGGTGCTGGCGAAGGACCTGCCGACCTGGTTCCTCGTGCCGTACCTGCTCACCGCCGTGGGCGGGCTCGTGGCCGGAGCACTTCTCGACATCTACTCGTCGGGCCTGAACCTGCTCACGCTCGGCCTGCGCATCCCGCGCTACCAGTCGGTCGCGATCGACGGGGCGCTCATGCTCGCCGGGAACATCTACATCCTGTTCTCCGCGCGGGACTTCTTCACGCCGTTCCAGGGGTTCCTCATCACCCTCGGCGTGCTGCTCGCCGCGTGGTCGGCGATCTTCCTCGTCGACCTGTGGCGGCACCGGATGCGCGAGGGGTATGCGGAAGCGGAGCTCTACGACCCGGCAGGGCGCTACGGCTCGTTCAACGCGGCCGGCGTGACCGCGTTCCTCGTGGCCGGGTTCGTCGGGCTCGGGCTCGTGAAGTCGACCGCCGCGGTCTTCTCCTGGGCGGGCTACCTGCTTCGGTTCGCCGGCGGGGACTCCGGCGTGATCGCGGGGAGCAGCCTCGGGCTGTTGATCGCGTTTCTGGTGGCGGGGGCGCTCTACGCAATCCTCGACGCGGCGCTCCCGGGCCCCGGCCCCGTGCGCTCGTGACGCCCGGCGGCGCTCGAGGCCCGCTTCTGGTCGTGATCGACATGCAGCGCCTGTTTCGAGACCCCGAGAGCCCGTGGGCCACTCCCGGCTTCGACGAGCTCGCGGGGCCGATCACGCGGCTGGCCGATGCGTTCGGCGACCGGACGGTCTTCACGCGCTTCCTCGTCCCGGAGCGCTTCGAGGGGAGCTGGGTCCCGTACTACGAGCGCTGGAGCGAGGTCACGAGGCCGGAGCGCCGCGAGTGGGGCGAGCTCGCGGATCCCTACGCCGCCCGGCGCCCGCGCACGCTCGACCGCCCGACGTTCGGCAAGTGGGGGCCGGAGCTCGACCGGCTCGCGGGACCGGACAGGACGCTGGTGCTCTGCGGGGTCGCGACCGACTGCTGCGTGATCGCCACCGCTCTCCCCGCCGCCGACGCGGGAGCGTTCGTCCGCGTGGTCGGCGACGCGTGCCGCGGCGCCACGGCCCGGGCGCACGAGCGGGCGCTCGCCATCATGGAGGGGTTCGCGCCGCAGATCGTCGTGACGAGCGTGGAGGAGGAGCTGGACCGGCTCGGCAGCCGAGCCCCCCGGCGGTCGGCTACTCCTTGACGTACGGCTTGCCGTCGGCCGCCGGGGGACGCGCCTTGCGGACCACGCCCGCCACGACGGCGATCGTGACCAGGTACGGCGCCATCAGGAGGAAGTTCGAGTCGATCGGGACCGACAGGATCGACAGCTTGGTCGAGAGCGCGTCGGCGAAGCCGAACACGAGCGCGGCCAGGAACGCGCCGACCGGGTTCCAACGCCCGAAGATCATCGCGGCGAGGCCGATGAACCCGCGCCCGGCGGTCATGTTCTCGTCGAACCTTCCGACCGATCCCAGCGTGAAGAACGCCCCTCCGATCCCGGCCACGATCCCGCCGAGGATGACGTTGCGATACCGCGTGTAGAGGACCCGGATGCCCACCGTGTCGGCCGCGCGCGGGTGCTCGCCCACCGCGCGCACGCGCAGCCCCCACCGGGTGTGGAAGAGCGCGATGTAGGCGACCGCGACCAGCACGAGCATCAGGTACACGAACAGGTTCTGATCGAACAGCACCGGTCCGACGATGGGCACCTGGGCCAGGCCGGGGATCTTGACGTCCCGGAAGATGCCCGGAGCGTTCAGGGCGTTGTTCTGCTCGAGGAACGCGATCGACAGGTAGCTCGTGAGGCCGAGCGCGATGATGTTGATCGCGACGCCGGCAATGATCTGATCCACCAGGTAGCGGATCGACAGCACCGCGAGCAGCGCCGCGAGCAGCGCTCCGACGACGGCGCCGCCCACGAGGCCCAGCCACTCGCCGGGAGTCCCACCGAGGATATGCGCGCCCGACGCTCCACCCGCGACGCTCGCGACCACCGTTCCCACGAAGGCTCCGGCGAGCAGCATTCCCTCGATGCCCACGTTGATCACGGCGGATCGCTCGCAAAGGACCCCGGAGAGCGCACCGAAGGTGATCGGCACGGCGAGCAGGAGCGTGCTCTGGAGCATCCCCACGAGGTTGAACGACTTGTCGTGGGCCGCCCACGTGAGGAACGCGACGACGAAGAGCGTGACGACCACGCCGATCGCGAGGTTGGTTCGGCGACCGAAGCCTCGAACGAGCTGTACCACACCGAGCGCCGCGCAGACCGCGCCGATCGCGAGCGCCGAGGCTCGGGAGGGAAGCGTGAGATTGGGGACGTGGATCGCGCCACCCTGCACGGGGTTGAGGACAAACGTGGAGGAGACGCCCCCGGGGACCCCGAGGCCGAAGACGAACACGATCATCGCGGCGGCGAGCAGGAAGAAGACCCCGACCGCCACGGCGCGCCGGGCGGCTCCGACCGGGACGACGTCGGTCGCGACCGCGCTCATCCGCCCCACCCCTTCGTGACGACCTGCACCCCCGCCCCTCGCTGGGCCTTGATCCGGTAGATGCCGCGGATCACCGCAGGTGCGGCGACGAACACGATAACCAGGGCCTCGATCACCGTCACGATGTCGATCGGCGTCGAGGTGGCCGCCTGCATCGACCTCGCCCCGGCGCGCAGCGCACCGAGCAGGAAGGCGGCCGCGACCACGCCCGAGGGCTTGGACTTGCCGAGCAGCGCGAGGGCGATCGCGTCGAAGCCGTAGCCGGAGGAGAACCCCGGCGTGAGGCTCGGCGAGATGCTGGCCAGCTGGACCGCACCACCCAGGCCGGCCAGTGCCCCGGAGAGCGCCATGGCCGCGACGAAGGTCCGGGCCGGGCTCATCCCGGCCGTCCGGGCGGCGTCGGGGTTGGCGCCCACGGCCCTGAACTCGAACCCGATCGTGGTCCGGTTGAGGAGCCACGCGACCGCGACCGCCATCGCGATCGCGAGCAGGATGCCAGCGTTCAGCCGCAGGTCGCTGCCCAGCAGGTGCGGGAAGAAGGCCGTAACGGGCTTGGAGATGGGATCCGTCCGGTCCGGGCGCTGGAAGAGCGTGGTCAACAGGACGAAGTCCACGAGGTAGTAGGAGATGTAGTTCATCATGATCGTCGTGATGACCTCGTGGGCCCCGGTCCTTGACTTGAGGTAGCCGGGGACCGCGCCCCAGAGCGCCCCCCCGAGGAACCCGGCGAGCGCGATCAGGGCGAGGTGGATCGGCCCGGGAAGCCCCGTGAACGAGAACCCGACGAGCGCGGCCGCGATCGCGCCGGCGTTCAACTGGCCCTCGGCGCCGATGTTGAACAGGCCGGCGCGGAACCCGAGGGCGACCGCGAGCCCGGCGAAGATCAGCGGCGTGGCGGCCACCACCGTCTCCGAGAGCGGGTTCAGCGAGAGGGCGACCTGGTGGAGGTCGCCGCTCCTGATCGCGTTGAAGATCTCGGTCGGGCTGCCGAGGGCGCCGGTGAACAGCGCCTCATACGAGTCGCGCACGGCGATCCCCGAGACCTTGAGTGTGTGCAGTGGGTCGACGAAGAAGCCGGCCCACGCGGAGCGCGAGGTCGGGTCGGTGAACATGATGAGCAGAGCGCCGAGCGCGAGCGCCGTGACGATCGCGAGCACGGGAACCGACAGCGCGCGGATCCACGAGGGAACGCCCGGGCCTTCGAGCAGTTCGGCGGCGAGGGTCCTCCCGGGCCGGCCACCCTCCGCTCCGGAGGCCCGCGATTCCTCTTCCTCCTCCGCGGGCGGACGCCCCTCCTTCAGCTCAGCCACCCAGGGCCTCCTTGGGACGGACCTCGTCGGGACTCACGCCGGCCATGAGCAGGCCGAGCTCCTCGCGAGAGGCGGCGCCGGCGGGGAGGATCGCGACGATCCGACTCCGGTACATCACGGCGATCCGGTCGGCGAGGGCGAGGACCTCGTCGAGCTCCGGTGAGACGAGCAGCACGGCGACGCCCTCGTCCCGCTTGGCGACGAGCCGAGCGTGGATGTACTCGATGGAGCCCACGTCGAGCCCGCGCGTGGGCTGGCTCGCGATCAGCAGGTGGATGGGCCGCGAGAACTCGCGGGCGACGATGACCTTCTGCTGGTTGCCGCCGGACAGCGTCGACGCCGCCTGCAGCACGGACGGCGTCCGGATGTCGTAGCTGCGCGCGCGCTCCTCGGCGGCCCGGAGGACCTCCCGGTCGTTCCTCACGATCCAGCTCGCGAACGGCGCCACGTCGTACTGGTCCAGCAGGAGGTTGTCGGCGATGCTGAACTCGACGATCAGGCCGTCGCGAAGGCGATCCTCGGGCACGTGTCCGACGCCCGCCTCGAGGACGTCGTGCACCGAGGCGTGGGTCACGTCGGTCCCAAGGATCCGAATGCATCCGGCCGAGGCGCGGCGGAGGCCCGTGAGCGCCTCCACGAGCTCGGTCTGACCGTTGCCCTGAACCCCGGCCACGCAGACGATCTCGCCCGCTCGTACCTCGAAGCTCACCCCGTCGACCGCGAGGTGCCCCCGGTCGTCCCGGACCATGAGGTCGGCGACCTGCAGCACCGGCTCCCCCGGCTTGGAGGGCTCCTTGGCCACCTGGAGCATCACCGTGCGGCCGACCATCATGGCCGCGAGCTCGGCCTCCGTGGTCTCCTGGGGCGTCGTCGTTCCGACCACACGGCCGCGGCGGAGCACCGTGATGCGGTCGGCGATCGCCAGGACCTCCTTCAGCTTGTGGGTGATGAAGATGATCGACTTGCCCGCCTCCTTCAGCGAGCGCATCACGCGGAAGAGCTCCTCGGTCTCCTGCGGCGTGAGCACCGCCGTGGGCTCGTCGAGGATCAGGATCTCGGCTTCCCGGTACAGGGCCTTGACGATCTCGACCCGCTGCTGCACGCCGACGGGGAGCTCCTCGATCACGGCGTCGGGTGGGATCTCCAGGCCGAACCGTTCGCTGATCTCGGTCACCTGGCGGCGGGCGGTCGCCCGGTCGAGCAGTCCGAACCGCCCGCGGGTCGACTCGACGCCCAGCATGATGTTCTCGGTCACGGTGAACACGGGGACCAGCATGAAGTGCTGGTGCACCATGCCGAGCCCCGCAGCGATCGCGTCGCCCGGTGAGCCGAACCTCACCGGTTTGCCGTCGATCAGGATCTCGCCCTCGTCGGCGTGGTAGAGGCCGTAGAGGATGTTCATGAGGGTGGTCTTGCCGGCACCGTTTTCCCCCAGCAGGGCGTGGATCTCTCCCGGCTCGACGGTGAGGCTGATGTGGTCGTTTGCCACGACGCCGGGAAAGCCCTTGGAGATCTCCTTCAGCTCGAGGCGCACCTTCGCTCGTCCCCTTCCCGCCGTTCGACCCGGGTGCCCTCCGCCGCAGAGCCTACCGCTCCGGTCACAACGGAGGGGGGCCCCGGTCGGCCCGGGCGCCCCCCTCGCTCCGTTGCGTCGACGGGTCTTACAGGTAGTCCTTGTAGTCCGCCGAGACGCTCCCGTCGATGATCCCCTGCTTGAGCTCGTCGAGCTTGCTCTTCAGAGCCGAAGGGACCTGGGAATCGAAGTTGTGGAACGGCGCGATGCCGACCCCGTCGTTGGCGAGGGTGCCGACGTACGTGCCACCCTTGAACGTGCCGTCGATCACTGCCTTGATCGCGTCCTTGACGGCCACGTCCATGTTCTTCATGACGCTCGTCAGCTCGATGCTCTGGTACTCCGGGGCCGAGACGTACCAGTCGGTGTCAACGCCGATGAGCATCGCGTTGCCGGCCGCCTGCACGGCGGCGGCGGCGCCCAGCCCGACCGGCCCGGCCACCGGCATGATGATGTCGGCGCCCTCGGACAGCAGGCTTTCGGTCACCTGCCGGCCCTTGTTCTGGTCCTCGAAGTCGCCGGTGAACGTGCCGTCCTGCTTCTTCGCGTCCCACCCCAGGACCTGGACGCTGGTCCCGTTGTCCTGGTTGTACTTCTGCACTCCCGCCCAGAACCCGTTCATGAAGATCGAGACCGTCGGGATGTTGATGCCGCCGAACGTGCCGACCTTGCCCGTCTTGGTCATGCCCGCGGCCAGGTATCCGGCCAGGAAAGCGGCCTGGTCCGTCGAGAACGTGAGCGCCAGGACGTTGTCGATCGGCGGGTCGTAGGCGAAGTCGACGATGGCGAAGTTCTGGTTGGGGTTTGCCTCCGCGGCAGCCTTCGTCGCGTCTCCGAGCAGGAACCCGACCGTGACGATCAGGTCGCACTTGCCGAGGAACGCCTGGATGTTCGGCGCGTAGTCGTCCTGCGTGGAGGATTCCAGGTACTTGCCGGTGATCCCGTATGCCTGCTCGGCATCGGTGACGCCCTTCCAGGCGGTTGCGTTGAAGCTCTTGTCGTTGATGCCTCCGGTGTCGGTCACCTCACAGGCGGTGACGCCGGCTCCGGGCGCCTCCGTCGCGCCGCCTCCTCCTCCGCCTCCGCCGCCCTCGGTGCTCTTCGAGCAGGCGGCGGCGAGCATGGTGAACACCGCGAGCACGGCGACGAGTTTCGTCATCCGCGTCATTCGGCTCCCCCTCCTCTCGCTCGTGCCCTTCCGGTCGATATTACGTGAGGGCAATCCCCCGGGGGTGGGGGTCCTCCGGCCCCCGTTCCCCTGGGACCGTTTCCGGGGAGGCCGAACCCCGGTCCTGGCCGGGTCCACCCCGGGCCTACTCGGTCCCGAACAGCCGGTCTCCGAAGTCCCCAAGACCGGGGAGGATGTACCCGTGCTCGTTCAGCTGACGGTCCACCGCGGCCGTGAATATGGGGATATCCGGGTGATCGTCCTGCATCTTTCGGATCCCCTCGGGCGCCGAGACGACGCACACGAAGCGGATCGACTCGGCCCGGCCGGCCTCCTTGACCGCCGTGCACGCGGCGGAACCAGAACCTCCGGTGGCGAGCATGGGGTCCAGGACCAGCACGTGGCGGCCGTCCACCGGGGGGAGCTTCCGGTAGTAGGACTGGGGAAGGAGGGATGCCTCGTCGCGCTCGAGGCCGATGTATCCGACGGCAACCTCGGGAAACAGCTCGGTCACGGCCTCCAGCATGCCGAGCCCCGCGCGCAGGATCGGCACGGCGACGAGATCCCCGAGCACCCGTCCGGTCGCGGGTTCGAGCGGGGTCTCCACCCGCACCTCTCGAGTGGGGAGGTCGCGAAGCGCCTCGAGCGCCAGCGCGAGGGCCAGGCGCTTGGCGAGCGTCCGAAACACCGGAGGCGAGGTGGTCCGGTCCCGAAGCGAGGTCAGCAGGTGTTCGGCGAGCGGGTGGTCGACCACGGTCACGGACACACCCCGCATCCTAGTGCGAGCCGGGGCTGCGACACGGACACGGGGAGGCGGTTGCCATCGGCCCCCACACCCCACACAATGGGGGACCTGATGAGCGAGCGGTTCGGCGACTGGTTCTTCTACGGCGGGCCCGGCCCGGCGTAGTCGCCTGTCGTCGCCAAACGCCGCAGGGGACCCCGGGCCCGGAGCCCGGGGTCCTTCGTGTCTCCGGGCGGAGCCGGACCCGCGACGGAGGAGGTCGCGATGGTCGTGGTTATGAAGAGGGAGGCGACGGAGGCCGAGATCGAGCGCGTCGCCGAGAAGGTCCGCGAGGCCGGCGGCGAGGCGTTCGTCTCGCGAGGCGCCGTGCACACCATCATCGGCCTCGTGGGGGAGACCGCGGTGTTCCGCGGCCTGGAGCTCGAGAGCCTGCCCGGGGTCGACCGGATCATCCAGATCGGCAAGCCGTACAAGATGGTCGCCCGGGCCCTCCATCCGGAGCCGACGTTCGTGCGCGTCGGGCCTGCCGTCGTCGGGCGCGGGATGTTCACGATGATTGCCGGACCGTGCGCCGTGGAGAGCGAGGAGCAAGCCATGACGGCCGCGCGTGCGGCCAAGGACGCCGGCGCCTCGATCCTGCGCGGGGGCGCGTTCAAGCCCAGGACCTCGCCCTACTCGTTCCAGGGCCTGGGCAGGGCCGGCCTGGAGATCCTCGCCGCGTGTCGCGAGGAGACCGGCCTCCCGGTCGTGACCGAGGTCCTCGAGCCGCGCGACGTCGAGCTGGTCGCGACCTGGGCCGATGCCCTGCAGATCGGCACGCGGAACATGCAGAACTTCGCGTTGCTCAAGGAGGTCGGAGCGACCAAGAAGCCGGTCATGCTGAAGCGCGGCCTGTCGGCGACCGTCGAGGAGTGGCTGATGGCCGCGGAGTACATCGCCCAGCGGGGGAACTCGGGGATCATCCTGTGCGAGCGGGGGATCCGGACGTTCGAGCCGTCGACGCGGAACACCCTCGACCTCGGCGGGATGGCCGTCGCGCAGCTCGAGAGCCATCTTCCCGTGATCGTCGACCCCTCGCACGCGATGGGCCACAAGGACCTCGTTGCGCCGATGGCCAGGGCCGCGGTCGCCGCGGGCGCGGACGGCGTCATGGTCGATGTCCACCACGACCCCGGCAGCGCGCTCTGCGACGGCCCGCAGGCGCTCCGGCCCGAGGAGCTGCAGGCGCTCACGAAGGAGCTGCACGCGCTCGCGACGGCGCTCGGACGCCAGATCGGCTGAGAAAAGCGCGCCGGCGCTCAGCCTGGAACGAGCGGCGTGAGCTCGGCGATCGCGCACGTGCTCCGCCACCGCGCGATGGAGTCGACCGCGGGGCCGGCCCGGCTCCGCCGTCGATCGGCCAGGATCTTGGCCGCCTCCTCCCACTCGGGGCCCTCCAGCACGCGCACCGTGGCGTAGAATTCCCCGAGCGCCGTATCTCGCCCTCGGGTCTCGGGGACGGTTGCCTTGCGGCGGGTGATCACGCGGACCTCGGATGCCCCTGGGATGCCCGGCACGGTCTGCTCCTGCGGTCCCGGTTCTCGCTGCGACAGCACGTAGATTCGCCCGTTCCGGTAGGCGAACCAGGTCGGCGCCGACACGCGCCGACCGTCGGTCTCGACCTCCACGAAGATCACGTCGGACCTGCGCAGGCCATCCTCGACATCCTTCGGAAGCTTGGCGGGCGCCTCCTGGAGGAAGACCGGGCACTCGATCTCGCCCACGATCTGCCCGTCGACGACGAACGAGACCACGTGGGTCCCGCTCTCGTCCAGGCGCGCGTCTTCGACGACGTCGCGCTCCTCGGTAAGGTCCATCGTGCCCTTCATCCGCCGGGCCGCCGGGCCCCACCGATAGGCGAGCCGACCGGACGGCCCGTAGAAGTGCACCTCCTCGACCACCGTCCCCGTCCCGATCTTCCAGGCCCGGTAGATCGTGAAGGGCAGGGCCCGGCCGGGGACGCCGAGCAGGTAGATCCCCGAGGGGCCGCGGTCGCCGTGGATCTCGTGGACGCGGCGGTCCAGGACGTTCGCGAAGACGAGCTCGCCGACGGTCATCGGGCGGACAGGATAGCGGACGGTCTCACACGGTGCGGGCGAGCCACAGGCGTGGCTCCTCGAGCTCGGGAAGCGAGGGTAGCGCGTCGGCCGACTCCCACATCCTGGCAAGGGTCCGCTCGTCCGCCTGCTCCGCAACCGCGTCGCAGAAGGACCGCCCGAGCCGGTATTGCTCGCGCTTCATCTCGATACCGAGCAGGCGCTCGAACACCGGATCGCCGTGTTCCCCCTCGCGGTAGCGACGCATGGCCTCCTCGATCCGTCCGGCCGAGGGGAGCATCGCCCGACCGACGGCGTGCATCACGTGGTCGCCGTAGCCCTCTGCCGCGGCCATGAACGCCTGGATCCGCCCGAGCTTGATCCGCTGCTCGGTATCGAGGACCGTCCCGAACAGACCCTCCCCGCCCTCGAACAGCTGCTGGAGGGCCTCCGGGTCGGAGACGTCGACCGACTCGAGGCGGGCCTGCAGCCCGGCGACGTCGAGCTCGAGCGTCGACAGGAAGTCCTCGAGCAGGGAGCGGAACCACTCCACCGCCCACGGCCTGCCGAACTCGAACCGGTGCGTGACCTCGTGGATGGCGATCCACGTCCGAAAGTCGGTTCGGTCCAGGCTCCAGTCTCGCTCGAAGCGGGCGATGTTCGGCACGACGAACAGAAGCGACCCGGGGCGTCCCGACCGCGGCACGGCGATGTCGTACTGGCCGAGCACCCGCTGACCGAGGGAGCCGAGGACCGACCCCACCTGGGCCCCGAGGAGGAGGGGCGAGAGCTGGTGCATCAACTGGGTGGCGAATCCGGAGGCCTCCGGCGGTGTCGAGTCTCGCTGCGCCCGCTCGATCGCCGTGGAGAGCTTGGCGGCGGCTGGCTCGACGATCGTGCGGAGCCCCTCGATGCTCGCCTGCACCCACTGGGATCGGCGCACCGCCTGTACGCGCGCGAGGTCGGGGGGTGGTTCGAGGCCCGTGAGCCCGGCCACGTGGAGCTCGGCCACGCGGACGGCCTCCTCGAGCTCCCGCTGGTCCTCGGCCGTGGGCGCCGGGTCATCGCCGCCGAGCGAGGCCGAGGCGATCCCAACCTGGCGAGCGAGCTCCCAGTTGACCGGACCGGCCGAGGACTGGAGCACGCGCTGGATCTCGCGGAAGAGCGGCACGTCGTTCCAGACGTCCCCGAGCGGGACGCCGAACGGGCCGGGCACCTCGGGCTCACCCACGAGATCATCCTAAGTCCCGTGCGTCGGGACGGTCGGTCGCCGGCCGGGCCGGGCGGTTTCGCTCCCTACAATGGTCGGGTGCGAGATCGATTCCTGGTCCGGATCACCGCCGATCCCCTGGACGCGGCCGCGGCGCTCGCGTTCGTCGAGGACCCCGGTGCGGGCGGGACCTGCGTGTTCCTCGGAACGGTCCGGAACCGGTCCGACGCCGGTGAGGTGACCTCGCTCACGTACGAGGCGTGGGACGAGCTCGCCGTCCGCCGGCTGGAGGAGATCGCCGGCGAGATGCTCGAGCGCTGGCCGCTGTGCCGGGTGGCCATCTTGCATCGAACCGGGGATCTGTCGGTCGGCGAGGTCTCGGTCGTGGTCGCCTGCTCCGCGCCGCACCGAGCCGAGGCCTTCGACGGGTGCCGGCACGGAATCGAGCGGCTCAAGCGGGACGTGCCGATCTGGAAGAAGGAGCACCTCGTCGCGGGCGAGTCCCGCTGGGTGATGGGGAGCTAGAGGCGCCGATGGGGCGGGAGCTTGCGATCGATCTCGGGACGGCCAACACGCTCGTCTATCGCCAGGGCGAGGGCATCGTGTTCAACGAGCCGACCGTGGTCGCCATGAACGCATCGACCGGGGAGGTCGAGGCGATGGGCGATGAGGCCTGGCAGATGATCGGCGGTCGATCGGGCAACGTGGTGGCGATGCGGCCGCTCCGCCACGGCGTGATGACCGAGTTCGATATCACGGAACGCATGATCGCCGTGGTCCTGCGCCGGGTCGGCGCTTCCCGGATTCCCAAGCCGCGGGTCCTCGTGTGCATCCCGTCGGACAGCTCCGAGGTCGAGCGCCGCGCGGTCGAGGAGGCCGTCCGGTTCGCGGGGGGCCGCAGCGTGGTGCTGGTGGAGGAGCCTCTCGCGGCCGCGATCGGGGCCGGACTCCCGATCCACGAGCCGGTCGGCAACCTGATCATCGACGTCGGGGGAGGCACGACCGAGATGGCGGTCGTCTCCATGGGTGGCGTGGTCTCGGGGCGATCGATCAAGGTGGGCGGGTTCGACTTCGACGCGGCGATCCAGGAGCACATCCGCGCCCGCTTCGGTGTGGCCATCGGCGAGAAGGCGGCGGAAGGGCTGAAGATCGCCATCGGGTCCGCGTTCCCTTCGCCCCGGAACGTAGCGGCGACGGTGGTTGGGCGAGAGCTCGCAACCGGCGCGCCGGTCGAGGTTCGGGTAGCGGGCGACGAGCTTCGGACGGCCATGGCCGAGCCGGTGGCGAGGATCGTCGAGGGGGCGCGGCGCACGCTCGCTGAGGCACCTCCGGAGCTCACCCACGACGTGCTCGAGACGGGGATGTTCCTGACCGGGGGCGGCGGGCTGCTCCGCGGCCTGGACATGCTCCTGGCCCAGGAGTGCGAGGTTCCGGTGCACCTGACCGAAAGGCCACTCCAGACGGTCGTCGTGGGCGCCGGCGCGATGCTCGAGCACCTGGACGACTACAGGACGGCTTTCCAGCTCGTGCGCCGCAGGCGTCTGGGCGAGAGTCGCTGGTCGCGCGTGCGTCTGGGCTGAGCGTACCTACTGACCGAGGAACTTCGCGATCGTGCGGTTGATGAGGTGGCCGGCCTGGTAGACGCCGAACGCCACGGCGAAGGCCCCGAGGCCGACCAGCAGGACCAGACCCACCACACCGGTCAACCGGGTTCGCCACGTGATCGACTCGGGGGTCACCGGGACGTAGACGAAGTCGTCACCGCTTCGGTCCTCGCCCTCCTCGCGCTCGTCGGAGCCGAACCCGGGCAGGCCCCCGCCCGATGGCCCCGGCGGCTCGCGGCCGGGGTGCAGCGCGAGCGTCTCGTCGCCGCCGAACAGCGAGATGGCGAAGACGATCGCGCCGACGCCCAGCGCGAACCCGATAACGGCCATGGGGTGCATCCGGACTCTCAGACCGAAGCGTACTCCCGGGGGTTCCCGTCCGCTCGTCTGGGCGGCCGTAGCATGGGCCCGTGCGCACCGCCCGCAGGATCGCGATCCTCGCCCTGGTCGGAGGCGCGCTCGTCGTCTCGACCACCGTGTGGCTCCCGCTCTATTCGCTCGGACCCGGGCCGGCAAGGGATGTCGAGCCGCTGATCCACGTCAGCGGCCACCCCGCCTACCCGTCCCAAGGCCGGTTCGTGATGACCTCGGTGGAGTTCAGCCAGCTCACGGCGCTCGGGGCGCTGCTCGCCTGGCTCGATCCGAACCGCGCCGTCGTGTCGCGCGGCGAGCTGTTCGCTCCGGGCGAGACCTCCCAGCAGGAGCGGCGGCGGGCCATCAGCCAGATGGACCAGAGCAAGCTCGACGCCGCATACGTCGTGCTCTCGCGGCTGACCGGGTACCCGCGCGAGCACGACCCGGGCGCGCTCGTCGAGAGCGTCGTGCCGGGGTGCTCGGCCGACGGTCGCCTGTTCCCCGGTGACCTGATCCGGGCGATCGACGGCACCCTCGTGAGGGGCTCGGCGGCGGCCTCGCGGATCATCGAGTCGGCTCCCTCGGGTTCGAGGCTCACCTTCGACATTACGGCGGGCGGCCGGGACCAGCAGGTGACGCTGGTCCGCCGGCCCTGCGGCGGTGAAGGGAAGCCCCTCGTGGGCGTCTCGCTGATTCCCGATTTCCCGTTCGAGGTGCGGATCCAGAGCGGAGACGTCGGCGGGCCCTCGGCCGGGCTGATGTGGGCGCTGGGACTGTACGACCTGCTCACGCCCGGCGATCTCACGGGGGGCCGGATGATCGCCGGCACGGGCGAGATCGGCCTCGACGGCACCGTCTACCCGATCGGGGGGATCGGACAGAAGGTCGTCGCCGCCGAGAAGGCCGGCGCCTCGGTGTTCCTCGTCCCGAAGGGGAACTACGCGGACGCGAGGAACGCCGGGGCCGACGGCATGACGCTCGTGCCCGTGTCGAGCTTCCAGGACGCGCTCGACTACCTGCTGAGCTCGAGGTCCCGTGGGGCGGGCGCCGGCGCCTGACGCGCGGGCTCACGGGCGGGGCGGGTGATAGGCTGACGGCCGCTCTCCGGAGGACCTGAAAGGAACCCAGTGGCTCGAGTTCCTCAGGCGACCCGCGGCCGGCGATGGGTGTTCATCGTCCTCGGGATCGTCGTGGTCGTGGTCATCGCCCTCACGGCGCTCTCCGGCTTCTTCGTCGACCTGCTGTGGTTCCGTGAGGTGCACTTCAGCGGGGTCTTCTGGACGATCCTGCGGACGAAGGTCGTGCTCGGACTCCTCTTCGGAGCGATCTTCTTCGCGATCCTGTACGCGAACCTGCTGATCGTCCGCGTGGTCACGCCCAGGTACCGTCCGTTCACGCCGGAACAGGAGGTCATCGAGCGCTACCGGATCGCCATCGAGCCGTACGCGTGGTGGCTCCTCCCGTTGATCTCGGCGGTGATCGCGACCTTCGTCGGCTTCGGCGTGACCACGCAGTGGCGGACCTTCCTCATGTGGCGCAACGCCTCCGGGGCGACCTTCGGGACGCCCGACGCCCTGTTCCACCGCGATCCGTCGTTCTACGTGTTCTCGCTTCCCTGGCTGGAGTTCGTCCAGGGCTGGCTGTTCTCCTCGCTCGTCGGCGTCACGTTCATCTGCGGGGTCGCCCACTACCTGTGGGGCGGGATCCGGCCGCAGGCGCCCGGCCTGGGCGAGAAGGTCACGCCGCAGGTCAAGGCCCACCTCTCGGTGCTGATCGGACTGATCATCCTGACGAAGGCCTGGGGGTACTACCTGGGCACGTTCGACCTGCTCACGTCGCACCGGGGCGTTGTCGACGGCGCCTCCTTCACGGACGTGAACGCGCAGCTCCCGGCGCTCCGCATCTTGATCTTCATCGCGGTCGCGTGCGCCATCCTGTTCCTCGTCAACATCCGGCTCCGCGGCTGGGCGCTGCCGGTGATCGCGGTCGGGCTGCTCGCGCTCGTCTCGGTGACAGCCGGCGCCATGTACCCGGCCTTCGTCCAGCGGTTCCGCGTCGCGCCGCAGGAGCTGCAGAAGGAGCGCCCGTACATCAGGCGGAACATCGACGCGACGAGGCTGGCCTTCGGCCTCGACAAGATCCAGCAGCAGCCACGACCGGTCGCTGTCCAGGTCACCGAGCAGGACGTGAAGGGCAACGACGCCACGATCAGCAACATCCGCCTGTGGCGTCCGCAGGTGCTGCGGGAGAACTTCCAGTCTCTGCAGCGAATCCGGCAGTTCTTCGAGTTCAAGGACGTCGACGTCGACCGCTACGTCTTGAACGGCGAGGAGCGCGTGGTGATGCTGTCGGCCCGCGAGGTCAGCCAGAACGGGATCCCGGGCGGCGGCGGCACCTGGCAGAACACGCACCTGGTCTACACGCACGGCCTGGGCGCCGTGGCCGCCCAGGTGAACACCGCGACGACCGAAGGGGCTCCCCAGCTCACCCTCTCGGACATCCCGCCGGTCGGTCAGCCCCCGCTCGAGGGGAACGGATCGCGCGTGTACTACGGCGAGGTCTCCGACGTCCCGTTCGTCGTCGTGGACACGAAGGCGCAGGAGCTCGACTACCAGAGCTCCGAGCTCGGCGCCGGGACGGGGCAGACGGCGACCGGGGCGGGTGCCTACCGGTACACGGGAACCGGGGGCATCCCCATGGGCGGGTTCCTCCGGCGACTCCTGTTCGCCTGGCGCTTTCGCGACGTCAACCTGCTGATCTCGAGCCTGATCGACGGCGACAGCCGGATCATGCTGTTTCGCGACATCCACGACCGCATCCGGAAGGTGGCGCCGTTCCTCCAGTACGACGGCGATCCCTACGCGGCCATCGTCGACGGCCGGCTCGTCTGGATCCAGGACGCGTACACGACGACCAATCGGTATCCCTACTCCCAGACGCTCGATCTCGCCGATGCGACCCAGGGCGCCCTCTCCGGCAGCGCCAACTACATCCGCAACTCCGTGAAGGTCGTCGTGGACGCGTACAACGGGACGCTGACCTTCTACGACGTGTCGAACGGCTCCGACCCCATCCTCCGGGTCTGGGAGAACGCGTTCCCGGGGCTGTTCACGCCCGCGAGCGAGGCCTCGCCCGACCTCGTCGCGCACTTTCGCTATCCCGAGAACCTGTTCCAGGTCCAGGCCGCGCAGTACGTGAACTACCACGTGACCGATCCAACGGTCTTCTACAACAAGCAGGACTTCTGGCAGATCCCGAACGACCCGACGATTCCGCAGAACCAGCCCCAGGAGCCCATGCGCCCCTACTACGTGCTCATGCGCCTTCCCGGTGCGTCGACGGAGAGCTTCGAGCTGATCCTGCCGTTCACACCCCAGGGTCGCCAGAACATGGTGGCCTGGATGGCGGCCAGCTCCGACCCCGCCGACTACGGGGCCATCGTGAGCTACGTCTTCCCCTCGGGCGTGAACGTCGACGGTCCGTCCCAGGTGTTCGCCAGGATCCAGCAGGACCCGAACTTCTCCGAGCAGCGCACCCTCCTCGGTCAGGTGGGGTCGCAGGTCCTGTTCGGCGACTTCCTCGTGATCCCGATCAACGACGGCCTGCTCTACGTCCAGCCGGTGTACGTGCGGTCCGAGCAGACCAACTCGATCCCCGAGCTCAAGTTCGTCCTGGTGGTGAACGGCGGGACCGTGGGGCTCGGCAGCAACCTGCGGGCGGCCGTCACGAGCTCGCTGACCGGGCAGGTCACGCCGCCCGGCGGCGGAGGCGGCGGCGGAGGCGGCGGTCAGGGCTCCCTCCAGCAGCAGATCCAGGCGCTGCTCCAGTCGGCCCAGCGGCACTTCACCGCCGCGAACGACGCGCTCAAGGCGGGCAACCTTGCCCTGTACCAGACCGAGATCAACGCCGCCCAGGCCGACGTGGCCAGGGCCGCCGAGCTCGCGGCGCAGCTTTCCGGCGGATCGGGCGGTGCGAGCCCGCCGCCGACCGGCTCGCCGACCCCGAGCCCTTCGGCCTGAGCGGCGTCGCAGCTCGGGCGTACCCTTGTTCCCGGCCGACGGCGCCCGAGCCGTCCGGCCGCGAAAGGGGGCGGTCATGTCCACGGTCGGGTCGCAGGTCCCTCCGAACCTGTCCGACTACGAGGAGGCCCGGCGCACCTTCCGCCTCCAGGTGCCCGAGCGCTTCAACTACGCCCGGGACGTGGTCGATGCTCGTGCCGCCCGCGATCCGAGCAAGCTCGCGCTGCTGGCCGTCGACGAGAGCGGATCGCGGGCGCGCCGGTTCACGTTCGGAGATCTGGCGCGAGCGTCCAATCGAGTGGCGAACTTCCTTGCCGCGCAGGGGGTTCAAAAGGGTGATCGGGTGTTCGTCATGCTCCCGCGGATCCCCGAGTGGCATCTCGCGCTGCTCGGGTGCATCAAGATCGGCGCCGTGCCGATGCCCGGCACGCCGCTCCTCACGGCCCGCGACGTCGAGTACCGGATCGGACGCGCGGAGGCGGCGGCCGCGATCGTCGACCCCGAGGGGGCGGCCAAGGTCGACGAGGTCCGCGACCGGCTCGAGTCGCTGCGGGTTCGAGTCTGTGTCGGAGAGCCGTCCGGGAGTGGGTGGCGGTCGTTCGCCGACGGGATCGAGCGGGCGAGCGACGCGCCTCCGGAGGCGGAGCCGACGACCTCGGACGACCCCATGCTCGTGTACTTCACGTCCGGGACGACCGGCTACCCGAAGATGGTGCTGCACACCCAGGCGTCCTACGGCATCGGACACGAGATCACCGCCCGCTTCTGGCAGGACCTGCATGAGACCGACCTGCACTGGACCTTCTCGGACACCGGGTGGGCGAAGGCCGCGTGGGGAAAGCTGTTCGGCCAGTGGCGGATGGGGGCGGCTGTGTTCCTGTGGGACCTGCGGGGCAAGCCCGACTTCGAGCGCATGCTCCGGCTGCTCGGGGAGCACCACGTGACGACGTTCTGCGCGCCGCCGACGGTGTTCCGCGCGGTCGTGCTGCTCGACCTGCCGTCGTTCGACTGGGGGTCCCTGCGGCACGTGGTCTCGGCGGGCGAGCCGCTCAACCCGGAGGTCATCAAGGTCTGGCGAGAGGCCACGGGGCTCCCCATCTACGACGGCTACGGCCAGACCGAGACCGTGAACATCGTCGCGAACTACCGGTGCCTGCCCATCCGCGAGGGCTCCATGGGCAAGCCGGTTCCCGGAGTGGACGTGCGCGTCGTCGACGACGACGGGAACGTGCTCGGACCCGGCGAGACCGGGCACATCGCCGTGCGCTGCGGTCCGGAGCGGCCGGTGGGTCTGTTCAGGGAGTACTGGCGCGATCCGGAGGCGACCGCTTCGAGCTTCCGCGGCGACTGGTACTACACGGGGGACCTCGCGAACGTCGACGAGGACGGCTACCTGTGGTTTGTGGGGCGCGCCGACGACGTGATCACCTCGAGCGCGTACCGGATCGGGCCGTTCGAGGTCGAGTCGGCGATCGTCGAGCATCGAGCCGTCGCCGAGGCCGCGGTGGTCGGCAAGCCGGACCCGCTCCGCGGCGAGATCGTGAAGGCGTTCGTGGCGCTGAAGCCGGGATTCGAGCCGTCGGACGAGCTCGCGCGCGACATCCAGGAACATGTGAAGCGGGTGACCGCACCGTACAAGTACCCGCGTGAGATCGAGTTCGTCTCGGAGCTGCCGAAGACCGTGTCGGGCAAGATCCGGCGAGTCGAGCTCCGCGAGCGCGAGCGTCGGAACCCCGCACAGACCTGAGCCGACCGCGTTGGGCGGTGGCGGCCCTCCATTTGGCGGAGACGGGCTCGCCGAAATTGGACCCTTTGGACACTTGAACTCGGCTTGGCCGTGCGCTTACCTGCGCGTTACGTCTCCGGCCGTAGGGTGACCGGGGGATGAAGCAGAAGCGCCGCGCTGGGCGGGCGGCACTGGCAGCGAGAGCCCGGCCCATCCGCGTGGTGGCCCGGCGGCGTGTGGCACGGCGGGGAGGGTGGAGCCCGGCTGGTGGGGGCTCCACCCTCGTACCCGTTGCCGACGGCCCGGCGCCGACGCGTTCTGGCCCGCCAGGCGGATCGGTAGACTGGGCCACCGTGGATCCCGGGCAGCGGGTACGAACGGCGCTCGCCCTGGGGCGCCCCGACCGGCCTCCGGCCGCCTGGTGGGCACACACGTACCGTGAGGAGTGGTCGGCCGGCGATCTCGCGGCCGTGACGATCGACCGGCACCGCCGGTTCGGGTGGGACTTCGTCAAGCTCCAGCCGCGTGCCTGCTGCTTCGCGCAGGCGTTCGGCGCGCGGTACGAGCGCTCGCCCGCTCGGACGACCGCGCCGAGGCCCGTCGCGTCCTTGGTCGAAGGGCCCGGAGACTGGTCCCGGGTGCCGGCCGCCGACGCCTCGGTTCCCGCGCTCGCCGATCAGGTGGAGGCGCTCCGACGCGTCGTCGAGGCGCTTGGTCCGGACGTCCCGGTGATCCAGACGGTGTTCTCACCGCTCACGGTGGCCGGGTACCTGGTGGGGGAGGACAAGTCCCGGACGGCGTCGGAACTCCGCTCGGACGCCGGTGGAATGCAGGAGGCACTCGCCCGGATCGCCGAGACGCTGGCCGACTTCGTCGAGCGGTCGGTGGGAGCGGGGGCGGCCGGGATCTTCTACGCGATCTCCGGCTACGCGTCGGCGGATCTGCTCTCGCGCGAGGAGTACGAGCGGCTGGCGCTCCCGCACGACCGCCGGGTCCTCGAGGCCGTACCGGCGAGCGCGTGGTTCACCGTCCTGCATCTGTGCGGCCCGCGGCTCCACTTCGACCTCGGCGCCGAGCTTCGCAGCGCGGCCGTGAGCTGGTCGATCCACGGGCCGGGGAACCCGTCCCTCGCGCAGGGGCGGGCGCGGCTCGGCAGGGCGGTGATGGGCGGGATCGACCACCGGGGGATGCCCGAGGCATCCGCGGAGGACGTGCTCGGGCAGGGGAGGGCGGCGGTCCACGACACGGCCGGGGAAGGGCTGCTCCTGACGCCGGGCTGCTCGGTGCCCCCCGAGGCGCCAGAGGCCAACCTCCGAGCGGTGATGGAGAGCGCGGAGGTCTGAGCGCTGCGCCGCTTGGCGGGCCGGACCGCGGTTGCTAGCATCGTGCTGCGGGGTGGAGCAGTCCGGTAGCTCGCTGGGCTCATAACCCAGAGGTCACGGGTTCAAATCCCGTCCCCGCGACGAAGCAACTTCGGCCGGTCGTCCGCTTCCTGCAACCGCACGGACGCTGCACGCCGTCGACCGGCCGTTCGTCCCCTGCGGTCTCCGGCCTTCGACCCTCAGCGGGCGGCCATCGATTGTGCACCATGCGGGTATGAAAAGCCGGGCGCTTCTGCGTCAGGAACACGGCGAGACGCCTTCCCAACCTCGCATTCGGAGGGACCTACGGGAGATCATCCTCGGGGCGCAAGACAACCTCATCAACGTGCTCGCGACCGTGCTCGGCGTCGCGATCGGGTCGGGCAACGCCAAGATGGTCGCCCTCGCTGGCCTCGCGTCCGGCATCGCGGAGGCAATCTCGATGGGCGGTGTCCTCTACACCTCCACCTCGGCCGAACGGAACCTGCACCGTCAGGCTCACGGCGGGGCGCAAAGCGCGGTGGCCTTGAAGGACCCGATCCGAGCCGCCGGGGTGACGTTCGTCGCGGCGCTGAGCGCGGCGGCGATCCCGCTCGCGCCGTTCGCGGTCCTGCCGATCCGGTGGGCGATGGTCGCCGCCGCGACTCTGTCGGTGCTCGCCCTGTTCGCGCTCGGCGGCTACACGGGCGGGGTCACCGGGCGCCGCTGGTGGCGTGATGGAGCCCAGTTCGTCGCGATCGGCAGTCTGGCCGCGATCGCCTCGGCCCTCGTCGGCGCGGCCCTGAAGGTTCCCTCCTAGGCTCGTGGCGCCGCCGACGGCTCCACGTCGTCGTGGACGACGAGCCAGGGGATCACGGCGTACGGGAGCGGCGTCAGGAACAGCGGCCAGTACTCGTCCAGCAGGTCGGCGAGGGCGATCATCGCGAACCCCAGCACGAGCAGGGCGACGACCGCCGCGAACCGCTGCCTTCCTGACACGGACCAAGCCTATCGAGGCTCCAGCGTTCGCGCGCCCCCGGGGGCCTGGGTACAATCCGCCTGCCGACGTGAGCGGCCGAAGCCGCGTGAGGAGGTCCGGTGGCGCACGAGGACATCGCGAGCAGGCTCGCCGGCGTGCCGATGTTCTCGGCGTGCTCCAAGCGGGAGCTGGCGCTCATCGCGCGGGCGGCCAAGACGGTCTCCCACAAGGCGGGGACGGTCCTCGCGCGCGAGGGCGAGCGGGGGATCGGCCTGTTCCTGATCCTCGAGGGAACGGCGCGGGTGACGATCGGGGGCAAGCCGCGGGCCACGCTCGGACCGGGTGAGTTCTTCGGCGAGATCGCCCTCCTGGACGGAGGCCCTCGGACCGCGACCGTCACGGCCGTTACCGACGTCCGCCTCGCGGGGGTCACCGAGTGGGTGTTCCGGGGGCTCCTTCGGGAGCACCCCTCGATTGCGGTCAAGACGCTCGAGTCGATCGCCGGGCGCCTGCGCGCCGTCTCGAGGGACGCGGTCTAGCCAGGGGCCGGTCGTGAGCCGGCTCGTCCGCCCCGACGGTTGCCGGCTCTACTTCGAGACCCACGGGGACGCGGACGCGCAGCCCATCGTCCTCGTGGAGGGCATCGGCGGCTCGGTGGAGGCCTGGCGTCGCACGGTCCCGCTGCTCGCGACGGAGCTGTTCGTCGTCGCCTCGGACCTGCGGGGCAACGGGCGCTCCGAGGCGCCGAACACCCCGATCCGGGTCGAGACGTTGGCCGATGACACGCTCGCCGTCATGGACGAGCTCGGGCTGCCGAGCGCGCACGTCTTCGGGCTCTCGCTCGGCGGAACGGTCGCGATCCGCATGGCGCTCGCCGCCCCCGAGCGCGTCCGCTCGCTCGTGTTGGGGGCGACCTATGCGGGCGGCCGGCGGCAGATCCGTCCGCACGCGTCGGCTCCCAAGGGCGCGCCTCATCTGGTCCTGTACGCCCGGCGCTTCGCGGCCGAGCATCCCGAGCACGTCGCCGAGGATCTCCGGGTCTGGTCGGCGATCCCCCGTCGACCGGGCGCCGCGCGGCTGCAGTGGGAGGCGCTGCGACGGTTCGACCCCTACGATCTGCTCCCGGGAATCACCGCTCCGACCCTCGTGTTGCACGGAACCGAGGATCGGGTGGTGGACCCGGACAACGCCCGCGCCCTCGCATCCCGCATCCCGAACGCCGAGCTCGTGCTGCTCGAGGGCGCGGGGCACGTCTTCCACTCGGAGCGGGCCGAGGAGGCGGTGGCGATCGTCCTGGACTTCGTGAGGAGGCAGGCGGCGTGAGCGGGATCCCGGACGAGGTCCGGCGGCTGGCCGAAGAGCGGGCGGAGCGGCGGGCCGCCCGGGACTTCGCCGCAGCGGACGCGCTTCGCGACCGGATCGCCGAGCTCGGGTTTCGGGTCGTCGACTCTCCGCAGGGCTCCACCCTGGAGCCGCTCACCCCGCCCGAGGCCGGGCCGACTCCCCGACTCCGCTCGAAGGACGTGGCGTCGGTCCTCGGCGAGCCGGCGACCGTGGACGTATCGATCCACTGGGTGTGTGAGGGCTGGCCGGAAGACGTCGAGCGAGCGCTCCGTGGATTCCGCCGCCACTCGGGGGCGGGGCGATCGGTGCAGTACGTGGTTGCCGACGTCAGCGGCAAGCTCGGCGAGGGTGCGTTCGGGGACGACGTGGAGGTGCTGCCGCTCGAGGTGGGGACCGGGTGGGCGGCGGCGCGGAACGCGGGGCTTCGCCGCTCCCGAGGCCGGGTGGTGCTGGCGGCGGACCCCTCGGTCGAGCCCGCCGGAGACGTGCTGGCCCCGCTCGAGGAGGTCCTCGCCGACCCCACCGTGGGCGTGTGCGGTCCGTTCGGCCTCGTCACGTCCGACCTCCGCGAGTTCGAGCCGTCGCCGGGCCCCGACGTCGACGCGATCGAGGGGTACCTGATGGCGTTTCGACGCGAGGTCCTGGACGTCGCGGGCTTCTTCGACGAGAAGTTCCGCTGGTACCGAACCGCCGACATCGAGTACTCGTTCCGCGTCAAGGACGCCGGCCTCCGGGCGGTCGTGGTCGACGTCCCGGTCGAGAGGCACGAGCATCGAATGTGGCATCGGACTCCGCCCGCCGAGCGCGCGGCGTGGTCCAAGCGCAACTACTACCGGTTCCTGGACAGGTTCCGGGGGCGCTTCGACCTCCTCGTCTCAGGCGGCGGCGATGCGGGCGGTCGCCGCGAGGAGCCCTCGGCCTAGCCCTGCAGCGCGCCGGGTGGCGGCGGGGGCACCGACGGTGCGTCCGAAGAGACGATCTCGGGTCCCGAACGGGCCTCGGGGCCACCGTTCAGGGCGGCCTGAGCCGCCCGCGCTTCCTCCGGCGTGGGAATGGGTCGGATGCCCTCGACGTACTCCTTGAGCTCCTTGCCCTCGATGACCTCGGTGGCCATCAGCACGTCGGAGAGCCGGTCGAGCAGCTCGCGCTTGCCCTGCAGGACCTGCCGGGCCCGCTCGTGGGCCTCGTTGACCAGCCGGGTCACCTCGGCGTCGACGAGGTCGGCCATGGCAGGCGACAGCTCCGGACCCGCCCCGGGGAACAGCAGTCTGCCCTCGGCGCTGCGGAACCCGTTCTCCCCGAACGACAGGGGCCCGACCTTCTCGCTCATGCCGTACTCGGTCACCATCGCCCGCGCGATCTCGGTCGCGCGCTGCAGGTCGTTCTGCGCGCCGGTCGAGATCTGGTTGAAGCAGATCTCCTCGGCCGTGCGACCGCCGAGGAGGACCGCCAGCCGGTCCTCGAGCTCCGGCTCCGTGAGCAGGTACCGGTCCTCGAGGGGGCGCTGCATGGTCATGCCGAGCGCGGCGGCGCCCCGCGGGATGATCGAGACCCGGTGCACGGGGTCGGCCGTCGGCATCTCGAGCGCGACGAGCGCGTGCCCCATCTCGTGCTTGGCCACGATCTCGCGCTCCTTCTCGGACATGACGCGGCTCTTGCGCTCGAGACCGGCCACCACCCGGTCGATCGCCTCTTCGAGCTCCTGGGTTGTGACGGAGTTCTTCTCGGCCCGGGCGGCGAGCAGGGCCGCCTCGTTCACGACGTTGGCGAGGTCGGCGCCCGTGAAGCCGGGGGTGCGCGCTGCCAGGACCTTGAGGTCGACGGATGGGTCGAGCGCCACGCCCCGGGCGTGGACGCGCAGGATCGCCTCGCGGCCGCGGAGGTCGGGGCGGTCGACGACCACCTGCCGGTCGAAGCGCCCGGGCCGGACGAGCGCCGGGTCGAGCACGTCGGGCCGGTTCGTGGCGGCCATGATGATGACGCCCTTCGATGAGTCGAAGCCATCCATCTCCACGAGGAGCTGGTTCAGCGTCTGCTCGCGCTCGTCGTGCGCGCCGAACCCCGCTCCCAGCGCGCCCGCCCGGCCCTTCCCGATCGTGTCGAGCTCGTCGAGGAACACGAGCGCCGGCGCCTTCTCCTTGGCTTGCTGGAACAGCTCGCGCACGCGCGCGGCGCCGAGTCCCACGAACATCTCGACGAACTCCGAGCCCGACATGAAGAAGAACGGAACGTTGGCCTCCCCGGCGACGGCCCGGGCGAGGAGGGTCTTCCCGCACCCGGGCGGTCCGAGCAGGAGCACGCCCTTGGGGATGCGACCGCCAAGCCGCTGGTACTTCTTCGGGTGCTTGAGGAAGTCGACGATCTCGCGGAGCTCCTCGACCGCCTCGTCGACGCCGGCGACGTCGGCGAACGTCGTCTTCATCTCCTTGCGGTCGTAGATCTTCACGCGGTTTCGTCCGAGGTTGAGGGCGGCCGAGGTCTGTGCGCCGCTCATGCGGCGGATGAGGAAGAACCAGAGCAACCCGAACAGCAGCAGCGGCAGGATCCACGAGAGCAGGAAGCTCGAGAGCGCTCCCGGCTGGACGCCCGTGTACCTGATGCCCTGCTGGTCGAGCTGGTTGGTGAGGTCGGCGGTCCCCTGCAGGATCGGAGGGATCGTCGTCGTGAAATCGACGGTCCTCCCCGCCTGCTTGTAGGACCCGGTGACGGTGGTCGAGGAGATGTGGAGCGTGCCGACGATCTGGCCTTGTTGCACCTTCTGCAGGAACACCGAGTAGTCGATCTGGTTCGGGCGCGGGGCCGCAAGGTAGTTGAACAGAATCAGGATCACGACGAACCCGATGACCCACACCCACGGCGACGTGCGCAGACGCCGCTGCCCGCCTCCGGGTCCTCCCCCGAAGTCGAAGCCGGTCCAGCGACCTCGCCGGCCCTCGTTGTCCCCGCTCGCCACGCAGTCATATTGTCACCCAGATCCGCCAGTGACAGGCGGGCGCTGTCTCCCCGATACGGGATACTGGGCGGCATGACCCACGAGCGGCATCCGGGGGCGTGCGGTGGCGCGTAGGCCCCCCGCCCCACCCGACGACCCGGCCCTCAAGGAGCGGTTCGAGCGCGAGGCGCTGCCCCTCCTTCCGAACCTCTACTCCGCCGCGCTCCGGATGACCCGGAACCCGGCCGATGCCGAAGACCTCGTGCAGGAGACCTACCTGCGCGCCTTCCGGGGCTTCGGGGGGTTCGAGGAGGGCACCAACCTCCGGGCGTGGATGTATCGGATCCTCACGAACACGTTCATCAACGCCTACCGCAAGCGTCAGCGCGAGCCGGTCACGGTCACCGACGAGGACGTCCAGGACTGGTACCTCTACGACAAGTTGGGGGAGGCGGGCGTCGAGGCCTCGGCCGAGAGCGCCGTGCTCGAGCGCCTGCCCGACGAGGACGTCCAACAGGCCCTCGAGGCCCTGCCCGACGGCTTTCGCCTGGCCGTCCTGCTCGCGGACGTCGAGGGGTTCTCGTACAAGGAGATCGCGGAGATCATGGGGATCCCCATCGGCACGGTCATGTCCAGGCTGCACCGCGGAAGAAAGGCCCTGGAGAAGGCGTTGTGGGAGACGGTACGGGAGCGTGGCCTTGTCGCCGATTGACTGCCAACAGGTCCTCGAGCAGATCGAGCTCTACCTCGACGGCGAGCTCGGCGGCTCGCTGCGCGCCGAGATCGAGGAGCACCTGGGCCGGTGCGGGCCGTGCATGGATCACTCGGACTTCCAGCGCCGGCTGAAGGAGCTCCTCCGGGCCAGGTGCGGCTGCGACCAGGTTCCGGCTCATCTCCTCGACCGGATCCGCGCGCTGCTCGCGGAGACGCACGGGCCTCCGCTCGACTGAACCGCGGCCGTCCAAGACCGTCTCCGGGAGAACCTCCCGCCGGCCGGCGTCGAATAGGCAGGCGAAGGAGGACCGGCATGATGAAGGGAACCCGGCCGGGCCATCTGCCGCCGCCGTCGCGCACCGAGGACGAGGGGCGGGTGTGCGCCCACCCCGGCTGCAGGACCAAGCTGTCCATCTACAACGCCGGAAGCATGTGCTGGCAGCACGCGGACGTGGTGTTCCCGAACTACCGGGGCAAGCGTCTCGCGGATCCTCGGACCTGAGTCCGGTCCCGCGCTCCCCCCTCCCGATGCGCGGGACCACCAGAAGAACGGCCCCCCGAGGGGCCGTTCTTCGTTGTGCGACCCGTCCCGGGTCGACTCCTGCGTCCCGCCGCCGAACTCGCCCCCCTTCCGTCGACGGCCGCCCCCGCGTACGATGCGGTGCGTCCACGGCCTGGGCCGTCGAGATTCGAGCCGTCCTTCTCACGGCGTATCACACGGCCGTCTGGAAGGCTGTCGGAGGTGGGGGGAACCGAGATGGACGAGCTCGGCACGATCCTCGGCGTCTGGGCGCATCCGGACGACGAGACCTACCTCATGGCGGGACTCGCGGCCCGAGCGGTTCGCAACGGCTCGCGCGTCGTGATCGTGACCGCCACCCGGGGGGAGGGGGGCTCGATGGACGAGGCGAAGTGGCCCTCCGCGACGATGGGGCAGGTCCGGGAGCGGGAGCTCATGCGGAGCCTCGAGGTGCTGGGGGTCCGGGAGCACCACTGGCTGGATTGCCTCGACGTGGACATGGACACGCCCCTGGACGGCGCCGGCTATCCGAAGGTGCTCGCGCTCATGGAGCAGGTCCGGCCGGACACGGTGCTGACGTTCGGACCCGACGGCATGACGGACCACGCGGGCCACAAGTCGGTGTCCCGATGGGCGACCGACGCGTTCGTCGCCGCGGCCAAGCCGGGGGCGCGGCTGCTGTATGCGACGACCACGCCGGAGTGGGCCGCCACGTGGGTTCCGGTCTACAACCGGTTCGACGTCTTCCGGCCGGGCACCCCCCCGGTGACGCCGAGGGAGGAGCTCGCGATCGACTTCGCGCTCCCTCCCGACCTCCTCGAGCTCAAGCTTCGGGCGATCCAGGAGCACGTGAGCCAGGTGGAGGGGATGGTCGCCGCCTTCGGGGAGGACATCTTCCGGCGCGCCATGGCGGAGGAGTCCTTTCGACTCGCGGCGGTGAAGGGGTGAGCGCCGATGCGCCGGGACGCGGCGACGGAGTGAACACCGAGCGCCCCGAGCCGCTTCGCGACCTCGACTGGCCCCCGGAGCGGGCGCGAGCGTTCACGGGCAAGGTGGCGGACCTGTACGGGGATCTGCTCGAGCGGCTCCCCGAGATGCCGGTGGGCCGGGACTGGCGGAGGGCGGAGGTCCGCGAGGCGCTCGCGCGGCCGGTCCCCGAGGACCCGATGCCGGAGGACGAGCTGATCGAGTACCTGCGCGAGCTCGCGTTCCGCTGGTCCGGCTACCTCGGACACCCCCGGTTCTACGCGTACATCTCCGGCGCCGGGACGGTGCCGGGCGCGGCGGCCGACCTGCTCGCCGCGGGGATCAACATGAACGTTGGGGGCTGGCACCTCTCGCCCTCGGCGAGCGAGGTGGAGCGTCACCTGACCGAGTGGTTCGCGTCGGTGTTCGGGTTGCCGGAGGGCGCGGGAGGCCTCCTCACCTCCGGTGGCGCGATGGCGACCTTCGTCGGGCTGAAGGTCGCCAGGGACCGGCGCGCGGGATGGGACGTCCGAACCCGTGGCGTCGCCGCCGGCCCTCCGCTCGCCGTCTACCTGTCCACCGAGACGCACGTCGTGAGCGACCGGGCGATCGACATGCTGGGGCTGGGGTTGGATGCCCTCCGCAGGATCCCCGTCGACGACGGGTATCGCATGCGGGTCGACCTGCTTCGGGAGGCGATCCGCCGAGACGTCGCCGACGGCCGGCGGCCCGTCGCGGTGGTCGCGACCGCCGGAACGGTCGCGACCGGGGCGATCGACCCGCTCCCCGAGATCGCGGACGTCTGCGCGGAGGAGGGCGTGTGGCTGCACGTCGACGGTGCCTACGGGGGGCCGGCCGTCCTCGCCGACGACCTGCGACCCCTGTTCGCGGGGATCGAGCGGGCCGACTCCATCGCGTTCGACCCGCACAAGTGGCTGTACACGCCCCTGTCGGGCGGGTGTCTGCTGGTCCGGGACCTCGCCCACCTGCGGGAGTCCTTCGACGCCGAGGCGAGCTACGTGCACCAGGACCGCGAGCGGACGGATCGCGGCCAGGATCTCGGCCGGCTTGGCCCGCAGTTCTCGAGGAGCTTCTGGGCGCTGAAGGTGTGGGTGTCGCTCCTCGCGCACGGTCGTCGCGCTTACGCCGCCCGGATCTCGCACGACGCGGCGCTCGCCCGGTACCTGGGCGCCCGCGTCGAGGAGCGCGAGGACTTCGAGCTCGCGACGCCGGTCAACCTATCGATCTGCTGCTTTCGGTACGTCCCGCCCGATCTGGGCGGCGGCCCCGAGCGCGAACCCTACCTGTCGATGCTGAACGAGCGGCTCATGACCGAGCTGCAGCTCGACGGCCGTGTGTACTGCTCGAACGCGGTCCTGGGCGATCGGTTCGTCCTGCGGGTTTGCATCGTGAATTTCCGGACCGAGGCGGAGGACCTGGACGCCCTGCTCGACGTGGCGGCCGAGATCGGCGCGCGTCTGGATGCCGAGCTCCGCCCGGCCTCGCTCGGCGAGGGGGTGGCGTGAGCTCCATCGCGATGGCGCTGCTCGGCTCCGGGGAGTTCGAGCCCTGGTCCGAACCGGTGGAGCGGGAGCTCCTCCGCCGCTCGCGGGACCCGGACGGGCCGGTGCTGGTGCTGCCGACCGCGGCCGCGCACGAGGGCGACGAGTCGTTCGACGCGTGGGCGGCCAAGGGGCTCGGTCACTACCGGGAGATGGGGGTGGCGGCTGAAGCCCTCCCGCTCAAGACCCGAGAGGATGCCCACCGGCCGGACCTGGTCGAGGCGCTGGGTCGCGCGTCGATGGTCTTCTTCTCGGGGGGGAACCCGGCGCGGCTGAGCGAGGTCCTGCGGGGAACGCCGTTTTGGCGGGCGCTCTGCGCGGCCGTGCGCGACGGCCTGGCGTATGCCGGATGCAGCGCGGGAGTCGCGTGTCTGACCGAGGTGACCTTCGACAGCGACGCCACGGACTTCGAGCGGGTATGGGCGCCCGGGCTGGGATACGCAAGCGGCATCCTGTTCGGTCCCCACTGGGACGTGGTCGACACCTGGATCCCGGGTGCGACCGAGGCCATCGTGCGCTCGGTGGCGCCGGGCCAGGTGTTCGTGGGGCTCGACGAGGAGACCGCCATGGTCGGCGACGGCCACCGGTGGACGGTGATGGGCCGGGCCGGGGTCCACGTCCTGCGAGACGGCGCGTGGGAGCACCACAATCCTGGGGGCGCGTTCGACCTGCCGCTCGCGCTCGACCATGGGGGCTCCTGAGGTCGCCGAGCGGCCGACGCCCGGCGGGTCGCGCTAGAGTCCGACCATGCCGGCGAGAGCGAAGGCTCGGCTGGATCGATCGACGCCCATCGAGAAGCGGGCGCCGGAGATCATCCGCCTGCTGTCCGAGGCCTATCCGAACGCGCACGTCGCGCTCCATTTCACGACGCCGCTCGAGATGCTCGTCGCCACGATCCTCTCGGCCCAGTGCACGGACGAGAAGGTGAACGAGGTCACGCGGACCCTCTTCCGGAAATACCGTCGCGCGGAGGACTACCTGCGCGTGCCGGAGGACGAGCTCAAGCGCGACATCAAGCCGACCGGCTTCTACAACCAGAAGGCCGCGTCGATCCGCGCCGCGTGTCAGCGCATCGTGGAGGTCTACGGCGGCGAGGTCCCCGACACGATGGACGACCTCCTGACGCTCCGTGGGGTCGCCCGCAAGACGGCCAACATCGTCCTTGGCAACGCGTTCGGCAAGGTCGAGGGGATCGCGGTCGACACGCACGTCAAGCGCCTGGCGAACCGATTGGGGTTCAGCTCGGAGAGCGATCCGGACAAGATCGAGCGCGACCTGATGCGGCTGGTCCCCAAGCGCGAGTGGTTCCGCTTCACCTACGTGCTGATCGACCACGGCCGGGCCATCTGTGAGGCACGGCGCCCCCGGTGCGGCGACTGCCCGGTGAGCCACCTCTGCCCGTCGAGCACCGTCTGAGGGACCGTGCGGGTTCGGGCTCTCGACGACGACGCCTTCCCCGTGGTGGTCGCGCATCGAGGAGCGTCGGCGACCCACCCGGAGAACACGCTCCCCGCCTTCGAGGCCGCGCTCGCGGCCGGCGCGCCGCTCGTCGAGCTCGACGTGCGCCTGTCGGCGGATGGGGTGCCGGTCGTCGTCCACGATCCCGAGGTGTCCCGCACCACCGACGGCGCCGGATGGGTCCACGAGCTCACCCTGGAGGATCTTCGCTCGCTGAACGCGGGCACCGCGGACCGCCCCGCGCAGATCCCGACGCTCGACGAGGTCCTCCGCGCGGTCTCGGGTCGGGGCGGGGTCGCCCTCGAGATCAAGAACGTCCCCGGGGAACCCGCGTACGAGCAGGATCGGGAGCGGATCGTGGACGCGACGCTCGCCGCCCTCGAGACCGCCGACTTCGACGGCCCGGGGCTCGTGCTGTCGTTCAACCCCCGTTCCATCGCGGCCGTCCGCCGGCTCGCGCCGGCGGTTCCGACCGGGTTCCTCACCACCCGGGCGCTGGACCCGGACGAGGCGCTCGCTCTCGCCCTCGAAGGGGGCCACGCGTTCGTCCTCCCCAGCGTGGACGCCCTGCGGAGGGTCGGCGGGCCGTTCGTGCGCCGCGCGCACTCGGCGGGCGTTCGGGTGGGGACGTGGACGGTTGACGAGCCCGACGCGATCCGCGCGGCGCTCGACTGGGGGGTCGACGCCATCGCGTCGAACGACCCCGAGACGGCGCTCGCCGTGCTGGCCGAGCGGCGAGGCTGATGCCGGTCTTCGGCCGCCGCCCGCTTCCCGACGCGCTGGCGCGGGCGCTCGAGGGATTCCGCGACACGCTCGAGCCGCTGGAGCGCGCCAGGCAAGCGCTCACCGAGTCCGTCCCGTCGACGCGGCTCCCGGGCCGTCCGCTCGCCGAGACCCTGCTCGAGTTCGAGGAGGGGCTGCGGGCCGCCCGGGACCGGATGCCGACGTGGCGGACGAGCGAGCTCGAGGAGGAATGGCGCGCGTGCGCCGAGGCGATCGAGCTCGGGCTCGAGCGGGCGGAACGGCTGCGGCTCGCGGCAGAGATGCCGGAGGGGTTCGAAGCGCTGATCGGTCTCCTTGGGGACCTGCTCGCACCGCTCGACGCCTTCGAGCGGGCGGCGGACCGATTCCGGGCCCTCCGCCGCCGCGCGCGTCGGCGGTGAGCGTCTCGAGCGCGCCGCCGCGCTAGCATCGGCCCATGCCCCGATGGCCGGCGGTCGTCGACGCCCTTGCGAGGGAATCCACGGCCTCCGCGCTCGCGTCGCCATCGGGTGGACCGGCTTGCGCTCCGTGCGTGAGGGCGTGCCCGGTGGCGCGTGCTCCGGGGCGCGCCGCGGGGGCCGGGTGAGCGCCCGCGAGCTCGAGGAGGTTCGGCGCGACGTCGTCGCCTGCCGTCGATGCCCGCGCCTCGTGGCCTGGCGCGAGAAGGTGGCCCGCGACCGGACGGCCCGGTTCGCCGACCAGGAGTACTGGGGCAAGCCGGTGCCCGGGTTCGGAGACCCGAGCGCCCGCATCCTGGTCCTCGGGCTCGCGCCGGCGGCGCACGGCGGAAACCGCACCGGAAGGATCTTCACCGGTGACCGGTCGGGGGACTTCCTGTTCGCGGGTCTGTACCGGGTGGGGCTCGCCAACCAGCCGACCTCGGTCTCCCGCGACGACGGGCTCGCGCTGGCGGGCGCGTACCTCGCCGCGGTGAATCGCTGCTGCCCGCCGAAGAACCGGCCGACCCCGGCGGAGCGGGATGCCTGCCTGCCCTTCCTCGAGCGGGAGCTGCGGGCCCTGCACGGAGTCCGCGCGATCGTCGCGCTGGGCGCGTTCGCGTGGGACGGGGCGCTCCGGACGCTTGCGGCGCTCGGCCACCGGGCGAAGCCCAAGCCCCGGTTCGGGCACCTCGCCGAGGCCGAGGTGGGGCCGTATGCGCTGGTCGGGTGCTTCCACCCCAGCCAGCAGAACACGTTCACGCGCAAGCTCACCCCCGAGATGCTCGACGCGGTGCTCGAGCGCGCGAAGGAGCTGGCCGGCCTCAGGCTCCCTCGTCCGCGGCGGGGTCCTCGGAGCCCCGTCCCTCGCGTCGGCGGCCGCGCTCGATCCGGCGGAGGATCGGCAGCCGGTTGATCTCGAGGATGAGCAGCACGAGGAGCGTCGCGGCCGCGGCCGCCGCGTAGGCGCCGGCGCCGACCAGCACGCCCACCGCGGCCACCGCCCAGGACGACGCCGCGGTCGTGAGCCCCATCACACCGCCGCTCGCCTCCCGGAAGATGAGTCCGGCGCCCAGGAACCCCACCCCGGCCACGACGCCCTGGATGACCCTGGTCGCCCCGGCGATGGACTCGGCCGCGCCGATCGAGGTGAACGCGGCGGCGCCGAGCCCGATCAGCGCGAAGGTCCGCTCGCCGGCCGGCTTGCCTCGCCACTCGCGCTCGAACCCGATCAGGTATCCGAGCAAAGCGGCGAGTGCCATCCTGCCCACGAGCGCCCACTCGGAGAAGTGCAGCACGGTTCGAAGGCTAGCCCGAACGGATCGGTCGCGCCCGACTACCCTTGGAGCATGCGAGGCCACGGCAGGTTCATGCGCGTCACGGTCCCCGAACAGGACCGGCGCCCGATCAAGCGGCAGACGGTCCGCCGCGTCGTGGGGGCGTTCCGCCCCTACCGGAGGAAGGTCGCCCTCGTCGGGCTCGCCATCGCCGTGACGTCCGGGTTGGGCGTGGTGAACCCGCTGATGATCCGGGCGGTGTTCAACAACGCGCTGTTCGGAGTCCCCCCCGGCAGTCCGACCTGCGGTGGGCTGCGGTGCCCGAACCTGCACCTCCTCTATCTCTACGCGGGGATCATGATCCTGGTTCCCGTGCTGACGGGGCTGATCGGGATCGGGCAGACCTACCTGTCCAACCTGGTGGGTCTTCGGGTGATGCAGGACTTCCGCAACGCCTTGTACTCCCACCTCCAGTTCATGCCGCTCCGCTTCTTCACCACGACGCGCACGGGCGAGATCCAGTCGCGACTGGCCAACGACGTCGGCGGCGTGCAGTCGGTGGTGACCGACACGGCGTCGAGCATCCTGTCGAACGTCGTCGTCATCGTGAGCTCGGTCGTCGCGATGCTCGTCATCTCGTGGCAGCTCACCGTGCTCTCGCTCTTCATGACCCCGCTCTTCATGTGGCTCACGTACAAGGTCGGGAAGGCGCGGCAGCGCGTGGCGGCGGTCACCCAGCAGTCCATGGCCGACCTCACCACCATCACGGAGGAGACGCTCTCGGTTTCGGGCATCCTGCTCTCCAAGGCTTTCGGCCGCCAGCGGCACGAGATCGACCGGTTCCGCGGCGAGAACGAGCGGCTGACCGGTCTCCAGATCAAGCAGACGATGATCGGTCGATCCTTCTTCGCGCTGGTCGGCACGTTCTTCTCGATCACGCCCGCGCTCGTGTACCTGGTCGCCGGGTGGGTGATCCGGGGGCACGTCGGCGCGATCAACTCGGGAGACCTGGTCTCGTTCACGACGCTGCAGTCGCGCCTGTTCTTCCCGATCGGGTCGATGCTGCAGGTCTCGAGCGACGTCCAAACGTCGATGGCGCTCTTCGACCGGATCTTCGAGTACCTGGACATGCACCACGAGATCGCCGACGCGCCCGACGCGGTCGATCTGCCCGTGGATCGGGTCCGCGGGCGGGTGGAGTTCTCCGACGTCTGGTTCCGGTACGATCTGCCGGTCGAGGAGACGACGCCCTCGGAGATCTCCGACGACGGGCACGCGCGGCATTCCCGCGAGTGGGCGCTCGAGGGCGTCTCGCTCGAGATCGAGCCCGGGCAGCTCGCCGCGCTTGTGGGACCGAGCGGCGCGGGCAAGACCACCATGACCTACCTGGTCCCGCGCTTCTACGACGTCCAGCGCGGCGCCGTCCTGATCGATGGGATCGACGTCCGGAAGCTGAGGCTCGAGTCGCTCGGCGGCCTCATCGGGATCGTGACCCAGGAGACCTACCTGTTCCACACCACGGTGCGTCGGAACCTCCTGTACGGCAAACCCGACGCGTCGCAGGAGGAGCTCGAGGGGGCCGCGAGAGCCGCCTTCATCCACGACCGGATCATGGAGCTGCCCGAGGGCTACGACACGGTTGTGGGAGAGCGCGGGTACAAGCTCTCCGGCGGCGAGAAGCAGCGCCTGGCGATCGCGCGCGTGATCCTCAAGGACCCCCGGATTCTGATCCTCGACGAGGCGACCTCGAGCCTGGACACCACCTCGGAGCGGCTCGTCCAGGAGGCCCTCCGCCCGCTGATGCGCGGGCGCACCACGATCGCCATCGCTCACCGGTTGTCGACGATCCTGTCGGCCGACGTGATCTTCGTCGTGGACCGGGGGCGAGTCGTGGAGCGCGGGACCCACGGCGAGCTGGTGGCGCGCGGGGGCCTGTACGCGCGGCTGTACGAGCAGCAGTTCCGGAGCGGAGCCGTCGAGGCGGTCACGGAGGATGGACTCGTCCTCGCGAGCGGCGAGGTCGTCCGCCGGGCGACCGCGCCGGACGAGCTCTGAGCTCAGATCTCCTTCTCGTACCCGAGCAGCACGAACCCGTCGGGAAAGACGCGATCGGGTGTGCGTCGAAACCCCATCCCCTCGTACATCGCCTGCGCCGCGCGCATCCGCGAGGTGGTGTTGAGCGTCACGCGCCGCCTGCCGGCCGCCCGGGCGCGCTCGATGCACGCCTGCACGAGGGCGCGAGCCACCCCGCGACGTCTGGCCTCGGGATGGACGCCGAGCATGCGCAGGTGCGCTTCGTCGGGCGCGAGGGGCGCGTCGGCGTCCTCGTCCTCGGTGCGACCGTCGAGCTCGAGCGTGACGGAGCCGAGGATCCGACCTTCCTCGACCGCCACGAGGATCGTCGTCCGCTCCGCCCGGGCGCGGACGTCCGCGATGCGGGCCAGGTACCGCTCCCAGTCGGGATCGTCCGGTCGCGCGAACTCCCGGTAGGCGAGCGCCGTCACGCGTCCGGCCTCCTCGTGCTCGTCGGGCGTCGCCTCGCGGACCTCGATTCCCATACCGACGAGGGTACCGCGGTCGGCCGGGTGCCTTCGTCAACCTGATTGACGTGAGTCGATCGCGCATCGAAGATGGCGGCCGTGACGGACACCGACCTCGTGCGGCTCCTGCTCGAAGCCCACCGGGCCCTCGCGTCGGAGCTGCGGTCGGGGCTCGAAGAGCGGGGCTATCCGGACGCTCGGCCGGCGCACGCGGCGGTCTTCATGAACATCGACCGCCGCTCGGGAACCCGGCTGACCGACCTCGCGCGTCGGGCGCGCATGTCGAAGCAGGGCATGATGCTGATCGTCGACGACCTCGAGAACCGCGGCTACGTGCGGCGGGTACCTGACCCGGAGGACGCGAGGTCGAAGGTCGTTCGGCTCACCGCTCGCGGCCGCCGGTACGTGGCGGAGGCGCGCCGGGCGATGGCGGCTCTCGAGTCGCGGGTGCGGCGCGAGCTCGGCGAGCGCAGGTACGAGGCGTTGCGGAGCTCGCTCGACCAGCTGATCAGCGGGGGCGAGTGGTCGGGGGAGTGACCGGCCGCCGGCGGCCGGCAGCCGTGGTCGCGTCGGACGGGCGGCCAGCCTACAGACCCGTGGTCACGTTGAGGAGCTTGCCGACTCCGAACGTCACGAGGGCCGCCGACCCGCCGATCGCCAGCATCCGCAGCCCGGAGACCAGGGGTGAGCGACCGGTGAGGATCGACATGGCGGCTCCGACTCCCGCGAGCGTGACGAGCGCGAGGGCGGCCGCGGCGATCACCGCCGCGTCGCCGCTCCCGATCGTGAACGGCACGAGCGGGACAAGTGCGCCAAGGCAGAACATGACGAGCGAGGAACCGGCGGCCGCCCACGGGGAGCCCAGCCCCTCGCGAGGGTCCAGCCCGAGCTCCTCGCGCGCGTGGGTCTCGAGCGCCGTCTCGGGACGGCGCATGACCTCCTCCGCGATCCGCTCCGCGAGCTCGGCCGAGATGCCCTTACGCTCGTACAGGGAGGCGAGCTCCCGGCGCTCGGCCTCAGCGTTCGACCCGATCTCGTGGGCCTCCAGGTGGATGAGCCGCTCGAACACCTCGCGTTGGACCCGCATCGAGATGTACTCCCCGGCCGCCATCGAGAACGCGCCGGCCAGGAGGCCCGCGACCCCCGCGAGCACGATCACCCGGTTCGACTGCCCGGCCCCGGCGACGCCCATGATCAGGGCCGCGTTCGAGACCAAGCCGTCGTTCACGCCGAAGATCGCGGCGCGCAGCGCCCCCGACTTCCCGCCGGCTCGCTGCCGGTCCGCGACCGGTCCCGGGTGGGGGACGACGATCCGGCGACGCCCGCGCCTGCGTCGCACGAGCGCGGTGACGAGGGGCGGGCGGGCTTGGGTCCGGCGATCCTGGGACGAGCGCTGCGGGTCCACCTCGACCACAGCGTACGCGAACTGGGGGAGCGTACGGTCGTCCGGCCACAGAGGGAGGGCCATGTCCGAGCTCGGACCGTCGTCCGCCGGTCGCGCTCGACCGGATCCGTCCGGGGCGGGCGCCCGGGCGAGGAACCGCTCGAGGCCGGCCGCTGGCAGCGGGCGATCAGTCGCGGAGGGCGGCGAGCGCGGTGCGATGCGTGCGGATCTCGGCCGGGCCGAGGGTCAGCCGGCGGCCGGCGACTCTGGCTCGAGCGGGGCCGTCCGAGCGCGGGTTCCACAGACGCACTTCGAGCTCGCCCTCGTGCCGGCGGACGCTGGAAAGCGCCGCGTCGCCCTCGAGTTCGAGCAGTCGACCCACGGCGGGGAGGCTCCCGCCGCCGGTCGCGGGGGCCTCCGCCGGCGGGAGCGCGAACCGCTCCCAGTCCGGGAGCAGGACCTCGTGGGAGGCGTTCGCCCGAAGGCCGATCGCGAACGCGGTGGTCCCGATCATCTGCGCCTCGGGGGTTGGGGTCCCCGGGCCGGCCGCCCACGGCCGGGTGGGGATCGACTCGCGGCTGATCGTGCCGACGGATCGGAGGAGCGTGAGCCTCAGCTCGTCGCCGACGACCTCGTACTCGAACACGCCCTCGTGGTAGGCGGCCACGTCGGCGGCCAGGACGACGTGGCGGGCGGGCCAGGTCGGGGAGGGCGCCTCGAGGTCGCTGCCCTCGGAGACGAGCGGACGGCGGATGAGCTCGAACGGCGAGCCCGCCACCGATCCCTCCGCCTCGCGGGGAAGTCGGATGTGCAGCCGGAGTCGGTGGTCCGGGCGACGGTTGTTGATGACGCCCTCGAGGCGAATGACGGCCTCGCCGGCCCGGCGCACGACGCGGAGCCGCACCTCGAGCCCCTCCCACACCGCACGGACGCGGTGACCCCGAACCTCCAGACCGTCGGGCGGCGAGGGCACCTGCTCCTCGCGGGCCCAGCAGAAGTTGTACAGGTCGCCCACGTCCGGCTCGTCCCCGAAGGTGAACGCGAGACCCTCGGCGTGTGCCCAGCCACCGCGCGCGACGACCTCGACCGGCGTTCCCTCCGGCTCGCGCCCGGCCGGCTCGACCCGCCACCCGAGCCCCGGGACGCCGTCGCGCTCGAACGGCGACGGGTTGAACCGCAGCAGCCCGGCCTCCGAGACGAGCGCGCCGAGCGACGCGAGCGCCTCGTGGACGATCCCCTCGCCGATCGCACGAGCCTCCGCGTACTGCGCGTCGACGTCGCGCGCCACCCGATCGTGGGAGCATCCGCACGCCGAGTCGTGCGCGCCGTTCCAGAGCAGGAGGGTCCAGGCTCGATCGAGCCTCTCCCGGGGCCAGCCGAACCCCGGCACGAGGGCGGCCAGCGGCTCCGCGTACCGCTCGATGAGCGACTCGACGCGCCCGCGCTCGCGCTTCTGGTGCGCGCGGGCCGAGTAGACGTTCGGGAGGAGGTGCGCCCGGGCGGAGGACCGGAGCTCGCCGCGCCAGGTGGGGAGCCCGTCGGGCAGGGGGGCGTCGACGTGCTCGGCGAGCGACGCGACTTGGATCGAGAGGCCGGGCAGCATGGGCTCGGCCTTCGCGAGCCTCTCGGGGAGGGTGGCGTCGGGCCCGGAGTGGTCCGAGCCGACCATGATCAGCATCCGGTCCGTCGGGAGGAACGGGCCGACCTGCTCGGCCTTGCGCCGCAACGCGGCGGCGAGCTGCTCGGGGTCGGTGAAGCGGTGCAGGTCGCCGCCGAGGGCGTAGCTGAACGCGAGGTACTCGGTCGCCACCCGGCTCCCGTCCGGCGCCTCCCACCAGAAGGTCGTCGACGCGATCTCGCGGGGCACACCCCGCCAGACCACGGCTCGCCGGATTCCCGCCTGCCGCAGGATCTGCGGCATCTGCCCGATGTGGCCGAACTGGTCGGGCAGATACCCCACCTCGAGCGCCCGGCCCAGGTCCCGGGCACGTTTGAGCCCCATCTCGAGGTTGCGCACGTGCGACTCACCCGAGGTGAGGAACTCGTCCATCTGCGCGACCCAGGGGCCGGCCGAGAGCTTGCCGGCGGTGACGAGGCGCCGCACGTCCGGCTCGCGCTCCGGGCGAGCCTCCAGGTAGTCGTCGATCAGGGCGGTCTGGCCGTCGAGATGGAAGTGCGGGAAGCCCGCGTCGGCGAGCCGGATCAGCGAGTCCATCATCGGGACGAGTCGCTCGAGGAAGACGTCGAAGGGCTCGTACCACTCGCGGTCCCAGTGGGTGTGCGGGACGAGCGTCATCCGCGACGGATGCATCCGTTGGAGTCTAATGACCCCGTCGGAAGGCACGACGAGCGAAAGGACGTCAGATGTTCCATCTCGGCACCCCGCTCTGGCAGGTCGCGCTGAGGAGCGCGATCGTGTACGTGGCCGTGCTGGCCGGTCTCCGGCTGGCCGGCAAGCGGGAGATCGGACAGCTTTCGGTCTCCGACCTGGTGCTCGTGCTCCTCATCGCCAACGCGGTGCAGAACGCGATGGTGGGACCCGACACGTCGCTTACCGGCGGACTGGTCTCGGCCGCAACCCTGCTGGCCCTCGCCGCCCTCGTCGCGGCGGTCGTGTTCCGCTCGCCGCTCCTCGGCGGCATCGTCGAGGGCACCCGCGTGCAGCTCGTCATGGACGGGCGGCCGGACCGACGGGCCATGGCCCGTGCGGGCGTGACCGACGAGGAGCTGCGGACGGCGATCCACGAGAACCAGATCGCCGACGTCACCGACGTCTACGAGGCCTTCCTCGAGCCCGACGGCCAGATCAGCGTCCTGCCGGTGAGCGCGAAGGAGCACCTGCGCATGCACGTCCGGACGGGCCGCAAGCACCGACGCGTGCGACAGCTCCGCAAGCACTGAGCCGCCGCGTCAGGGGGCTCCCGCTCCCCTCCGCCGCAGCCGGTCGAGCAGGCGCGCGCGCTTGGCCCCGGCGCGCTCCTCGCGGGCGTCTGCGGGCGCGATCTCGCGCGTGAGCTCGGTCTCGACGACCTCGTGCCGCGTGAGGTAGCTCGAGATGATCGCCTGGATGATCGCAGCGGCCGGCAGCGCGAGGAAGGCGCCGACCACGCCGTTCAGGCTTCCGCCGGCCAGCGCGGAGAAGAACGCGACGGCGGGGTGGAGCTGCATCGTCCGGGCCGTGATGCGCGGGCTGAACAGGTAGTTCTCGATCTGCTGGTAGACGAGCACGTAGACGAGGAAGAACAGGGCCGACCACGGATCGGAGAGGAGGGCGACCAAGAGCGGCACGGCCGCCGCGATGTAGGTGCCGACGACCGGGATGAACTGCGAGACGAACCCCATCCACAGCGCGAGCGGGACGGCGAACGGCACGCCCAGGATCATCAGCACGACGAACGAGAAGAACGCGGAGAGCGCGGCGAGGAGCAGGCGTGAGTACAGGTAGCCTCCGGTCTTGTCGATCGCGATCTCCCACACGTCGAGCACCTCGCGCTGGCGCCGCGGCGTGAGGACCGAGCAGAGCGTCCTGCGGAAGCGCGGTCCGTCGGCCACCAGGTAGAAGGTGAACAGCAGGATCGTCAGGAGCTGGAACACGATCCCGAGGATCCGGGCGCCGATCGAGGCGACGTTGGAGGCGACGTTTCGGATGTCGATCTTGGCGTTGGCGATCCAGTCGAGGATCTCCTTCTTCGTGAGCGTGTAGTGGAACCAGCGCTGCGAGTAGGTGTTCGCCCTGTCCAGGAGCCCCGGGAGCTCGTTCACGAGCTGCTGCACCTGGTTCACGACCAGGGGCACCATGAGCCCGAGCAGCGTGAGGAACGCGAGCGCGACGCCGACGATCACCACACCGGTGGCGAGTCCGCGACGCCACCCGCGACGGGCGAGCCAGTTCACGGCCGGCTCCAGCGCGAACGAGAGGAACAGCGCCGTGATCAGCCACACGATGAGGTCGCGGAGCTTTCGGAAGAGCGTGAGGGCGGCAAAGGCCGCGAACCCCGACAGGATGACGAGGAGGATCAACCTCGGGATCCACGGCGGCATCCTCGAGACCTCGGGCGAGGCGGGGCCGGTTCCCGCCGCCTCGGCGCGCGCCGTCGACGGATCGATGGAGGAGGGGACCTCGGGCGTCGCCATGGCCGCAGGGTATCCGCCGGGAGGGAGCGGTGCCAGCGAGCTCCGCCAACGATGATCTCGAGCGGCACGGGTACGATGCCGCCATGCGCGAGGAAGCGACGGGCAAGGAGGGCCGGCCCACCGAGCGACGCAACAAGCCCCGGCGTCCCCGCGACGAGCTGGGGCGCCCGCAGCCCTGGGGGGCGGAGAACCGTCTGCACCTCGAGGACTTCGACGCCCTCCCGCTCGAGGAGAACCATCGACTCGCGAGGGAGCACTTCAACGCGGGGCGGTTCTTCCCGGCTCACGAGGCCTGGGAGACGGCCTGGAAGCAGGCCCGCGACACGGAGGACGCGGAGCTCTTCAAGGGGCTGTCTCAGCTCGGCGCCGGGTACGTGCACCTGCTGCGCGGCAACCGTCACGGCGCCATCCGGCTTCTGCGGCGCGCCGCCTCGAGGATCGGCCGCTACCCCCGGGGCCGCCGCGGCCTCGACACGCTCGGGGTGAGCGCCCGCGCGAGCGAGGAGGCGGACGCGATCGAGCGCGGCGAGGTCGTCCCGGGGCCCGACGCCGAGCACCGGGCGCCGAGGGTCTGATCGCCTTCGGTCCGGGTGGCGGTTGACTGTTGCGGCCGCACCTGGGCACCATGACGCGCGACATGACCGGCGAGACCACCGCAGAGCTCGAGTGGAAGGGCCGGACCGGCCCGTTCACGATCCGGGTGAATCCCGGGGTGTTCGCCCCGACCCACACGAGCCGAACGATCGCGGAGGCGCTGGAGATCGCGCCCGGCGACACCGTGATCGACGTGGGGTGCGGCAGCGGCGTCCTCTCGTTCGTCGCGGCGCGCCTCGGCGCCGCGCGCGTGATCGGGTGCGACATCTCTGGGGAGGCGGTCGAGGTGGCCCGCGGCAACGCCCGGTTGCTCGGGCTCGAGGACCGGGTGGAGTTCCGGGTCGGCAGCCTGCTCGACCCGGTCCGCGGTGAGCGGGCGAACGTGATCATCGGCGACGTCTCGGGCATCCCGGACGAAATCGCCGAGGTATCGGGCTGGTTCCCGGACGGCCGCGCCGGCGGACCGACCGGCGCCGAGCTGCCGGCGGCCATGCTCGAGAGCATCCGCGAGAACGACTGCCTGGCGCCGGGCGGCCGGCTCTACCTGCCGACGGGGACCATCCAGAACGAGAGCCGCATCCTGGAGGTGGCCCGGCGGATCTTCGGCGCCGCGAACCTCCAGTCGCTGCTGTCGCGGGAGTTTCCGCTGCCCGACGTGGTGGCACGGTCGAAGGCGGTCGCGCGGATGATGAAGGAGGGCGTTCTGGACCTGCACGCGCGAGGGAGCCGACTGCTGTGGAGGCTCCAGGTCTGGCGCTGCGAGATGCCGCCGCCGGGCGCGCGCCAGCTCCCCGCCGTCTGAGAGTCGGCCGGACCCGCGCGCCCCGATCGCGATTGCCGGGGGTTCCGACTCGTCTGTCACGGACTCGTCGCCGGTCGGGTCACCTCGACCACCGACCGCACCCGGTAGCCGGCCTCGCGCACGGCCGCGCCGCCGCCGCGGTCGATCGCCAGCAGGATGATCCCGACCCGGCACCCCTGTGCCTCGAGCGCCCTGGCGGCCCTGAGCACCTGGCGACCGGTCGTGGAGACGTCCTCGATCAGGGCCACCTCGGCTCCCGCCGGCGCATGTCCCTCGACCTGTGAGCGCGTTCCGTAGGCCTTCGGCTCCTTGCGAACCACGGCGATCGGCAGGGAGACCTCGAGCGCCACCGCCGCCACCAGGAGGGTGGCGGCGCCCTCGGGGGCGGCGAGGTGGGTGATGCCTCCGGGGATCAGGTCCGCCACCGCCGTCGCGAGGTCGCGCAGCAGGGCCGGGTCGGTCAGGAACCGGAACTTGTCGAAGTACACCGACGAGCGCCGGCCGGACGACAGCACGAAGTCGCCGTGCAGCTCCGAGGCCGCGAGCAGGCGCTGAGCGAGATCCTCCGGCACGGCCGGTAGCATAGGCGCTCGATGGGCGTCTACCGATCGGTCGTTCGACCGTTGCTCTTCGCCCTTCCACCCGAGGCGGCCCACCGGCTCGCTCACGGGCTGCTCGGACTTCCCCTGCCCTGGGAGCGGATCGGCCGCGTCCCCGACGACCCTCGCCTGCGGGTCACGCTCTGCGGGATCGAGCTTCGGAACCCCATCGGGCTGGCCGCGGGCTTCGACAAGAGCTGTCGGCGGCTGGACGCGCTCGGGAGGCTCGGGTTCGGCTACGTGGTGGGCGGTACCGTGACGCGCCATCCGCGTGCCGGCAACCCCAAGCCGCGCGTCGCGCGCTCGCCGAGGCAGGCCTCGATGGTGAACGCGATGGGCCTTCCCAACCCGGGGGCCGACGCGGTCGCCCGTACGCTCGCGACCGGCGCCCGGACCGCGCCGAGGTTCGTGAGCATCGCCGACCAGGACGTGCCGGATGCCCTCGCCACGCATGCTCTCCTCGAGCCACACGCCGACGCGATCGAGCTGAACGCGAGCTGCCCGAACGTCTCCTGGGGCCGCGACCGCGACAACGAGGCGCACCTCGACCGCCTGCTCCGCGAGCTCGGGGCGCGCCGCACCAAACCGCTGCTCGTCAAGCTGCCCCCGTTTCGAACCCGGGTGGAGCGCGAGGTCGTGACGGCGCTGGCTCGGATCGCTCGAGACGCCGGGGCCGACGGACTCACCTGCTCGAACACGCGCCCGGTGCGGGACCCCCGGCTGGCGACCGGCGCGGGGGGTTTGTCCGGACGCGCCCTGTTCGCCGACACGCCGAGGATCGTGGAGGAGATCCGTCGCGCCACCGAGCGGGCGCTGCCGGTCAACGCGTGCGGCGGCATCGCGACGGCCGCCGACGCCCTGGCCTGCATCGAGGCGGGGGCGACGACCGTGCAGGTCTTCACGGCGATGGTGTACCGGGGGCCCAGGGTCGTCGCCGAGATCGCGTCGGGGCTGGCGGACACGCTGCGGTTGCGTCGAACCGAGATGGGCGCCCTGGTCGGCCCGGCGTAAGCTTCTCGCTTCCATTCGCCGTCTCGCTGTCTTGTCGGGGGCGCCGATCCCGTTCAAGATGACGCGCACGCTTGGAGGGATGTCCGGAGGTGGGTTGGCGCAGTCGCAGGCGCAGGTAGCGGGGGTGCGCGCTCGGGACGAGACCCGGGTCGCCGTGCGCCTCGAGGGCGTGCACAAGCACTTCGGGGATGTCGTCGCCGTCGACGGCGTCGATCTCGACGTGCGCGAGGGGGAGTTCTTCTCGATGCTCGGACCCTCGGGGTCCGGCAAGACGACGTGCCTGCGCATGATCGCCGGCTTCGAGGCACCGACCAGGGGCCGGATCCTCCTCGGCGGGACGGACGTGACGCGCCTGGCGCCGTACGAGCGCGACGTGAACACGGTGTTTCAGGACTACGCGCTGTTCCCTCACATGACGGTCGAGGAGAACGTCGACTACGGGCTGCGCGTGAAACGCGTGCCGAAGGACGAGCGCCGGGATCGCGTCGAGGAGGCGCTCCGCATGGTCCGACTGGAGGGGTTCGGCGCGCGGCGGCCCGGTCAGCTCTCGGGCGGTCAGCGGCAGCGGGTCGCGCTCGCCCGGGCGCTCGTCAACCGGCCGAAGGTGCTGCTGCTCGACGAGCCGCTCGGGGCGCTCGATCTCAAGCTCCGCCAGGAGATGCAGATCGAGCTCAAGCAGATCCAGCAGCGCGTGGGGCTCACGTTCATCTACGTGACGCACGACCAGGAGGAGGCGCTCACGATGAGCGACCGCCTGGCCGTGTTCAGCCAGGGCCGGGTGGAGCAGGTGGGCTCGCCCGCCGAGGTCTACGAGCGGCCGGCGACCGGGTTCGTGGCCGGGTTCGTGGGCATCTCCAACGTGCTCGAGGGCGAGGCCGCACGCCGGATCGCGGGCTCGCCCTCCGCGTTCACGATCCGTCCGGAGAAGATCCACCTCGCGGATCCCGACGCCGAGGTGCGCCCGGACCAGTGCTCGGCGACCGGCCGGGTGGACGAGGTCGTGTACCTCGGGGCGCTCACCCGGTACATCGTCTCGCTCGACGTGGGCGCCGAGCTCGTCGTCGTGCAGCAGAACCTCAGCACCTCGTCGATGGAGGCGCTCCAGGTCCGCGGTCGGCCCGTACGCCTGATCTGGAGCCGGCAGAACAACCGTCCGGTCGAGGCGGCCGGAGCGTCGGAGGGGCCGGAGGGCCCGGAGGGCCCGTAGGAGGAAGGGGAGGGGTATGAGGAGAGTTCGCGGAGCCTTCGCGATCGTCGCGGTGCTTGCGCTCGTCGCCGCCGCCTGTGGGGGGAAGGGCTCGAGCGCCGGTGGTGGCGGTGGTGGTGGTGGTGGTGGAGCGCCCAAGGCCTTCAGCTACGACCCGAGCGCGCAGGGCGAGGGGCAGCTGAGCCTGATCGCCTGGCCCGGATACACGCAGAAGGCGTGGGTGAAGCCGTTCGAGAACGAGACCGGTTGCCAGGTGACCGTGAAGTACGGCAACACGTCGGACGAGATGGTCAACCTGATGCGTCAGCAGGGGGGCACGCTCTACGACGGCGTGTCGGCCTCCGGGGACGCCACGAATCGGCTGATCGCGAACGGCGACGTCGCGCCGATCAACGTCAACTCGTTCCCGGAGTACCCGGACGTCATGCAGTCGCTGCAGGCGCCGGCTCACAACACGGTGGACGGGGTGCATTACGGCGTCCCGTACATGTGGGGCCCGAACATCCTCATGTTCAACACCGACGTGGTGAAGCCCGCCCCGACGAGCTGGAACGTCGTGTTCGAGGCGAACTCCCCCTACGCCGGCAAGATCACCGCGTACGACAGCCCGATCTACATCGCCGATGCGGCCATGTACCTGATGGCGCATCAGCCCGGCCTCGGGATCACCGACCCGTACGAGCTGACCTCGGATCAGCTCAACGCGGCCGTGGACCTGCTGAAGACCCAGTCGGGCATGATCAAGAAGTACTGGGCGGTGTACACCGACGAGATCGACGGGTTCGAGTCCGGCGACATGGTGGTCGGCACGGCCTGGCCCGTGAACCAGTCGATCCTCGAGAGCGACAACAAGGTGCCGGTCGCCTCGGTCATCCCGTCGGAGGGCGTCACCGGGTGGGCCGACACCTGGATGATGTCGTCGCACGCCCCCCACCCGATCTGCATGCTGAAGTGGATGGAGTACACGCTCCGTCCCGAGGTGCAGACGGCGGTGGCCGAGTACTACGGCGCCACGCCGTCGAACACGGCCTCCTGCCCGCAGCTCAACAAGGACCTCGGAGCCGACGCGGCGAACTACCACTGCGGCGACGACGCGTTCCTGTCGAAGGTCTTCCTGTGGAAGACCCCGCTGTCGGACTGCGGCGACAGCCGGGGCGAGACCTGCGTCGACTACTCGGCGTGGACGAACGCCTGGACTCAGATCCGCGGAGCGTGACGAGGTGGGGATCCCGGGGGCCCGTCGGGCCCCCGGGATCCCCGACGAGACGATGGCGAGCGTAGCGACGGCCGGAGAGCGGACCCTGGTCCGACGCGTCTCGGCGATGCTGTTCCGTCATCCCAAGACCAAGCTCGCCGCGCTGCTCGCGGCGCCGCTCGGCTGGCTGATCGTCGTGTACCTCGCGTCGCTCTCGCTCATGCTGGTCACGGCGTTCTGGCGTCTGAACGAGCTGAGCTCCCAGATCGAGCGCGTGTGGGGCCTGCAGAACTTCCACACGCTGCTCACGGGCGCGCAGACGACGCCGATCACGCTCTCGAGCGTCGTGCACTCGGTCTACACGGTGATCACGTTTCGGACCCTCGGGATCGCGGTCGCGGTCACGCTCACCGATCTCACGCTGGCCTTTCCGATCGCGTATTACGCGGCGCGCCTCGCGAGCTCGCGCCTGCGACCGATCCTCCTGCTCGCGGTCACGATGCCGCTGTGGTCGAACTACCTCGTGCGGGTGTTCGCCTGGCGGATCATCACCTCCGGCGATGGACCGCTTCAGAGCCTGATGCGCCTGGTCGGTGTCCACTACAGCGTGGGGGCGAGCAACTGGGCCGTGTGGCTCACGTTCTGCTACCTGTGGCTCCCGTTCGCGATCCTCCCGATCTACGCGGCGATCGAGCGCGTGCCGGGATCGCTGCTCGAGGCCTCGAGCGATCTTGGCGCGCACGGGTGGATGACCTTCCGGAGGGTCGTCGTCCCGCTGATCCTGCCCGGCCTGGTGGCCGCGTCGATCTTCACGTTCTCGCTGACGCTCGGCGACTACATCACGCCGGTCCTGGTCGGAAAGCAGTTCTTCATCGGGAACGCGATCTACAACCTGGTGGGCCTGGCGAGCAACCTGCCGCTCGCGGCCGCGTTCGCGACGGTGCCGGTCGTGATCATGGCGATCTACCTGACCGTCGCTCGCAGGCTCGGAGCGTTCGAGGCGCTGTAGCGATGGAGAGCCGGCTCGCTCGCATCGTGATCAAGGTCGGGACGGGGATCACTCTGGTGTTTCTGTACGCGCCGCTCGTGATCCTCGGCCTGTACGCGTTCAACAAGGGGATCACGCGGGCGTGGCCGCCGGACCTGTGGACGACCAGATGGTTCGGCGCCGCGTGGCACGACCCGGACCTGCGGCGCGCCCTGCTCGGGTCGATCGAGGCGGCGATCGGCGCCACGTTGGTCGCGCTGGTCCTCGGCTCGAGCGCGGCGTTCGCCGTCCATCGCTTCCGGTTCTTCGGACGCGACACGATCTCGTTCGCGCTCGTGCTGCCGATCGCGCTTCCGGGCATCGTGACGGCGATCGCCCTGTCCTCGGCGATCAACTTCGGCAACCACGCCTTTGGCCTGACGTTCTCGATCTGGACGATCATCATCGGGCACGCGACGTTCTGCATCGTGGTCGTGTTCAACAACGTGGTGGCGAGACTTCGCCGGACGCCGACCTCGCTCGTCGAGGCGTCGATGGATCTGGGTGCGGACGGGTGGCAGACGTTCCGCTACGTCACGCTGCCGGCCATCCGGACTGCGCTCGTGGCCGGCGGCCTGCTGGCGTTCGGGCTGTCGTTCGACGAGATCGTCGTGACGAACTTCACCGCGGGGGCCAAGCTCACGCTCCCGATCTGGATCTTCAACAACATCCGCCTGCCGAGGCAGCAGCCGGTCGTGAACGTCGTCGCGCTCGTGCTGATGGTGATCTCGATCGTGCCGGTCTATCTCGCCCAGCGGCTGACCGGCGGCGCGGAGGCGGTCTCGGGTGCGGCGAAGGCCTCGGCGCCGGGGGCCGGGGCCTAGGGCGTAGTGCCTACGTTGAAGCCGGACATCGGAACCTCCCACACCAGGGGAGAAGCCAAGGGCATGCTCCCCCCGTTGAGAAGCGACTCGACGGAAAGGAGACGCCCTTGGCTCCGGCGAC